>Ga0187854_10003505_pt1 | contig 12396 bp, 10 predicted proteins | sample June2016WEW_6_15_FD_132445 | JGI IMG/M metagenome (GOLD analysis project Ga0187854, IMG submission 132445) | Peatland microbial communities from SPRUCE experiment site at the Marcell Experimental Forest, Minnesota, USA - June2016WEW_6_150 | ecosystem: Environmental > Terrestrial > Soil >...
CGGGAAGGTGCGCCTTAAGGATGAACCCCGAAGTCAGAAAACCTGCCTTTCAGTCTTATACCAACCCACCTCTTCGCGGTCGGGAGTGGAAGCTTAAGATAAGGAGACCACTATGGCACTCACCGGTATCCAGATATTCAAGCTTCTTCCCAAGACCAACTGCGGGGAGTGCGGCTCCCCCACCTGCCTCGCCTTTGCCATGGCCCTGGCCGCGGGCAAGGCGGAGCTGGAGAAATGTCCGACTATCTCCGATGAGGCAAAAGCACAGCTCAGTGAGGCGAGCGCCCCGCCCATCAGGCAGTTGACCATAGGCACGGGCGACTACGCCGTGAAAATCGGCGGCGAGACGGTCATGTTCCGCCACGAGAAGACCTTCTTCAATAAGCCGGGTCTCGCCATCCTCATCACCGGCAGCATGGACGACAAAGAGGTGTCCCGCCGCCTTGCGGCCGTCTCCGAGCTCCAGTACGAGCGCGTGGGTCTCAATCTGCGACCTGAGATCGTTGCCGTGAAAGATGAGGGCGATAAAGCGCGCTTTCTCGAAATCGTCAAGAAAGCGGCGGCTGCGCCCTTTAGCCTGATCCTCATGTCCGCGGATCCCGCCGTCATGAAAGAGGCGCTGGAGGCCGCAAAAGAGAAAAAACCCCTCATCTATGCCGCAACGGCTGAGAACGCGGAGGCCATGGCCGGTCTTGCCAAAGAGTACGCCTGCCCCCTTGCCGCAAAAGCGGAAGGGCTCGAAAGCCTTGCGGCCTTAAGCGAGAAGCTGGTCTCCCTGGGCGTCAAGGACATAGTCCTCGATTCCGGCGCCCGGACGGTAAAGGGGGCCTTCTCCGACCAGGTCATCATCAGAAGGGCGGCCCTCCAGTCCAAATTCAAGCCTTTCGGCTTCCCGACCATCACCCTGCCCTGCGAGATGACCGACGACATCATGAAAGAGACGCTTATCGCCTCGGCCTTCATCGCCAAGTACGCAAGCATCATGGTCCTGTCCGACTTTGCGGGCGAGAACGTCTTTCCCCTCCTCCTGGAGAGGCTCAACATCTATACAGACCCGCAGCGGCCCATGACCACCGAGCAGGGCATCTACCCCATCAATAACCCGGACGCCTCATCGCCCGTGCTCGTTACCTGCAATTTCTCCCTCACCTATTTCATCGTCTCCGGCGAGATAGAGAACTCGCGGGTACCCGCCTGGCTCTGCGTCATGGATACGGAAGGTCTCTCGGTTATGACCGCCTGGGCCGCAGGCAAGTTCGTCGCCGATACGGTCGGCCCCTTCATCAAGAAGAGCGGCATCGCGGAAAAGATCAACCACAAAAAGCTCATCATCCCCGGCTACGCGGCAGGCATCCTGGGCGACCTCGAAGAAGAGCTGCCGGGCTGGGAGATCACGGTCGGTCCCCGGGAGGCCGCCCATATACCGGCTTTCCTAAAAAACAGGTAAGGAGGAAAAATGCTGATCATAGGTGAAAACCTGAATGTGATATCGAAGAAGATCGGTCAGGCATTTAAAGACAGGGACCCGGCGCCCATCCGGGAGATGGCGGAGGCCGAAACCAAAGCGGGCGTCGACGTGATCGACCTCAACCTCGGGCCTGCGCGGAAGGCAGGGGCCGAGCTGATGGAGTGGGTGGTCAAGACCGTGCAGGAGGTCACCGATGTGATGCTCTGCCTCGACACGACGAACGTTGAGGCCATAGAGGCGGGGCTTAAGGTCTGCAAGAAGAAGGCCCTCATCAACTCGATCTCGGCGAGACCCGAGAGGCTCGACGCCCTCATGCCCCTTGCGAAAAAGTATAACGCCGGCTACATCGCCCTCAGCCTGGGCGTGGAAGGTATACCGAGGGACGCGAACGAGCGCGCGCTTCTTACCGCCGAGCACCTGGCCAAGGCGGCCGAGTACGGCATCCCGGAAGAGGACATGTGGGTCGACCCGATAGTGCTTCCCACGAACACCCAGCAAATCCAGGTACAGGGCTGCACGGAATTCATGATGATGCTCGGGGAGATCGCCCCGGCTTGCAAGTCCACCTGCGGCCTCTCGAACATCTCGAACGGCGCCCCCGACCACCTGCGCCCCATCCTGAACAGGACCTACGCCATCTTTTTAAAGCGCTACGGCATGTACTCCGCCATCGCCGACGCCTTCGACCAGGAGCTTCAGACAATTGCGAAAGGCAAAAGACCTGAGATCGAGGCCCTCGTCCACAGGGTGATGGATGGAGAGACAGTCAGCCTCACGGGCCTCTCGAAAGAAGAGACCGACTATGTCAAAACAGCCAGGGTCCTCGTAGGGCAGACGCTTTACTCCGACTCGTGGCTTGACCTGTAGCCATGGACGACCTGACGTTTTGTAAGGAGATGGAGCGGGAGAGCGCGGAGCAGATATCCGCGTGCTACCAGTGCTACCGGTGCACGACCGGCTGCCCGGCCCTCCCGGAGATGGACATCCTCCCCCACCGGGTCATCCGGTACATCATGCTGGGCGAGAGAGAGAAGGTGCTCTCCTCGAAGACCATCTGGTCCTGCCTCCAGTGCTATACGTGCAGCGTGCGCTGTCCCAACGACATCCACGTAGGCCACGTCTTCGATACGGCAAGGAAGATCGCCGTCCGCGAAAAGAAGGCCCTGACGGATGTCTGGATCTTCGATACGCTCTTCCTCGACAGCGTCCGCAAACACGGCCGGCTTTACGAGATGGAAGCAATCATGCGGTACAAGCTGAAAAAGAAGGACCTCTTCTCCGATACGCGCATGGGTCTCGACATGATGAGGAAGGGCAGGATGGCCCTTTTGCCCCACAACATCAAGGACAAAAAGGGGCTGCAGAGGGCGCTTGGCCGGCTGGCCCCAAAAACATGAAGCGTGTGATAAAAGCGGTAGAGATAGAGGTGGCCCGATATGGTGACGTTGACGTATTACCCCGGTTGTTCTCTGAAAACGGGGAGCAAGTTTTACGAGGCCTCGATTCAGAAGGTGTTTTCTGCTTACGGCATCGGGCTCAGGGAGCTTCCTGACTGGTCCTGCTGCGGCGCGTCGGCAGCCCACACGGTCGATGAGGAGGTTGCCCACGTGCTCGTGGCGCGGAACCTTGCCCTTGCTGAAAAGGAGGAGCTGAATTTCTTTGCGCCCTGCTCGGCCTGCTACAGCCGCTCAAAGATCACCAATGATACGATACGCAACGATATAAGCCTGCAGGACCGGCTGAACGGCGTCATCGAGCCTCTCGAATGCACCGGCTCGCTGGAAATAAAGAATATTATCGAGGTCCTCGACGACCACGTCGGCGTTTCCGTTATTGCCAAAAAAAGGCGCTTCGACCTGTCCGCCTTGCGGGTAGTGCCCTATTACGGCTGCGTGCTCACGCGTCTCATGCGGGTGAAGCCGTTTGACGACAGGGAGGACCCGCGGAGCATGGACGGGCTCCTTCAGGCGCTCGGCGCGACCGTCCTCGGCTGGCCCTTTAAGATGGAGTGCTGCGGGGCCGCCAAGACGCTGACCGACAAAGATATGACGGTGCGCCTCTCCGAGCGGATCATGGGCCGGGCGATAAGCGCGGGAGCAGACGCAATCGTCACTCCTTGCCCCTTGTGTCAGATGAACCTCGACCTGCTGCCGAGCCTCGGGAGCACTGCCCCGGTGATCCCCACGCTGTTCCTGTCGGAGGTCTTTGAGCTTGCAATGTTTGGCGGGATGATCGGCATGAGTTCCCACTTCGTTTCCGCGGACCCGGCGCGTAAGAAAATCAAGGAGGCGTGAGGCTATGGAGGCGCAGGAGACACTCGATTTCATCAAGGCCCAGGACCCGGAAGGGGGCGAGCGTCTGAAGCGTCTGCTCGACAAGAAATCCGTGCTTGCTGACGGGAACGTCTACGGCGAGCGTTTTACCGAGCGTCAGTTTGGCCTGGTTTTCGATCCGCTTCTGCGTTCCGCCTATGAAAAGGCGCAAATATTGGAGCTTTTGAGCCAGAAGGACGAGAAAGTCGCATCCCTCGCAGCGCAGCTTTCCATGGATAAAGCGCGTGTTTTCGCGCACCTTCTGGACCTGGTCAAGAGGAACATGGTAGAGATCGCAGGGTTCGACGAGAGACACCCCGTGTTCAAAAAGAGGTGGTAAGAGTTATGGATAAGGTCGGAAAAGTACTGGTCATCGGAGGCGGCATCGGGGGGATGGAGGCTTCCCTCAACCTCGTGGAAGCCGGCTTCAAGGTCTATCTGGTTGACGAAAAGCCGAACATCGGCGGCAAGATGGCGCAGCTCGACAAAACATTCCCGACCAATGACTGCTCCATGTGCATCATGGCGCCAAAGCTCGTGGAGGTGGGAAGGAACGCGAACGTCGAGCTGCTCATGGGGAGCGAGGTGGTGGCGCTCGAAGGGCAGCCGGGTAACTTCACTGCCGTCATCAAAAGGCGGCCGCGGAGGATCATTAAAGAGAAGTGTACGTCCTGCGGCCTCTGTGCGCCTTACTGTCCCCTTGAAGTGCCGGCGGATTACAACGAAGGACTTTCACGGAGGAGCGCTGCCTACATAAACTTCCCCCAGGCCATCCCCTCCACATACTCTATCGACCGGGAGATACCGCCCTGCGTCAACCGGTGCCCCATCAACATCAATGCCCGGGACTATGTGGGCCTCATCGCACAGGGCAGATTCCTGGAAGCCCTCGACGTCATCCGCGAGAAGCTGCCCTTTCCCGGCGCCATCGGCCGCATCTGCAACCACCCCTGCGAGGACGCGTGTCTCAGGGGTGAAAAGGTCGACCAGCCCCTGAGCATATGCGCGCTAAAGCGGTTTGTCGCCGACTATGAGACGGGCCGGCGGGAAATGCCCGTGCCCGAGACAGGGCCGGAGAAAGGCGAGAAAGTGGCGGTGATCGGCGGCGGTCCTTCCGGCATGGCATGCGCGATAGCGCTCCGGCGGGCGGGTTATGGCGTCACGATCTTCGAGGCCCGGGAGAAGCTGGGCGGCATGCTCTATTGGGGCATCCCTGCCTATCGCCTGCCGAAGGACGTACTCGATCGCGAAACGTCGATCGTCGATCGCATGGGGGTCGAGGTCCGCTATGAGACGCGGGTGGGCAAGGACATATCCCTCAAAGATATCCGCAAGACCTTCGACGCGGTCTATGTCGGCTGCGGCGCCCAAGGGGGCAGAAAGATCGGCCTCGAAGACGAGGACGCCCCCGGCGTGATCAGCGGTGTAGAGTTCCTGCGCCTCTCCAATCAGCAGACGCCCCTTGACGTCCGTGGTAAAGTTGTGGTGGTGGGCGGCGGCAACGTGGCGGTGGATGTGGCGCTCACGGCGCGGCGTCTGGGCAAGGCGGAAGTCCACATGATCTGCCTGGAGAAGTGGGACGAGATGCCCGCGAGCAAATGGGAGATCGAGCAGTCCCTTGAGGAGGGCATAAAGATACATACCTCGTGGGGCCCTTGCCGGATCCTTCAACAGAACGGACATGTAAAGGCGGTCGAGTTCAGACGGTGCACTGCCGTATTCGATGATCTCGGACGGTTCAACCCTTCTTTTGCGGACGGCGTCAGGAAGACCTACGATGCCGATATGGTCATCCTCGCCATCGGCCAGTCCCCGGAAACCACTTTTTTGAAGGAGCTGCCCGAGGTCGAGGTGCTGGGCGGGGGGTGGATCAAAGCAGACCCGGTCTCCCTGGCGACCGGGCTTCCCGGCGTCTTTGCCGGGGGCGATATCGTGACCGGCCCGAAAATGGCGATCGATGCCGTGAGCCAGGGGCAAGAGGCGGCTGAGTCTATCATACGGTACCTTGAAGGGAAGGACCTGAAAGAGGGGCGGTGCGCAAAAGAGGCGGAGCTGGTCGTCGAGGTGCCCGAGGACATCGAGCGGCGCGCCCGCGCGGTTGTCCCCTCCATTTCTGTCGACAGCAGGAGGGGCTTCGAGGAGGTGGAGCTGGCCTTTGACGAGGCGACTGCCAGGCTTGAGGCGGAGCGCTGCCTGAACTGCAGGCGCTGCCTCGGATGCAAGCTCTGTGAGGAGGCATGCAAGCCCGGCGCCATCGACTATTTGCAGGGACCTGAAGAGGTGCGGGTCGATGTGGGAAGTGTGATTGTCGCGACGGGCCTCGAAGAGTACGACCCTTCTCAGAGACCGGAGCTTGGCTACGGCGTCTACAAGAACGTGCTGACGAGCACCGAGTTCGAGCGGATTTTATCCGCCACGGGGCCTACCTCGAGCATGGTCATGCGTCCCTCCGACGGGAAGGTGCCCAAGAAGGTGGCGTGGCTCCAGTGCGTGGGAAGCCGGGACAAGACAAACGAATACTGTTCGTCTGTCTGCTGTATGTATGCAACGAAAGAGGCGATCATTGCGAAAGAGCATCAGCCTGACATAGAGCCGACGATCTTCTACATGGACGTGAGGGCTTTCGGCAAGGGGTTCGACCAGTACTATGAGAGGGCGAAGCACGAGCACGGCGTCCACTACGTGAAATCTTCCATATCGAGGATCCTGGAGGACCCGGAGACGACCGACCTCGAACTGGTCTATGTCGACGAGGAGGGCCGGGTTGCCTCGGAGATGTTCGACCTGGCGGTCCTGTCAGTGGGCATACGGCCGTGCCGGAGCCTTCCCGGCCTCGCTCGTGCCCTCGGTATCGGCCTCAACGAATACGGTTTCGTGCAGTCGTCCCCATTCAACCCCGTGGCCACGACAAAGGCAGGTATCTACGTGAGCGGCGCGTCCGAATCACCGAAGGACATCCCCGAGACGGTGACGCAGGCGTCAGGCGCCGCATGTGAGGCCGCCTCCGTCATCAGCGAGGTGCGGGGCAAGGATTTCGTGGTCAAGCCGCTGCCTGAAGAGCGGGAGGTGCCCGCCCTTGAGCAGCCCCGGATCGGTGTGTTTATCTGCCACTGCGGCGTGAACATCGGCTCGGTGGTCAACGTGCCGGAAGTGAAAGAGTATGCGAAAACCCTCCCCAACGTGGTGGTTGCCGATGAGAACCTCTTTACCTGTTCTCAGGATACGCAGGAGAAGATGAAGCACCTGGTCAACGAGTATGCCCTCAACAGGGTGGTCGTCGCCTCCTGCTCGCCGCGCACCCACGAATTTCTCTTCCGCTCGACCATCCGCGAAGCGGGCCTCAACAAGTACCTCTTCGAGATGGCCAATATCCGGGACCAATGCTCCTGGGTCCACATGAGGGACAAGGAGAACGCCACGAAAAAGGCGAAAACGCTGGTCAGGATGGCAGTGACCAACGCAAACTATATCAAGCCGTTGAAGGAAGTCGCCATCGGGGTAAACAAGAGCGCCCTCGTGTTCGGCGGCGGCCTGGCGGGCATGACCGCGGCCCTCAAGCTTGCGGGGCAGAACTTTGACGTATCCATCGTGGAAAAAGAGGCCGAGCTGGGCGGCAACCTCCGCCATATCCACTCGACTCTGGATGGGACGGACGTCCGGGAGTTCCTCGCGAACCTGACCGAGCAGGTCGTGAGCCACCCGCTGATACACGTCATGACGGAAACGGCCGTGGTCGACCACTCCGGTTTTCAGGGTAATTTCGAGACCGGGGTCCTTCACGGACCATCAATGGGGGCGCGAAAGCTGAAGCACGGAATCATGGTGGTGGCTACGGGAGGGGAGGAATTAAAACCCAAGGGCCAGTACCGTTACGGAGAGGACGACCGGGTCATGACCCAGATGGAGCTGGAGGCGCGGCTGGCCGAAAACGCGCTGCCCCCGGCACAGCGGCTTACCATGATCCAGTGCGTGGGGTCACGGAACGAGGAGCGGCCCTACTGCAGCCGGATCTGCTGCTCCAACGCGATAAAGCATGCGCTAGAGCTCAAGGAGGCCAAACCCGACCTTGACGTGGTGATCCTCTTCAGGGACGTGATGACTTACGGGTTCCTGGAGAAGTACTACCTGAAGGCGCGGAAAGCCGGGGTGCGGTTCGCGCGCTACGAGAAGGAGCGGCCGCCGGTCGTGACACAGTCAAACGGCAGACTCACCATCACGTGCTATGACCCTTCGATCATGGAAGAGTTGAGATTCGATACGGACCTGATCGCGCTCAGCACTGCCACAATCGCCCGGGACAACGAGGAACTGGGGAACCTCCTCAAGGTACCGAGGACCCAAGAAGGTTTCTTCCTGGAGGCCCACATGAAGCTCCGACCTGTCGATTTCGCCTCGGACGGCATCTATTTGTGCGGTCTTGCCCATTCGCCCAAAAACATACGGGAGACCATCACCCAGGCGGAGGCTGCCGTGGCCAAGGCCTGTACCGTGTTGTCGAAAGACCGGATACTTGTCGGCGGTGTCGTTGCGGAGGTGGAGGCTGATAAGTGCGCCGCCTGCCTCACGTGCGTCCGTGCGTGCCCTTACAGCGTGCCCGTCATCAACGCGAAGGGAGAGGCGGAGATCGATATCAGCAAGTGCAAAGGGTGCGGAACGTGCGCAGCCGAATGTCCCGCGAAGGCCATAGACCTGATGCACTACCGGGATATCCAGATTATCGAGAAAACGGCCGCAATGTTTTCGGAGGGAGGGTGCGATGCAGTTTGAGCCTGAAATTGTCGCGTTTTGTTGCGAGCATTGAGCGTACACCGCTGCGGACCTGGCAGGTTCGATGAGGCTCACGTATCCGACAAATGTGAAGATTGTCAAGGTGCCGTGCACCGGCAGGATGGATATCATCCATATGCTCAAAGCCTTCGAGAACGGGGCCGACGGGGTTTACCTGGCGGGCTGCCTGGAGGGGGAGTGCCATTTCCTGAGAGGGAACCTGCGCGCCAGGAAGCGTGTGGCGCAGGTGCAGGCACTTCTCAATGAGTGCGGCATCGGGGGGGAGCGCGTGGCCATGTACAACCTCTCATCCGCGCAGGGACAGCGCTTTGCAGAGATCGCACGGGAGATGACGGAAAAGATAAGGGCCCTGGGACCAAATCCCATTAAGAAGCATGGCGCAGAGCGCAGAGCGCAGAGCGTTAAGAATGGAGAGCAGAGAGCACAGTGCGCAGAATAATGAGGCGAAAATTCTTTGTCCTGGTTTTTACGCTATGCGCTCTGCTCTATGCTGCGACAGAAGGAGACATACAATGATAGTAGCAAATAGGAAGCCCTTCGAAGAGATCGTCGAAATGGTGAAGCCGTACCGAAAGGTACTCCTCCTTGGCTGCAACGAGTGTGTGACCGTCTGTGCAACGGGAGGGTCGAAAGAAGTGGCGGTCTTGGCCTCGGAGCTGAGACTTTACCGGGAGAAGGAAGGGCAACCCATCGAGATTACGGAGCACACCCTCGAACGGAACTGTGACCCCGAGTATGTTGAGAGCTTGAGGCCCATGGTTGGCAACTACGAGGTGGTGATGTCGATGGCATGCGGCTGCGGCATCCAGTTCGTTGGCGAGCACTACCGGGACATGCGCGTACTGCCGGCGGTCAACACGACCTTTGACGGGGTGGCCGAGGAGCAGGGGGTCTGGGCGGAGCGTTGTCTCGGCTGCGGCAACTGTATCCTCGACAAGACGCTGGGCATATGCCCGGTCACTCGGTGCGCCAAGAGCCTTTTTAACGGGCCTTGCGGTGGTTCCACGGGGGGCAAGTGTGAGGTAAATAAGGATACGCCATGTGGCTGGCAGCTTATAGTCGACCGGTTAAAAGAGATGAATTTGATGGAAAAGTACATGGAGATCCAGCCGTTGAAAGATTGGTCAACAAGCCATGGTGGAGGACCGAGGAAAAGGGTGAGGGAGGATTTGAAGCTATGAGCGCGAGCAACCTTGAAAGAGTGCTGAAGAGCGGGAGTTTTGCCGTTACCGGCGAATGTGGGCCTCCTCGGGGCGCAGATGCGGAAGCGATACGAAAGAAAGGAGCACACTTGAAGGGCTATGTCGACGGTGTGAATGTGACGGACAACCAGACGAGCGTTGTCCGGATGTCGAGCTTCGCCTCAAGCCTTGTACTGAAAGAGATGGGTTTCGATCCCATCATGCAGATGGTCTGCAGGGACAGGAACAGGATCGCCATTCAGAGCGACGTGTTAGGGGCTGCGGCGCTTGGTATTAATAACCTCTTGTGCCTTTCCGGTGACCACCAGAAGTTCGGCGACCATCCCACGGCAAAGAACGTCTATGATATCGACTCGATGCAGCTCATCCAGACGCTCAAACGTTTGCGGGACGAGGGGAAATTTCTGGGAGGTGAAGAGGTGAAGGGCAGGCCGGACATGTTCATCGGTTGCGCTGAGAACCCCTTTGCAGACCCCTTCGAGATAAGGGCCATGAGACTGGCAAAGAAAGCGGCCGCCGGGGCCCAGTTTGTCCAGACGCAATGCATCTTCAATCTCGACAAGTTCGAGAAGTGGATGGAGATGGTGCGCGACCTGGGAGTCCACGAAAAGATCTATATCCTTGCAGGCATCACGCCCTGTAAGTCGATCGGCATGGCGCGTTACATGAAGACGTCCGTGCCCGGCATGGACGTGCCTGATGCGTTGATCGACCGTCTCAAAGGTGTCTCCAAGGAAAAGGTGTCCGAAGAGGGTATCAAGATCGCTGTCGAGACGATCCAGCGGGTGAGGGCGATAAAAGGTGTCGCCGGTGTCCACCTCATGGCCATCGAGTGGGAAGAGAGGGTCCCCGAGATGGTCCGGGCGGCGGGCCTCTATCCAAGGCCACAGGTCAATTAAGGCCAATGATCGGTTGATCAGTTTTTCTTATGTTACCGGCAGAAGAACGGTGAACGTGGACCCCTTAGCCGGCGCACTTTCCACGTCTATGGTACCCCCGTGATCCTGTATGATGCCATAACAGACTGACAGGCCGAGCCCCACCCCTCTCACCTGTTCCTTTGTGGTGAAAAAAGCGTCAAAAATCTTTTCCCTGATTTCTTCACTCATCCCGATCCCTGTATCCCGGATAATGACCCTCAGGAGGTTATCCTCCATCTCCGTCGCCACGCTGAGCGCTCCCCCATGGGGCATCGCTTCCATCCCGTTCTTTATTATGTTGAGAAAAACCTGCCTCATCTGTCCCGGCGAGACCATGATTGCCGGGACAGTCTCGTCGAACGTCGTAACCAGCTTTATGTTTGACTCCCGCAACTGCTTTTCCATGAGCATCAGGATGCCCTCCAGGAAGCTGTTGATACTGACCTCTTTTCGCGCCTCTTCCTCGGGCCTCGAAAATGTGAGCTTGTTCTTCAGCATGATGGAGAGCCGGTCCACTTCTGAAAGCGACATATCGAGGAGCTTCCGCCTCCTGCTCGTTTCCGGTATTTCCGCCTTAAGCAACTCCAGGGTGTTCATGATGCCGTAGAGCGGGTTATTCACCTCGTGAGCGATCTGCGATGTGAGCCTCCCCATTGCCGCGAGCCTCTCTGCCTGGACCAACTGGTCCTGGGTCTCCCTGAGCTTTCTCTTCACCATGACCATCTCGCTTAGATCCTTGAATATGCCGATTTCTGCCAGCTCCTCGCCCTTCTCGTCGAAAAGGATCGATGCGGAAAGACTGATATCGATCACCTCTCCGGCCTTGTTCTTGACATAGAGCTCGGTCGGGGGCAAAATTCCCTTTTTGCCAAATTTTTCGTCAAGTATCATCTCCCGCATCTTCCTGGCTAGCCCCCTCGGATAGAGATCCTTGATGTTCGCCCGCCCTATGAGCTCGTCGCTGCTGTAGCCGAGGAGCTGCTCTGCCGCCTTGTTATACATGATGATGTCGCCCTTCGAATCCGTCACGATGATGCCATCGGGAGATGCCTCTATGAGCTTATTGAGGAAGTGGTTTACTTCTCTCAGATCCTTTTCCATCTTTTTTCGCTCGGTGATGTCCATCATTATTCCCTGGTAGCCGATTACCTCGTTTCGTTCATTGGTGATGGTCTGTGATGTAGGAGAATGGTTATGGTCTCACCGTTCTTCTTCTTGAAAGTGACTTCGTAGTCCTTTACATACCCTTCTTTTTCTATGATTTCTTGAAATTTTCTTCTATCTTCAGGATTGTCGTAGACATCCCTGGTGAGATCAAGCGCAAGGATTTGCTCCTTGTTTTCGTATCCGAGCATCTCCACCATTGCCTGATTACAATCTATAAACTTGCCTTCTTTGCTGCTTATGAAGACTCCATGTCTGATGCTTTCGAAGAGGCGCCTATATTTTTCCTCGGACAGCCGCACCTCGGCTTCCATCCGCTTCCGCACGGTAATGTCCCGCATGTAAATGCAGAGCTTCTGCTTTTCACTGATTTTCCCTACCGCTATGCAGACTTCGCAATCCTTCAGGTTCCCTGTCTTGTGGATCACGGGCATCTCGGTGCAGACCTTCCTGCTCTCATCGCCGCTGATCTCCTTCTCCATGTCGGCCAGGATGTGCAGCGACTCCTCCGAGAGGAACAACCCGATGCCGCCTCTGTACAG
>Ga0187854_10003520_pt1 | contig 12367 bp, 7 predicted proteins | sample June2016WEW_6_15_FD_132445 | JGI IMG/M metagenome (GOLD analysis project Ga0187854, IMG submission 132445) | Peatland microbial communities from SPRUCE experiment site at the Marcell Experimental Forest, Minnesota, USA - June2016WEW_6_150 | ecosystem: Environmental > Terrestrial > Soil >...
CTCCGCCAGTCGCAGGACTGGGCATTCGGTAGGACCGCCACCACCACCACCAGGAATGGCTCGGTTTAGAAAAACGCCGTAATGGGAATCAAGGGCATCAGATGAACCTGACACGCTATGAACGGACATATAACCACCGGGGCGGGCGTAACCGCCTTTGGACTCGTCGTCGCGCATTTACCAGTGCCGGAGATAGCCTCCGACATGGGGGCGCTCTTGTCCTTTGTCGGACTGATGGTGGCGGCACGGATGAAGTTGGCGCACATGCGCAATATGGCCGCACTTGAGGAGCAGATCGAGCAGTTGAAAATCTGCCGCGAATGCGTCAATGGCGTCCCGATGAACGGTAATTGCCCGTTCGCTGAGTGCAAGTGGCCCGCGGTTTGCCCGAAGCGTCAGAAGATAGACTTACTTCCTTAGTCAGGAAAATTGAACATGTGCCCTTGCTCCATCACGTTCGTGTGCCCGGTCTATAGCGGGCCGGCGCGAAATGTTTCGCGCTGCGATATGGTCGGCGGCCCCGGTGAATCCGCACGCTACACAGTCGAACAAGTCCCGCGTCTTGCGGTTGGCCTTAGCGACGTGGCCGCACGCCGGACAGGTTCGGCTTGTGTTGCGAGGATCGACCTTTTTGAGGGGGATGCCGGCAAGCCTGCACTTATAGGCGATCTTTTGCTGGAGGTCGTCGAATGCCCAGGAATGCAGGATGCGCCGCTGGCCTTTGCGAGCCGAGACGCGGGAGCGGATGCCCTTCAAATTCTCAAGAGCAATTCCTCTTCCGGTGCCTTTAGCCGTGGTGCAAATCTGTTTGGAAATCTCGTGGTTGACGTGGCGGGCGAAGCGATGTTCCCGCCCGCTCAACCGGCGCAATACCCGCTTGGCGCTGCGCGTGCCTTTTCGTTGGAGGCGCTTTCTCTGCCGCCAGCGTCGAGCGCGGATGCCCGAAACCTTCGCGGCGTCGCCATAAACCCGGCCATCCGAGTCGGCGGCTATGTTGACCAAACCAAGGTCAATGCCAAGCCAGCCCAGGGCTTCTTTCTCGCCGGTCTCCGGCACGTCAACCGTCACATTGAGGAACCACTCCCGCTCGTGGAGAATAAGGTCTGCCTCGCCGTGCGGGAATTGGAGAAGCTGCCGTTGCTTGGGGCCGCAAACGAAGGCCAACCGCTTGAGTCGTCCGATCACCGTCCAAATGCTCACCATCGAGCTTTCAACCATCATCCGGTAAAGGCGGGTATCGTAGGAGATTGCCCCATGCTTTCGGAACGTCCGCATCGAGTCCCTATCCAGCTTGTAGGCGTCCGCAACCTTGCCGTTGGCCCGAATGATGGCCTGAGAACTGAGCGATGGGAATTCAGACCGCACCTGACGGTAAAAGAGCCGTTGGACTCCGAATTGCTGGAATTCCTTCCGGCCCCAAGCCAGTTCGGAGATGCGATTACAGGCCAGATTGACCGTCTCCATCGTGCGGCGGAGGGCCTCCCTCTCGGCATCGCTCGGAAGCAATTTGACTTGGACGGTCAGCGTCATAGCCCAACTTTACGTCACCACCTGAAAATAATCAACAAGAATCGTCACTTTAGGCTTGACTTTTTTGGGCCTGAGTCACAGTCTGTACTTCCGAAACCCAATTCCAAGCCCTTTCAGACGATATGTTCCACGCCGAACACGGAGAGAATTAGCACACGTTTATGTTGACACGAGCACGCGTCTAGGTTAGGTTGTGGGTATGGACGTTGCGATATTGACCCGCGTTAGCTCGAACAAGCAGGAGGATGCCCGGCAGGAATCCGAATTGCGGAATGTCTGCCAGGAGAACAACTGGGCGGTCGTTGAGTGCGTGAGCATCACGTTGTCTGGCAACTCGAAGGAAAGGCCGGACCTGGAGCGTGTGATGACGTTGGCTAGGGATGGGAAGATTCAAAAGGTGCTGGTGCATGAGGTATCGCGGGTCGCCAGGCGCAACAGTACGGCCCACAAGTTCGTTGAGGACTTGGCGGAGTTGGGTGTTAGCCTTTGGTGGAATGCGCAGAGGATTGAGACGCTGTTGCCGGACGGCAAGAGGAATCCCGCTGCGGCGATCATGTTCGCCCTCCTGGCGGAGATGGCGCGAGCAGAGCGGGAGCAGCTTATCGAGCGGACGCGCAGCGGATTGGCTGAGGCGCGCCGGAATGGCCAGGTGCTAGGTCGGCCAGTAGGCTTCCGTTTGGACGCGCTCAAGGCTCACCCAGACGTAGTGCGAATGCTTCGGGCGAATAAGAGCATCCGCGATTGCGCCCTGCGCTGCGGGTGCTCGCCGATGACGGTGCAGAGGGTTAAGCGTGCGATGGATGCCACGCCGGCGGAAGCGGAAAAATAGTTGTTGACGCGAACGGCTGATTGATTTAGCATCCTCTAATGCCGGTAATGTCCTACAGCCGTGTTAATGACGCCGGCGAAAACCGCTCGGCGATCTCGCGGCGTGTACTTCCCTCATCCGCCGGCCTCCAATGCCGGAACCTCACCCAACTTCTCAGGATAATTTATCATCGGTTCAGCCAGTTCAGTTTACTTTCAAACCCGCCGGAAAAAATGGAGAAGAGGTCTGCCTGACCCTCGGGCGGATCGCCTTGAAGCGCGATTCATGGGACGTGCCGCACGGTTATTGCTTCGTGGGGAATAGACTTTGCCGGAATAGGACCGTGGCCGCCAAGGAGCTTTTGCGGAAGCTGATCCACAAGCTCATTCGCCAAGGAGATCGTCCGTCGCTTTCTTCGGCAGTGGCGGCTCTCCCTCACACTCCCATACCACCACAAAAGCCGCGTCGTAATTCGAGGGCGCCCCTTGGTCGGCCTACTCCGTCGGTTTCGTAAAGACGTGGAGCCGCTTCCAGCCGAGTTTGATGAATCTATTGAGATCGTCTGTCCCAATAACGGTCATGTAGTTTTCCATAAGGCTTTTATGTTAAACGCAAACACCGAACTTGATCAACCGCAAAACGGTCTTGGCTTACGGCAGACATTTGTGCGAAGACGGCCCCGCAGAATCCGCAGCCGCGCCCGCATGATGGTTTCAGGGGATGAATCGTGCCGGATTTCTTCAGAATGGTGGAAGTATCTTATTGAGAACCCCGGCAAGCCGATACCCCGCCCTTGCTATATCCATAAATAACAAAGGAGTCACCGTCAAGAACTACTGGCCGGCAAGGGGTGGCAAAGAAATTAAAGAGCGGGTGGAGATTGATCCAATGCCAGCAAGCCCGTCGCCGTCAGGAACCGTATCCAGCAGGATCTTCTGGCTGACCCGGCCTTTGTGCGGCTACTTAACGAGCCAACCCGGAAGGCATTCAAGCGTGCCTCCCGAAGGTTATTTGCCGGCCACGCGAAACGTGGTCGGATAATGGCAAACGCTTTCGTGCTATACGATAGGCACGCAAGGGTTAGAATTAAGCCGCACATGGCTCCTCGAATAACCCATTTGACGGAATTGATTATGAACCACTCGGCAGATAATAATCCTTTTTAATGCGGGCAACTCACTTCGCTGCCGGGACGGTTTCTCTCGCGCCAGGAATTCCACTCCTGATCCACTGGCCAACCGTCTTGGGGTTTCGTTTCTTAGCCGGGTCAGTCCATTTTGCGGCCTGATGGACCGCCGCAGGAACCAGTAAAGACTCCGCGTGTTGTCCTAAAACCCTCTGGCGCTCTCGCGGGTCCATCGCCTTTCCGATTTCGGAGGCTTCTCTGACAATCGGCGTCTCATCCGCAACTCCGAGGGCGGCACCCATAATGCCCATAGTAAGTCCCTGCTTCTCTCCCCCGCGCTTCAACTGCGACTCTGCTATATTGCCAACAGTGGCCCCGATTTGCAGGCATTCCAGGAGTGGATTATGCAAGAGCCAGGACGGAATGTTGTTGCCAAAGACGCGGATATTTCCCCATGGGACTTGCTTTTCGCCGCGCTGGCCGGGTTGGTAGTATCCGCCGATGTTGTGGCGGTTGACATAGCCCAAATACATCACCGCGGCGCCGATGGTCCCCTTCTTGAGTTGGCGCATGATGAAGTCTGCTTCCTCCGGCTTCAAGTTCCTCACCCCATCGCCCAGGGCGGCGGCGAGTATTTTACCACCTCCAGTAGCCCAACCAACGGCGTAGCTCATAGTCTCGGCGGCGATGTTGAGGGGCACCCTCATAATCGGCAATTCGGTGCGGACTGAGGTTGCAATCGCTTTCTTTCCCAAGCTCGGTTTGCCAGTTGTTTTATCCTTCTGTTCAAGCGTTCGGAGTCCGGCATTCACCGCCGCGGCAATGGCATTGTCTTGCAAAAAAATCTGGCGGTTGGCGTATTTGTAGGCGTCCACCATGATGCGTGATTGAACCATCGGGTTGTTGATGTCAATGGGCTTACCGGACTCATCCATCTGTTGCGCCCACCATTCCCCCAGGCGTTGAACAGCACGCTCGAATGCTTGGCGCTTCACCGGAGATTTCTCCATGCCGTGAACGCGGCCGGGCAGGGCAATAAGGGCGCTGCCAAGTTCAGATTCGCCTGTGTAACTCTCGGCGGCTTTCCCATACAGAACATCGAGATCGCTGTGCCCGGTTTTGATTACGTCGTATGCGTCCTTCAATCCTTTGGTGAATGCCGCGCCATAGCCGCGCATGTCGGCTCGTAGATTAACCCCACCGCCTTCCAGGGGTGCCTTTGCGGAGATGCTGGACACTCCAGGAATGTGGCTCCAGACTTCTCCTACAACATCCTCAGCCGCTAACGCTCCGAACCGAGCCAAACCAGCGGACGCCAGTTTGGGGATGACAGTCAGGGAAGTAAGCACTTCAGAACGTCGAACCTTCGTTGCCCAGTCCATCGCCTTCTCCCAAGATGTCCGATTCTTGAGCCGGTCGGCAATCAACCCCTCGCGGAACTTCTTATAGATGCGGTCGCGTGCAGCCTTGAGACGGAGGGCCTCTTCATCGAGTTTGATTTCGCGACGTGGGCGAGGGGCGAAGTCTTTCCGGTCGAGTCTGTCCTGGTAATCCTCGATTCGGCTTTTGAGCGATGCCTTGAGGGTGTCCAACGAGGACTTGAGTTGCGTTTCGGGGTCGCTGATTGGGATTTGGAACTTGTTCTTCGCGTCATTGACCAGCTTGATCAACTTCTTCTCCACCTCGGAAGGCTCGCGCCTAGCCATTCCAGACTTGAGCGGCGGTTGGCCGGCCTGCATGTCCTCCAGTTTGGCAATCTGTTGAAGTTCACCCTTCATACCGCGAAGGGCAACTGAGATTTCATCGTGGGAAAGCTGCCGGTAATCACCGTAACCACTCCAGGCGCGCGCGACTTCCTGACGGGACATGTTAGGCGATTCTTCCTGGACGATTTCCGTCAATCTGTCCACCATCTCGTCACGGCTGGTTACGCCCTCCGCGTATAGGTCGCGTGCCAGCTTTTGAAGGTAGTAACTGAGCTTTCCTTTCTCGCCCTTATCGAGTTTCTCACGGATTGTCTTGGAGTATGCGCTGTGGATTTCCTGCGGTGACTGCTTATTTATTGCCCGCTTGACCTGCTCGGACTTGCCCTTGGGTGCCGCTTTCTCAGCGAACTTTTCAACTATATCCTGGCTTTGCTTGAAAATCTGATCAAGGTAGGGGCGTATTTTTTCTCTAGCATCATCAGCGAACTCACCAAGGAGTTTAGCGGACCACTTGGCGAGGTCTAAGCCGGTGTTGTAAATCACGTCTGCGCCAATCTCCGCGATGTCTTTGAGGTCTTCAGGACTGACTGACAGCAGTTTCCCTTTCAACCTTGCGCGAGCGCCGTTGGCCCTCTCGTGTAGAGCCGCACCTATCTTCTCCGCGATGCCGATTATGTATTTGCTTGGCGCTTTTTCCGCCTCGGTTGCCCGTTTGGCTTCCTCCATTGCGCGTTGGGATTCCAAGTCTGAAATCCGCTTTTCTCTGTCGGCGAGCGATTTCTGGTATTTCTCGTTCTCGGATTTCCATGCGTCCACTTCTTTTTTCAGTGCGGCGATTTCCTCGTTGGATAGCTCCTTACCTCCGCGCGCGCCCCGTTTCTGCATTACCGCTTCAACCAAGTCGAAGTCATCAGTCACGCCCATCTTCTGCGCCTGGAGTGAACGGCCAGCTTCGCTGCCGGTCCCGCCGCGTCCAACCGCATCTTCCATCTCTTGCAGTTTGTCCGCCCAAACAGCCTCCTCACTCTTGGCTGTAGCAATGTCATCCTGGCGGCCATCCTCAAATGCCTGGGCAATTTTCCGGAGTGCGTTATTCTGTTCGGCCTTCCACTTGGCTTTGGTGAACACCATGCCCGCCTGCTCCCAGGAAAGAAGTGGGCGAGGGTTTTCCGAAACCTGTTTGATCAGATTGGGAATCCAGTCCGGGTCCCGATTCAGTCTGGTCATGGCTATTTTCTCATCCTGATCCCAGGAGCGGCCCTTGGCCGGCGGCATCGGTTCAAGTCCGCGAGCTTCCCGGTCTGCGTCAATCGCGGCGAATATGTTGGACACGATGGAGCCTTCTTCTCCAAACTCGGAAGGGATAGCACCGCCCATTCCTGGTCCTACGCCAGTGCCAGGACCAACATCGGATGGGCCGGGGGGCTTGGCCTCACCCTCCTTGGCGGACGGTTGGGGGGCTGGCTCCTCGCGCTCCCGATTCTCTAACCATTCAAGCCTTGCCTGATTCAGATCGCCCAGCTTGCCCCTGGACTTCCGCGTCTCACGAAGCTCGTTCAACTCGACTCGCTCTTGCGCGGTCAGCGGCCCGGTGCCGGTCTTTTCGGATTCGATTGCGGCGTGCATCTGCGCCGCGTCTCGGGCATCCATCCATCCTCGGGCAAACGCCATTTCCTCGGAGGTTCCCTTGCTGAGATTCTGAACGATTTGGGAGAACGCCGCCTTTCGCTGTTCTGGAGATTGGTCGTAATACTTCTCCCATCCCTGGTCCGTCTTTCGCTGCATGGCGACATCCTCTTTGTAACCAGTAGGCCCTTGATCGAATCGGGCCTTCTCTTTCGGGAGATCGGGAAACGATTCAACTGCCCCCCCCGCCCCTTCTTTCCCCGTCTCGGCCTTTGGCGCGGGTGGGGGTGGGGCAGTTGGCGCTTTCTCTCCTTCCACTAACGGTTTAGCGGCGGGAGTGGGTTCTGTCGGAACCTTCTCAGCCTCCGGCAATGGCTTGGGCGGCTCGGTGGACGGTTGAGGCGCAACGGCAGTTTCCGACAATGGCGTCTCTCCGCCGGGTTTTGCCGCGACCTGCTCTGACCCTGGCTGGCCTTCCCCGCCCTCGCCGTGCTCGAATGGTTCAAGTTGCTGGTCGTGGAACTTGGCAATCGGCGAGGATTCCGCGCGCGGGATGAAGTCGCCGGACTGGGTGACGTAGCCGAACGCCGGAGTGTTCCTGCTCTCGCGCGTATCGAAGCCCTTGACGCCGTGCTCTGCCAGGATCGCCGGGTGGTTCGGCCCGGTCCACACTTCGCCGGTCTTCGGGTCTTTGTATGCCGCCGCGGTTATCGGCCCGGTCTTGGCTCTCTCAATTTTGTCCTCCGGGCCAAGATGGTATTCACCCGACTTGCCTCTGAAGAAAATCGTTCCATCGCTAAAAACCTGGTCAATAACATAGCGATTTCCATCCTCATCAACAATAACATCTCCAGATTTTAAGGACCGGGACAACCGTTTAAGTGCCGCTGCCCTTGCGGAAAATGCGGCATCCCGTTCCTCTCCGGGTTTGGTTCTCTTGAGTAGAGATTCTGTGCTCTCAAGGCCAACAGATTCATCGGATGTCTCCGGGCCAGATTCCGCTATCGGCCCGGTCTTGGCGGGATCGAAGGCTATCGCTTGCTGTGCTGCGCCTTCCGCTTCTGGCGGTACGCCGCCGCCAGTGCTTGGTCTCTCGTGTGCCCGGCCCTTATCATCTCCCTCACGTTGCTCTCGAACGTCTTCCGGCTTTTTCCGCGTTTCAGTGGCATCTTCGGCCTTTGGTTCAGGTTTTGGTGTTGCTGCGACTTCCCGCGCAGCCGCTTCGGTCTGCGGGGTTAAAGTCTTGGTAGTCTCCCCCTCGATAGGTACGCCCGTTTCCGCCACGGCAGCCATGGACTGCGCTGCGGGTGATGGCGTGGCTCCTTTGGGCATCTTGAGTGATTCACCAAGGGAGGCGACAGCTTCGGTTGTCCTGGGAGAAAGAATTTCTCCTGGTGCCTTTGGTGCCTTTGGTGCCCTTGTGGCGTGAATCCCCGTAAGCGTGCCGAAGATTCCACTGCCAGCCATGTCCACAACAGCTTTGGTTTTCTGTGATGCCGTCATCCGATTCCAATCCTTGTGAGATTCGAGAATCTGCTTACCAAGGTCTTTGGCCATGTCCAGGCTGAAAAGAGCGGATACCACACGGGGAGCACCGTAGCCCGCCGCAATGCTCAATAGTCCGGTGTCAGAACTGAGGAATTCAGGTACACCCTTAATGATGTTGATCGCCTCTTTGCCAGCCGCCATTGCAATGGAATCGTCCGGTTTTATCTCAAGGTCCGGCGTGGTAAATCGAGGGTTGTTTAGTTCTTCGGAAAGATCAGACCAGACCGCTGACATATCGCCCGCCGCCTTGGGTGGGCCTCCGTAGGTAGTCGAGCGGGGTCCGGCGAAGTCTAACGGTTTTGACTTGGGCCTCTCGATAACCGGCTCAGCCTTGTTCGAGAAGTCTGGAACAGCCACGGCGGCGGAGCTAAAATCAAGAGTGGGCATGTCATTTCACTTTCATTAGCTTACCGTCTGCGGGATTGATGAAGAATGCTCCGGACGGAAGGGCGTCGAATTCCTCCTGGCTCGTGGGATTGGCCGGATTGTCAATGGTTCCCATCATTGATGCCGGCTCTTTCGTTCCAGGCATCGCTTCGGCTTGTGATTTAGACGGTGCTTCTTTTTCAGTGGAAGTACCCATTTTGGCCGTGTAGAGAGAGTTGAGTTCATCCTCGGCATACTTGATGCCCTTGCGTGCATCCTCCGCCTCTTTTGAGTCCAGGCCATTCTTCTGCACTGCCATGTTGTACTCTGTCAGGGCCTTGTTGTAACTGGTCAACGCCGCTCGCCCTTCAAGTTCCAAGGCGGGGTCGCGCAGAGTTTTCCACGCGCCAGCTACTCCCTTGGCTCCAGTGTCACGCCAAACCAACTGCCCACTGGGCAGTTTTTGAGTCTCGATTGTGTGGGGACCAACAGCAGCGCCCGGAGCCGATTTGACGGTTGTGGTTTCACCTCGTGGAGAAAATGTAGTTGTGACGGTATCGCCTCTGGCGCGGGCTTCCGCTGCGGCGGTAGTCTTGCGTTGTTCCGCAATCTGCTTCGCGTCTGAAAGCCTGGCACGCATCAATTCAGGATTGGGCGCGGACATGACTTCACCTTGCAAGTCCTCCGGCAGGGCGTCAATATCCTTGAGAGTGTTTTCCTCAACCTTGAGTTGCAGCTTTGTTTTAAGGCTGTTATTGTCCGCCGCCTGTTTCCTCCACGCAAACTGCTCATCATTCCTCTGCGTGTTTTGGACTATCTGCCAGAACATCTTGCTCTTGGGAGCCGATGGAATTGGCGTCTCCATGCGCTTATCCGGTGTCAGGGAAAGCCATGGAAAGAGTGATTTCTGATCCTCCACCTGAGCATTAGCCTCATTTTTAGCCTGATCAATCTGGAACATCGATGCTTGAGTTTGAGCTTGGGCCTGGGCTATCCGAGCTTTTCCCAATGGACTCGCCTGTTCTTGTGCGCGGTCGAAAGCGGAAGAAAACGCCTGAGAGAATGACTGCGCTACCGACTCACCGGCTCGGTAGGACTCAAGGGCGGTTTCTTGTGGCGCTTGCCACCGCGGTGCTCCTGATGCTCCCCAAATGTCTGCCATAATTTTCTCCTATATCATGCCGCCTAACGCGGACCCTGCTAGTTTTCCCGCGCTCATCATCATCTGATCCATCTGGCCCTGTTCCTTATCCAGCCCCGCTGCCGCCGCATAACCCGGCGATCCCTGCCATTTCATGAGATTCTTGCCCCATTCGTATTGGAACTGCGTATTGCGTTCTTCAACGTCCAAAGATGTTTCTTGGCCTGGGGTAACAAACATCGAGCCGAAGTTCATCATCTCAGGCTGTGCCATGGCAGCGGATGTTCTCTGCCAATTCTCGGCTGAGGAAATGCCCTTATCGATCAAACCCAGGCTGGTTAAGCCAAGGTCTCTCGCTACCAAATCACGGGCAGCCCCGCTCATCTCTGTGCCAGTGCCAAGCGATTTGGCTGCGGCACTTCTTTGAATCGCATTCTGAACATCGGCTGGTATCTGACCTGTCAACTCTGAGGCGATGTCTTTGGACATTGCTGACTGCTGAGAAGTGTAGGCCGGGTCGAGCTTCAAAATGGATTTTGTCAACTGGTCAATACTGAACTGGTTGACTCCACTTGCGAGGCTTTCCAGAGCGGGAACGGATGCGGCATTAGCGCCGATGGCCTTGCTCTGTTCGGTTCCAAGAGACACTGTATTAAACTGCGGCATCGTGGGCGTGCCACGAAGAGCGTTGCTAACCAGTCCTTCTGCAATATCGAGTCCAAACATACGTTTACAAAAATGCCTCTATTGGTTCACCTGCTGGCCCTACGGCCCCAAATGTCCTGAAAGCCGCAACCTCGCCCCCGCCGGTGAAGTGCCTCAATTCCTTATCCAGAATCGTGATTGCACCGTCCTGGACAACCTGTCCCGTTCGACGGTCAACCACGCCGTTCATGAACACCGCCGCCTCTTTGAACAAATTCTCCGACTCCCGTTTGACCGCCATGCAACCCAAGCGCAGGGCTTCGAGGTTGGGGATGGGGAGCCAATCCGTTGGTTGAGACACAGGCCGGAAGTTGCGCTTGCCCAGGATGTCCACCTGGGCGGGCTGATTCAGAGCTAGGAACGGCAGCAGATACCGTTGGTAGCTCGGATAGGTCTCCCAATACTGGTAATGGCCAATCATCGTGCCGTCAGAAGCGTAGAGCCAGGATTGGCCACTGCGACCGGATGGGAATTGAATTCCGGTGATCTTCGAGAATGTCGTGTTGGATATTGTTCCAGGACTTTGGGATAGGGCAATGACTTCCCCGTCTTGCCACGCGCCATTCACTTGTGTCCTGACCCAGTTAGGAGGAGTAGCATTGTCAAAGCCAAGGACTGTAACTTTCAGCCCCACGTCAGCCGCAACGTCACATTGCAATGTCAACGTGGATGGCGCGCTCTTGGGGATGTCTTGGAACGTACAGGCGCTATTGCGGCGTAACGCGCCAGATTCTCGGAACCACATCCGATTATCTGTGCCAGGTTCCGGGTCGTTGATAACGCCAAACCCGTTGGGGTCGAATTCCGCCCAGGGAGTCCGCAAATCAACCGGCTCGCATCCGATGGCAATCTGTTCCGCAGTGGCGAACTCTGCCGGCAGGGTGAGAAGCTGATTTGTCACCTGTATGGTCGCCTTCTCAATAGTGCCGATCCACGGACCAGAGATGAACAGCCGACCCGATGCCGCGTTAATCCAACCAATGACGCGCTCGTCCGGGGTGAACACGCCCAACGCGGCGCAAATGCCGCTGGTGGGTGCTAGCGCATCTGCTAAAGTGTTTCTTAATGGCATGTTAGTTCCCTCGGTAGAAAATGCGCCCCGTCCTCTGCGCATACATCACAACCATAGACGGCGGGAGTAGGTTGTGTGCCGAAGGTGCGGGTGGCGTTAAATTGCTTACGGTGTTTGGGTGATTCGAGTCAGCTTGAGTTGGCGTGTCAGTCTGGACGCCGACGGGTGGACCGACAAGTTGAGCGGACCCAATATCTTGCACCGTTCCACCGCCCTTAGTACCACTGGCTGTCGCGCCTTGCCATTCTGCTGCAATGAAACCTGGAGCGTTTGGCGTCAGGGGAACGGCGCCACCGGGATTGGTTTCAAGAACGAACTGTCGGAATCCAGGCGTGTTGTTGGCATCACTGGAATCAATAGACACATTTCCAATCGGATGTTGATGCCAAATCTCGTCCATAGTGAGGACATGCTTTTCCTCGCCAACAGTCTGGCCCTGGGTAAGCACTGTTGCGGGTTGCCCATTGTAGCTGGCTGGACTCGTCCCGGCGCTGATAAGCATCTTGAAATCCGTGACGGCGTGTTTAATGAACCACATGGCGCCCGTTGCCGCTGTTGGAGCCGTGACGGTTGGATCAACTCCCGGCGTGTCGCCTCCGTCATACTGCCACAGATTTGGATTCTCGATGTCGTTCCAGATCATGAGTTCTGGACTGCCGGGCGGCTTCGGGTGCGGCCAAACCCATGCGCCAACGGCGGGCGACCACCAAAAGAGCCATTGTCCCGGAACGGGGCTGCC
>Ga0187854_10003527_pt1 | contig 12350 bp, 10 predicted proteins | sample June2016WEW_6_15_FD_132445 | JGI IMG/M metagenome (GOLD analysis project Ga0187854, IMG submission 132445) | Peatland microbial communities from SPRUCE experiment site at the Marcell Experimental Forest, Minnesota, USA - June2016WEW_6_150 | ecosystem: Environmental > Terrestrial > Soil >...
AGAAAGGCATAGACTCGCAGATTATCGTGGCGGCTGTCGAGGATGCCGTCCTGGTGGCGACGCGCAAGTATTACAAGTCCGCGGAAGATCTTCAGTCGCATTTCAACAAGGTGACCGGACTGGTTGAGGTTTATGCCGTCAAGAAGGTTGTGGCGGCAGTCCAGGATCCGGATCATGAGATCAGCCTCGAGCAGGCGCAGAAAATGGATCCTCAGGTGGCCTTGGAAGGCGAGGTGCGGATTCCAAAGGCCACGGATGTTCTGGGTAGGATTGCAGCGCAGGCCGCCAAGCAAGTGATCTTTCAAAAAGTACGGGAAGCGGAGCGCGACACGGTTTACGCGGAGTACAACCAGCGGGTGGGCGAATTGGTGAATTGCACGGTGAAGCGGGTGGAAGGCCCGGACGTCATAGTCGATCTTGGCCGCACGGAGGCGCGCATGCCGCGCAAGGAGCAGTCGCGCCTGGAGACTTACCAGATCGGCGACCGCATCCGCGCCGTCATCACGCAAGTGGACCGTGCGGCGCGAGGGCCGCAGGTAGTGGTATCGCGCGCCGACTCCATGCTGGTGCAGAAGCTCTTCGAGATGGAAGTTCCGGAGATTTACGACGGCACGGTGGTGATCAAAGCCATTGCGCGGGAAGCGGGCGACAGGACGAAAGTCGCAGTCTACTCGAAGGACCCGGACGTGGATTGCGTGGGCGCTTGCGTGGGAATGAAAGGCATGCGGGTGCAGTCGATCATCCGGGAATTGCGAGGAGAAAAGATCGACATTATCGAATACAACGAAGACCCGCTGGTTTTTGCGGCCAACGCGCTGAGTCCCGCCAAGATCAACCACGTCTCGATACTGGAGCTCGAGCAGAAGCACCTCGAGGTCATTGTGGACGACACGCAGTTGTCCCTGGCGATCGGGAAGAAAGGGCAGAACGTGCGGCTGGCCGCCAAGCTGCTCGACTGGCACATCGATATCAAGAGCGAAGAAGAGAAACGGCAGGAGATCGAATCCCAGATGGCGGCGATGGCGCTGCGCGGCGCCTCGATTTCGCAGCTGCAAGGCTTGGGCGAAAAGACAGTGCAGAGATTGCAGGAGAAAGGCATTGAGACCGTCGAGCAACTGGCCCAGATGACTCCCGATGAATTGACGCAGATCCCGGGAATCGGTGAGAAGACGGTCGAGAAGATTCGGCGCGTGGTGACGGATTACTTTGAGCAGGACCGTGGTGAGCCCGCCGCTGAGGAAGCCGTTGCGGAAGGGGCTGTGGAGGGCGCAGCGGAAGGCACGGACGGTGCAGCGGAAGGAGCAGAAGGTGTCCCGGTTGAAGAGCCGGAGACGGAGCAGCCTGTGCCCGTGCATGAGCCGGGAGAGGAAGAAGAAGAGACGACCGCCGAGACTTCTGCTCCGTCGGAATCTGCCGAGCCGGCCACGGAGGAAACTGAGTCGAGCGAAGAAGAGACTTCCACAGGAGAGGAAGGAGGGAAATCAGAATGAAATAAGACTGCTTGGGCGCTGCCCTTCCAGAAGGCGGCAGTTTTCGAAGTTCAGCCGCTGACCTCGAGGGTGCTTCGACCCAGATTTCACCCAATCCTTCTGCGAGGGGCGGGAATTGAGGGAGAGTAAGAACCGAAGATCGAATGGGCAACATACGAATTAACGTTTTGGCGCGCGAGCTGGAAGTCAAAAGTCACCTCATCTTAGAGTACCTGGCGGTACTCGGGCTTGAGAAGAAATCTCACTCCAGTGCGCTTGACGACGAGATCGCCGACAAGGTTCGCGAACATTTCCTTACAGTGAGCGAAGCGGAAGCAGCCCCTGAAATAGCCCCGGTAGCACCTCCGCCTGCACCTGTTGCGGTGAAAGAACCGCCGCATGCGGTTCCAGAGCCGAAGCGGCTACCTGATATCATCAAGGCTGAGTTGCACAATCCGCTGACGCGCACCATTGAAGAGATCAAGAATGCGGCGCGAAGGGCGACGGTGCCTGCACCACCTCCGAGAGTGGTTCATGTTCCGGAGACACCGGCGGCATTGAAGCCGACGGCCGCGGTGCAGAAGCCCGCGCCTCCTCCACCCCTGCCGCTCCGCCCTGTCGGTCCGGTTGCGCCTCCCCCGGCGGCTATTGGCGGCCAGATCGCCCCCGCACCGCCGCCGGAGCCTTCTGTCCGACCGGCGATCAGCCCGGCGCCTGCTCCGGCAGCGCCACCCGCAGCGAGGATCGAAGTTCCGCCAGCGCCTGTGGCGCGCGCGGGCGGAGTGGTCGAAGCGCCGCCTCCCCCGTCCAAGGTGCCCGAGGTACCGAACCTGGTGGCCCGGGCGATTGCGGAAGGCAAGGGGGCGCGCGCTACGCGTGTGGTGCGAAGAGATCCCGCCTCGAGCCAGCCGATCTATCCCCACGCGGCCAAAGCCAAGGTTGCGCCTGCGCGTCCGATGATGCCTCGCCGGCCCGGCGAGCCGCGGCCGATGCATCCAACTTCGGCTCGTTCGATGCCGGGCGCCGGTGCCGGCGCCGTGGCCACGGGCGGCGTTCCCGCGCCGCGGCCTCCGGCGTCGCGCCCCGTCACTGCGCCGTCGCGCTCTATGGGTGTTCCCGCGCCGCCTCCACCCAAGCCGGTCGTGCCGGAAGAAGTTCCTCTGACGCGCAAGATCACGATTACGGAAGGCATCGCCATCAAAGAGCTTTCCGAAAAATTGCAAGTGCGCGCCAAAGACGTCATCAAACGGTTGTTGGACAAAGGCATCTTCGCAACCATCAACCAAACTCTGGATGGCCAGACGGCCACCGAAGTGGCGCGGGGATTCGGGGCGGAAGCCAATGTGGTGAGCTTCGAAGAAGAAATCCTCCAGGAAGAACAAGTGACGGACCGCCGCGAAGACCTGGAGTCGCGTGCGCCGGTAGTGACAGTCATGGGGCACGTCGACCATGGCAAGACCTCGCTTCTGGATGCCATCCGGCAAACGAATGTTGCGGCGCACGAAGCGGGCGGAATCACTCAAAGCATCGGCGCCTACCAGGTGGAGGTGCAGGGGCGGAAGTTGACTTTCATCGACACGCCGGGCCACGAGGCCTTCACGATGATGCGGGCGCGCGGGGCGCGAGTGACCGACGTGGTGGTGCTGGTGGTGGCTGCTGACGATGGCGTCATGCCTCAGACACTCGAGGCCATCAACCACGCCCGCGCGGCCAATGTTCCCATCGTGGCCGCGATCAATAAGATCGATAAAGCGGATGCCCAACCGGAACGCGTCAAGCGGCAACTGACGGAGCACGGCTTGATGCCGGAAGAGTGGGGCGGGCAAACGGTGACGGTGGAGGTCTCCGCCAAGCAGAAGAAGAATCTCGATTTGCTTCTCGAGATGATTCTCCTGGTCGCGGATCTTCAGCAACTGAAGGCTAATCCCAAGCGGCTTGCTTCCGGAACCGTGATCGAGGCGAAACTGGACCGGGGACGCGGGCCGGTGGCGTCGCTTCTGGTGCAGAATGGAACTTTGCGGGTCGGCGATTCTTTCATCATCGGCCCGATTTACGGCAAAGTGCGCGCCATGTTCGACTACCTCGGCCGGCCGGAGATCGAAGCGCTGCCTTCGACACCGGTGGAAGTGCTCGGCCTCGAAGATGTTCCGCAAGCCGGCGACCGGCTGCAGGTGATCGACGATACCATGAAGGCCCGCCAGATCGCGCTGCATCGCCAGACCAAGCAGCGTGAAGCCGCGTTGGCTAAGAGCGCCCGGCTGACGCTGGAACAGTTGCACGAGCAACTGGCCGCCGGCGACGTGAAGGAATTGCCGCTCATCATCAAGGCGGATGTGCAAGGGTCGGTCGAGGTCCTCGCCGACACGCTGAACAAGTTGAGCACGGATCGGGTTAAGGTGAAGGTCATTCACGCCGGCGTGGGCGCCATTACCGAGACCGATGTGCTGCTGGCTTCGGCTTCCAATGCCGTGGTCATCGGATTTAACGTGCGGCCGGAGCGGAAGGCTACTGAGCTGGCCCAGCTCGAGCGGGTCGACATCCGCATGCACACCATCATTTACAACGTCACCGACGAAATCAAGAAAGCCATGACCGGCCTGCTGGCGGTGGTTTTCAAGGAGACGATCCTGGGCCGCGCGGAGGTGCGGGAGACTTTCCGGATCTCGAACGTCGGCATGGTGGCGGGCTGCTACCTTCAGGACGGCAAGATCACTCGCGAGGCGCTGGTTCGCCTTCTCCGTGACAGCGTGGTGGTCCACCAGGGCCGCCTGAAATCCTTGCGTCGATTTAAAGACGACGTCACCGAAGTAAGGACCGGGATGGAATGCGGCATCGCGCTGGAGAATTTCAGCGACGTCAAAATCGGAGACGTGATCGAGGCCTTCGTTAAGGAAAGAGTTCCAGAACCTGCCATGGCGTGAAGTGGGACAGGCACTCCTGCCTGTCGCTTTGCCCAGCGGGCTGAAGTAGGACAGGCACTCTTGCCTGTCTATATGCCCGCAGGCACAGGCAAGAGTGCCTGTGCTACCTTCTTCTGGTCCGGGTGCGAACGAGATGCCCGTTGGTTTACTTACCCTGGAGATTCAGCTTCCCTACGCTCACTCCCTCAAGGAAAAGCGGGCTGTCCTGCGCAAGATGCGCGATCGGCTGAGGGCGCGTTTCAACGTCGCGGTGGCCGAGTTGAATCACGAGGACGTCTGGCAGCACGCCACGCTGGGGGTGGCTTCGATTTCCGATAGCCAGCCGTTGCTGGAATCCGTCTTCCGCCAGGTCTTGGCTGAGACAGAAAAAATCCTGGGCGACGACGTGGCGAATTATTTTGTGGAGTATTACTGAGAGTCGACAGTCGAGAGTTGAAAGTCGAAAGCCTAAGGCTTCTCTGGTCTTTACTTTTGACTTTCGACTCTCGACTCTCGACTTCTTGAACTGACAACTATTTCCCCATGCCTGACGACGCTCCAGAAATCTCGGGAGTCCTGATCATCGACAAGCCCGCCGGGCTCACCTCGCATGATGTCGTGGCGCGGGTGCGCCGGATTCTAAACATTCGCCAGGTCGGGCACTTCGGCACGCTGGACCCTTTCGCAACCGGTGTGCTGCCTGTTTCGGTAGGCAAGGCGACGCGCTTTGCGCAGTTCTATCTGAAGTCGCGGAAGTCCTACTCGGGAACGATCCGCTTCGGGCACTCGACCAATACCTACGACTCGACCGGCCGCGTGACCTCAGAAGATCAGCCCGTGGCGCTCGATGCGGCAATTCTCGAGAAGCTCTTCCGCGAGTTTACCGGCCGATTGATGCAGACCCCTCCGCCTTTTTCGGCGAAACACGTGGGCGGCGTGCGCGCCTATGAATTAGCCCGGCAGCAAAAACCTGTTTCGCTCGAGCCGGTGGAAGTGGAAATCTATGCGCTCGAGTTGCTGGGCATCGCGGGGCCGGACGTGCAGTTCGCGGTCGAGTGTTCCGGCGGAACGTACGTCCGGTCGTTGGCGCACGACTTCGGGCAGAAACTTCGCGTGGGAGCTTTTCTGGCCGATTTGCGGCGCACGGCCGTGGCGGAGTTCAAGGAGAGTCAATCGGTGACGCTCGAGCGGTTGGCCGAGGCGGCCGAGCAAAAGAAGGTCGAAAGCTGCCTCGTGCCGCTTGAAGCGCTCCTGCCCGAATTTCCGGAACTGATCGTTCGCGGACGCCAGGAGGTGGGAGTGCGCCATGGGCACACCTTCGAATTGGCACAATCCATGCGCGCTGCCCGAGGCGCCGGCGCAGGCCTTTCGCCGGTAGCCGCTTTATTGAAAATCCTGAATCCGGAGCGACGGCTCATCGCCGTGGCGCGCCATGTTCAGGGGAGCGTCTATCATCCGCATCTCGTGCTGGTCTGACGGTGGAAGGCAGAAAGCAGAAGGCAGAAGGCAGAAAACCCTCCGTCGTGGCAGCCCTCTTCCTGGGGAAGAGGGTGTCACGGTCCGGCGCTTTCATCAGCCGGAGCGTGACGGGTGAGGGGTCACTTGCGATGCTCTGGACAATTCAATATGCCTCTGGTGCCCTGAGTCGGAAGTTCGTCAATACAAAGGTAAATCAGGACACCAGCCAGAGATGATTCATCAGGATGAGTCAAATATATTCAATACATGGCTAAGCGGCTGCAAGTGACCCTCGAGGACGCAGAATACCGCAACATCAAGCGCGCGGCGCGCTCCCGACAAATGTCGATTGCCGGGTGGGTCCGACAGGCGCTGAATCAGGCACACCGCCGCGAGCCTGTGGGCGATGTGGGTAAGAAGCTCGCAGTCATCCGCGCCGCAGCACGGATGGGCTATCCGATGGGTGACATCGGCCGAGTGCTGGCGGAGATCGAGAAGGGATACGGATCGGGTGCGCGTTCGTGATTCTGGACGATTCAAATATCCCCATCTATTTTGACTCTGGTTTTGACGGCTTCCCGGGCATCGCGCGCCTGTCGTAACTTGATTCGACCAGTTTGGGGACTGCGGAAAGGTTGAACCCCATCCTGGTTGACGGAAGTATCGGATAAGAAATGGCGGGAATCTGGATAATCGCAATCCTGGCGGTTCTATTGGTCGGCTTGTTCGGCCTGTATGTCTATCTGTGGAGCATTCCCACCCTGCAATGGTTCACGCCGGCCATTTTGCGTGGGCCTGCCGATGGCAACCGCATCGCCCTAACTTTCGATGACGGTCCTTGCGCAGGTTACACGGAACCGATTCTCGACATATTGCGCGAGCGGGGAGTGAAGGCCACCTTCTTTGTTTGCGGGCGGAACGTCGAGCGGAGCCCGGAGCTTCTGCGGCGTATTCAAGCTGAAGGGCACACAATCGGGAATCACGGTTACTCGCACCCGTTTCCTTTTTTCCACAGCGGCAGTTTTTTTGCGCGCGAGGTCGACCGCACGCAGGAGGTAATCGAAAAGGTAACGGGGAAGCGCGCGAAGTTCTTTCGACCTCCTTTCGGGGCGCGATGGCTGGGGCTTCAGCCCGTGCTCGAGGCGCGCGGCCTGAGATTGGTGAACTGGTCGGACACGGGCTATGATTGGATGCTCGACCGGGAGGGCATCGTCAGCGAAACCCTCAAGACGCTCGGCCCCGGCTCCATCGTTCTGCTTCATGACGGCGGCCGAGCCTACGCGCCAGAACAGGTGGACCGTTCGGCAACGGTGCAGGCACTGCCCGCCATTCTTGACGGGGCAGTGAAAGCCGGGCTCACTTTTGTCAGCTTGGAGGAATTGTTGGCGTAGGACAGGTGCTGGCCATGATTGAAAATGTGTGGGTGGGATTAGACGTTGGCGGAACGAAGACAGCGATCGTTATATCCGCGGAGCCGCCGGCTGTGTTGGGGCGGACGGAATTCGCCACTCTTCCCGCGAAAGGGCCGGACCGGGCTCTTGAGCTGGCCAAAAATGGGATTCGCGAGCTGCTCGCACAGCAGGGGCTCGACGCGAGCGCCATCAAGCGCATTGGCGTCAGTTGCGGCGGTCCCTTAGATCGAATTGAGGGGATCATCCAGTCGCCGCCCAATCTTCCGACCTGGGACAACGTTCCCGTCAAAGCAATTCTGGAGAGAGAATTCGGCGTGGAGTGCCAGGTGGAGAATGACGCCAACGCGGGAGCGGTTGCGGAACACCGATTCGGCGCCGGTCAGGGGACGCAGAACATGGTCTTCCTGACCATGGGCACCGGCCTCGGCGCGGGCATCATCACGGACGGCCGCCTTTATCACGGCACGAACGACCTGGCGGGCGAGGTTGGACACATCCGGCTGACGCCAACCGGGCCGGTGGGCCACAACAAGGCGGGCTCCGCGGAAGGCTGGGCAAGCGGCGGCGGTATGGCCCAGGTGGCGGCGCAGGCCGTCGCCAAAGCCACCAGGAACAAACAGAAGACAGCTCTCTCCAAAATCCTGCAATCCGGAAAGACGCTTACCGCCAAAGATGTCGGCTTGGCCGCCAAGAAGGGCGACGCGGTCGCTATCGGGATTCTCGAATCGACGGGGACGCGGTTGGGCGCGGTGCTGGCGATTCTCGTCGATTTGCTGAACCCGGAACGAATCGTGATTGGGGGTTTGGCCATGCGGCTGGGCGACACGCTCCTCGATCCGGCGCGTTCGGTCATGCGGCGGGAAGCGCTGGCGCATGCTGTGGCGCACTGCGAGGTGGTGCCGGCGGCGCTCGATGAACAAATCGGCGACGTCGCGGCACTTTGCGTCGCTCTAGGTTTCTAACGCACCGCTTGGTTTGCTAAACGGTTGGGATATCGGTTTGGGCGAAGTCGTTTCCTTTGGCAAGCAAAGGTTCCCCCAGAATCTTGGCGAGGGCATAGGCGAAACATTCGCCAAAATTGAGGGCTGCCGGGTGGCGACCCTTGCCGTACTGACGCCACGCAATACGCGCAATATCAACCTGGTCCGCATCTACTGGAACCACGTCCACCCTCGCTTGGCGCAGGAAAAGGTCGAACTCTCGCCCGGCGGATTCTCCTCGACGTGCTTCCAGGACAATGCCGGTCTCAAGGTTGTTTGCTGCAGAGATCGAGCGCGCATCAGCTCGGATGATTGCGTCCAAGAATCTTCGGCGTTCCGGCTCACCGAGAAAAATGGCAAGCAACGCGGATGTGTCAATGATCATCAGTGAGGGATCCCCTGTTCGTCGTAGCCTAGGATTTCGTCGACAGGCCGTGTGTCCAAGGTGGGCAGGGCGTCGACTCGCCGCAGTATGTCCTCGAGCTTTTCAGACACGATGCGGCCACGCCGCCGATTGGGGAGGCGCTCGAGGCGTTCTTTCAGGGAGTGCTGGATGGCTACAGTAATGGATTCGCCTGTTTCCTTCGCGACTTGCCTCGCCAGACGTTCAGTAACGGGGTTCTTTATGCTCAATGGCATCGCGTCCCTCCCTTCTGCTATTCTATACGGAGCCGACCAATTATATACTCAGAATCCGGAAAACCACAAACGCCGTCAACACCGCCAGTCATTCAAAGGCGTTCCAGTCCGGAGCGGCATAGACCTGGGCCTCCGAAACCGTGCCCGAAATCGGCCAATGATTGGCCGAGATCGGCCATGGGACGCTCAGGTTCCCCTCCGGGACTGCGGCAACAGCTCTAACCCGCACAAAATACAGGTGATAGATTTCCGGCTGGGAGCCTTGATTGGCAACTGACTTGCCTTGCATCAGGGTGAGTTGCGGGATGTGCTGGATTTGAGGGTCGCGCGCCATGAAGGGACGATGCCAATTGAAAGCCGCCAATCAAAGCCGATGGGCGGTTTGTTTGATGGGAATTTTAGGGGGCGTCACTCTGGCTTTTGCTCTTCCCGACCCGCCGCAGACGAACGCCAGGCCGGACGAGGCGTCGCCGCAGAGCTCGTCCCGTCGAACGCCGAGCGCGCCCAAGCACGAATTCCCGACTGGGGGCGTGTGGCATCATTTCGGCGAGAAGGAGAACGCGTCGGTGGCGCCGCGCCGTGAAGCCGTTCGGGCGTATTCGCCCGGCGCAAACCGTGGCACGTCGGAGGCGGGCTCCGAATCAACAGCCCGTAACTTTCTTGCCGGCCGCACGGCGGGTTTGGAGAGGCAGATGTGGGTGCTCGTCAACCAGGACCGCTTGAAACCTGGGTCGCTCGGTGAGACCGGCGGGCAGGCACGTCCGCTCAAGTGGAACGACCGCTTGGCCGCCGTGGCGCGGGTGCATTCCCTCAACATGCTCAAGCAGCGGTCCTTCTCGCATGACGACCCCGACGGTACGACGTTCTCGGCGCGCATCAAAAGGGCCGGGATTCCGTGGGAGGCTTCGGGAGAGAACATCGCCATCTACGACACGGTCGCGGCGGCGGAATCCGCATTCATGAACGAGCCCCGCTTCGAACATAACCACCGTGGCAACATATTGAACGCGAGTTATACCGACGTAGGAATCGGAGTTGTACAAGGACCGGACGGCAGTCTCTACATCACGCAAGACTTCGTGGCGACTCCGCTTGACGCTGCTGGTGCGCGGAGCGAGCCGTAACGGAGGCATGCTGAAAAGTCGTTGTCCCTAAGCTGAGAAGCTCGAAAAGGAGGATTTACAATGCCGAAACTGAGAATCAAAGCAGCCAGAGTCATCACTCGATTAGTTGCCGCCTCTTTGGGGCTTCTTTTTGCGGCGCAACTGTTCACCGCCGCGGCGTTTGCGCAAGCGCCGCTTCCGCAGCCTCCGCCAGAGCAAGAACCGCCAGAGCAAGGGCCGCCTCCGGACCAAGGGCCGCCGCCCCAGGCGCCGCCGTCCTTTCCGCCGCAGGAGTTGCAGAGGATAGTATCCCCCATTGCTTTGTACCCTGATCCCTTGCTCGCGCAGGTGCTCACGGCCGCGACGTTCTACAACGATATTCCTCCGGCCGCGCAGTGGGCCGACCAACACCATTACCTGACCGGCGACGCATTAGCACAAGCCATCACCGCGGACCAGTTACCCTGGGATCCAAGCGTACTGGCGCTGCTGCCCTTTCCCTCGGTTCTTGATATGATGGCTTCCGCCCCGCAGTGGACAGAGGAACTGGGCAACGCCGTCCTGGCGCAGCGGCCCGACGTGATGGATGCCGTGCAGGTAATGCGCAGACGAGCCTATGACTACGGCTATCTGCGGACGAACCCATCCATCGTGGTGGGGGCGGGGCCGTACATTACGATCATGCCGGTGAACCCAGGGTTTATTGTGATCCCCGCCTACAATCCCGGAGTGGTGTTTTTGGCTCCGCGCGTCGGCTTTGTAGTGGGCGCCGCGATCCGCTTCGGTTTTGGCGTGGCGATTGGCTTGGCGTTTCGTCCTTGGGGATGGGGCTTCGGCTGGACTCATTTCGATTGGGGTCACCACGTGGTGATCGTTAACAACCACCCGTGGGGCAGGACTTGGGCGAATCGCAGAACGTACGTTCATCCCTATGCAGTCCAGCGCTTCTCGCGGGCGGCGGCGCGCCCGGCGGAACACCATGAGCTGGAACGTCGCTCGCCGCAAGAGCGGTCGGATGCCAGGGCAGGAAAAGCCGTCAAAGAAGAACACCACAAAGAGGCCAAGAAAGAAGAAAAGCACGACGAAAAGCACCGGTAAGCAGAAGTCGGCGGTGCACGTGGCCCCTCTCCTCGGGAGAAATGATGGCCCACCTGCTATCCGGGGAGAGGGGATTTTGGTAGCGGCACTTTCGGAAGCCCCTCCGAAAATCTCTGTGCCGAAGGCACCTTGGAGTGCGGTAGAGGCAGCTACCGCCGTTCGCTCGTATTCCACGGCGGCAGCTTCGCTGCCGCACTCCAAGGCGATTCGCGAATTTTCATGGTTTCCGGGTGCCCGTCAAAAGACGGCATAAGCCCACTATACCAGGCTACTCGCGCGACCGCACTGCGTCGCGCCCCTCATCCTTGGCGCGGAAGAGGGCATTATCGGAGGCACGCAGAAGGTCCTTCAGGGTTCTGCCGTTTTCGGGAAAGGTGGCGACGCCAAACGACAGAAGCATCGGCCCCAAGAGGCGTCCCTGATATTGAACGTCCATGTGCGCCACGGCTTTGCGCAATTCCTCCGCGCGTTGCGCGGCGAGTTCGGCGGTAGTGTCGGGAAGGACAAGCACAAACTCATCGCCGCCCAAACGGCAAGCAACGTCTTCGCTTCGTATGTGGCCCTTCAGCGTCTCGCACAAAATCTGCAAGGCCAGATCACCTGCCTCATGCCCATAGGTGTCATTGAACTGCTTGAAGTTGTCCACGTCGAGCATGATGACCGCCAGGGGACGCCGGCTTCGAGCCGCGCGCGATATCTCGCGCTCCAGGGTTTCTTCCATGTAACGGCGATTAAACCACCCGGTGAGCGGGTCACGGATAGACTGCGCGCGCAGGGCTTCGCGCAAGTTCATGTTGGCCACGGCCAACGCCAACTGCTCCGCAATGGAGGTGGCGGGCCAGGGTAGTTCTACCGGCTTCGCGGGTGCTCCTCCGGCTGAGCCTTGCGATGGCGGAGCCAGCCGCAAATGGAGAAGTCCGTAGGTTTCGCCGTGAGCAATCATGGGAGCGCAGAGGTAACACCCCGGTGGCGGATTCGGCAAATGGCGGCAGAGCAGGCTGGTCTGGGAGTTTTCCACGAAATGCGCGCGTCCGGTTCGAAGTCCCCAGCATTGATCCGGCGTCAGGAACTCCGGGTCGTCCGGCTGCAATTCTCCCCATCGGCTGACGATCTCCAAGTCCTTGGTCTGAGGCGAATACACATAGAGTGCGCCGGCGGTTGCCGGAATGAGGGTTTGGGCAAATCGGGCGGTGACTGCGTAAGCATCGGCGGGCGTAGAGCTGGCCTGGAGCAGGTGGCCCATTTCCGTCAGCAGCCGGAGTTGATGAGTGCTCCGCTCGAGTTTGTCGAG
>Ga0187854_10003528_pt1 | contig 12345 bp, 10 predicted proteins | sample June2016WEW_6_15_FD_132445 | JGI IMG/M metagenome (GOLD analysis project Ga0187854, IMG submission 132445) | Peatland microbial communities from SPRUCE experiment site at the Marcell Experimental Forest, Minnesota, USA - June2016WEW_6_150 | ecosystem: Environmental > Terrestrial > Soil >...
ACTTGAAAAACATAATGTTGAAAAACTTGAAAAACATAATGTTGAAAAACTTGAAAAACATAATGTTGAAAAACTTGAAAAACATAATGTTGAAAAACTTGAAAAAGAGACAAGAAAAAAATATTGGCTTAATGTAAAAGATGAGATATTGGCAAGATATCAGTTGCCAATAGCGGACGATGCAAAAAATGTAGCTAAAGACCTGTTTGGAAGGGATGTAGATACTGTAAGTGCCTTTTTTATCACAGACGAAAGAGTTGTGAGACAGATATATATAGATGGTGGAGATAAGGCAATAGAAGAATATGCCAAAAATTTGATTAAGTACGCTTTTATAGGTGGTCCAATCACAGCTACATTACTGACAAGATTAAAATTATTGGAAGATGCGAAAAGGGAAGAAAAAGTAATAGATACAGAGATAGATATTGATAGTTTTGTTCCTAATGCGAGAATACAATATACTGTTGATAGAATATGCTTGGACGGACAAATAATACCTGCTAGGAGAAAGTTTTCAATAAGATGCGAGATGACAGCTACAATAACAGAAGGTTTTCGTATTGGCCCTTTGGTATCTTACAATGAATTATATATAAGCGCCCAAGAAGAAATTGAACAAATTACCGATGAAGACCTGAAAATAGGTACAGAAAGAAAAGAGAATATTGATTCCCTTGAAGGGCAGAGATATGGAAAAATGTATCAGATTGAGGTGTGTTCTCATGGAACTGATAGAAAATTATACTGTAATCATTGTCATGGAGATATTATAGTAAGTCCATCAAGAAAGAAGGTTATTGGTATATGTCTAGATAATTCTGGTTCGATGAATGGAGATAGATTATCGAATGCTAAGAGAGCTGTTATAAAAGTATTAGAAATGGTACCAGTGAACAGTAATATCGACGTTGTTCTAATCATTTTTGATGGGGATCTCAGAATGAATCATGAAGATATAATCCCATTTGGAAAGAGATACACAGAGTCAACAAGAGATATGGCTATAAAGAAGGTAAATGGTATAATTACAGGAGGAGGCACACCTCTTTATGATACTGTCAACTATTTCCTAGATGAAATATGGTCAGGAATAGAAGTTTCTGGAAGAAGACATAATTTGTTAGACGAAAGTCGTATATTCTTTCCATATACATATCTTATAATAGTTAGTGACGGTGAAGAGAACCAATCTTCATTAGAAAACATTATATACAAAGGAAGAACAGGTAGTGACGCTTTTTTTGCCAAATTGATTAACTATAGAAATGCCGGACTTGTTACAGAGGTAATACCTTTCGCATATGGAAACGGAGAAAAAAGCAACAGACTAATAAGAGAATTACAGAATATTAGTGGAAAGAAATTAATAAAAGAAGTATATTGCGAAAATATAATAGAATCTTTGGTGGATAATGTGAACTCTATATTATACGGAGAAGATAATCTAAAAATGATGGGATTGTCTATAAATGGAAAAAGTAGGAATTGATATAGTGATTCAATTACATGAAGAAGACAGTGGACTATCTGTTGCTGACAGAACAATATCTTTACAATATCGTCAATTTAGAACTCCAAGAAAAGATTCAAAACAATTGATTTTGGAAAATAAAAAAACTTGTCCTCTCTCCGAGGCTGAAATAAGAAAATATGAAAAATGTTTGAACATGAACGAAGGTTTGAATAAAAAAATTTGTGTCGACATTGAAGGTTTTTCTATAGGGAAAGCTGGAGAGTTAGGAAATGACTATCTGAGAAACAACTGTGTGTTTGTTTCAACCAAACAAGCGGAATGCGGTTCCATAAGGAACAGTCACTTGAGTGAGTATATAAGAAAAATGTACAATGTTAATCGTAGTACTGTAGAGCAGATATTGATAGGAGAAGCTCTCATAGGAACTACGTGTCAAAAAGATCTACATCTAATGGTAGATAATCCTGAAAGTTTATTCAATGTCGAAATTTTATTCGACACTCCAAATGACGCTATATCGAAATTGAAAAATATTAGAAAAGAAGAAAGAATATTGTTGGAAAATGATGGAAAATTAAAAGATAGGACATTCTTGAAGAATTTGCTACAAAATATTGAGGAAATATCTGCAGACCATGGTTCTTTGGACAGGATTCCAGATAAAGAAATTAGGCTAAAGGAAAGGGTTGACTTTAACAAATTAAATTTAGAAGGTATAGATATATATTGTATCAAAACTGAAGATGGAACTAATATATTTGTATATTTTTGTAACGATGAGAAAGAGTATTACATTGAGAACAATATAGTTATTTTCAATGGAAAAGATGTAGATAGTTTGAAAGTTTTGATAGAGTTGGGGGTAGTCGGTTATAGTTCTTATATAGGATTAGAAAGATCTGCTAATATGATTCTTAGACATAGAGAAGAACAAAGAAAGGAAAAAAGAGAAAATTCGGACAGTGAAGAAAATATTCCTGAAAGAGCAAGAGAATTATTGGCAGCAATAGAACTATTGGCAAAAAATAAGAGGAGTAAAGACTTTTTTATCAGTCTAGGTCAGATTGGGACATACATGGCGTATCCTCTCATCCAAAATGAGATATTATATGAGCTATTAACTAGGATGGAAAACGACGAGTATAAGTCGTGCTATATGGATACAGAAAAATTTATGAAAACTGTTTCAAATATGAGTGAAGAACAGCTAAGAGAATTTATAGAAAAGATATTATATTCCCTAGAGTTTAGAGAAGAAAATAACATAGTGGTTAATACTTGGTTAATGGAAAATAGAAAAAATATTTGTAACGACCTAGGAATAGAATTTGTGCAAGATTGAGGTACAAATTAGATATGATAATTTTACGTATCAAAACGAGGAAGAAATTATGACTAACAATCCTGTAACTACAGTAAAAAACTTATGGAGAATAAACCGGTTAGGTGCCGGAATGTTCATAATAGGTGCCGTTTTATGTATTACATCTGTAATACTATCAACTGTTTGGCGACTAGACTTTGCCTCAATTTCTGACAATGAGGTATATGTAGTGACAATGATCGAGATAGGAGTCCCTTTTATACTTGCTGGAATAGGTATTTTGTTACGACCTCAAAAATTGCCAACATGTATGATGCCAGAAGAGACCATTGAAAATTACACCATAGGAACAGTTGGGAGTTACGTTCAAGGAACAGATGAAAATTACATTAAAGATGCCCATGAAAATTACACCATAGGAACAGATGGAAATCACATTAAAGATACCAATGGAAACTATGACGAATGGACAGACGAAAATTTTGTCGGAAAGAGTGAGATTCTAATAATAGAATTAGTGGCATCTTTGGTATTTGCAATATTGCTTTTTGCATCATATCCGAATGGTTGGAATTATCCAAATTTTTATGTTCTAATCTTGCTATATGTAACGTGTCTACTTTTGTTGACAGTTGGCGTGCTTTCAAATATTAGTGAGAAAGAAACCGATATATCATATATGAGAAAGGAAATAGAGTGTTCTAATATGATAATAGAAGAAAGAGAAGAAATGTGCAAAGACAATTCCGCACCAGACTATACCACTGATTTTGCCAAAAAACTCAATGGAAATATAGATGATTTGAAAGTAATTATGGACGAGCTAAAGATAAGTATAGATATTGGTGCAAAGGGTATAGCTGAAAGAACAGCAATGGTAGCTAATAAGTATAGGTCAGACAACGAGAAGTTGCACAATGATTTGCAAGGATTTAAACAAAGAACGGAAAAAGAAAAAATAGAATCCAAAGAACGTGCCAACGAAAGAGTAATAAAAAGTTTGATGAGTACTCTTTACGGTATAGATGAACTAAGCAAATATAGAGACAAGAATGCAAATTATACAGTAGGTGACATAAGCAAGATAAAAGAGGACATATATAACATTATCAAAAATGAGGGTGTTGATATTATTAATCCGTCTATTGGAGACAATTTTGATGATAAAAAATGTTGTGCAATAAAAACAATAGAGACTGATAAATTCTCTGGGAATAAGATAGTTGATATCAAGAAAATAGGCTGTATGTTCAAATCCGGAAAGGTGATAAATTATGCTGATGTGGTAGTGTCAAAGAGTGATATTAAGGTTGAAGACAACGCAGAAGTAGATGCTAAAGTAGATACAAAATTGGACACTAAAGCAAACATTAAGACTCAAGTTGAAGCTAATAAAGCAAACATTAAGACTCAAGTTGAAGCTAATAAAACAGACATTAAGACTCAAGTTGAAGCTAATAAAACAGACATTAAGACTCAAGTTGAAGCTAATAAAACAGACATTAAGACTCAAGTTGAAGCTAATAAAACAGGCGTTCAAGACATAATTGAGTACATCAAAACTAAGATTTTTGGAAAGGCAGATAATGATGAACAAAATAAAAAAGATGAAAATAATAAAGGGTATATAACACCGAATATCAAGAAAAAAGATGAAAATAATAAAGGGTATATAACACCGAATATCAAGAAAAAAGGTGATTAAATGGTCAGAACAATAGGAATAGATTTAGGGACTACATACTCAGCGATGGCTTATGTAGATATAGACGGAACGCCAAAAGTAATAAATAACAAAGAAGGAGACACTTCTACTCCGTCAGTAGTAACATGGAGAGAAAAGGAAGATGGAAATGTTGAACTAATAGTAGGAACCATAGCAAAAAATCAGGCAGTCATAAATCCAGACAATACCATCAATTCTATAAAAAGAATGATGGGAAAAGATTTCAAGCTCAGCATACGCGGAGAAGAATATACTCCAGAAGAGATATCTGCAAGAATTTTAATGAAACTAAAGAAAGATGCTGAAGACTCTCTCGGAGAGGTGGTTGAGAACGTTGTAATATCTGTACCAGCATATTTCAGAGACGGTGAACGAAAGGCAACAAGAAATGCTGCAATAATTGCAGGATGGAATGATGGATCAATAGAAATAAAGAATGAACCAGATTGTGCGGCTGTGGCATTTGGCCTGGATAGGCATCTCGAAGAAGGGAAGATTCTTGTATTTGATCTTGGAGGAGGGACTTTTGATGTCACAATATTAAAGATAGTAGAGGGAATTTTCAATGTAGTGACAAATGATGGTGAAAGATTGTTGGGAGGGAATGATTTTGATAACAGAATAATAAACTACCTTGTGGAAGAATTTAAAACAGATAATGATGTAGACTTGAGAGAAGACAAGGAGGCTATGCAAAGAATTGCAGAAAAGGCTGAGATTGCCAAAAATGCTCTCTCAAGCAGTACAAGCACTGAGATACATATTCCCTTCATTGTCCCAGATAGGCGATTGGACATAAAGAAGACATTGACAAGAGAAAAGTTTAACGAGTTAACAAAGGATCTTGTTGAGAAAACAGTAGAGATAGTCCAAAGAACATACAAGAATGCAGGAGTAGATATTGATGAACTAGACAAAATAGTAATGGTTGGTGGTTGTTCAAGAATTCCTGCTGTAAACAGCGCAATAAAAGAACTGTTTCCTGATAAGAAAATACTGCTGTTCGACCCAGATCTGGCAATAGCAAGAGGGGCTGCTATCTATGCAACAATATTGTTTGAGCCAAAGACTGAAGAAGAAAAAGAAAAACGCAAGAAGATATTGAACCTTATGGGACCTGGAGAGATTGTTGCTTCCCACGCGCTAGGTGTAGATGCAATAATTAACGGAGAGCCTGGCATGTTCTCCATTATAATAGAAAAAGACTCTCACCTTCCGGCAGCAGGCGAGGAAACTTATTCTACCTGCGAAGAAAATCAGTCTACTGCACATGTCATGGTGTATGAAGGAGAAAAGGAAAAGGCGGCAGATAATCATTATCTAGGAGAGCTTATAGTTTCTGAGATCCCACCTGCTCCTAAAGGTACAGAAAAAGTTGAGGTAACATTTAGATATGCCATGGACAATACACTTCAAGTTTTTGCAAAGATATTAAGTACAGGAAAGGTTGTAGAGGCAGATATTGATAGCCCTACAAGAATATCAAACAAAGCTCTGATGGCCATGAAAGACAAGGCGGATAAAGACAGAGCATTGATGTCAAAGTAACTATGGTATCAACGTATGTTCATAATGAAACCTAGGAAGAGGTGAATTTCTTGACTCAAGAAGGGAAAGTACTTATCAAATTTGGTTTTGTATGGTTTGTATCAGTTTTGGTCATGTCTGTTGTTATTGATTCATTTTTTGTACTCAAGTATAATGGCAATAGAGGTGCTGTCCTTTTTCTGGCGTCTTTACTGATAAATATGCCAGGAACATGTATTTTACTCTATTCCGGGGTAAAACGCATGAGGTCTTGCAACGTAGAAGATAGGATAAGAGAAGGGTTGAAGATTCAACTTTTTGGAATATTTTGGCTCTTTTTCTGGACAATTTTGCCATATGTGTTTACATATTCGACTTTACCGCTGCAAAATACGTCATCTATATATTTGCTCATAGCGATACCTGGTAGTATTGTGAGTATAGCCATTGGTAGATGGTCTTCACATATAAACGTGAGACAAGAATGGGAAGACTTAAGCGACGCTCAGAAAGCGTTAGATATGAAAAGATCTCAATTTGAGGAACAGCAGAAATTCTTTCGTGTTGAAAGAGAACGGTTAAGTCAATACGATGAAGAGTTGAGAAGAAAAAAGGAAGATTTGATAGTTCAAAATGAAGAGTTGGAAAGACAAAATTATGAAACACAGAGACAGCAGAAAGAATTGAAAAAACAACACAAAGGACTACAGAAAATACAAGATGATACCACGTGTAAAATAAAAGACATGGAGACGCAGCAGATAGAAATAAAGAAGGCAAGAGATGAACTAGAAAAGACATGGAGCGAATTGGAAGATGCTGTGAAGAAAAAACCTTTCAAACTGTTTATAAAGGAAAAATTGAAAAAAGAGATCTTTATTCAAGAGATAGAAGAATTGAAAATGACAAAACCTGGAGATGTGTTATTTATCAGTACTGAAGCGGATAAAGCGGTATTAAATATTAGAGAAGAATTAAAAAGAGAGATTGAAAATACGGAAGATGAGTATTACTATGAAGCCTTCTTAGAGCATTTCAAAAAGACAAATGGTGACAAGACTGAGTACGACAGAATCCGCATAAAATACAATCCAACAATCCATGTCCAATCAGATAGAAGAAACAAAGAATGGGCAGAAAGACGAAGATTTGATCTATCTAAGATAGAAAAATTGTCAATAAAAGAAAAAAAGTCAATTGGTATTACATGTGAGGAATAAGATATAAGTCGAGAAACAAGATATGAGTCATAAGACTGACCAATGATAGAAAAAGAGGAGGCTGCGCATGACAGTAGAAAGCGACATATTAAAAAAACTTGAATCTATAAAAAAAGAAATAAAGGAATCAAAGGAACAAAAGGCAACCAGGAGCGGTGATAATGGAATAGGTTATTCGCCTGTAAAGGGAGAATCCTCGACTATTTTTTTATTTGATGCTACAGGATCAATGAAACGCTTCTGGAGCGAGACTAGAGAAATCATGAGTGAGATGGTTAATAGAATAACCAAAGTGGGAAATGTAAAATTAAAATGTGTTGCATATCGGGACTATTGTGATGCAGATAGACTTTTCGAACAATCTGGGTGGCATAGTGAAGCTACGCCACTTATTGATTTCATAAGCAGGATCGTGTGTAACGGGGGAGGAGATGACCCAGAGGCTGTAGAAGACGCATTAGAGCTTGCTTACAAAGAAAAAGAGAAAGTGACGAGAGTAGTGCTTATAGGAGATGCCCCTCCGCATTCGTTAAATGCTGCCAGAGAGCAGGCAAAAATGCTTGGAAAACAAGGAAAACCTGTATTTGCTTTTCTTGTTGGAGGAGATCATGATGCTGGGAACGCTTTTAGCCAAATTGCCAAGGTATCTAACGGTGCATACGGAAGACTAAGCAACTATAAAGATTTATTAGATATGATGAGTGTCGCGATCGTACATGATATTGGTGGCTCAGGAGAGGTAGAAAAATATATTAAGAAATATGGCACAAGTGACAATGTAAGAGAGTATAGTAGGTCTCTACCTTCATACAAGAAATGAAGAAAATAAAGAAAAACTCCCCATTGTGTCCTATTTGCAGAAGTAGCCATATATTTACGTGCGAACAATATTCAGAGTTATGGAACCTTCTTGTTAGATTAAGATCCATATTATCTAAAATATACTACGGTTCTCCTTCTTATCCTAAAGATGTCGTATTTACCGATGAGATAAAGGATTTAGAAAGGATACTTGGGAAAATATCTGGCTACCCAGACTGTTGTTGCGAGGCGTATGTCAACGGTAAAGATGGGAGACACATGGATAAAAGGATCAATTCCAACTATGTGCTGTGTGACGATTGCGAAAAGATATTAATCGAAGAATGGAAAAGAATGAATGGAGCAGAAATGAGAGAAGGAAATATGAGCAAAGGGAATATTTCCGTTGTGCCAAAAAATACCTTTGATATGAAGACTGCAAAGGACAAAGTTGCAGAACTTGAAAGAAGACACTGTGAAATAGTAAGGGCTGCAGAAAGTTGTGTAGATAAATATGACAAATATCGTGAAATGCAAAAAGAATTACTGAAGTCCAAACTTCCAGGGATGGTATTTGGAGACTGTAGGCATAAGACTGTTAAATGGGGTAAAATAGACGTGAAGGTGGATCTACAGGCTTCTGGGTATGTGTCAATTGTAATGAAATTGTTGGACGCAGCTATTGGGTCTCAGAAGTCAACGGAGGGTGGACTACAAGAGAAGAAGATAAAATAGTAGATAAAATTGTAGCCGAATTTTATGAAGAATATCCTGATATTGATGCCAATATTTGCCACAAGGAGTATTAAAATGAAATCAATATTTGCCACAAGGAGTATTAAAATGAAATAGGTTGGAAAATTAGATGATAAGAACAGTTTATAACAAACAAATAATTGATGAGTATAATAAGTAAAGAGGATCAAATATGAGTAAAGAAAATGCTTGCCGTCTCGTAGACCCTACATTGATTGTTGCTCCACAAGATAAGGGAGAATCTCCGTCTTGGGTACCGGCATTCAATGGAGAAGAAGTGGTATGGGTAGATAGAGAAACATTTGACAAATTAAAAAAGTTGAGAGAGAACAAACCGTGTGATATTTGTCCGATGGAAATCAAAAAAAAATGCAAAATTGCGACTGAAGATCTAGAAGAATTTGCAAATAAGGAAAAAGAAAAGTTTGTAAACGATCTTAAAATTCAAGAGAAAAGAGTTAACGAAAGGATTAATCCTATTTTGGAACTGTATAACCAAGGAAAAATAGAGAGCAAAGAACTTGTTGAAAAATTGTCAGAGGCTTTTTATGATCTAGATAAAGACGGTTAATTATACTTCATCTGCACAGAAATCAGATATTCAATGTAATAAAATACGGAGATAATTAAATGGGATACGGCATAGAAATTGGAGATTCGATAGTAATAGCGATTGGTGACAAAGTGTTATCTGGAAAGGTGACTGATACTAGAAATAATAGTTTAGGAAATACTGTAATAGAAATGGAACTGGATGAGTCTTGTAGATACAAAATCGTGTTGGAATAGACGGTGTCATACCTAATGACCGAAGAATTAACCATATCGCAACAAGATCTTGACTTTATTCAGATACAGTTAGAAATCAATAAGCCATATGAGGCTTGTGGAGTGATTGTTGGAACTATAAATTGGACTATAAATGGGACTATAAATGGGACTATGACAAATGTTGAAAAAGTAATTCCCATTACCAGTATAAGACGTACTGAGGCAAGTTTTGAACTTGATCCGCAAGAGTTTTATGATGCATGGAGTGATGCAGAAAAAAATGGAAGTGAAATAGTGGGAGTTTATCATACTCATCCATTTTATCCAGGAACTCCATCCTCATGGGACATAGATACAATGAAGAACAATCCTTCAGTTTGGCTTATAGCTGGAGTGAATGGCATATTTGGATATGTATATGATGATGACATAGAGAATGTAAAAATTTGGATAAAATGAAAAATAGGAACGAAAAAATAATTGGAAAGAAAAAAGTTGAGGATACATGTCGAAAAATGATCTAATAATTCTTGAAAGCATACTTGAGCAGATGAAAATTCCTGGATTGTCATATGAAGAAAATTTTGAATTATTTTCATTCGAACAAGTTCTAAAGAGTTATGACCTCTCATATGATGAAATATTCAATGGAAAAGTTGGAGATAAATATGAGATAGGATTTTTTAATTTTGTCAACGATGAATTGCTGGAAGAATATGACGATCTAAACGATATCAAAAAACCTAGTATGACAAGTTTCTTAATTCTGGCTAAGCCAGATTATACAGAAGAATATCTTGACTATGTTTCAAAGATCATAAAATATATATTTGATTTTGGTAGCAACACGTCGGATATAAAAGTTTTTAGAGATGCATATCTGAAATTAGTCCCTCATGAACTAACGATAAATATTGTGCTGGTTAGTAAAGATATAACACCATCTGATCTTATTTTACAAAGACTAGAAGATTTCAAAAAAGTAATAATGGAATATATGCCGATAGCAAAAGTCGACTCACGACTAGTTGGTCCTGGAGAACTCATCACTTTGTCGCATAAGGAAAAGAGCTATACCTTAGAATTAAAATATGACAAAATTATGTCTGATGAAGATTCTTATTTTTTGTTAACCAGCTTGACTGACTATGAGAAATTTATCACTGATAAGGAAGGAAACTTGCGTAGATATATATTCGATGCTAATATTAGAGATTTTCAAAGGTCATCAGAAGTAAATAATGGGATGTTCCAAACCTTGGATTCTAAAGATAGGGCAGATTTCTGGTGGTACAACAATGGTGTATCTATTCTAGCAAAAAATCCTAGAATAGCAGGAAATGTTATCACTTTGGACGATGTACAAATTGTTAATGGTCTCCAATCTACATATGTCATACATAAGTACTTAAAAAATGCAGGAGGTAAAGATCAAAGAAAGATAGGTATCAAGATTCTCACGACTAGTGACACTGATATAAGAGACAATATAATAAAATTTGCTAATTCTCAGAATCCAATCCCAAAAACCGCTCTAAGAGCAAATGATATCGTCCAACGTAATATTGAGTCGTATCTATTGAACAACGGTTGGTTTTATGACCGCCGCAAAAACTATTATAAAAATATGAGAAAGCCTGCAGATAAGATAATTAGTATTGGATACCTGTCACAGGCTATTATGTCCATTGTATATCGCGAGCCTCATAGATCGAGAAAAAACCCTTTGTCTCTTACAAAGAACGACAGAGACTATAACCGCATGTTTGGATTGTCGAACTATAAGATTTTCTTGTTTTGTATTATAAACATGAAGAAGATAGACTGGTATTTACATAGTTCAGATTTCGGAGAGCCATACAAAACCAATGTCAAGTGGCATCTCGCAACACTTATCATGGTGAAATTATTAGGTAAGAAAGATTACACAATAGAAGATTTAGAAAAGATTCTAGACGTATCTATAGAAGATGATCTTATAGAAAATACTATGTTGGAACTTGTTTCTTTGACAGACGATTATATGAGTGAACATAACGTAATATTTCGTTCAGTATCTGTATCAAAAGAATTTGTAAGTCACATATTGGAAAGAGTGACACTTGGTAAACAACATACAAGAACAGGTACTGGTATTTGGAGCTCTAAAAAGACACGAATTGGTTTAAGATAAGAGTTTGTCAGATTAAGAAGGAGAAAAGATTGTACATGGATACGAATGACACTAACACAAGTGGGAACAGTTCTAATGACAGTAATACAAGCGGAAACATTTCTAATGACACTAACACAAGCAGAAACATTTCTAATGACACTAACACAAGTGGGAACATTTCTAATAATGGTAAGGTAAGTAATAACTGTGTTAGTGGGCGCGTAGCAAACGAAATAGATACGGTATATGGAAAAAAGCTGAGAGTAACGTGTGTCGAAAGAAAATACAAGATTGTGGATCAAAACGTCAGTTTTTTCATAGTCACAAGAAAAGAATTTGACGAAGATGCGACAGAAAAATTGTTACATGAAGATATGGAGCTAAAAACTTTCTTGGCAAATTATGATATAACGGATATATCATTTACATATTCTGGTAAAGAAAATATTAAAATCCAAAAGAAAAAAATACCTGAAAAAGGAAAGTTCGAAATACCTGAAAAAGGAAAGTTCGAAATACCTGAAAAAGGAAAGTTCGAAATACCTGAAAAAGGAAAGTTCGAAATACCTGAAAAAGGAAAGTTCGAAA
>Ga0187854_10003529_pt1 | contig 12345 bp, 10 predicted proteins | sample June2016WEW_6_15_FD_132445 | JGI IMG/M metagenome (GOLD analysis project Ga0187854, IMG submission 132445) | Peatland microbial communities from SPRUCE experiment site at the Marcell Experimental Forest, Minnesota, USA - June2016WEW_6_150 | ecosystem: Environmental > Terrestrial > Soil >...
AATTCGCCGTAATCCTGGAAATCAGCGCTGCCCAGTATTTCCCCTGGATCATCGAGGAGGCCATACAGGCCATTGCCCAAAGAGAGCTCATGCCCGGCCGGTTCATCCGGGTGCGCAGGATGAAGGAACAGGAAAAGGATCGGGGCGACATTCTGGCTTTTGCCGCCGCCATGCAGGTCATGGGGGCCACTTTTGTGGAGACTCTGGATACCAAGGGTACGGATGGCTCCAACGTTCATCTGGGGGGGCCGGAGACCATTACCGGATACTTTGGCGGAATCGGTCAGCCCAACGACTACGCTCTGGGCTGGGTCGATGAATTCCTCTACTACTACACCAACTATGGGATTCGCCAGGTGTTGAATATTAACCCGGGGACCGTGTTCCTGGGTTATTTGCTGCGCAAGCTGGGGATTCAGAATGAATTCAAGATCTCGGTCTTCATGGGGAACGACAATCCGTATGCCGCCCTCTGGACCCTGATCGGCGCTAAACTTTTCTCGGGTAGAGATGGCTCCTGTCCCCTCATCGGCTTCAACCTGAGCAATTCGGTGAACAACCGGACCATTGAGCTCATCGCGGAGGTCCGCAAAAAATTGGGCTTTGAAGATATCGTGCGGGTCGAGCACCACATCACCGAGACCTGGAAAAGCATCGTCCGCCAGCCCTATAACCGGAGAGACGAATTGGTAGTCCTGGCCGATCACGTGGCCAATATTGCGGCCAAGCATGAAGGGGGCGAAATCAAAACCGAAAAAAGCCGGCGGCACCCTTCGGACATCTTCGACTATTTCCGGGAGAAAAAAGAGATCGAAGCTTCGGGAGACATGCCCGCTCTTCTCCGGAATTACCTCGACAAGCATGATTCCGTGATGGCCACCGCCCGGGCCCTCACCGAAAAAGGCCTAAGCTTCAAAGCTGCCCCCAACCTCCATCATCGGAAATAAACTTTCACCTAACCCTTACCCTTCTGGAGTATCCCAAGAAAAAAATGTCCGGAAGGTGCCAATTTTTGAAGTCTCCAAGGCAGATTTTTATTCTCCTTCGGGGGCTTTTTGATTTTTGGAGGGCCAATACACCAATCAAAAGTCGCCCATTAATGAGAAGGGAACAATTGGTTGGGAATATCTCAGGGGGGAGAAAATCTTCTAGTTTCGTGGTAAAGTGGAAAATAAATTACCGACCGAACTTTTTTCCCGAAGGGTTTATCCACACGTGAAAAATCAGCCGAAGATTACGGTGGGGATCATGGACCGACGGGCCGAAGTTACCGGCTCTCTGAATGGAAATTTCCGTGGAGACGAGTTCGGGCCTGTGTCGGGCCGGTTTTCAGCAAAGGCAATTTCAGGGATGGCCGTGCTCACCAATGAGGCCAATCTTGAAATCGCTCGTTTCCCATCGGTCCGGCTCACGGCCCCGGAGGATTCGACCTTTGAACTATTTCATGTGACGATCGGAAACCGGTTCCACTGGGAGAGGATGGAAGATCAAACCTTTCTTGGGAATCTGATTCTTTGGCCGTACCAGGACGGAACGATTGCCGCCATCAATGAAATCCCTCTGGAGGATTATCTAAAAAGTGTGATCTCTTCCGAGATGAACGCCTCAGCCCCGATGGAATTTCTAAAGGTCCACGCCATCCTGTCCCGAAGCTGGCTTCTGGCCGCGCTGGAGCGGAAGAAGAAAACAAAGGAGACACCTCTACTGGCGCGGAAGATCACCGAAGAAGAAGGAGAGGTGGTCCGCTGGTATGACCGGGAGGACCACAACCTTTTCGACGTCTGCGCCGATGACCACTGCCAGCGCTACCAGGGAACCCGCAAGATCCTATCCGCAGGCGCCCAAGAGGCTGTTCAGGAAACTCTCGGGAGGGTGATCACGTACCGGGATGAAATCTGCGATGCCCGATATTCCAAGGCCTGCGGAGGGCTGACGGACGACTTCGATACGGCCTGGGAGGATAAACGGGTTCCTTATCTCACGAGCATTGCGGATGCACCGGTTCCGCATCGTCCGATCCGGACGGAGGAAGAAGCGGGGCGCTGGATCCTTTCGGCCCCGGAGGCTTACTGCGATGCAAAGGATGAAGGCCTTCTCGAAAAGATCCTTCCCGCCTTTGATCGCGAGACCAAAAGTTTTTTCCGCTGGACGGTCGAATATTCCCGCCAAGAACTCGAAGAGATCCTGCGAGAAAAATCGGGTTTTGAATTCGGCGATCTGCAGGAGATCGTACCCTTTCGCCGCGGTCCTTCGGGGCGGATCTGCCGGCTGAAAATCGTCGGCTCGAAGAAAAGCATGGTCGTGGGGAAAGAGCTGGAAATACGCCGATGGCTTTCCCGGAGTCATCTTTACAGCAGTGCCTTCGTGGTGAGGATAAAACGTGATCCTCGCGGGCAAGCGGAGTTCTTTACCTTTCAGGGGGCGGGCTGGGGACATGGCGTGGGGCTCTGCCAGATCGGCGCCGCGGTAATGGCCGCTCGGGGATTTTCAGCCGAGGAGATCCTGAAGCATTACTTCCGGGGCGCAGAAATACGGAAAATCTATTGAGAGTCTTCGAAAATTTATTTCCTCTCCCTTCCCGCATTTCTCCCCCCGATCGGGGAAAAGGAAATAGAAAATTGAGAGATAAAAGGAGAAAGGTGAATTGAAAGGACGGCGATTCAAGACCGCCTTCATCCTGGGCGCCGGCCTGGGGACGCGGCTTCGCCCGCTGACGGAGCGGTGTCCGAAGCCTCTCCTGGAGATCGGAGGACGTCCCATCATCACTTACGCAATGGATCATCTCCGTAGCGTCGGCGTGGATCGTTTCATCGTGAATACCCACCACTGCCCGGAGGTTTATTCGGAAAAATTTCCAGACGGGCAATGGCGGGGCGTACCCATCATCTTCCGCCATGAACCCGTCCTTCTGGACACGGCAGGGGGATTGAAAAACATTGAAGATCTCCTGGAAGAGGACGAGGCCATCTTCTGCTACAACGGGGACGTGATGACCGACCTTCCCTTGCAGAGGATCCGGAAAGCCCATGAGGAAATGCGGCCGGAGGTGACCCTGGCTCTTCGAAGCAGCGGCCCTCTTCTCAACGTAAACTTGAGCGAGCGCGGTGAAATCTGTGATCTTCGGCACACCCTGGGAAACCCCGGAGTTCAGAGCTGCCTCTTTACCGGCATCTATGCCGTGGAGAGATCGTTCCTCCGTTTTCTTGAGGCAGGAAAAATCGAATCGGTCGTTCCCAGTTTTATCAGAAGAATCATCGAAAAAGCGGGATCGATCCGGGGGGTCATTATCGACGAAGGCGAGTGGCACGACATAGGCTCCATTGAAGCCTATGAAGTTCTAAGAAGGGGTCGGAGCCGCCGATGAAATCACGGGAAGAGATGATCCGTTTTTGCCGAGAATCCCTGGGGCTTCCGGAGTCCGTCACCATGGATTTTTCCCCCCTCGAGGGGAGGGGGTCGGACAGGACTTTCTTCCGGATTAGATGGAACCGAAAGGATTCGGCCATCCTGGTCCGTTACGACCCGAAGCGTGTGGAAAACACCTATTATGCCGCAATCGCAGACTTTCTGCGGGAGAACGATATTCCGGCGCCCCGGCTGATCCGCCACGCCTCCCCTAAATGTCTCCTCCTCATGGAAGACCTGGGGGATATGGACCTCTGGTCTCTCCGGAAAACCCCCTGGGAAAATCGACGCCCTCTTTACCAGAAAACATTGACCATCGTCCACAGACTCCACTCCCTCCCTGAAAAGGGCTTCCCTTCGGATCGGGTGAGGCTCATGGACAGCTTTGGCCCCGATCTCTACCGCTGGGAGCGGGATTACTTCAGGGAGCATTTTGTCAGGAATGTCTGCGGGATCGAACTGGAGCCCTCTTTGGCGAGAGAACTCGAATCGGAGCTTTCCGCCCTGGGAGAGCGGCTTTCAGGGTCGATGCGCTGCCTCGTGCACCGGGACCTGCAATCTCAGAACGTGATGATTCGTGACGGAGAACCTTTCCTAATCGACTTCCAGGGGGTGCGCTTCGGAAGCCGCTTCTACGATCTTGGCTCGCTCCTCTGCGATCCCTATGTGGATTTTCCGGACAGGGAGCGGGAAGAACTTCTGTCCTTTTATTACGGGCTGTCGAAAGAAAGTCTTGACCAAGCCAGCTTCCGGAATCATTTCTGGGAAGCTTCGGCGCAGCGCCTCATGCAGACTCTGGGGGCATACGGGTTTTTGGGTCTCAGGAAAGGGCTTAAAGATTTTCTCCTCCATATCCCTGCCGCCCTCCGTAATCTTCACCGGGCGGCTTCACAGACGGCATCTCTCCCCCGACTTCTGGACCTTTCCCTGGCCTGCCAGCAAGCCATGGATCAAAAGAGATAGAGTTGCCTTCGGGGGGAATGTAATCCGAATCTTCGGCGCTGGACTATTATGCTATCCATTACCAAAGAGACGCCTAACCGTTTATCTCGCTCTGGCGTGGAATTGGCGATGGAATTCTTCCTTAGGGCTTTTCATTGAGTTGTACCCCCCAGACCAAACCGTACCCTTTCCCCTCAGGAAAAATATGTTTTGGCTTTTATGCAAATTGCAAGGTAAAGTTGCAATATGCAAAACAGGGGGCGATGGAATTTTATCTTGACTTTTCAATCCTTTAAGAATATTTAAAGGAGAAAGGGGAAAGAATTTTCTAGCCGTTCCTGATTTACTTAACAACCTAACATTTAGCCTTCTGGAGTATGTCATGGGCAGAAATTTCCGGAAGGGTACCAATTCGAAGCCTCCAGGGGGAATTTTTTCCATCGGGGGCTTTTTGATTTTGGGGGAGGGCGGATCCGCTCCCGCATTAGCCTTGTATTAGCGGAATGACTTACGCGTTTGCCGAGAAGTCGTACCTGCAAGGCAACCCGGAAATCACGTGCCGGTCCTGGCTAGAGGAGAGAAGAAAGGGAAATACTCTATTAGGAATGCCAAACCCTATATTTGTAGGAGGTGTTATGCGTTCTGCTCTTAGAATTTTTTTCGGCGTTGGTTGGGTGCTTGGGCTCCTGGCGCTTTCAGGTTGCGCCACGGGGCCGACTCAACCCCCTTCTTCTTCGCCCTCGCTTGTGGAAGCGCTGCGGGCCGGCGGGAATGTGATCTACATGCGCCACGTGACCGCCGACGTCGGACGCGACGTACAGGGTGCGGGGGAGTGGTGGAAGGTATGCGGCGGGCTTCATCGCATGCTCTCCGATAAAGGGCGGAATGATGCAGTCAAAGTCGGTGAGGCCATCCGGCGTCTCAACATTCCGATTTCCGAAGTGCGTTGCAGCGAGTATTGTCGGGCCGTAGAGACCGCGCGCCTTCTAGCCTTCGGCGACGTCAAGACCGACCCCCGTTTGAACGGATGGCCGGCGTGGAAAGCTGTGGACCCCGAGCGCGGGCTACAGCGCCTTTCTCAGGGCACGAGGGAGCTTCTTGTGGCGCGTCCCGCTCAGGGAAATGTGCTGCTTGTCTCGCACAAGCAGGACATCCCTGAGCCGGCCGACCCGGTGCTCGCTGACCTCAATGACGGCGAATGTGCGGTCTTCACCCCCGATGGCCGGGGCGGGTTCGCGCTCCGCGGCCGGATCAAGGTGGAGGAGTGGGCGGCTCTGAAGTAGGCAGACATGAGCATTAAGGAGGGATTTGCCAAGAGCTACCCTGATGAATCGGAGTTCAAATAGTTCTCATCTGGGAACTCTCTCACGCGGGCGGGAGAGTCATGGGACGCTGCTTAATAATTTAAGAGATGAGGCATGAAAAATGAGGGGACAGTTAACTGGTATCTGAGACCAATGAGCGTAGTTCTGCTCCTATTTTTTGTATTGGGTCCTTTTGGGCTACCATTGCTGTATAAGAGTTCTGGATTTACCAGGAAATGGAAAATCGTACTAACCATTCTCGTGATTATTTACACGTCATACCTTATCACCCTTACGCTGGAATTTGTGGGAGACTTCTCTCGGATTTTCGCGGATTAAAAAAGATTAGGGGAAGCAGGGTTTGAATTTACTTACGCGCTTCCCAAGAAGATGTATGCGCAAATCGGTTTGAAAACAACATCCCGGCCCTTCTTTCCAAATCGTTTAAAAAACATCCTTGCAAATACCCCGTACGTCTATCCCGCAAATTCGGCAGATCCTCGCTGAAACGCCCTCCAACAAATCCCACGCCTCTTGCTCAAAGTTCCTTGACACACCATTCTCTCCCCAGTATATTAACCCTATCAAAAAGCTAGTTTTTTTTGAGATGCCGAAATTCGAAGGAGGAAAAGCTATGGCTAAGCTTGTGACTGGCGGTATGGGTTATATCGGGTCCGAAACGGTTAGACAACTGGTCAACCGGGGTGAGGAGGTGGTGATCTTTGATACGGTCATCAACCGCTACCGGATTGAAGAAATTGAGAAGAAGTTAAATATAGTGCGCGGAGATTTGGGCAATTTTAATGAGGTCCTCAATCTCTTCCGGGAAAACAAATTTGATAGTGTCTACCATATGGGCTCCATGTTGAGCTATGCGTCCGAGCTCAACCCCTGGGCCGCCTTCCGGGCTAACATTCTGGGCACCTATCACGTTCTTGAAGCGGCCAGGCTCTTCGGAATGCCCAAGGTCATGTTCACCAGCACTCAGGCTACTTATGGCCTGGGAATTGGTGAGGTCGTTGATGATGGGACCATCCAGCGGCCCAATGGGTTCTACGGTGTGGGCAAACTCTACGGAGAAGGTCTGGGACGGTGGTACTCCAGCAAATTCGGGCTGGACTTCCGCTCCGTCCGCTACGCCCTGATGATCGGGCCTAACGTCCATACCCCTGGCCATTGGGGGCCGCCGATGATTGAGGACGCCATCATGGGTAAACCCAATACGTGCCAGTACGGCAACCCTGATTCAGCCGGTTCATGGATATACATAAACGACGCGGCGAAGGCGGCGATTGACCTGCTGGACGCGCCCAAGGATAAGATTCAGACGAGGAACTACAACGTTACCGGAGTTCCGGAGGTCTTCTCGGCGAATGCTACGGAAGCCTACCTGAAGAAACGCTACCCTGGCTTCCAGGTCACTTACCAGGCCGATCCAGCTCTGGTGGCGATGGGGGCCCGACGCCGCATGGCCAGCCCCGTCAAGGTCTTTAGCGATAGCTTCGCTCGGAAGGAGTGGGGCTGGCAACCCAAATTCGCTACCGTGGAGGCTATCGTGACCCAGTTTGAGAAAGACATGAGGAGCAATCCCAAACGCTACGGACTGGCTTAGAACTCCTTACCAACTATTATAGCCAGCGTTCAGTATCTTGCATTTAGCTACTTCGGGGGGATTCGAGGAGACTCGGAGATGGCACCTTTCAGCCTCAGAATGGAGCGAATGGTCCCCTGCAAAATCTGCAAACGTTCGGCAGGCGTCAAAGAGAGCATCCAGCGAATAAGGGTTAGATCTATGCCGCTTTCGCTGTAAAGCGGCTTGCTTTCCGCGAAAGAGCGGTCTAGAGAATTTAAAAGTTTGATCCGGTCGTCAGTCATGAACCCTCTTCATTTAAATCCTGAAAGTCAAAGTATCATGATTCCATTGTTTGGGCAATGGGAACAGGGACCCGTCAACCCCTGGGGCAAGGAAAAGGGGGGTTGCACGGACCTATTTTTCTAAAAATTCTTCCAGGACGTCTCTTTTGGGTTCCAGGCCAAGTCCCGGTTCTTCGGTCAGGGTTACCCAGCCCTTCTCCGGTTTGGGTGTACTCCGGTAGATCGTCTCTCCCACCTTCCACATCAAGTAATGGAATTCCACCCGCCACCCGTTGGAGACCGCGGCTTGAAGATGCATGTTATGATGGGGCCATCCGCCCCCGTTGGCCAGGAGGATGTTGAACGCCTGGGCCATCGCCGCCACCTTCAACCCCTCCGTGTAACCCCCAACGTAGCAGACATTAGGTTGCAGGATGTCCACCGCTCCATGGAGGAGGAGTTCAAGGTGTCGGAAACGGGAACCCTCGTTCTGGCCTGCCGAGATCGGAATGGAAGTCTTCTGGCGCAGCTGGGCAAGCAGCCTGGCATCGTTCCCGTAGAGGGGTTCTTCGAACCAGGTGATGTTATAGGGCTCAATCCGCTTGGCGAGCTCCAGCGCACGGTTGAAGGAAAAGAGATAGTTGGCGTCCACCATAAGCTCAACCTTATCACCCACGGCTTCCCGCACTACCTTAACGCGTGCAGCGTCCTCGGCAGGATCCTCGGCATTGTTCACGGCAACGACCATCTTCAGCTTGTCCTGCCCCTCATTCAGGTAACGACGGGCCATCTCCACAAGCTGCTGGCGGTCAAACTCCAAAAGGCCGAAGGTGATATAGGCCGGTACCTTTTTCTTGGCCCCGCCGAGGAGTCGCCAAACAGGCTCCTTATAGTGCTTGCCCTTAATGTCCCAGAGGGCGATGTCCACAGCGCTCACGGCTGAGCTCCAAACCCCGGTCTGGGAGCGCGGGTTGAAAGTTGAATACATCTGGTGCCACAATGCCTCGGTCTCCAAAGGGCTTTTACCTTTCAGGAAAGGCGCCAGTTCCCGGTTGATGAACTCCTTAATTCCGAAACGTTGTGCCCCGGCCGTTAGGCCATATCCTGTCACGCCTTCATCCGTCTTGATCTCGACGAAGATGATTGGTCGTTTCATCGTCCTGTCCAAAAGGGGTACGTGTACCGGGATGTTGTGCATTGTGGCCTGGACGGAGGTAATCTTGACCCCTGCCGCCAGTTTTTCAGGACTCGACCCCTGCGTGGCCGCCATGGCATTTCGAGCAATCATAGCTCCTCCAATGACTCCTGCTGTTTTTAAAAGGTCTCGTCGACTAAACCGTTGCCTTAGGCTCTCTCCACTATTTCCCTCCATTCCCTCTCTCCTCTTCATGATTGTACCCAATTTGTACCCGGCTCAGGGGTCTTAGAATTTCCACTTTCTTATTATAGAACATCCATCATTTGCTGTCGCTCGCCTTTTTTTGCGGAATTGGCAGCAAGTTCCCCCAATCCCTCCCGCTCCCCCTTTGACAAAAGGGCGGCTTTCTGGGCGATTATGGCTTCTTGGTTCCGAATGGGCCGGGTTAGGAATTTCATTTTTCTTTTTTTCTCCGAATAAAAAGATCCAATTATTGGAGAAAATGAGCTAACATTTTTATCTGAACTTTCGCGGTTCGCTCTAAATTTTTGCCTTCTATTTGACAGGAAAAAGTTAATCGGCAGGGAGGGAATACTGTGTCCCAATCGCCAAAGAAAATGAAAGGAGGACGTCTATGAAACAGCAAGATGATGCAGGAAAGTTCAACCGGAGGGATTTTTTGACCCTGGGGACGGCGGGAATGACTCTGGCTGCAGTTTCGCCCCTGGCCCTCGCCGCCGAGAAAAAAGCGCCGCCTCCGGAAACGTTCATGATGTTTCCGGGAAATTACACCTGGTCGGCGGCGGTCCGCGGGGCTATCGCCACCTGTATGTACGGGGGAGGGGATTTGGGCGAGATCTACAAGGCCTGCGCCGCTTTGCAGGGAAAAGCGGGTGACAATTCCGCCTGGTTTGAGGAATGGAAGAAAATGGGGGAGCGCGTGGCCCTCCTGGGCGATCAGGCGAAGGAAAAAGGATATACCCTGACCGCCTCAGCCGCTTATATGCGAGCCGCCAACTACCTGGAGATTGGAGAGAGGCTCCGGCAGCCCCGGACCCCCGAGACCCAGAAAGCCTACGCCCGGGCGGTGGAGCTTTTCAAGAAAGGTCTCCCCGACGTGCCCTTTCTCTCGGTCGAGGCGGTCGAGGTGCCCTTCGAAGGCGGGAAAAGCCTGCCCGCATATTTTGTCAAAAAGGCAGGGGCGCAGGGGATCAAGTGGCCAACAGTCGTTTTCTTCGACGGCCTCGACGTAACCAAGGAAATTCAGTATTTCAGGGGAGTCCCGGAGCTGGCGAAGCGCGGGATGGCCTGTCTGATCCTGGACGGCCCCGGCAACGGGGAGAGCATTCGTTTCCGGGGAATGCCCGCGAGGCATGATTCCGAAGTGGCGGGCGGCGCCGCCATCGACTACCTGGAAAAAAGAGAGGATGTAAACAAGGATCGCATCGGGGTCATGGGCATCAGCCTGGGCGGATATTTCGCGCCGCGCGCCGCGGCCTTTGAGAAGCGCTTCAAGGCCTGCGTGGCCTGGGGAGCCCAGTATGACTACCACGCGGTATGGAAGAGCCGGGTCGAAGCGGCCTTCAAGACGGCCCTCTCCGTCCCCGGTGAACATATCACCTGGTTCCTGGGGGTGGATAATATGGATGCGGCTTTGAAGAAACTGGAACCCTTTACGCTTGCGGGGGTTGCCGGCAAAATCGAGTGCCCCTTCCTTCTCACCCACGGGGAGGCGGACGCGCAGATCTCCACGGAGATCGCCCGCAAGCAATTTGCGGAAGTCGGTTCCAAGGATAAAACCTTCAAGATTTTCACCCGGGAAGAGGGCGGCTCCGAGCACTGCCAGGGCGACAACCTGACGCTCGGGATCACCTATATCGCCGACTGGTTTAGCGACAAGCTCGTAAAGAGCTGAATCCGGAAGCCCCTGCCTGAAAATCCCATGGGCAGATAAGTAGGGGGAGAGGCGGCGGGCAGGGAAAGCGACTTCTGAATTCCGATCTTGGCCCCGGCTAATGATCGATCGCCACCTCAGGGCTAAATGTTTCAGCAATTGGCCTGTTAATCTCCCTGAATAAAGCGTCCGGTCTTTCCTCTGAGGGTTGTGGATTCGACGGCGAACCCCATATTTCACCGCTTTTTCTTTCAGTTGAAAGAGTAAAAAATTGATGAAATCGCAAAAGTCCGAAAATTCGTTTTTCGGTCATTTCCGTGAAAACGGGAATCCAGTCTTTTCAGTGAGTTTTGCAGATCCTGGGCTCCCGCCTACGCGGGAAGGACGACTTATTGCGAGAACATCAAAATTGGGAACGCAGTTTGTTTTTAAAGTTGGGCTCAGACCCATTTTCAGACTTCTTTTTTGAAGGGTCGTAAGAGCAAACATTATCAACTCCAGCCGAAGAAGATTACGCTGCTGCCATTACCCGCCAATTGTTCTTAAACTGACCATCACAGGACCCAGGTCCCGCTCTTTGAAGACCCCCTGAGGGGCAGCTTCTTGAGTGTAGCGGGAATTGATCGACAGAGGAAAAGTCATTGGCGGACTGAAGTTTCCGGACTTATCCTGAACCTGTATGGTTAGGCTAATGTTGACGAAACTCAGCGGGTACCAAGGGGTTGCCGTAACCAGATATAGGTAACCCGACATCTCCTTCCGATTCTCCTCTCTGATCCTTACGATGCTTAAAGGGTATGGGCCTACCCCCGGCTGTTCAACGATGGCGAAAATGTTCTTCATCTCCCCATTGGGGTCAGAGGCATTCAAGTAAACTTTCCAGGTCTCTCCAGGCCATACTTTCGTCGAGGCGAATGACTGGGTAATCACCGGAACGGCCTTTCCGGTCACGTCCGCTCTCGCCGGAGTAGCATACCCTATGGCTAAGCAGAGGAAGACAAATCCTTCTGCCAAAATTTTCTTGTTCATTTTTGCTTCTCCTTTCCAGACCATCAAACCTCTTGCTTATCACGCATCCTTTCCTGCTAATTTAGATGCTTTTTCCGCGCGAAATATTCAGGTTCTTATCCGGTCCATCAAGGGGTCAAAGAAGTCCGCTCTTCCTGAACTCTTCATTGGTTGTAAAAGAAGGAACCCTCCCCTCTGCGAGAAATGTGACTTAATAAAGTCATAGACCCTTAAATTCCTCCCGGGTATAATAAAATAAATTCTATCCCGGGAGAGCGGAGGTAAAATTGCCCTGGATTAGGCGCTGCAGGTAGAAAAAAGGATGAGCGAACACGACCACGACCATAAACATGAGCATGAAGGTACTTCCCCCCGGGAGCCCCTTCATAATAATTTTGCGAGAAACCGGAAAGCCTTGTTGATTGCCATCGGAATCACCGGGGTGATTATGGTCCTGGAATTCGTCGGGGGATATTTATCGAATTCGTTGGCCCTCATGAGTGACGCCGGGCACATGCTGACCGACATCATGTCCCTATTCCTCAGCCTTTTTGCACTTAAGTTAGCCACCCGCACGCCATCTTCCACCAGGACCTACGGGTTCTACCGTATGGAAATCCTGGCCGCCCTGATTAACGGTACGACGCTGATCCTTCTCTCGGTCTATATCATCTACGAAGCCTATACCCGTTTTATCACTCCCCAGATGGTGGAGAGTAAAACAATGCTCCTGGTAGCCGCAATCGGGCTCGTGGCCAACGGGATTGCCGCCTGGGCCATGATGCGATCCAGCAAGGAGA
>Ga0187854_10003530_pt1 | contig 12342 bp, 8 predicted proteins | sample June2016WEW_6_15_FD_132445 | JGI IMG/M metagenome (GOLD analysis project Ga0187854, IMG submission 132445) | Peatland microbial communities from SPRUCE experiment site at the Marcell Experimental Forest, Minnesota, USA - June2016WEW_6_150 | ecosystem: Environmental > Terrestrial > Soil >...
CGGCCGGAGCGCACGACTTCGATCTTGTCGACCACGGGCGAGTGCACGGGGAAGATGCGCTCCACGCCGTGGCCGAAGGAAATCTTGCGGACCGTAAACGTGGAGTGATTGCGAGCGCGGCGTTGGCCGATCACCGTGCCTTCGAAGACCTGAATTCTTTCCTTGTCGCCTTCCTTGATCTTGACGTGCACCCGCACCGTATCGCCGGGGCGGAATGCCGGGACTTCCTTCTTCATCTGCGATTGTTCAACTTTTTCGAGCGCATTCATATCTTGGTTCTCCCAACGATTATCCCACCTTTTCTGGCGCCCCTTGCGGGGCTCAGAGCAGAAACAAGATGGGGTGTCCTGTTCCCACGGCTTAACAGGCTGCGGAAAAACGCTTCCCTGCTGTCATTCTGAGCGAAGCGAAGAACCTCCGCATTTGTTGAATCAGGCAACTGCAGAGGTCCTTCCTTCGTTTCACTCAGGACCGCCTGCGGCTCCTCAGGATGACAGCTTTGGCGGGTTTTCCCGCAACCTCTTACGCCGTGGGCCAAATTCTGTCGCCCCTTGCGGGGCTCGGCATGACTCACCCGACGTGGTCCGCCGGCTCGTGCACCGCACCCCCAAGCGATTCCAGCCACCGTCGGTCTTCTTCGCTCAGCGGAACCTGGGCCAGCAAGTCGGGCCGGCGTCGCCAGGTTTTCTCGAGCGCGCGCCGGCGCCGCCACTGGCGAATCTGTTCGTGATTGCCGGAGAGTAGGACTTCCGGCACCTTCCAATCACGGAACTCCGCCGGGCGCGTGTAGTGCGGGCAATCGAGCAATCCGTGCCGGACTTCCGCCGGTGCGCCTGCCGGGACCGCGAACGAATCCTGCTCGCACGACTCTTCGTTTCCGAGCACGCCCGGTATGAGGCGCGTTACGGCTTCCATCACCACGGCCGCGGCCAACTCACCACCGCTCAGCACAAAGTCGCCGATGGAAATCTCATCGGTCGCAAGGTTTTCGGCGACCCGCTCATCGACGCCTTCGTAGCGGCCACAAATCAACAACAGGCGCGCGGCGTGCGAGAACTCTTCCGCCACGGCCTGCGTCAGCAAGCGACCTTGGGGCGAAAGCAAAATCACCGGCCAGGGCGCTTCCGGCGCCTCAGCCCGCAGCGTTTCGACGGCGCGGAAGACCGACTCCGGTTTGAAGACCATGCCCGGCCCGCCGCCGAAAGGCCGATCGTCGACCGTGCGGTGGCGGTCGTCCGTGTAATCCCGCAGGTCGTGTAACCGGATCGTGGCATGGCCCGAAGCCGTGGCCCTCTTCAGCAGCCCGTGCTCCAGGATGCTGCCGAAGAACTCCGGAAAGATGGTGACCACGTCGAAGGTCATAAGTACAGGGACTCGGGATTCGGGACTCGGGGCTCGGGATTCGGGTTGCGGGAACTTCCTTCACGAATCCCGAGCCCCGAGTCCCGGCCGTGGAGTCCCGGCTCTTAAGAATTCAAGTCCAGCAAATCCTCCGGCGGGTCGATCACGATGGTCTTGGTGGCGGGATCGATCCGCGTGCAGATTTGCTGCGCCAGGGGAATCAGCACTTCACTCATTCCCTCCCCGGGCGCGATGTGGAGCAGCGGTACGCCTGCGGTGGGTTCGACGTCGGTTACCGTCCCAACCTCCCTCCCCTGGCGCTCCCACACAACGCGGCAGCCGCGCAATTCCCACCAGTAGTAATGGTGCAGGGGGAGCGGCGTGCGCTGCTCCCGCGGAATGAGCACGTGGAGCCCTCGCAGGCGGGCGGCGCTCTCAATGGAATCGCTGCCGGAGAACTTCAGGATCACCCGGCCCTTGTGCGGCCATACGCGCTCCACGGTGACGGGCCGGGGAGCCTGGCCGGGCGCGTCCAGAAACGCAGATTGGAGCTTCTCGAAACGCGCGGGAAAATCCGTGAGGATCTCCGCCGCAACTTCTCCCATGCGCCCCTGCGGCCGAAGGATACGCGCGATGGCAAGAAATTGCACGGCTGCAAATTCCGCCCACATCTCTGCCGTTCGGCGGGCCGCTTCCGGCCACAGGCGAGACGCCGGGCCCTCCTATTCCAGGATTTCCAGCGTGAAGCGCTTCTTGAGCTTCATGCCTGCGGCATTGAGGATGGTGCGGACGGAGCGGGCCGTCCGGCCCTGCTTCCCGATCACCTTCCCCAAGTCAGAGGGATGGACCCGCAACTCCAGGACCGTCACTTGTTCACCCTCGACTGCATGCACCACGACCTGCTCGGGATTATCCACTAGCGCTTTGGCGATGGCTTCGATCAGATCCTTCATCTGGCCCTCCCGCGCACTTGAGTTATCGTGCCCAGACCCCTTGGAACCAGTGCAGGTGAGAACGCCTAGCCGCAACTCATGGGGGCGTCGCGGCAGTCGCTAGGGCCGGCGCTGGAAATCAGGCCGGCGCCACAGGAGCCTTCTTCAGGAAACTCTGCACCGTCTCCGAAGGCTGGGCCCCGCGGCCGATCCAGTAGTCCACGCGCTCGCGATTCAACACGATCTCCGGCGGCGTGCGGCGGGCATTATAATGCCCCACGATTTCCACGAAGCGCCCATCCCGCGCTCGCTCGCCATCAATCACCACCACTCGGTAACTGCTCTGCTTTTTGGCTCCCGTTCGAGCCAGGCGTATCCTTAACAATCTTCCCCCTTCTCCGGCAGAAGTCCAAAATCTAAGCGGTGATCCGTCGCGACGAACCAGCCGCTGCCACCTTGAGAGTTCAAAGCAAAAACCTGTTTCGCGAGCCACCCTTCGCCCGCACCCGGGGATTATGCGGCCCCCGTACCTGCCGGCATCCGCAACCGGCTCAGCCCCCGCCCCAGCAGGTTCTGACTCATCGACTTCATCATTTTCCGCATTTGGAAATATTGTTTTAAGACCTGATTGACCTGCTGAACGCTGGTGCCGCTGCCCCGCGCGATGCGCTTGCGGCGCTTACCATTGACGATCTCGTGATTGCGGCGCTCCTGCGGGGTCATGGAATTGATAATCGCTTCAATGTGGACCAATTCCTTGTCGTCCACGTGGACCTTGCCGGCATCCTTGAAGATGCCCACCTTGGGGAGCATGCCGAGCATCTGATCCATGGGTCCCATCTGGCGCACCTGGCGAAGTTGGTCGCGGAAGTCCTCCAGCGTGAAGGTGTCGGTTTGGAGCTTGCGATGGACTTCCAGCGCCTTCTGCTTGTCGATTTTCTCTTCGGCCTTTTCGATGAGCGAGAGGATGTCGCCCATGCCCAGGATGCGCGACACGATACGATCCGGATAGAAGACTTCCAGTTGGTCGTATTTCTCGCCGACCCCCATAAACTTGATGGGCTGGCCGGTGACGTGATGAATGGAAAGCGCGGCGCCGCCCCGGGCGTCGCCATCCAGCTTGGTCAGGATCACGCCCGTCGTGCCCAGCCGCTCGTGAAATTCCTGTGCGCTTCGCACGGCGTCCTGGCCGATCATGGCGTCCGTGACCAGCAGGACTTCGCTCGGCCGCAGCATGGTGCGCAACTCGCTGACCTCGTTCATCAACTCGGCATCGATATGCAGGCGGCCGGCGGTGTCCACGATCAGCACATCGTGACCGCGGTCGGCGGCGTCCTTGCGCGCCGCCAGGGCCAGCGCGTTGGCCGAGTTGATGCCCTCACCTGCAAAAATCGGGATCTGGACGGCCTTGGCGATCACCGCCAACTGCTCACGCGCGGCGGGCCGGTAAACGTCGGTCGAAACCAGCATGGGCCGGCGCTTGCGCCCGGCCAGCCACAGCGCCAGCTTGCCGGCCGTCGTCGTCTTGCCGGAGCCCTGCAGCCCGACCATCAGGAAAACCGTGGGGAATTCCTTGGAGAATGTCAGCAGCGACGCTTCGCGGCCGAGAATCTCAATCAACTCGTCGCGGACAATGCGAACGACTTCCTGCGCGGGCGAGAGGCTGGAGCGGATTTCCTCGCCCAGAGACCTGACTCGCACCCGGTCCAGCAGATCCTTCACGACGTTCAGATTAACGTCGGCATCGAGCAGGGCCAGGCGCACCTCGCGCAGAGTCTGGTCAACGACTTCTTCCGTCAGGACTCCCTGGACACGAAGCGTCTTAAAAACGCGTTGCAGCCGGTCTTGTAGTGCATCAAACATCGTAATCGTCAGCCGCCGGGAGGGACTGCTCCACTCCACCGGCCCAGCCCGGGAAAAACCCGCTAGACTAAATAGTCGGTCCTATTGCGCGCCTGCCACTAAGTCAAGCAAAGCACTGGGTAATAATATATCACTACAATTCCGCAGAGGAAATCCCGAAATCCGCCAGGGGTGAGCCGGGATTCCTCGGCACAGGGGAAAGGCGGCGGTAAGCCCCGCCCTTCCAATTCCGTGGCGGGCCGCAGAGTTGAAGACCAACTCTGCATTGCAACACCGTAATTTCTTGTTTTTTCAGCAAGGATTTTTGAACGTACGGTCTTTCACTTTTGCCCTTTGCCTTTTGATTTTCCTTTGTGGCTCTCCCGCACTGCACACCCGGCTTTGAGTTTTGCGCTTTGCGTTTTGACTTTCATTTGCGGCTCCGTTGCGCTGCAATGCAATGTCGTAGTTTCTTGTTTTCTTGGCAAACATTTTTCGTCGTGTGTGTAGGGCCACCCCTTGGGGTGGCCTAGGCCGGGGCAAGCCCCGGCCCTACAAGACCCGCGGCATGTTTGGTTGCGGCTCCGCCGCGCTGCGCTACCGGCCCGCAATCTCTCAAAGTCCTCAGCCCTCTCCGAGGGGTCGCAGATCCGCCGTGGCGGAAGAGGGTGCCCGAGGTAAGAGGGCGGACGGGTCGCGGTCTCTCGAGGTCCTCAGCCCTCTCCCCTCGCGGAAGAGGGCCGCTGCCAAGGTGCTCTTGCCTTGCTCGCGCTTGCCCTCTCCCCTTGCGGGAGAGGGTGGCCCGCTGCCGGCGCTTTCACCAGCCGGAGCGGGCCGGGTGAGGGGGCACTTCGCCTGGCGGTCACATCGAGCGCGGCGGGCAGAAGAAGCCGCAGACCTTCCAGACAGGTCCGCGCTACACCTGCTTTCCTCCTCCCCTTCATTTTTAATAACTACCTTTATTTTCATCAACATAATGGAGAGAAGACTATAACTCGTGTCTTTTCATCAACATAATGGAGAGCCTTAAAACTGACATTTTTTCTACATGTGTTTTCAATAACATAATGGAACTTACCTTCATTTTTCCCCCCCGCGTTTTTTCGCCACCCTGCTAGGTTAGAATCGATAACTCCTTGTTTTTCAATGAAGAATTTTTGATATTGATCAAGAGAAGGTATCTGTTTCCGCCTGTAACTACTTTTGTTTTGTATAACATAATGGAAGACTACCGCAATTCACACGGTAAAGACAACTAACTACTTTTGTTTTCTGTAACATAATGGAGAAACGCCGCTTTCCCACGGCTTCCATCCCGCCGCCTTGGCGTTTCTAGCCCCGCACACGGTCGAGGGGCGCAGAGCATCACGGGCCGAAACACCCTCGGCCCGGCGAGGTAAGCAATGCCCTGCGGGGCGAATCTCCTGCGGGGTTCCCGGCCCTTCCCGGGATGCACTTCGCCCGCCGTAACACGTTGTCCTCTCGGTATTCTGCCCTCTCGTGGGATGATCCGAGAGGCGCCCAGCGCCGGCAGGACGCCAGAGCTTAGATTGATAATAGCCTATCAGGTAACCGTTGTCAAGAACTACTTCAAGCCTATCCACGGAGGATGCTAGCCCGGGTTTCTCGCGACGGAGGGGGAGGGCGGGGCTTCAGAGTCTGTGCGATAACCGGTCGGCAGGCCTTGTGGCACCGCTCTGCGAGCGGCGAAATGGTTGAAAAAGCAAGGCCGCCGGTCATTGACCGGGCTTGTCCAAATTACGCTCGATCCGGCGGGCGGCAACCTGCGGCTCCGCCGCCCACTGCGCGAAGAAGCCGCCCCGGCGTGGTAAGAAATCCCCGTGAGGCGCAATGAAGCGTTTGGTGAGAGGCGTTCGAGCCTACTCCTGCCGCAGGACGGTGTTGGGATCGACCCGCGAGGCCCGGCGCGCGGGGATATACGCGCCCAGAGCCGCCATGCCCAGAAGGGCTACTGTGACCAGCGCGACGAGAGGCAAATTGAAACCGTGCCCGCCCACCATGGCGGCGGTCGGTCTGGCCGCTGCAAGACTCAGGGGCAACCCGATAATGACTCCAATACCGGCCAAAATCATCCCCTGCTTTAGCACCATCCTGACCACGGTGGCTTGGTCCGCCCCAATCGCCATGCGGATCCCGATCTCACGCTGCCGCAAGGTTACCGAGTAGGTCATCAACCCGTAGAGTCCGACCAACGCCAGCACCAGCCCAAGCATCCCCAGCCCGCCGATGGCTTGGATCATTATGCTGATCGTCTTTGTAGCGCGCAGGTCGAAGACTTCCTCGATGGAGCGCATGCCATAAACGGGTTGGCGCGAGTCCAACGATCGGACCAGGTCGCGCAACGGCCCCGTCACTCCGGCCGACGGTCCCTCTGTTTCCAGCATGAGGGTCATCGCTGCGGTCGGGTTCTGGGCCAAGGGAAGATACAGGTATTCAACAGGCTGTTCGAAGGGAAACACGTACTTACTTTGCTTCGCCACCCCGATAATCTGGACGAAGGGTCCGTCCGTGCTGTTCAATCGCAGCCGTTTTCCAATCGCGTTGTGATTCGGATAATACTTGCGGGCGAACTGCTCATTGATGATCGCGACGCGCTCGGAATCCTCCCGGTCGGTCAGTTGGAATTCGCGGCCTTCAACCAGGGGCACCCCGATCGTGCTGAAGTAGTCGTCGCTGACGAGGTTCGAAAACACGCTGAGTGCCTCTGTTCCTGGCGGCAACTGGACACCCTCGGGAATGAGACGCATCGGACTGCCCCCCAGCAGCGGCACGGCCTGCGAAAGAGCCACGGATTTGACGTGGGGAAGAGTCCGTGCCTGGTCCAGCAACCGCCGGTAGAATTGCATCGTTTGCGCCATCGAGTCCCGTGCCAGCGTGGGGTTAAAGCTGGCCAGGAGAATGTGCTCGGTGCGGAAACCGGCAGGGGAGGAGAGAAGAATTGAAGCACCACGATAAGCTTGGGTTGCGAAAACCAGGAGCAGGAGTGAGCCTGCCACCTGCGCGACCACCAGCGCATTCCTTCCCCATAGCCGCCGCTTCCCGTCACCTGCCCTTCCGGCCTTCAGGGCTGAAACCAAGTCAAGTTTCGTGCTCTTGAGCGCCGGAGCCAGTCCGAAGAGGATGGCGCTCGCCACGGAAACAAGCAACGCGAACAGGAAAACCCGAGGGTCGAGCTTCACATCGATCACGTAAGGAATATCGCTAGGGACGCGGATTTGCGAAGACAGTCCAACGCCCACTTGGGCCACGATCAGTCCCAACGCCCCACCCAATATCGCGATCACCATGCTTTCCGTTAACAGTTGCCGGATCAGCCGCCCCCGTCCCGCTCCCATTGCCAGGCGCAGGGCGATCTCGCGCGAACGAGCTGAGGCACGGCTCAGCATCAGGTTCATGACGTTCGCGCAAGCGATCAAAAGCACCACCCCGGCCAACGCCAACAAGAAGAGTACAATAACGATGCGCCACGAGTTCTGATGCATCTGAGCTTGCCGGTACGTCTCAACCACCAGCGCACACGTGGTGTTCGTCTTCGGGTATGTCTGGGCGAGTTGCTGGCCAATCACCCTTGCCTCGGCCGCGGCTTGCCCAACACGGACTCCTGGGTTCAGTCGTCCCAGGACCGTCAGCACGCGAAGCCCGCGCATTTCAAGTTCATTCTCCTGCGATCCGCCTCCCAGCGTGGGTCCCATCGCCAGCGGGACGTATAGGTCGGCGCGGATCATTACATTTGGCCCCCTGAAAGACTCCGGCGCCACTCCCACCACTATGAAAGGGAGGTCATTGAGAAAGATAGTCTTCCCCACGACGTCAGGGCTCGAGGCAAATTCGGTTGTCCAGAGGTCATGACCGAGGACGACCACCGCATCGCGTCCCGGCACTTCGTCTTCATCGGGACGGAAGCTGCGCCCCAGTTCCGGACGCAAGCCCAGGACGCTGAAGAAATTCCCGCTGACCAGCGTCCCGAATTTCATTTGTGGCAGGGCTGTTTTGTCGGTGGCGAATCCAAACTGGAGGTATTGGGAGGTGGTCAAACCCGCGAAAGAATGGCTCTTCTTCCGGAGATCGTCGAAATCCGGGTAGGACAGAGGAGAATACTCGGTGAGACCCCCGAGGTTCTCGCCGCGGAATTGCGACTGGACCACTATGATTTCAGAAGCCTTGGGCACTGGCAGAGGTCGAAGAAGCATAAAGTCCGCCAGGCTGAAGATGGCGGCGTTGGCTCCAATCCCCAAAGCCAGCGAAATAATAGCGACCAGAGCGAAGCCGGGATTGTGTCGCAGCGTCCGTAAGGCGTAGCGCAGGTCCTGGATCATACTATGAGCACAAGCACGTATCCTTCCAAGTGACACTGTCTGTATATGCTTGAAAACACTTGCTCTACTTACAGAGGGCGGGAGGGCAGATGTCCGCTCTTGGGACGGAGGCGTTCGGGAACGAGACGGCCGAAGGGACTACTGCCAGACTCGGCACCGCGGCCGTTTAAGGAGGAATTCTGCCGCCCGGTCGGTGGGCTATTCGCCGCTCCCGACTTCCGCTTCGAGTGCCGCCAGGTCAGGAACGATGACGTTCTTGCCCTCCAGCTTCAGGAGTCCTTCAGCTTGAAAGCGGCTCAGGTTGCGCGAGACCAGTTCGCGGACAGTTCCAATGTGCGAGGAAAGTTCCTGGTTGCTCCCCCGCAGGGTGAATTCGGTCCCGCGCGCGGTTTGTTTCCCCCGTCCCCTCGCCAGGTGAAGCAAGAAGGCGGCTAGGCGATGACGAACCGTCGTGAAGGAGAGTTCGTCAATGATTCCCACGAGCTTTCGGAAGCGTGCGCCCACCACCTTCAGGACCTTCAGGGCAACTTCCGGATGTTGCCGGCAAAGCGCATGAAAATCTTTCTTATCTACGAAAAGCAAGGTCGTTTTGCCCATGGCCATGGCGGAGGCAGGATAGTCCCCACCATCAAACAATGGCAGTTCCGCAAGGGAATGCCCGGGGACCTCGATGGCCAGCACCTGTTCGCGCCCACTGGCAGAGGTCCGGAAGATCTTGATGGCCCCGGACTCGACCACGTAGAGACCCTGGCAGGGTTCACCCTCCGAAAAAATCACCGTGCCTCCCTCGAACTGGTGAGGGACAGCGCGCTCAGCAAGGAATCCCAGTTCGCTTTCAGAGAGATCCTCAAAGATAGGGACTTTCTTCAAGGCGCCGGCATGGCGGGATTTTGGATCAGGCATAGGCGAGTATTTTAGTCCTGATTGGGGAAGCCCAACGGAAACTTGGGCCGTTCTGCCGCATCCGCGCTTGCGCGCGCCCCCTCGGTCGAGGAGAGGGTTAGGGGTCTCGGAGTGAGAGCGAAGGCCAACCACCCCCTGGCCCCCTCCTTGTCCAGGAGGGGAATTACACGACAGACCTTCACGCTATATCGGTCCAGCCAAGTGGCGTGAGCGACCCCTCACAACGGCAAGCGCAGGCGCGCCTCGCATCCGGGACGGTCTTTCCGGTTCTCCAGCGTGAGACTCCCACCGTGGGCCTCGGCGATTTGCCGGCTCAAGACCAGGCCGATTCCGGAACCCGTAGGCTTGGTCGTGAAGAACGGGACAAAGAGATTGGACGTGTTCGACAGGCCTGGGCCCTCATCCTGGATACGGACTTCCCACTGTCCGGCGTGGCGCGTCCAACCCACGCGCACTCCTCCCCCCGTTTCGAGCGCCGCATCCACTGCGTTGCGGAGCACGTTTATGAGGAGCTGTTCCAACTGGTCGGCGTCCGCGTGCACGGTCAGTTCCGGGCCCGGCGTCAAAGTGATCGTGGTTCGGCTTTCCAGGCTTACGACTCGCCGCACCAAAGCGCCCGCTTCCACCGGCTGCAGTTTCGGGGTGGGCAGGCGGGCGAGGCGAGCATAAGCTTCCATGAACCGGCTCAAGGCTGCCGCGCGCGCCTCAATCACGCTCAGGCCGCGATGCATGTCGTCTTCCCAGTCGGCCGGCCGCGGCTGCCGCTCCAGCATGCTCTCCAGAGTGCCGGCCATGGACTTGATGGGAGCGAGGGAATTATTGAGCTCGTGTCCGAGGACCCGAATCAGTCGCTGCCACGCCTGGCGCTCTTCTTCGCGCAGGGGCCGGCTCAAGTCGGTCAAAACCAGGAGCTGGTGAGGCATCCCGCTCTCCCGGAAAGTACCGCGCCGCATACCCCAGCGTCCTGCTCCGCCCGGGAAGGAGATCGTCAGGGTTCTTGCCGGTTCTCCTTCCAGGCAGTCCGCCAATCCCAGTTCTGCTGCGGTCCGTCCCAGAACGCGCTCGCTGGGCTGACCCAGCAGCCGCTCACCCGCGCGATTCATCAGCCGCAGGCAGTGCTCACTATCGAAAGTGAAGACAGCGACATCGATTTCCTCCATCACTTTGCGCAATAAGGCGGTCGCTTCCAACCCGCCCAGCCGACGGCCACGTAGTGCGTCGCCCAAGGCGTTCACTTCCACCATCACTTCACCCAACGCGTCATCGGAGCGCGCATCGCGAGCGCGAATGGAGTAGTCCTCCTCTCGCAAGGCCGCCAGTAGGTTGGAGAGTGTTTGGAGGGGATAAACCAGGCGGGAACGCAGAGAGAAGGCGGCGCTGAGCCAGAACGCCACCACAAACACAGTCAGCGTCCAACGCGTCCGGCTGCTGTAGTCCCCGAACCAGAGGAGAAGGACCGAGACCAGCACCGCGGGCAGGCCCGCCACCACGGCAAAGAACAGGAGCCGGGCCTCAAAGCGCATCCGCCGCCTGTGGCGAGTGGGACGCCGCGGATTGGAGCCGCTCGGGCTCACTGCCAAATCGTCTGTCATCCGGTTTTCACAAACCGTATTTCTTGAGACGGCGGTAGAGTGCGCTGCGGCTCAGTCCCAGAGCATCCGCCGCCGCACTGACGTTCCCCTCATAGCGCGCCACGGCCTTCTTAATCAAGAGGCACTCGACGTCTTCCAGGCCCATTTCTTCAATGCGGCCAGCCCCCTCGCGCCCCACCCGCAAGCCCAGGTCACTGGAACGTACCGTATCGCTTTGCGCCATCAGCACAGCGCGTTCCAAGGCGTGCTCAAGCTCGCGGACGTTGCCGGGCCAGGAATACTCGAGCAGAGTCTGCATCGCCGCGCTCTCGAAGCCGGTCAGGTGTTTCCGGTACCGCTGCGAGAACTGGCGGAGGAAATAGTTGGCCAGCAGCGGCAAGTCTTCGCGCCGCTCCCGCAGGGCCGGCAGACGAATCTCGATGGTATTCAGCCGGAAGAGCAGGTCTTCCCGGAATCGCCCCGCCTGGATCTCCTGAGATACGTCGGCATTGGTCGCCGACAAAACGCGCACATCCACGCGACGGGTCTTGGAAGATCCCACTCGCTCCAATTCACCGGTCTCGAGCACGCGCAGGAGTTTGGCTTGCAGATTCAGCGGGACATTGGCAATTTCGTCGAGGAAAAGGGTTCCTCCCTCCGCCAGTTCGAAGCGGCCAACCCGATCCGCCTTGGCGTCCGTAAAGGCGCCCTTGACGTGCCCGAACAACTCGCTTTCAAAGACGCCCTCGGAAAGGCCGCCGGCATTCACCGTGACCATGGGGCGCGAGGCGCGTTCGGAGAGGGCGTGCAGGCTGCGCGCCACCACTTCCTTACCCGTCCCGTGCTCGCCCGTAATCAGCACATTCGCATCCGAGGGGCCCACCCGCGCCAGCAAGTCCAGCACGGGTCGCATGGCCGCGGATTCCGCGATCATGGTGGGCCGGCCTTCCGTCCGCAAAAGGCGATTCTCCGCTTCCAGGCGCTGCCCCTCGCGCAAGGCGTGGCTTAGCTCAATTTGCGTACGGAGAATCGCGATGAGACGGGCATTTTCCCAGGGTTTCTGGACGAAATCCCGGGCGCCCCGCCGCATCGCCTCCACGGCCAGACTCACGCTTCCCCACGCGGTCATGACCACCACGGGAAGGGTGCTGTCCATCGCCTGCAAGCGCGAGAGGATATCCAAACCCTCCTGGCCGGAGGTGGTGTCGCGCGCGAAATTCAAGTCCATGAGGATCAGGTCGAAATCTTTAGACACCACCGCGGTCATGATGCCATCGGGCGAGGTGGCGGACTCAGTTTGATAGCCCTCTGCCTTCAACAGCAGGCGAAGAGCCTCCAGGATGTCGGCTTGATCGTCAGCAATAAGGATTCTGGTGGTCCGATGAGTGCTCATATTCGCTCGGGCTAAACTCCATC
>Ga0187854_10003531_pt1 | contig 12335 bp, 10 predicted proteins | sample June2016WEW_6_15_FD_132445 | JGI IMG/M metagenome (GOLD analysis project Ga0187854, IMG submission 132445) | Peatland microbial communities from SPRUCE experiment site at the Marcell Experimental Forest, Minnesota, USA - June2016WEW_6_150 | ecosystem: Environmental > Terrestrial > Soil >...
CGCTCCTCGATCCGCCAATGACGAATACTACGTTGCTCATCATTCCACGTCACTCAGGTGGTCAAAAAAATCCCCAGGACATAATCGCCTGGGGATTGCACCCTGATTTACTTGGTCCCCGCCTTCCAGCCACGGGAAGGCAACTTTTTTGCGTCTCAGGCAGGTCTTCTGGCTCTCCCGACCCCTTACCGGTCTTCCCGTCCCCTTTCGTCTTAAGGACAGTGACCCTACGCGGCAGAGGCGCTTATTCCGAGGTTTTCGGAATCGGGATCACAGCGGCGGGACCGCTCCCGGATTTCACGGGATTCCCTATTAAGCTTCGCTGCACCTGAACGCGCTTACTTCTTTCTCTTATCTACGTTGTACAACAGACTGGGGCGCTTGTCAATCACGATTTCGAGGCGACACAAAATACTTGACGTGGCTTTCCTCAAAAAAACCACCTACACGACCGTCGTAAAACCTTGTCCCGACTGCTGGCGGGCCAACTGTCCGCACTGGGCAAAGTAGTTCTTCAAAACGTTATTGACTCCGCCGGTTTTGGCTGAGGCCGATCCGGCCCCGTTTGCGCCATTTGCTGCGACCGGATGATTGACAGGGGATGACGTTGTCCCCGGGAGGGAAGCGCCCTTGTTCCCGACGGCCGACGTTTTCTTGCCCCTTTCCAGGGCCGCCTTCAGCTCCGCCTTATCGATCACGCCGCTTTTGTTGGCATCCAGTTTCCTGGACAAGGCCATGCGTAGCTGTGATGCCGTAGTGGAGCTCCCAATGCTTGTGATCCCATCGATCATGATGTGCTCCCCATCAAAGAGATGAAAGGAAGGAAAGCAAAATGCGGGCCACGGACGAGACGTCGCGGCATCGGACGGGATCGGCCGCCTTACGGGCGAAAAACGCTCATCCTACGCCCCTCGCCGCCTGGAGGAAGTGGGAAAATAATTCCTCACGATAAGGAAAAAACCTCCTTCACCACGGCCGCGGCATGGGGAAAACGCGTTGCTCATGGAGGCGGACGCGTTGTGTCTTGCAAGTGCGCGCAGCCGACTTTACATTCATTAGGGAATAACGCGAGAGAAGAAAAGGAGGTCCGTTGAAGATCGCCATGATATGCACTATCGTATCGGCCGTCCTTATGCTGACGACCCTCCCGGTTCACGGGAAAACCGCCGGGCAGGCAGGAGATGGCAGTCCCCTCGAGAAGGCGATCTTCGCGGGCGGGTGTTTCTGGTGCATGGAGCCGGCCTTCGACAAACTGGGAGGCGTGATATCCGTGATGCCGGGCTATGCCGGCGGCCGGAAAAAGAACCCTACCTACGAAGAGGTATCTTCAGGCCGCACGGGGCATGCGGAATCGGTGCAGATTATCTACGATCCTTCAAAAATCAGCTACGCAAGGCTGCTCGATGTGTTTTGGCACAACATAGACCCTACCGTAAAGGACAGGCAGTTCTGCGACGTGGGCAACCAGTACCGTTCCGCCATCTTCACCCATAATGAGGAACAGAGGAAGCTCGCCGAAGAATCGAAGAAAAGACTGGAGGAATCGAAAGGCTTCCCCGGTCCGATCGCTACCGGGATCGTGGCGGCGTCGGAATTCTACCCGGCCGAGGAATACCACCGGAAGTATTACAAGAAGAATCCGGTGCGATATAAATTCTACCGCTGGAATTGCGGCAGGGACGCGCGCCTCAAGGAACTCTGGGGCGAGACCGGCGATGTCCATGAGTAGAAGCGTTGTGGAGAACCTGACCGGGCATAGACCCGCCGCCTCTCCTGCGATGAGACAACTACGCTGATTTTGTGTGCGGGTTTCAGGCTGTCGTGCTTACCGTCGGGGTGCTGCCCGAAGAGGAGCCCTCGATTATGGATAAGAGCGTGTCCGGACTGACGGTGAGCAGATTTATGCTCTGGAGCGCATTCACGAGACTTTCGGTGCTGGTCGAGGTGGAGGAGGAACCGCCAGTTGTGGATGTCTGCTCCGCAGCGGTGATCTCGTTGACGAGGGCAGGATTGGACTGCATTATGGATGCGCTTTCGGCCGACAGGAGAATATTGTACATGGGATCCGTTGAGGCGGACCCCGAACTGCCGGTGAGCGCGCTGTAGAGAGAGCTGCTTGAGCTCGACGAGGAGCCGCTCAGGAGACTGACAATATCGGCGGCCGTGCCGGTGGAGTCTGAACTCGCGCCGGTTGACGAGGCCGAAGCCGACGACTGCAAGCTGCTGAGCAGTGATGATGTAAGGGCGCTGCTGATGCTGCTGATGCTGGACATGGGCTTTCTCCCTCCTCTGTGCACATTATCGGATGGTCCGGGGATTACTTAAGCCTCTATCCATCCTTTTTTGCGGGCCGCCTGGGAACTCTTTTTCCGGAAGCGCGTCACGACAGGCCGGAGGCAAAGGCATTACTGAAGGCACGTTTTTTCTCGAAGATCACGCCCTCTGTTTCGCGCCGGCCCGCGGAAGCACGAGCAGCCTTGCGTCCATTATGCCGTTGGCTGTCTCATGGTTGCTCGCTGATCTGCTTCTTTGCCTCCTGAAGCAACCCTATTGCCTGTTCTGCCTGATCGAGGGTAAGAGAGACACCGGCCGGCGTCCCTACCAGCTCACCGTCATCGGCCGTATGATGAAGCCTGAAATCGATCATTTTGATGCCTTTGACGCTCCGAATGGTTACCAGCAATTTCTGTCTGTTTCTGTCGTTGATCTTTCCTATAAGCATAAAGCTCCTTTTTATTATGAGATCGCGCCGTGAGGCGGGACCCCTGTCCGGTTCTCCCGACCGTACGGAACCCCGGTATACACACGTCCTCGTTCTCGTGGCTCAACGCGGCCTCAAGGACCGCCAGGCTCGCACACACCTTGCGCAGGTTTCAATGGTACATCTTCATCCCGCACGGCTGATCGACTCCTCTTCTTAAGAAACGGGAATGGAAACAAGGCTAGACGTGCTGAATACGATGATACCACAGAAGCATCGGGATTGATGCGTTTGCCCTGCCAATTCCCGGCGGTCCGCCCGGGCAGGTCCGCGCAAGGAAATAAGGGCCCCCTGAAAAAGGGAGCCCTTATTATCGTTCGGCCTGTGGTCTACCCTACTACGACGTTGACGGCTCTTGGGCCTTTCGGCGTCTTTTCGACGTCGAACGAAACAGCCTGACCCTCGGACAGGGATTTGAATCCACTGCCGCTGATCGATGTATGATGCACAAAAATGTCATCGCCGTCTTCTCTGCTGATAAAGCCGAAACCTTTTGCATCGTTGAACCACTTAACAGTTCCTTTTGCCATACCCGAACACCTCCTTTTTAGCGTTAAGAAGGTTACGAGCAGCAATAAAAAAGCCGCAAAGCTCAGAGTCTTTGCGGCTTTCATTACGGCAAAAACGTAAACTTCCGATGAATAGTATGTCAGAATACCGGGCAAAGGTCAAGAGGTATTTTCACTACGCCGGCCGGGCACTTTTTGCGCCTGACTTTGTCGCCGGGGCGTGCCCGGGTCCTCACATACAGACACAGTATGCTCCGGCCCGGACGCCGCCCCGGCTTCGCGTCATCCGTCAAAAATCGCCGCGGCCGGAAAAGAATAGGCGAAGCCTGGAAAGAGAGCATGAAAGGGTAATTATTTTTGCAAAAACCTCTAAGAGACCGACTGCTTTCTTACGACCCGCTTCTTTGGCCTTAAGGCCCCGACCTTCGTTCCAAGGCTGCCGAGCAGCCTCGTCAAGCGACCGACCGCGACCTCCTGGACATCGTTATCCGCGAGAGCCGTAAGCTTTGCCAGCAGTTCGGTCGCCTCGTCAAGCCTGGCTTTTGACTGGGGCATTGTTTTCCGTTCGACCAGCGCGGCGATCTCTTTGGCGAGAGACTCAATCCCCTGCCTGATCTGAATAAATTCTGCTACATTGTTCATGTTTTGTCCTTTACTTTAGTGAGGTGTGAAACATCGTTTTGAATCGCCTCGCGATGCCGGCCCTTCTTCCGCCGATCTCCTATCGGCCGCGAAGCGACGGGACACAGACCGGCTGAACTCAATAGCCTCTAGTATACTCTTTTCCGGGCGAAATAGCATCAGGCCGGCCGAACCCCGGCGAGCAGGAGCGGCGGCGTCTAAAGCGCATCTTTGGCGTTGCGCTGCGCGCCTTTAGGGACTCCGACGTTTGCCACCCGGCAAGGCAATATGGAGCTACAGGCGGGGTAGAAGCTGTGAAATAATTGCCTTTTTCTCGTCACCCCGGCGGACGCCGGGGTCCAGGGCCTTTGTAACGTACTGAAAAAGCTGGATGTCCCGCCTTCGCGGGATTAATGCCCGCTACGCTCTGCCGGCTTTCGCCGGAATGACGGCAAAGGCCCCTCAAACGATTTTTTCACATGTTCGTACCCGGCTCAATAGTGCCTTGCCGGGTCGCACCCGCCTATGGCATTGATGCCCGCGCACCCCACCTCAAAAATCGCCCCGGCCGGAAAAACGACCGTAGTCAGTTCATCACCTACCTATAGTTGGTTCTGCCGCTGAGCAACAGCCGAGAATTGCCAGGGGCATATGCATATAGTTGACAACAACTCCGTATCGTATTATTTATATAGTATTGCTATGGTGTTCAAATCCCGCAGGGTAAGAAGTAGTTGCCGGAGCTTTTTTGTCATGACCCTGGTCATTTCTCTTCTGTTTCTGGGAAATGGAATGGCCAACGCAGGTCAGCACATCTGCCGGATGTTCGCAAGCGGGGGACCTGATGCGGCGCAAAGAAGCGCCGCCGGATGCTGCTGCTGCTGCGCCGGAAAGACAAGCGGTCCGTGTGCAGGCATGAGGGCAAAATGTGAGCGACAGGCGCAAAACCCCGCGCCTGTCGCCGTTTCGAACACCGAACGTGCAGCCCTTCACGTCAGCCCGATGCGCACGGACCTATCCCTCCCCACTTGTGACGGAGGGCACGCTCCCGGATGCGTTTTTGAGGATCAAGTCCGCCGCCCCGTAAACCTCAACCTACTCTGTTGATCCCATAGCTCCTGGCAATTGCAGCCGGGGTTTCTCTAAATCTCTTATTAATTACGCCCCCTTCGTGGCGAGTTCAACACACGCGGTGAAACGCGGAAGCGGCGACGTCATCATGGTGACCCATATCGACACGATGCGTGCAGAAGATGGGGTTTGTTGAGCACGGACAGCACTATATTTCGGGAGAGGACGGGATTGGCCCAGACTAGCAGATGTCAGCGAGACCAACGATTTCATGAAACGAAAACAAATAACGAAAATTGAGGAGGCAGGTGTATGCGTAAGTCAGTAATAATTGGGATCGTGCTTCTGTTGACGGTAGTCGTCGCCTCTACGGCGGGCGCCATAACAAAAAAGGCCGGAGATTATACAATGGACGTGACCATGGACAAGAACCCGCCGGTGACGGGCAAAAATATCGTCGAGGTAAGCGTGAAGGATAAGACGGGCAAAGCCGTGACCGACGCGAAGGTGACGGTGGAGTACTCCATGCCCGGCATGCCGGGGATGCCTGCCATGAACTATAAATCCGACGCGGAGCTGAAGGGCGAGACCTACAAGGCGGTAATCTCGCCTTCCATGGCTGGGTCGTGGAACGTGGCAATCAAGGTGGCCCGCGGTGGCAAAACGGATACCGCGAGGCTCACCATCGACGTGAAGTAGCCCATCCGGGAGGTGTCTATGCCGTTCTTTCTGCGAGGGAGGCGGAACCGCGCTGCCGCAGCGCTCTGCGTTCTCATGCTCCTGGTCTCCTTGGCGGCGCCGCGTGCAGTCTTTTGCGCCGATGAGACGGTGGTCCTCGACGACCTGATCGCCGAGGGCTTGAGGAACAGCCCGGAGATCCTCGCGGCCCAGGCGAGGGCGGAGGCTGCCGGGTACCGCATACCGCAGGCCAAGAGCCTGCCCGACCCCATGTTCATGTTCGGCTACCAGAACGAGGGGTTTCAATCCCTCACCATAGGCCGGCCGGACAACCCCAATGCCATGGGCATGTCCAGCCTTTCCCAGCAGTTCTATTTTCCGGGAAAACGGGCACTCAAGGGGGAAATGGCGGCGAGGGACGCCGAGAGCCTGGCCGCCCTTTCCGACGCAGCGAAGCACAGGGTGGCGGCACAGATAAAGCTGCTCTTCTACGACCTCTTTCTCAGCCACAAGACCCTCGACATCCTGAAAGACAGGAGCGAGCTGTTTTCCAGGATCGAGGACGCCGCGCAGGGCAGGTACGCGTCCGGGACGGGCATGCAGCAGGAGGTCATCATGGCGCAGACGGAGAAGTATATGATCCTGGAAAAGGAAGAGATGCAGCGGCAGCGCATGCAGGCGCTCCAGGGTATGCTCAATACCACGGTGGGGAGGCGTGTGGACGCGCCGCTGGGCCGGCCGGTCCAGCCCGCCCCCACCCCCTATGGCGCGACATTGGAGGAGATGCTGCGTATGGCGGCGGATCACTCACCCGAAGTCAGGTCGAAGAAGAAGATGGTGGAAGGGGCGGAGGCAAAGGTGAAGATGGCCAAGAAGGAGTATTATCCGGATTATGCCGTGGGCGCGAGTTACTTCCCCAGGACCATGGGTTTGCCTGACATGTGGAACCTGACGGTCACCGTCAACCTCCCCATCTACCAAAAAACGAAGCAGAGGCAGGCCGAAGCAGAGGCCGAGGCCGGCCTTTCGGAAGCGAGGCGGGAGCTTGCGGCAACAGAGCTGATGCTCGCCTCCAACGTGAGGGAGAGCTTTTCCATGGTGCAGGCGGCGGACAGGCTCATGAAACTCTACAAGGAAGGGCTGATTCCGAAGACAAACCAGGATGTCCAGCTCGCCTTTTCCAGTTACGTGACGGGGAAGGTCGACGCCCTCACCGTCATCACGAGGATCAAAAACCTCCTCGACTACGACCTGCTCTACTGGAACCAGCTCGTAGAGAGGGAAAAGGCGATAGCCAGGCTCCATGCCTTTGCAGGCGTCGAAGAGATGGCGCAAGGCATCGGGCAGGCGCCTGCGGGTAAGCCCGCACAAGGAGAGGCACGATGACAAAGCGGACCATGGCGCGTGCGTCAGCGGCTGTTGCGATAGCCCTCATACTCTATTTCTCGTGGTCGGCCCTTTCGCGCAAGAGCCCGACGCGGCCCGCCCCAACCTCAGCCGCGGCCGCCCAGGAAAAACCGGGCGCCTCGCCGACGATGGCTGCCGGAAAACCGCCATCGCAAGCTGCGCCGGCCGAGGCGGCTGCTCCATCGCCTCCCACGGTCGAAATACCGGTTGGCAAGCAGCAGTTGCTAGGGATGAAGACCACGCCTGCGCAGGTTGTGCCCCTCACGAAGACGATCCGCACGGTGGGGCTTGTCGAGTACGACCAGAGGCGGCTCAACACGATCACGACAAAGGTGGAGGGCTGGGTCGAAAAACTCCACGTCAACTTTACCGGTACCTACGTGAAAAAGGGGGACCCGGTCGCCGACATCTACAGCCCGGAGCTGTGGGCGACGCAGCAGGAATTTATCAACGTGGTGAAATGGGCCAAAGGGGCGGGTGCGAAAAGCGGCACAGACGCCGGGCAGACCACTGATGGGGAAGATGCGCCGAACATCGGCGCCATGATCAGCGCTGATGCGCAGTCGCTCGTCGAGGCCGGCCGTCAGCGCCTGAGGCTCTTCGATATAACGGACGGCCAGATCAGGCGGATCGAGGAAAGCGAGAAGCCGGTCCGCGACCTCACTATCTATAGCCCTTACAGCGGCTACGTCTTGCAGAAAAACGTGAACGAGGGCACGCGCGTGATGCCGGGGACGGACCTTTTCGACGTGGCCGACCTTTCGACCATCTGGATCACGGCCGACATCTATGAGTTCGAGATGCCCCTCATCAAGGTGGGAGATACGGCGTCCGTCCAGTTGAGTTATTTCCCGGGAAGGCAGTTTTCCACGCGGATCGACTATATCTATCCCACGCTTCAGGGAGAAGCAAGGACCCTGAAAGCGCGGTTCACCATGCCTAATGAAGGAGGACGTCTAAAGCCCCAGATGTTCGTCAATGTGGAGCTGAAGATAAATCTCGGCCGGAAGCTCGGGATCCCGTCCGATGCGGTGATCAATACCGGCCTGCGACAAATCGCCTACGTCGACAAGGGGGACGGCATGTTCGAGCCCAGGGAGGTGGTGACGGGGGTGCGAGCGGGGGAACTCGTCGAGATCACCGAGGGGCTGAAACCGGGCGACCGGGTAGTATCTTCGGCCAATTTCCTCATCGACTCCGAGGCGAAGCTGAAAGGGGTTGAGCCGCTGCCCAGACAGGCAGCACCGCCGGCTCCGGCAGCGCACCACCGCTGAGAGGCAGACACGGGATGGCCGCGAAGGTGAGCCAACACTAACATGATAGCGAAAATCATCGAATATAGCGCAAAGAACAAGTTTATTGTCTTCCTCTTCGTCTTCTTTGCCTTCGCATGGGGTTACTGGGCGCTCGCGCACATACCCCTCGATGCGATCCCCGACCTCTCCGACACCCAGGTCATTATCTATACCGAATGGACGGGCAGGAGCCCGGACCTCGTCGAGGATCAGGTCACCTATCCTATTTCATCCACCTTACTCGCGGCCCCGAGGGTCCAGGCCGTCCGCGGGTTTTCCTACCTGGGCAGCTCGTTCATCTACGTGATCTTCGATGAAGGCACCGACATCTATTGGGCGAGGAGCAGGGTTCTCGAATACCTCCAGGCGGTGAGGAACAAGCTCCCGGCAGAGGTCAACCCTGTGCTTGGCCCTGACGCGACCAGCCTCGGCTGGGGGTTTTCCTACGCGGTCGTGGACGGATCCGGCAACCGCGACCTCGCCCAGTTGCGCTCCCTCCAGGACTGGAACTTGAAGCTTGCGCTGGAGAGTGTTCCCGGCGTCTCCCAGGTGGCGAGCGTCGGCGGGTTCGTCAAGCAATACCAGGTCACCGTCGACCCGAACCGCCTCCTCGGCTACAACATCCCCATCACGAAGGTGATGGAGGCGGTTCGGAGAAGCAACCTCGACGTGGAAGGGCGGGTGATCGAGTTTTCCGGCGTGGAGTACATGGTCCGGGGAAGGGGGTACATCAAGCGGATCCAGGACCTCGAGAATATTTCCGTGGGCGCGACGGCTACGGGGACCCCCATCTACCTCAAAGACGTGGCGGACGTCCAACTCGGGCCGGAGATACGGAGGGGCGTGGCGGAGCTTGACGGCAAAGGGGAAGTGGCGGGCGGCATCGTCGTCGTCCGTTTCGGCGAGAACGTCCTCAATGTGATCGACCGCGTCAAAGAGAAGATCAGGACGGATATCGCGCCATCACTACCTCCCGGCGTCAAGATCGTCACCACCTACGACCGGTCCGACCTGATCAACCGCTCGGTTGCGACCCTCAAGGACGAGATCATCAAGCTGGCCATTGCGGTGAGCGTGGTCTGCGTCGTCTTTCTCTTTCATTTGCCGAGCGCTCTGGTGGTCATTCTCACGCTGCCCGTCGCCATCATCATGAGCTTTATCCTCATGTTCTATCTCGGAGTCACGTCGAACATCATGAGTCTCTCCGGCATCGCCATCGCGATAGGCGCCATGGTGGACGCGTCGATCATTATGGTCGAGAACGCCCACAAGAAGCTGGAGGCGTGGGAAGAAGCGCGCAGGACGGGGGACGGCGGGCGGGGGACGAAAGAGGGATCTGATAAACCGGAGGATATGAGTTCGGCGGTCCTCGCAAGCATGAGCAGGACGGACGTCATTATCGAGGCCGCGAAGGAGGTAGGCCCGTCTTTGTTCTTCTCCCTCCTCGTCATCACGGTGGGTTTCCTCCCGGTCTTCACGCTCCAGGGCCAGGCGGGGAGGCTCTTCAAACCCCTGGCCTACACGAAGACCTTCGCCATGCTCTTCTCGTCCTTCCTTGCGGTGACGTTGACGCCCGCCCTGATGACCCTTTTTATCAGGGGACGGATAAGGTCGGAAGAGCGCAACCCCGTGAGCCGCTTCCTCCGATGGGTCTATGAGCCGATTGCGGGTTTTGCGCTCCGCTTCAAGAAAACGGTCATCGTTCTCGGCATCATTGTGCTTGCCGTCACCGTTTTTCCTTTCACGCAGCTCGGCTCCGAGTTTATGCCGCCCCTGTACGAAGGCACCCTTTTCTACATGCCCGTGACCGCGCCCGCGGCGTCCATATCGGTTGCCACCGACCTCCTTCAATTACAGGACAAGATCCTTGCCGCTATCCCCGAGGTGGCAAGTGTCTTCGGCAAGGCCGGGAGGGCCGAGACTGCTACCGACCCCGCGCCCCTTGAAATGTTTGAGACCGTAGTGAACCTGAAGGCCGAATCCCAGTGGCGGCCGGGCATGACCGTGGAGAAGCTGAAGGACGAGATGAATGACGAGCTGACCATCCCCGGTGTTTCCAATTCGTTCACCATGCCGATAAAGGCGAGGCTCGATATGCTTGCCACCGGCATCAGGACGCCCGTCGGCATCAAGATCCTCGGGCCGAACTTGGATGAGATGGAGCGGATAGGACTCCAGATCGAGCAACGCTTGAAGTCTATCCCCGGCACAAGGAGCGTCTATGCGGAGCGGGTGACCACGGGCTATTTCCTCGACATCGACGTGAAGCGGGAGGAGGCGGCCCGCTACGGGCTTTCGGTCCAGGATATCCAGGAGGTGATCGAGTCTGCAATCGGCGGCATGGACCTGACGACCACCATTGAGGGCAGGGAGCGCTACCCGGTGAACGTCCGCTATGCAAGGGAGCTCCGGGGCGACATCGATCAGTTGAAGAGGGTGTTGGTGCCCCTGCCTATGGCGGGCGGTCAGCAGGCCCCCCCGGCCGGCGGCGGCATGGGCGCCGGAGGCGGCGGTGTGCAGGCGCAATCGGGGTCAGCCAATCCACAATCGAGCCGCGTCGTGCCGCTTGCCCAGCTTGCCGACATCAAGGTCGTGCGGGGACCCACGAGCATAAAGAGTGAGGAAGGGCTCCTGGCGGAGTACGTCTACGTCGATTTCTCGGGGCGGGACGTGGGAGGGTACGTCAACGAGGCGAAGAAGGATGTGGTGTCCCTCAAGATACCGGAAGGCTACCGCCTGGAATGGAGCGGGGAATACGAATACCTGGTGAAGACCCACGAGCGTCTGAAGCTCGTCATCCCCCTAACCGCCCTGATCATCTTCGTCCTCATCTTCTTCAACACGAAGTCTGTGACAAAGACGATCATAGTGCTCCTCGCGGTGCCCTTCTCCCTCGTTGGTTCCTTCTGGTTTCTCTACTTCCTGGGCTACAACATGAGCATCGCCGTCTGGGTGGGGATTATCGCCCTTGCCGGTCTCGACGCGGAGACGGGCGTGATCATGCTCCTCTATCTGGAGCTTGCGCATATGGAATGGGAGCGGCAAGGCAAGCTGAGATCGCTTTCCGACCTGAAGGACGCGGTCATGCACGGCGCGGTCAAAAGGATACGCCCCAAGATCATGACCGTGGCGGTGATCCTGGCCGGCCTTATCCCCGTTATGTTCAGCCATGGCGCAGGCTCGGATGTCATGAAAAGGATCGCCGCGCCTATGGTGGGCGGCGTGGTCACCTCGACCATCCTGGAACTGCTCATCTACCCCGCGATCTACATGCTGTGGAAGGGGAGGCGCGTGGGAAAAACCGCCGGGTAGGGTGATCTCTTCTGCCGCCGCCTTCGGCGGGAGACGCGATGAATCCCGCACCTCTGTGAACACATCGGTCCTCTGTGGCGCCGCAGTAATCGGCTTCGGCGTTCCCCCGCATCCCCCGAGCCCGATCATCAGGATCAGGACCAGAAGAAGGGCGCCTGCCGGCATGTGGATCTTCATCTGTCCGCCTTCCCCTCCCGGCCTTTTTCCGGGGGACCCCACGTGATGAGATAGGCCGCGTAGAAAAAGAAATTCGCAGGTCCGTGGATATCGGTGCCTGCGGAACAGATGAAGTGGTGTGTTTCGGTGAAGTTGACGATGGCTCCGATGTTATATCCCGTCTCGGTCTGCCCGTCCGTGGTAAGCGGCGTTATGTGAAATAACTCCGCTCCCAGGGTAAGCCACTTGGTGATATCACGCTGGAGAAGCCAACCCGCATACCAGTAGTTTTTATTCCCCGTACCGGGGTTTATCCAGTATCCGCCGCCACCGTAGCTTGTCCACGGTCCCACGCTCTTCTGGAGCCATAGGGGGAGATATAATTGGGCCTGGCCGGTCCCGAGTCCCCTCGCCTTGCTTCCTGTCGGTGCCTCAAGGAGGGGGAACGTGCCGACCATAGGGACGTACTCGCTCTCCTGGATAAACCGGTACTTGACGCCAAGCTCGACATCGCCGGGACCGAAG
>Ga0187854_10003534_pt1 | contig 12324 bp, 9 predicted proteins | sample June2016WEW_6_15_FD_132445 | JGI IMG/M metagenome (GOLD analysis project Ga0187854, IMG submission 132445) | Peatland microbial communities from SPRUCE experiment site at the Marcell Experimental Forest, Minnesota, USA - June2016WEW_6_150 | ecosystem: Environmental > Terrestrial > Soil >...
AACTACGCCAGGGGTTCGTCAAAAGAAAAATCTTCTTATTCCCGATTGGCTTTTGCTGGTCGGGAGCATTTTCTTGCAGGTAGTCCTGGCATATTTTTTTGGTCATGCTTATGATACGCGCATACATATGGCCACCGGTTATCTGGTGGGCACCGGCCAGAATCCGTATATTGCGCAGAACCTTGCCGCCGTTTTCCATAACACCACTTTCGAAAGCATCACAACATTGGGATATCCGCCTCCTTGGGCGTTGGTACTGGGGCTTGTCTATCTTGTTTCTTATAGGATCATTCCTGATTTCTTACTTTACAACCTGGCCATTAAGCTCCCCATCATTGCTTCCAATATTTGTCTTGCATATTGTGTATTATACATATTAAGAAAATCCGGAGCTCAGGAAAAGGTAAGTAGAACAGCCTGGATATTCCTGCTCTTCAATCCCTTTCTCCTTCTCACTTCCTCCGCCTGGGGTCAATTTGATTCTGTCGTAGCTTTATTGTCTATCCTGTCTCTTTTCCTGCTAAGTGAGGGGGGGCTGATTATTCCAGCAATCCTGCTGGCCCTGGCCATTTCCTTGAAACCCATTGCCCTTCCCCTGATCCTGGTGATATGTATTTTCCTGACCGGCAGGTCATTACGGCATACGCTGCGATATTTTGCAATATTCACCCTTTCCATTCTTCTTTTTTGTGTGGCTCCATTTATTATTTTGAGATGGAATCCATCCGAGATTTTTCTACATTGGAATTCGCAATTTGTTGTTGGGGGAGGTCTGTCATTCATGACTTTCCTGGAATACGTCAAGTGGACGTATCAACTGCCCGGGCAATGGTGGTTCCTGGGATGGTTGTGGTTGCCTGCCCTGGCCATTGCCACGCTTGCCTTGAAGCCAGGCATCCGCGGATTCGAGGACTTGCTGAAGAAAAGTACCGCTTTGATTTTGGTATTCTATCTCTGCCGGGCCTGGTTGTCTGAAACAAATATCAATCTGATCCTGCCCATGGTGCTTATTCTGGTTTCCATACACGCGCTGGATCGTCGTACTCTCATTGCCATATGGGTTTTGCCATTAATCTTCAGTTTTTTTAACACTTCCCTCGCCCAACTTTTCTTCCCCAGTATGCCTGGATTAATGAACCTGTTTTTAAAATGGTCGGTTGAATTTTCAACTGCCAGATATGTCATTCGAACCGCAATTGTCTTGGTTTGGCTTTTGGCAGGTTGGTGGATCGTGATCCAGTGTTACATGAAAGTTGCAGTACCATCCGAAACAATTCCATCCTGAGAAAATGTCCAATTCCATTTTGTCTTTTTTTACATCAACCCTTGGGATGCCTTTGGTAAAAAGAGTTTCAGAACGTTTTTTAAGAGACCTATCATGGTTCCAGGAGCTAATTTTCTATGGGAATAGAAATTCCCCTCTTCCAGGGGCTCTCCTTAAATATCGGCGATGCCCCTCCCAATAAAAAAGCATATCCAACCGCAAGCCTGCAAAAAGGGTTTATATTAATGGCGCATGGTCAAGCGCTGGCTGAGGAAGCCGTCGGTTTTGGGGTTCCCGTACTCAAATGCGGGCTTCAAACCATTTTTCCCGGGTCTGTTACTCTTAACTGCTTGAAGCATGAAACCAGCTGGAATATAACTGCTCTATTCAAGTTGGACCTGGTGGAAAGGATATCCAAAGCTGATAAGAGTGCAGTGAAGAACAAGTTCTTCTATGTTGCCAAGGATGGTTTGGCAGCCTTGATCCGCTTCCTGCCAATTCTTCGTGGTCCATTAACCGCCATATCCAGCCAACTCAGGCGCTCGTTCAACTGGGAAACCATCTACACGCCGGCCGGCTTTTCAACCGGGCTGAAGGTGCTCTACCAGTTGGATACAGAAACAGGCCGGGTTGGCATCGAAATCGATCCAAGGAATCTGCCCCCTGAGATTACCGAAGTGATGGTAATGAATGAGCAAGGTGCATATGCGTTCGACCGGTACCAGGACACTTCCGGGATCCTTCTTCAGGGGCAGGAGATCGGTTGTTGGGACGAAGTGAACGCCCAGGAGGCCTGGTTTGAAAGCACCGCCCACCGGGTTGCCTTCCGGCTCTGCCAGGTTAAAGGTGCGCGGCTATTTCGAGGCAGAGAGCTGGTCGGTTCGCGGCTCGCCTGGGCTGGTTTTGGTTATTCCTTCAGTCCATCCATCCAGAGCTTCCGGTATGAAATTAGAATTGAAAAGCGCCCATGACCTCGGTATTGCTGATCTACCCTTTTTTCAAACCTCGTTGTGACCGGTCGGTTTTCCGGTTTCCACCCCTTGGAATTAGTTATATAGCATCCAGTCTGCAAAAAGCCGGCCATGCGGTGCATTTAATCGACTGCACATTCATGGATAAAAAAGACGCCCTGAAACAAGCATTGGATATCAAAGCGGAAGTGGTCGGCATCTACGGCATGGTATCCATGCTGGACGAATGTGTCTGGTTCGCGCAGCAATTGCGCTCCAGCTGCCTGCTGCTGGTTGCAGGGGGGCCGCTGCCCACTTGTGATCCCGAACCTTTTTTGAAATACTTCGATGTGGTTGTGCGCGGTGAAGGCGAACAAACCATGCTCGAACTCTTGCGCGCCTTTGAAGAAGAATCCGACCCGTCCCACATCGCCGGGATCGTTTTCCGCAGCGATGCCGGTTGGCCAGCCAAAGGCCGGCTTATCAGCACACCGGAAAGGGAATTTTCAATGGAATTGGACCGGATCCCTTTTCCTGCCCGCACATTACTTCCCAATGAAAGCTATATTCGCTACGGCAGGAAAAAATATGGATTTTCCATCACAACGGTGATGAGCACGCGTGGTTGCCCATATCGCTGCGAGTTCTGCAGCAATGTGGTTTTTGGCGGTTCCTACCGCGAGCGTTCGACGCAGAATGTGGTTGACGAAATCGAAGAAGCGCTTGCCCTGGGATATGACCGCATATCCTTCGCGGACGATGTTTTTACGATGAAAAAGAAGCGGGTGATAAATGTATGCCGGGAGATCCGGCGTCGTGGGCTGCATTTCGCCTGGGAATGCCTGGGCAGAGTCGATGCCTTGGATTACGAAACAGCCCTTGAGATGAAAGCAGCCGGCTGTACACGTATCTTCTTCGGGATTGAATCCGGCAGCGACCAGATCCTCCAGTTGATGAACAAAAAAATTACGACGGATGAGGCCCGCCAATCCGTACAGGCCGCCCATCAGGCTGGCCTACAGGTGGGAGCGTTTTTCATCCTGTGCTATCCCGGCGATACGGATGACACCGTCCTCAAAACGCTTCATTATGCAACTTCGTTACCCCTTGACTACATCGGCCTCAGCATGCCCTATCCCCTTCCTGGAACCAAACTATATGAGAGAACGAAAGACCGCATCTCCCGCGATTGGCATCCCGAAGACAGCCCTTTCGGCAGCCACGTGCTCATATTCGATTCGGATTTTTCCGGGACAAAAATGTGGTTCGGAATCTTCAAAGGCCATGCGCAATTCGAGATTAAAAAAAGGTTGGGAAAATTATCGCCCATGCTGCTCCCCCTCTTCGAAAAAACCACCGATGCAGTCTTCCGGTTTTTAAAATAGACGGACAATTTTTTCTTTCTTTTGATTTTTTTGTTCTTTCCCTGCGTGTTTTTCGCCTGCACAGTGCCTTAAGCACACGTGTGTTCGCTTGTCCCACGGTGCTCTTCCGCGGGATCGTGGTGAAATGGTTTTTTCACCACCTATGGGATGGTACCGTTTTTCTTTTCCGCAAATGCCAGCATGGTTTCGCTTATCCGGCGTTGTAACCAGCGCACATCAAACTCGGTTTCGTAAACGAATGTCACTTCGTTTTCTTCATTCCAATCTTTGCTTTTATCCAATTTACTAACCCGCTCGAACAGGCGCGAACCGGGCAACGGGAACGGGACGTTGAACGAGATCGCGTCCAGCGGGAGTTCGAGCGCAAATCTGAATGTGTCCTCGATCGCCGGGATGGTTTCCCCTGGATAGCCGACAATGAAGAAAGCTGCAACTTCGATACCAGCTTTATGGAAAAGGTGCACTGCGTTTTGCCCCTCCTCCAGGCTGGCCTGTTTTTTCATCAGTCGCAGGGTTTCCTGGTTGCCGGTTTCCAATCCCAGGTAAACTCTCCGGCAGCCGGCTGCTTTCATCATCCCGGTTATTTCCCCGTCAATCCGGGTAACTCGTGAGAGGCAGCTCCATTCCATTTTTTGATCGGACATCCGCCCACAAAAATCTTTCAGATAGGTTAAATCAAGGGTGAAGTTGTCGTCGGCAATCCAAAGACTATCATAACCCAGCTGGCGGATTTGCTCGATCTCGTCGAAAACCTGATCGAGCTTCCGGCGGCGGAAAAGGCTGCCAAAGATCGGCCGGGAGCAAAAATCGCAAATGAATGGGCATCCTAAAGTCAGGATGAGGGAGGTGGTCTTCGTGCCGGTTTGCTGGGTCCAGACTTCCTGGTAAGCTGCATGATCGAAATCGCCCCGGTAAGGCAGTGGGAATGATTCAAGTTCTTTCTCGTGGTAATGGATGGTTGGATTTTCCATCTGCACCCCATCCCGCCGTATAAAAAGCCCCGCGTAGCTGTTGAACGGCAGTTCCATTAATTGCTGGCGGGAGATTTTTAACTTGAAGAAATCCTTGCAAAAATGGGGAAAACTTAGGTCGACTTCGCCGCGGAATACTACATCGAATGCTCCGCAATACTGTTCCGGGTAAAGCGTGGGCAAAGGTCCGCCTGCCACCAGCAGGCTGTCAGGCAGGCTGGTTCTTACCATCTCTGCGATCCGGAAAGTATTCCGGCTCAAGGTCACCATCGAATAGATTCCGACAATCTCCGGTTGGTATGAGCGGATTTTTTTTTGGATTTCTTCAAAAGTCTCAAAAGTGCAATCGAAGATGCGCGTTTCGATCCCCAGTACATGCAGCTGGCTGGCCAGACCGGCTGCCCCAAGCGGTGGAAAAAGCAGCTCGTTCGCAGATTTTGTCCGGAAGTACGGATAAACCAGGGCAACCCTTGGCATGGCAGTATATTTATCCTTCAATCAGATCAATCGAAAAGGGTACTAGTTGCCGTTTTAATATTTATGGTGGAAAAGATAAATCCAACTGATGATTATCTCGTATCAGTTATTATCATTATATACTTTTTCAACCATTTCGAAGGTTCAACCTGCTCCAGCTGAGTTTCAGATTTGTGTTTCTTTACTCGAGCTTAAAACAGGCGATCGACAATCCCCCTATCAACTGGCAATGTACCGGTAAAATAATACTTGCTTTCACCAGTCAACTTCATCTATTATGAAACTCAGTAGGTCGTGTTTGAGCAATACCTACTCCGATTTCTTTGAAAGCAACTCCCCATTTTCTTCAAGTGTATTTTTTGGCGCATTCTCAATGCCAGCTTCCTTATTCGCTGGTTTTTCCCCTTCAGCCGCGTATTTTTCAGCTTGTTCTGCAAGCATTTGTTGAAATGGCACCGGAATATGAGGCCAGGCTTGGGTCAACCGCTTCAAGTTTTGGTCAGGTCGCGGAAGGCCCAGGATATCGTAAACTTCAAGGTCAAGTAATTCCACTAACTTTGGAATAAGACGTTCTACATTTGCCTGGGAGGGCAAACGATTCCCACTTAACCACATATTGACAATCGGGGGGCTGAAATCCAGAAAACTTGCGAAACTATTTAATGAAACAGACAGTCGCTGGCGCGTCTGTTTAATTCGATACTCCAGGAAAGCTTTGTCCAAAAGGTCGGGAAATCCGGATAAATCCATTATGAATATTCTTGAAGAAAAGGATTTTCTTTCCTTGCTCGGCTTGAAAAAGGGTTTCCTAAAAGAATTTTCCAGGAACCCATAAGACATGTTCTGGATATCCCTTTACCGGTAAGAGTGGAAGGGCAGTGATTTGGGTTGTCTACTTCTAATATCGCCTCACCATTTTTATTAATTACGAAAATTAATCCAAAATAAATACAGTTCAAATATATTTTTATAATTCTAACACGATTCGATAACATACAACTTGTATCTAAATGTTAAATTATTTGGATGGTTTAAATTATTATACATAACCGGCATTCATTTTCTAATACATAAACAATGACGTATTAATATAGTATTTTGACTATTACATAAAATTTGTTATAATGTAATCAGAATGTATTCGTTGGCACAAAGTATATTGTATACATATCATTTTTGCCCATTGAAATTTCATCATATATATGATAATATATTGTAAATATAAAACATGTTTTACAAACATATTGGTATTTTAAGGGCGTAAACACAGCATTATTAATACACATATTGATTCAAATTTTTAACACCAATGGAAAGGGAGCTGCGTATGGGTAACGATAATGAACTCTTCCGTTCAAAACAGGAAATCAATTCCGTGAAACCTTCGATTCTCGTAGCAACCCCCTTTTCAGAACTGGGAGAAATCATCAGAGAAAGTCTAAAGGATGTTGCAAATATTGATCACATCCAAAAGATTTCACAAGCCATATCATTGATCAAGGGTCATCAAAATTACTCTCAAGTTATCCTTGATATGGAATTTGGAGAATTGAGCTTGTTGAATCTTGGGAAAGCCCTTAGGTTGATTTCCCCTACAATCAAAATAATAATCATTTCAAAAGGCGAAAATCCGACCGATCTGGATGAAATCCAGCCTTGTACGTTTCTTCATAAACCGCTTCTCCTGCGTGACCTCGAAGCTGCCCTTGGAATTACCGGGACACATGATAATTTTGCCGGTGAGATCATTGATCTGGAAGCATTGGAAAATGATTATAATGCTCCGATTCGTTGGTCGAGTAACCCATCTTTGGCTACCCGCTATCTCTCACGCTTGATTGAAAAGTCATACGCGCAGGAAGCTCTTCTGATCCAAAATCAAGAACTCTGGTCATTTGCAGGCCGGCTGCCGGAAGAATCGGTTCATGAATTGAACAATTCGATCAACCAATGCATGGCCAAGGACTCGAACCTTGATCTTGCAAAATTTATCACCTTGGAAACCACCCAAACCCAGCATGCCATATATGCTTCCCTGATTTTCGTGGGCGTGATTCTTGCCCTGGTTTTCGACGCTGATATTCCACTCGGCACTGTCCGCAAACAGACCAAGGAATTCGCAAACACCCTTTCGATTCTGGATGGTAATGATCTCCCATTGAAATCCATGTCCAGTGGTTATGCGGAAACCATGAGTAGGATTGAAGCAAAGAGGGTTTCCAGGAACCAGATGTTTCTTACTCCATCCGTTTACGATGACGAGAAATTTGAGCCTGCATATTCCACATTGTTAAAAAAAAATGAAATTGACCTTGTCACGGTGAATCAAGCTGCTACCGAGGTAAAAGAGCAAACACAAAGCAGGGAATCGATGGATGAATTAAGAATTTTATTTCCAGGGGACGAATCCGAGCGGTCGCAAGCCATATCCTGGCTGAATGAGAATGAGTCCGACTTTAAAAAAAACGAAACTGGGATCAATGAACTTTCGTCCTTAAATGAGTTCATATCAGATGCCCTTTACAATCTCACATACTCCTGCCTGCTGATTCCCCGCTTCGGTCCACATCAACTGACCAATGAAAGAGAAAAGCAGATTGCAGGATGCATCAAGAATATTCATACATCCAAAGGTTGGCGGCTTGAGGTGCTTAAGGTCCGGCCTGAATATTTACTCTGGGAATCAAACTTTCCCCCCAACATTACCCCAAGCAAACATATTGACATTATTCGAAAAGAAACCTCCAGATTAATGTTTGATAATTTCCCAACATTTAAAAGGGAAAACCCCTCTGGTGATTATTGGGCGCCTGGGTACTTAATTGTGGGAGGAAAAAATGCCATTTCAGATCAACTTGTTTCGGCTTTTCTAACACAAAATCGTAAGAAGCATGGGGTTGGCGTGGTTGATTCAAGGTCCACTAGGGAAAATATGATTCCACAATATCCCTTCCAAATGGCTTAGAAAGACGAATTACTGGTTTTTAATTCCGGTTTGGGTCGAATGAATCTTTTATTCCGACTATTTGAGAAGATGATATATAATACTGATATTAATGTTCAACAATTGTGTTGTCTGAATCATAAATTGATCAGGATCGATTCGGTCTTTTCTGAGTAAAGGATTTGAGCCATGCCTGATATAACACAACATAGGATTGGGGAAATATTGCGTCGGGTTTTTGAATTGCTTTGGTTCGAACCGGATGGTTTGCCGGTTCGAGATATTTTCGAATATGTTCAAAAAAATACACAATTAACGGAATATGAAAAAGGTGCTTTTCCTTTCGCAATAAATTCGCCCAGATACGAAGTTCTTTTACGCGTGGCGACCATTCCATTGGTTAAAGCCGGTTGGCTTGTTAAAACTCCCAGAGGGCGCTGGTTTATAACTGAAAAAGGTCGCAGAGCCAGTAAACAATATACCGGTGCCGAGCAATTCTTCGAGGAAGCTATTCGTCAATATAGGGATTGGAAATTAAACGAAGAGAAAAGATTACGCCACATTAATTCCATCGAAAAATATGAAGCACAAGAAAACTCGTGGCATCAGATCAAGCAATTTGTTCAAGGGATGGGAACTTTAGAATTTAATAACATGGTCAGTGAACTCTTGCAAGCAATGGGATATTACATTGCCTGGGTTGCTCCTCCTGAAAAAGAAAAAGGGTTGATTGACATGATCGCTTCTTCTGATCCATTGGGGATGAGATATCCACGGATTGTTGTACACGTAAATCATAAGGGCCAGGTCATGACACAGGAAGGTCTGGAAATGGTGCTGTCAGATCTCAGGCCGGAAGACCATGGGATAATCATTTCATCGAGCGGTTTCACCAATCAGGTGAAGGAAGAGGCTTTTTCATTGAATTCGCCAGCCATCTTTCTCATCGATCTTGAAACTTTTGTCGAATTATGGGTGGAGAATTATTCTAAATTAAGCGATGAAGCCCGACATAGCTTTCCCCTTAGTCCGGTGTATTTCTTGTCGGCACCAGAATAAAGAATTCCATTACCCCCTGACCGCCTCATCCACCTCCCCCAGTGCCAGATCCAGCACCGAAAAACCCTCCTGCAACTGCGCTTCCGTGATCGGCAGCGGCGGGATAATTAGTATGGTATGCCAGTGGGTGTAGACATACAGGCCATGTTCCAGGCAGGTCTTGCGCAGGCGTGCCATCTCCGGGCTGGACCTATTCCAGGGGGCCAGCGGCTCCTTCGTTTTTCTATCCCTGACCAGTTCGATGATCCCGAACAGCCCGATCGAACGCACCTCCCCCACCGAGAGGTGCGCTTCGCCCAGGTCCTTCAACATGCGGTTTAACCGTGGACCCATTGCGGCGGCGTGCTCCACCAGCTTGTCATCCCGCAGTACATTGATATTCGCCACGGCTGCCGCCAGCGAGATTGGGTGGGCGGTATAAGTTAATCCTGACTCGAAGGTACGCTCGTCGAAAGCCGCCGCGATCTCCGGTTTCATAGCCACTGCCCCCAATGGCGCATACGCCGATGTAAGCCCCTTTGCCATGGTCATAATATCCGGAATGACATTCCAATGATTCACCGCGAACCATTTGCCGGTCCGACCAAAGCCGCTCATCACCTCGTCTGCGACCATGACGATCCCGTAGCGGTCGCATAACGTGCGCACACCTTGCATATACCCCTCCGGCGGGATGATGATTCCGTTCGTGCCGGTGACCGATTCGATCAGGATGGCTGCAATCGTCTCCGGACCCTCGTACAGGATGATCTCCTCCAGATGGTTCAGATAATCCTGGCAGAACTCCGCTTCCGGAATGTCCGGGTTCGTGCGGTGGAAGGTGGAACGGTAGCGGTACGGGTCGAGGAAATGCACCACACCCGGCATCAGTCCGGGTTCCCAGGCCACCCGGCGAGGGTCGCCGGTAAGTGCCATCGCCCCGGCGCTCGCGCCATGGTAGGAACGGTAGCGTGTCAGTACCTTGTAGCGCCCGCTGTAACCGCGCGCCAACTTGACGGCATTCTCGTTGGCATCCGCCCCGCCCAGTGTGAATAAGACTTTGGTTAATGCACCGCCCGGTGAAACCTCTGCCACCAACTGGCTGGCAATTGCCCGCACTTTGGTCGCCATTCCGGGAGCGGCATAAGGCAATTCACGCGCCTGCGCCACCATCGCCTCCACCACACGCGCCTCCCCATGGCCGATGTTGACGCACATCGTCATCGAGTTGAAGTCCAGGTAACGCTTGCCGGCGGTGTCCCAGAAATAGACACCCTTGGCAGTCTTAACCGGCAGCGGGCTCACTTTCGCCTGCGCCGACCAGGTCCAGAAAGCGTGCTCTTTGGAGAGCGGCAGGATCTCATCATCGGGTAGATCGAACATGGTCACCTCATTCCTCTTGGGAATTATAATCCCCCTGCCGGCTGCTCTTGTGACAGTTATCTTTTAGATGACAGCCGCATGCTAATCATTGATTTAGGATGGTTTCGATGTAACCCACTCACCCTTTTCCTTCCCTTATATACGCATCGTTGTGATCGGCGTGACCGGCTGCGGCAGATCGGTGTTGGCCGGGCAATGGTTGGGTTAGTTTAATAATAACTTTCATCTGTCCAAGGAGGACGGATTGTCTTCTTGTAAATCAACCGGTTTCAAATCGTCCGCTGAATTATTAACGGTCGTATGGCCCGGATATAAGGTGGTAAGTGTAATTTTGCCAAGGTAGATAACTACGAATGTAAATGCAAGTTGAAGCAAATAACCGGGCACGTTACTTATTTGAAATAGATAATTTTCGTAGATGAAAAAAGAGAGGAGATTGATAAAAACAGGAATCAGGAAAAATTCCGGGAAATAAAAACCAAACACAATCGACAGCGCATCCCCCGCATATAAATACCGGTCATGCATTCTGGGCAGGAAATAAGGCATGAAGACGACCGACACTAGAGCAAGTAGGATCAGAGCTGAACGGGTCATTTTCACGCGACTCTTATAGATGCCGGCAACATAAAGAAAAATCATTCCGACAGCGATAACAAGCGTGTCACGCGAGAAGAAACTGAACAAGCTGTTGGGCAATTGGTAGTATAAATTGGGGAAGTTCAGCTCAAAAGAGGGGAACTCGGTTGTTTCATATAGATAGATTGTCAGCAAATCCCAGATCGGCCGGCCAGCGATCCAGGCGGGGATGCACAGCACAAAATAAACGGCTGGTATCAGGAGTATTTGTTTCCATGAAATTTCCCGCTTGAGCAACAGTACCAGCAGGAAAGGGGCAAAGAAGATTGACTGGAATTTTGTCGAGAAAGCCAGCCCGAAGGCCAGGCAGGCCCACCAATTTTGTTTCTTAAGGATAAAATACAGGCTCGCCAACAGGAAAGCTGTGGTTATGCTATCGGTCTGCCCCCATACTGAACTGTTCAATAATATTGTTGGAGCAAATAAAAACGCAAATGTAGCCAGGTAAGGGATTGGACCCTGTTGGAATTTTAACCTGATTATCTTATATACAAATAAAGCCTCCACTAGGTCAAACGTGACAGAAACGACTTTTAATGCAGATACATCCACTAATTTCGGAAATAAGATCGACACAACGTATAACAAATATAAATACAAGGGTGGATAATTATATCCACCAGTAGTATTTACATTAAGCAAACCAACTGCAGAAAAGCCATGTGTCTTTACTGTATCGTACCAAATACTATTTTGTAGGTAATCCCCGGAAATAAAACTTCTTGTAAAATATCTGAAAAGCAAGGCTAAAAAGATGCCTACTATGACTAGAACGAGATCGTCAAGATGGATGGTTTTAATTTTCAGGTAGATGCTGGTAATAATTTTCTTCATAAATTGTCTCCTACACATAACAAAAAGTCTATCTTCAAAACCAGGTATTATTATAATCTTCCTCAATCAAAGAAAGCAATGAACCTTTTCGAAAATGAAAAATACGGTTCTTCTAAGGTTTTCGGATAGATACCACAAGGTTTCCGGGAATGATATAATTCTCCATAACATGTCCGATTTGATTCAACCGGGAATAGCTGATTGCCAGGGTCCCCTCCATCCGGAAGCCATTCATGGCATGGAATTGTTCAACCAGGGCCGTTATTTCGAAGCGCATGAAGCGTTTGAGGCAGCCTGGCGGGCTGAATGCGGCCCACTGCGCGACCTGTATCGCGGCATACTGCAGGTGGGAGTGGTCTACCTGCATATCACCCAGTATAACTACCCCGGTGCGCTTAAAGTCTACCAGCGTTGCCGGAAATGGCTGGAGCCCTGGCCA
>Ga0187854_10003541_pt1 | contig 12302 bp, 14 predicted proteins | sample June2016WEW_6_15_FD_132445 | JGI IMG/M metagenome (GOLD analysis project Ga0187854, IMG submission 132445) | Peatland microbial communities from SPRUCE experiment site at the Marcell Experimental Forest, Minnesota, USA - June2016WEW_6_150 | ecosystem: Environmental > Terrestrial > Soil >...
CCCGGCGTCTCATCCGGACCAAACACCTCGCGGACAGCAGCGTACGCCAGAAGACCGTCCCGTGAGAGGACCTGTTCATCCCCTCCCGCTGTATCGGCAGTCACCCGTGCAGCAAGGAGGAGGGCATTCCGGGATACTTCCGGCTTTGTGGTTCCGGATTTCAGGACAAGGACATAATACCCGAAGGTATGGAGGTGAATCCTGCTCACACCCGTGGCATCTGCAAGGGCGACAGCATCACGCACACAGGCAACAGGAGAAGAGGGCGGGAAAGACGCTGACGCCGGATCAGGTGCCCGCAACGCATGCATGAACAACCCCAGTTCCCGTTCATTGAGCCCGATGCTGTCAGTATCCGGGATGATATGGCGAAGCATCATCGTCATCACCTTCCGGTCTGCACCGGAGACGCATTCTACATGTGTCCGCATACGGGGATGGACACTGCGGATCAGTCGGATCTGCCGTGCTGCAGTCACAAATTCCTGTTCCGTCCGGAGATACTGGTAGCCTGAGAGGAATGCACGCCGGCAGGAGGCAATCTGTTCCAGAAATGAATTCTCAGACGCCTCGGGGATGATTACCGTGGATGAATCATGGACAGGAGACACGATGAACCGGTTGCTCCGGGGCACAATACCATCAGCCACCGGCACCAGGCCGGGGGGGTATTCGAAAACCAGATGGATTATGTCAGGACGATCGCCCGCTCCTGATTCAAAGGTGAGGGGATTGACACCAGCATTCCGCAGGAGAGCGGAGGTCCCTGGCCCGGCAGCGGGTACAGCACAGGTAACAGACGGGATGCCGAGTCTCCGCAGATGGACTGCAGCAATTCCTGCCTGGCCCCCGACCGTGAGTGTCCCGGAACGGGAAAACGATGCTGAAAGGTCACGGTAACGTGATGGTCCGCGGACGAATACCTCATCAGCAGAACAGTACCGCATGGATTGTTTCAGCCGGTCGAGCAGTGCATCAAATCCCTGCACGGCATGGTGTTCAAAGGATCCCAGGAGTCCGGGGGTCACCGGGATAACCCGGTCGATATTGGCATTGAACCCGGTAAGTACCGGATCCAGCTGCGGTTTTTGCAGGGACTGATACATCTTCTCCCAGGCACCGGCGTTCACACAACCGTCACCTTCCCGCACGCCGGACAGGACGTCACCGGATGATAAGGCAATTTTGCGGTTCCCGCTTTTCCTGCTCATTCGTTATCCCAATAGTATTAATCATGACATTACCCACATTAAAAGCAGGAAGGTAAACGCACATGGCCGACCATGATGACCGACTCGCGAAGAAATTCCCCCGTGTTCCGGAACGGCTGTCTGGTCTCGTCGATCTGGCATACAATCTCTGGTGGAGCTGGCACCCGGAGGCGAGGGTACTCTTTAAGCAGATCAACCAGCAGGCATGGAAAAAAAGTGTCCATAACCCCGTTAAAATGCTCCAGGATATTCCCGCTGAATTTTTTGACAGTCTTCTTTCAAATCCGGAATACCTGCACCGTTATGACATCATTATGAACCGTTTCCAGCAGTACATAACCAACCGGAATGGCTGGTTTTCTGAACATTACCCAAAACCAAGATCTCTTACCATTGCCTATTTTTCTGCAGAGTACGGGCTCCACCACTCACTTCCCTTTTATGCCGGGGGGCTCGGGTTCCTGGCCGGTGACCACATAAAGGAATGCAGCGATCTGGGTGTGCCGCTGGTGGCCGTGGGATTTATGTACTCGGAAGGATACCTCCACCAGCATATCCGCCCCGATGGCTGGCAGGATAATATCACGGAAGTTCTGGATCGCGATGCAGCACCTATTTTAAGGGTCCTGAACGGTTCCGGGGACCAGATGGTGATACAGGTCCCCTTTATTGAACCCCCACTGTATGTGGCCGTGTGGAAGGTGAATGTGGGCAAGATACCTCTCTACCTGCTTGATACGGATATCCCTTCAAACATTCCTGAAAACAGGACCATCTCCCACCGCCTGTACACAGAACAGCCTGAACAACGTCTGCGGCAGGAGATAGTACTCGGGATCGGGGGGCGGAAAGTACTCAAGGATCTGGGGATAGAGTTTTCAGCCGTGCATCTCAATGAAGGACATTCGGCGTTTGCCCAGCTGGAGCGGATCAGGGAACGCGTTGAAAAAGGGATGACATTCAGGGATGCTCTCGATCAGGTACAAGGGACTTCGGTCTTTACTCTCCATACTCCGGTCCCGGCCGGGAATGATATTTTCCCTTTTGATCTCATGAGCAAATATTTCTCCCATTACTATCACCAGCTTGGCATCGACCAGGACACCTTTTTCCAGCTCGGCCACCATCCCTGCGACCCGAGGACCGGGTTTAACATGACCGCGTTTGCACTCCGGATGACCAAATACCATAACGGTGTGTCAAAGAAACATGGTATGATTGCCCGCGGGATGTGGCGCTGTATGTGGCCGGACCTGCCGGAAGAGGAGGTCCCCATCGACCATATCACCAACGGGGTTCACCTCCCGACATGGCTGAATCCCCGGATGGAAGACCTCTATTCAAAATATTTTAACTCCACCGATCCCCACTGGCAGATCAACCACGACAACCCGGAGATCTGGCAGCTGGTGGATGAGATACCGGATAAAGAGTTGTGGGCAGCACATATGTGGCTGAAACAAAAACTCCTCAACAGGATCCGGGAGAGGAAGCGGATCACATGGGAGACCGAGCTGAATGAGCCCAGCAGCCTTATCGCCGACGGCCTGATGCTCAACCCCTCTGTTCTCACCATCGGGTTTGCCCGCCGTTTTTCTGCATACAAACGGGCAGATCTCATTTTTCATGATCCGGCCCGTCTCCGGCGGATCCTGAATAATCCCTGGCATCCTGTGCAGATTATCTTTGCCGGAAAAGCACATCCAGCCGATAATGAGGGGAAAATAATCCTGAAACGGATCTATGAATTTGCCCAGCAGCCTGAATTCGGTGGCCGGATCGGGTTTGTCGAAGATTACGGGGAACAGATGGCCCAGTACCTTGTCCATGGGGTGGACGTCTGGATGAACAATCCCCTGCCCCCCATGGAGGCCTGCGGGACCAGTGGCATGAAGGCTTCTTTGAACGGGGTCCTCAATCTGAGTATACTTGACGGGTGGTGGATTGAAGGATATAATGGCAGGAATGGCTGGGCTTTTGGCGGGGAGCCTTCCCCCGGGTCGCGGGATGCACCTGATGCTGCTGCACTCTATACCGTGCTTGAAAACGAGGTAGTGCCCCTGTACTATTCTGCTTCCATTGACGGAATACCCCACGGCTGGGTAAAGAAGATGAAGGAAACCATAAAAAGTACCGGCGCATCGTTTTCAGCCCGCCGGATGGTCAAGGAGTATGTCAATAAATACTACCCTTCTCTTCTCATTTCTGCGGAAAACGAGTAACGCTTCTCTTCCGGGAATAACTTTTCAAAACAAAGAATGGAAGTACAAGGGTATTTGTTACGGGAAGGATACCTTCGGATATGAATAAGGTTACGAGCGTTTTTTGGAATTTATTTTTCTCGTGATGTAACCGGCAACGCGGTTCCGGACACGTTTACTTTCAATTAATGAGGATTTGCCCAGCTGCAGTTTATTTTCATCAAAGCTGCCGGAAAAATAGTCCCGCTGTTTGGCCAGGAGTTCAGTACCGAGATTTTTAATGTATGATGGTTTAATTCCCATGTGGATCCCTCAGAGTTCTCTAGTTATAATGCGGTTTGCGAGATCATAATAATATTGTTTGTTGCGTCGATCGGTTTTCCACTCCCGCAGCCCCTTGTATTTTTTATGCGCCCGCTCGATTGTATCGACATCCATGATCCTGACACAGTCCTTGAAAGAATGCCTGGTCTGATAATCCTCTCTTTTGGGGATCTGGTTTTTAGAACGGCGCAGGGAGATACCTTCAGGCAGTGGTTAAATCTCCCCAATTCGGGCTTGTTTTAGCAAAAGGAGCAGATCGGGATCAGGGCAGGTCGCCTAAAATCGCGAATTACAACTCATTTTTTGAGAGATCGGATTATCAGGATTTTAAGGCGAAAATGGTGTGATTATAAGCCCGAAAAATTACCCTAATAGACCCTATTGGCTGGCAAAACTCCGTTTTTATGGGCTGGGGGTTTAGGAAGCGGAAAGAAGGCCTGTTTTGGGGTGGTGGTTTTCAGCGCTCCGGTTCGCGAGCCGCTCCCTCAGGACTTAATCTTATACAGGATCTTCCCGTCCCGGAAGATGGAGATATGGCCTCCGCTCTGCGAGACCACGATCCCGATTGATTTGGTGACCTGAGTGATGCCGGCAATTGACAAATGCCGTGAACCCATCCCTCCGGGAAGGTTCACCTGGCTTAAGTCCACCGTGATACACCTCCCTGCCGCCTCGACTATCCCGGTACCCGTGATGAGGAACGCCCCATCCAGCTGGGCAAACTCCTTGATAGTTCCCTGGATCTCCCCGTTGGTTATCTGCCGTTCGGCCTCCTGGTGACCGTAGAACGGGTTTAAGACAAACTGTTTTGAATAGTTCAGGACGTTTTTTGTGTCCCCGACAACAAAAGCTGTCCCTATCGCCTGTCCCTCCCGCCCTTCCCGGGCAATTTCCTGGGCAACCTGGATGACCGAGTCAAGAACATCCGGAAGAACTCCGGTCCCGGAACATATCGTTTTCAGTTCTTCTGCTGAAGGGCGGTTTTCCCGCAGAGGACCAGCCCTCCCCGGAAATGCCTTCGGGATACCCGGAGCCGTGAGCAGTTCCCTCTTCTGCTGGGTAATCAGGACTACGGTCACGATAACCGCACCGGCGATTACGATGGCGATGATGATGAGGTATACCGTCAGGTCATTCACAGGGAGAGCTGACTGGTCCGGTCCGGAGAACCCGGGGACCTCCTTTTTCAGCTCCAGCATAATTTTCCGGGTGGTTGACTGGCCGTCAGACTGGCGTGCCGTAACACTCACGGTGAAAATCCCGGTACCCGCGTACCGGTAGGTTACCGGGAGATCGGCAGATGTTGTAATGTTCCCGTCATTCCAGTCGATGCTCACGGATTCGATGGTGAGACCCGGTGATCCCGGGTTGAGATTCCCGTTCAGCGTGACATTCATCCGGTTAATCACCGGTTCAAGGAGGGTCAGGACCGGTGCACTGGCAACCATGACCGGTCCTCCGGTTTCGCCCGGGGCCGGGGTAACCATAGTCACCGGAACCGTTTCATTGATAAGCGGGTGCCCCACGGAAATCTTCGTGGTCTGGGTGACTTGCTGTCCGTCTGACTGCCGGGCAGTGATCCTGAAGGTATAGATATCAGGAGTGCTGTATACATGCGAGTTCGGGAACCCGTGATACTCCGGCGCATGGCCGTCTCCCCAGTTCCAGAGGATGCTGTTTATCGTCACGTTCGCCGACCCGGGATCGACAAACCCGTATATGATACACGTCAGGTTTTCAAAAGTTACCGGGGGATCGAAGATGAGGAGCGGGGGAGGGTTGACGGTACTGGTCGCGTTCTCCCGGAACACGAAGACTGGTGGCACCGGCGTTGGCTCCACGGTGGTAACATTCGGTTCTATTGCGGTCGTGTTCCCAGGGACCGGGAAAACGGCGGGAACCAGTACGGATACATTGGTACCGTCCGGCAGCATGCCGGGCAGGACGCCGGCGCCAGGAGTGGCGGTGGTATCCAGGATCGCTGCACAGACGCCGCCCGGCAGTGCGAGGATGAGGATGCATACAACAGCGACGAGCAGCAGTAATCCGGAAGTTGTATCTTGTACCTGGCGCATTGAATGACCGTTCTTTTGTTCAGTAGAAATATCGTCATGATTGCTCTTAAATACGGTTGTCTCCCCTCCCATGCAGATGATTGCGAAATTTTTAAAACCATGGACCAGCCCGGTACATTTCAAGACCGATACTATTCCGTCACAACCCAGGGGAGTTATTGCCATAATAACACCCCGAAAAGCCCGGAAGGACCACATTTTTCCTCCACAAAAACCCCGAACTACCGCGTTCTTTCAGATTTTGCAATACGGGGTAAGATTTTTAATACATCCCCGCAATGTACCCGTGCTCCGGTATGAGTATTAAAAAATTATTATATTTCATGATAATTTATTAAAAATCTTACCGGAGAGAGGAGTTGAACATGTAATGGCTGATAATCTGAAAGTAAAGGCCAGCAAAGCCCTCGATGACGCTAAGGTGGCAGCACATGCCGTGTATGACGATGCATCGGTCGCCGCCCATAACATAGCCAAAGGTGGCGGAAAGGAAGCTCAGAAAGGATCAGATGAGGTAAAAATAGGTGTCCATAAAGTTGTTGCTGAAGCCAAAATTGCAGCACACGAGACGGTATCAAAACTGAAGAAGAAGGAGTAGTGAGGTGAACAATGGCTGATCTCATCTATCTTGCAGTAGTTTTCCTGATACTCGCTCTGGTTGCATTTATACTCGGGGCGCGGGGAATAGCCGGTTTCTCTATGGAAATCGCAAAATGGCTGGTGATAATCTTCGTGGTCGTTGCCATAGTGACGTTCCTGTTATAGCGGGCTCGTTGGAAGGAAACAAAAAAGATTGCGATGCACAGGAAAAATAGTGCATCTCACGAATACACCAGTTTTTTCCTGAGCTTCAATGCAGGAACGGATAGTGATTTTTACGGGTCCCTTCTACGTCATCTTTGGGGATTTTTTCCCGCCAGCTGATGAGAAAGCCGTATCAATCAATAAGGATCAGAAATTCCTCCACCTCTCACTGGCTGTTTTACCGGACCCGGCAGGAAATCATTCCCGTTCAACCAAGTTTCCATACTGCTTTAGTCTGGTAGTCAAGATTGCTCACCACGTATGTCGTGGCGGGCATGAACGAAGCCGGGATCTCGTAGATGAGATAACCGTCGGCCGCATTACTTTCGCCGGGCTGGACGTACCCGACCATCCCGCCCCGCCCGATCTGGTAATCATATTGCGTCCCGGTCACCTGGTCAATAGTCACATCAGAACTCCTGACAGATGAATAATTATACACCTCCCCGTTACTGGACACGACAAACTGTTTTGCCGAAGGAGCATACACGGCATTGGTACCGGTATTCGTGACGCGGACATAGAGGAACAGGAAGATGTTTCCTGCCTGTGGCTTTTCCGTGTTGTAGCCACGCTGGAGCCCGAGGGGCTGTGAGGCTGCCTGCTGGCCGGGGCTGTTCCATGTCGGTGAAGTCCAGTTGTAGTCGGATTTTACCTCGAACTTGTATACCGTTGCCTTCCCCTGTTCATTCCCGCTCCCGAAGGTGGCGTACTCATTAAGGGCCAGAGCATTCGGAAATGGTACCGTAGTCAGCGTCGGGGTTGGCGTAAGCGTCACCGCTGCAGCCGTGGTAACCGGAGTCTGTGTCTGGACTGAAGGGGTTGTACTGGTGCATCCCGAGAAAAAAAGGACAACGAACAGTACTCCCACTACTGCGATTGTGTACATGAATTTCATACAATCCTTCCGATCAAATCGGTGTTGCATCTATCTCCTTGGGAAGCAGCTGCCTGAGAAGGATATCCGGTACCTGCTGTGAAGTATGAACTGCCATATCGAAGTATGCCCGGTTGTCCCGCTCACCTTTGTATTTCAGGTTTATCTGGAAGTGGGTATCGAGAAGGGTAATTACACCCAGCGTTGTGATTACTGCACGCCGTTCCGAAATGACCCTGTCCTCTCCCACCACCATATTCTGCTTATCGCCATCAATATCGGTTATGATCAAACCCTGGTTCGAGAGCACAACGATATGCGTATTCCCGATGGTAATCGTCTGCCCTTCAGGGAATGAAACTCCATAGTTGGTAGTGAAGGGTAACGAGGTACCGGGCGATACATTCGTAACCGACACAGACAGCGTCAGGAAGGCCACCACAACGACTATGATGACAAGAACAATAAGCGAGAGAAGGATCTTTATCCCTGTACCCCAGCCGCCCGTTTGCTTTTCCCGGGCACGTTCCTCATTCACTCCCTGTTTCCGCCCTTTTTCTTTCGCCTGGTCACGTTCTTTCTGCAGGTCCTGTTCCTCTTTTCGTCCTTTTTCTGTCGCCTGTTCCCGGGCTTTCAGGTTATCCCGCTGACGGTCCTGTTCCTCTTTACGTGCCTTTTCTGCTGCCTGTTCCCGGGCTTTTTCATCATCCCGTGAAGTCATTTCATCCATATACATCACCATTGTTTTCCTGAGATTTTTTCATCTTTTTCAGATGCAGTTCTTGCTTGCCTGATATGACATTCTTTTGATGTGACTGAAATATCGTCAGGTAATCGCGTGGCCAGGTAACCAAGCGAGAACAGAGCAATACATGCCGGGGGTGCATATAAAACTTACCGGGTATTATAAAATCCGGAGAATCAAAAAACAGAGATCTTTTTGATGGATTGACCGTTTTTTTCCGAACCGGTATTCTCGATATTACGAAGAGCACAGGAGTTATATGGCCATAAACCAGCAGGCGTGTCAGTAACAACTATACACGATATTTTCCTAAACCTGTTGGGGAGTAATTCCGGATAGCAAAAGAGAAGGATACGAATCTACAGCACAACCCCTGCCAGATGCAGGATTACCACTATGATCACACCTACCAGTCCACCTATTGCAGAGACCAGAACCGTAATCCAGTCGATCGGGAGATCGGCAGCTCCAAAAAGTCCCATTACATGAAACAGGTTTAAAAGAAAGAGCAGGATGATCCCTACGATAGCGTTGATAACCAGAGCCACGAACTTTTTAAGGAGGAAATAGATGATAACTGCCACTACAATTGCAAGAATAATACCGAATACGGAACCCAGTATGTCCATGGTCTACCATTACCGTCAATTCCTGTATTAATATTTTTGTATGAAAAATAAATTTTGAACCCACCCGGCCCATACCTTTTTCCGTTCGATTTTTCGTTGCCCATGAGAGGCATAATTTTTTTGTATCCTCAAAGGTCCGACAAATCCAATACACACCTTTGAATTTTTTTATCCAGGGAGTCAACGGTATGCAGGATACGGATCGTCCGGCTGTTGCTTACATCCCCACACCCATCATTGCCCTAACGATCTGCCGGGCGGTCTCCGGGTCAATAATCTGTGCCAGAACCAGCCCTGCCATCGCGAGGAACACGGTCCAGAACACCTTTTTTACCTGTTCATTCTTCCCGAATGCATCGATCATTTCCTGTGCATCTGCCTTCATGCCCCGCTGGATCACCTTTGGCAGGAACACGAAAAGCGGCAGGAACAGGACCGCAGCACCGGTGAATGCCAGCGTGACCTCGGCTCTGCCGGCAAGGAAGATCCCAAGCGGGACCGCAAACACACCGGCCAGTATCGCGGCCATTCCGACCTCGCCAAACCAGAAGTAATGCCGCTTCTCCGCGTAGTTCACCCGCTCGGCGTCTGTGAGTACCGACAGATCGAAAATCCCGAGCATGTTCAGCACCCCGTACCACACCGCATGGGTCTCCTCCGGGTCTGCGACAATGCCCAGGAACACCACCGCAACCGGCACGATAAGAAGAAAAAGGGGGAGCCGGGCCAGCACAACCATGAGGCCGAGAAAAATCCCGGTCCCGCCGATTGCGCACCGGGTCTGGAGCTCATTCTCGAACATCGGTGTCACCCGCGATCATGATCTCAAACACCGGGCTCGTGTACCCGCCATGCTCCGGGCTGAAGTCCCGGACCCGCCCCACCTGCGCAAACTTCCGCCGGCCGGTCCGGATCTGCACCGTGTGGATACCCGGTGCCCGGGGAAACACCCTGCGGCCATCCGCGTCGTGCATCTCCCTGTATGGGGGGATATCGAACCAGTCCGGCCAGAACCGGACCCCGCGGGGGATGTCAGTTCCCCGCCGCAGGTCCTGCAGCCGCAAAGGCGAAAGGTTATCGTAGATCACATCGATGATCAGGTTCTCGCCGGAGGCGTCGCTGTTCAGGTCAAGGATATAGAAGACCGGGTTTGAGCGTACCTCATCGGCTGTAAGCGGTGTACCGGGACCGAGCGGTTCAAACCCGCCGGATTTTCCCCGGAATACGCCGATAACCTCTGCGACTGCGCAGGGTATGCATTCAGTTTCCATGCCTGTTCTCCTTGTGGGCATAATGTTCAGCCCGGAGTTTCCTGAACTCCTCAACAATCTCATCGTACCTGCCAATCTTCTGGTAGATGGCAAACAGCATCGGGTAGATGGGGAGCACAGTCCCAAGGACAATCCCCAGTACTTCAGTTTCCATAACGGTCCTCCGCAGAAATGACGAAAGGACCACAAAAGAGAGGGGACTGGTGAGTCTCCTCCCCTCCGGTTCTTTTCGTCTTTGTCCCGTTACGCGAGGGCCGGGACGGTGTCCGCCCAGGTCTCGACCGAAGTCCGGATTGCATCGTCCGAGTAGGACGTGAGGGTGACCCGGGTACGGCTGAAGGTCACCATGAACAGTTCGCCGTTCGGATCGTGGCAGTTGAGCGTTGCGGTGAATGAATCATTCACCGCATCGTGGAGCACTGTACCGCCATGTGCCGTGCTGACAGCCGCAGCAGCCAGCAGTGCGGTCACCCCGGTATTGAACCCGGCAAGGGTGCTGAACCGGTGCGACCCGTTGCCGATGGTTTTTGCATTCCCGTCCTCGTACACGAGCCGTGCCGTGTACCATTCCCGGGACTTTTCAACCGGGGCATGGTTCTCCCCGGCAGTCATATACGCTACACATCCAAACGGGTTATCGGTGATGACCGATTGGACGATCGTGTTGAACGCCGCGACGTCTGGTATCGGGCTCGCGAGTTCGCGAACCGCGGTTTTGGTTTGAGAGCTTTGAATAAAGTCTGCCATGATTTTCTTTCCTTTTTTGTTTGTTTTTTTCTTTTCTTGTCGCGGGGCCCTTTGACATACACCTATGGGATGCCCGGGAATAAGGGCTTTTATTATAAACTGAAAAAACCGGGAAACGACGGATGCTGGTGCGAGTATTAAGCAAACGAAGCGTTTTAATGCGTTGGATGGAAGGAACATATATGTTCCTTGTGTGATGAGAAGGGCAGAGTGTAGAGAAAGGACCAGCGCCTGCATGCTGGTGATCCTTTGGCATGTGATTGAACGGTGATACAATGGGGGGAAAGGTCCAACATTCTTTACCTGCGCATGCACACGGCGATAGAGAAAGGCTCACCACGCCAAAAGAACGGTACCGGGTGCATGTATCCTACCGATATACAATATTCTTTTATCCTCGTGATAAGGCCATTATCATCAATGAGATAATGATCACAGAGCAGGCTCATAAAAAATACGGCAGGATCTAAAAGGGACCCGGGTTTCTGACCGGTAACCTCGCACCTGGTACGATGAACAGAATATTCAAGAAGGCGAAAAAAAAGGAGAGATAATTATGCACAGGTTCCTGATCGTGAGAGAAAAAGCAGGGAAAATTTCTCAGCATGCTCACCCGGCCTTCCTGGCTGCGTCGCAACAAAGAAAGACACGGGAAAGTGCCAAAGAGCAGATGCATGAGGTAATTGCGATGCATATCAGGGGATTTCCTGAAGATGGTTTACCGGTTCCGAAATCACATTCATCGGCGACTTTTATTGCTGTCCGGGCTGAATAACTTCTCATAAATTGCTGATGGAAGGGATTGTCAGATCCGTAAAAGGAAGCCACACCAACGCCGCGTGTGCAGGCTCACCCCTCTCCCCCTCACCAATCCGGGCAGAGATTGTGCAGCGTTTCGTCAGACATACTATTCATCGAACCGGATGTATCAGCTCTATTTAACTCCAGACCCGTGCTTGATTGATGAGTACGATGATCCAGGAATTCTTCATCAACCTGCTCAACCGGGCAAAGAAGGCAGTATACGTTATCAAGGCACAATTCAGTGCCCTGTCTCACCGGCTTTTACCCTTAGTTCCCCGGGAGAAATTCCCTGTACCGGCTGTCTCTCCCGAAACCGATAAGGCGATGAACATAGCCAAGCGCTACCGGCGTACCGGCGACCATTCTCCGGTTTTCTCACTCTTTACTTTTTTTCCGTAACCGCCGGTAAGCGCCGGTATACCGGTGAATGCGACAGCCTCACCCTGTGTACCAGGCAGGTCTCCTGCAGGTTAACCAACGGCCTGACCTATAGACACAGCCACGGGTTGTCTATGCTCACCGTAACACCAGCGTTCTGTCATTGACAAAAGAGAGTGTATGCTCTCGTTTTCGTTGAATTACTTCAGATAAAAAAACCAATTGACGTAATTTCA
>Ga0187854_10003546_pt1 | contig 12295 bp, 15 predicted proteins | sample June2016WEW_6_15_FD_132445 | JGI IMG/M metagenome (GOLD analysis project Ga0187854, IMG submission 132445) | Peatland microbial communities from SPRUCE experiment site at the Marcell Experimental Forest, Minnesota, USA - June2016WEW_6_150 | ecosystem: Environmental > Terrestrial > Soil >...
CATCAGGGCTCTTGATCCGGCCCCCCCAAAAGAGCACGAGAGGGTGGCCTAGTGACACATCGAAAGGCGCGGTTCTTTTTTTTCAATAAGTTACCCCCCCCAATGTGCAAACATGGGCTAGGGCGCCCCGTTGGGGCTGAATGCACGCGGAGGCGCTGGCTGCACCGGCACGATCTGCGCGACGCGTTCCATGACCTTCTTGTTTTGGGCCGCCTTCTTCAGGTCGTACTCTGCTTGCAGGCGCATCCAGAATTCGGGAGTGCTGCCCAGCAGGCGGGAAATCTTCAGGCACATGATCGCAGACAGAGGCTTCCGCTCGGCCAAAATATCATGAACCATTTGGCGTGACACGCCAAGCGCCTTCGCGGCGGCCGTGACGGACAGGCCGACCTCGGGAAGAATATCTTCCCGGAGAATCTCGCCCGGATGTACGGGTGGCAATCCGTTCTTACGATCCATCGTTTCCTCCCTGCTGGCTTCAAACCTTGTCGCATGACGCGTCCGTCACGTTTCGGAGTTGTTTAAGCAGAGCCGAGCTTATTCGTATCGTAGCGCCAGCATGGGATCCACTCTCGCGGCTCGACGTGCAGGCAGCAGGACGGCAAGGGAAGCAACGGCAACCAGCACAATGGATACGGTAATGAACGTTAGGGGATCAAAGCTGCCGACCCCATAAAGAAGGCTGGACAAAAGGCGGCTAACCGCAAGGCCGGCAGCGAGCCCCACCACTAGGCCCACACCGACCGTTCCCAGGCCTTGCCGTGCAAGCATGGAGAGCGTCCTCGCGGCTGAAGCTCCCAGGGCCATCCGGATGGCGATCTCGCGGGTACGGGCGGCGACAGTGTAGCTCATTAAGCCGTACAATCCGACGATCGCGAGCGTCAGGGCCAAAAAGCCGAAGACACCCAGGAAAGATGCGACAAGGCGCGCCACGACCAAGGATTTCCCAACTTGTTCCTGCATGGTTTCCACGCCATAAACCGGAAGGCCAGGATCGAGGCGTTCAACTTCCTGCTGAACGACCGCGGCGAGAGCTTGCGGCTTTCCCACTGTCTTGATCACAAGGCTCGTTCCACCAAATGACGACAACCCCTCCAGGGCTTCTTCGTTTTGCGCAGCGAGCCCATACAGACATGGCCTCAGGGCTTCCCCGATAGTCTTAATCTTCGTGTCACCGACCACGCCCACGATTTGGTAGACCGTGCTTTCCTTGCCGGATCCCCAAGCCACTCGCTGGCCCACTGGATTCTCGCGTGCAAACAAACGCTCGGCCATCACGCGATTGATCACAGCCAGGAGTGGCGGTGACGAAGCTGAGACATCACGCAAGTCCCGGCCCCTCAGCAGAGGAATTCCCATGGTCTCGAAATAGCGAGGCCCCACCAAGTGCCGATTCGCATTGATCGTACGGGATGTCCCAAGGACTGAAACATCCGCGGCGTTACCGGCGATGCCGAGCGGCAGCGGCGCTACCACGCTTGCTGAACGGACACCGGGCAAGTTGGACACACGTTCTTCGAGCTGTCGAAAGAAAAACGCGCTCTGTTGGCTGGAATAGCCTTGGGCGGTGGGGTCAACCTTTACAACGAGGAGGTTCTCCGGGCGGAATCCAAGGTCAATTGAGAACCCGTTCCACAAGCTGTGGAGGAAGAGCGACGCGACAACCAGCACGACTACCGATGTCGCCACCTGAACCATCACCAAAACCTTTCGAGTCCATGGGGACGCGAAAGCGGTGGAGGCAGTGCCGCTGTCATTCAGAGTGGCGTTCACGTCCAGTCGCGTAGCACGGGCTGCCGGAACGAGCCCGAACATGAGGCTGGTCAAGACCGCGATTCCTGCCGTTACCAGCAGAACTCGCAGGTCGGGGGCAAAATTAAGGACGATCGGCAGGTCCAACGGAAGATCCACTCTCGCCGCCGCCTTGGTCGCGGACAACGCAAGAATTAATCCCGCAGCAGCGCCGAGAAACGCTAGAATCAGGTTTCCTATCATGAATTGCCGGATGACACGCCCGCGACCGGCCCCAATCGCCAGTCGAATGGCTATTTCCCTTCGCCGCATGGTTCCACGTGCCAGCAACAGGTTCGCGATGTTTACACAGGCAATCAGCAGCACGAGACCGGCGATCACCATTAAGACCGACGAAACCCCCAGAAACAACTTGCCCAGATCGCCCGGCAGCAGTCCCGCGGTCTCAAGCGTAATGAGCTGTTTTTCCTTCCTCCCTGCCGCCTGGCGCAGCCGGTCGTTGATGACGTTCACCTCCGCCTGCGCCTCCTGGCGCGAGACTCCTCGTTTCAACCGGCCGAAGACCCAAAAGCTGTACACTTGGGGATTCGTGAGGGGGTGGGACTGGGCCGCCGTCGGATCGAGTTCCGGCAGCGAGGCGATGGGAGCCCAGAGGTCCGGAGCAATGCCGATTTCCACGGTGCGAAGGTCGCTCGGCATCACACCTACGACGGTGTAGCTCGCGTTGTTGAGCCGTATGGCCTTCCCCAAGATCTCAGGGTCACCACCGAACCGGGTGCGCCACAATTCGTAGCTCAGCATGACGACCGGTTTCGGCGACGAAATATGATCCTCATCCGGCAGGAAGCCGCGGCCCAGTGCAGGCTTGATCCCCAAAGTGGTGAGGAAATTTGCTGTGACCAGCCCTCCATAAATGTGCTGTGGCGGTCGGGTTGAATTCAAGTTCGCCGTGAAAGGCAAGCCGAAGCTGGTGGAGAGGCTTTCAAATGACTTCGCTTGGTCACGGAAAGCCAGGTAATCCGGGTAGGGCAAGCTGGCGTTGGAGAAAGCCACTAGCCGTTCGGGTTCAGGGACAGGAAGGGCACGCAGAAAAAAGCCATTGAGGACACTGAAAACAGTGCTGTTCGCCCCGATCCCCAGCGCCAGGGTGATCACGACAACCACCGTGAATCCCGGATTTCGCTTGAGTTGGCGCAAGCCATAGCGAACGTCCTGCCAAAGCGATTCGACATTCGATTCCCAGCCGGCGCTGCGGATCTCTTCCTTCACGGCATCCATGCTGCCCATCTCGACCCGCGCGGCACGCAGCGCTTGCTCCTGGTTCATCCCCAGGCGCATCCTCTCTTGCACCGCGGCCTCCAGGTAGCCGCGCAGTTCTTCGTCCATCTCCCGTTCCACTTCCTTCTTTCGGGACAGCGCTCGTATGCCAGCAATGATGCTTTGCAGGCGGAACATCGCAGCCTCCTTCGCAGCACCCGTTTCACCTTAATCAACCAAACTCACACGTTCGTTCCCAACCCCATCCAAGTCTGGCACCTAAGGCCTGACACCTGGAACCTGCTATTACGACGCTTCCATGATTCGGGTGATCGCCGCAAGCTGTCTTCCCCATTCCTCGGTTTCGGCCTTCAGTTGCTTGCGCCCGCGCTCCGTCAGGGCGTAATACTTCGCGCGGCGATTGTTCTCCGTCGGCCGCCATTCCGGCTTGATCCATCCCTCTCTCTCCAGGCGACGGAAGGCGGGAAACAACGAACCCGGATTGACGCGAAACACTCCCCTGCTGATCTGTTCGATCCGTAGCGCAATCCCGTACCCGTGCATGGGTTCCAGTGCAAGGGTTCGCAGGATGAGCATGTCCAGAGTACCTTGCACGAGCCCGCTCGCTTTCTCCCGCATGGGATTCTCCTCTCGATTACCAAGATGAGAATACGCCTGCCATCTAGATTGTCAAGAGGAAAGTTTGTCTGGTCTGGACCAGCCTATGCCGGGATGGAGAAGACCTTGCGATCAGTGCAAGCGCTTCGCCTGGTACCCTGGCGTGGCGCGCCGCGGGGGCTAACGGCCGAACTTGCATATATAGGAGGAATCCCCATGATCATTGGTGTTACACATGACCAAGACGGCCGTGTCGCTCAGCGGCTGTCCGTATCCACCAAGGTCTCCATCGGGCTACCACCCAATGGAGACCGCAACCATCCTACCAAGCTCGACCACTTCGTCTTCCTGCGCAAGAAGAAGTCCGCCAACCGGGTTGAGTGGGAAGCCGATCCGGAGCTGACCCGGCATTATGGCAAGCAGTGCCGCGAACTCCACATCATGCTGATCGACGACGACATCGAGAACGTCTTCCCCAGTTCCTACGCTTGGTGGACGGCCACCGAGCGGAAGTGCTGGGGTGACGGTATCACTGCTACCCGGCGCACGACTGAGAAGCCTGGCGGACAGCCTTGGACGACCTGCGGTAGCGGTTGTCCGGAGCTTTCGAGCGGGCAGTGCAAACCGGGCGGAGATCTTCGCTTCGTCTTGGCGGACTTCCCGCGGCTGGGGAGTGTCTGTCCCCTCCTCGGCTGAGGAGGGGGTCGGGGGGTGGTGGGTCTGAGAAGGAGAGCAGAGGTCAACCACCCCCTGGCCTCCCCCCTAATCTAGGAGGGGAGTGGAACGTGGCCCGCCGCACACGCATCAGGTCCTCCTTGCAGGAGATCCAAACTTTCACGGGTGGTCGCCTGGCCGGGATCACGGCCAAGCTCACGGTTCGCCCGGAGGAGGCCACGTACTTCGACCGCAAGGAGAAGAGGAAGAAGACTTCATCCATCTGGGCGCTCGGTCTCGAGGTCGAAGGCGACGATATGCGAAAACTTATCGCCAACCTGACGGAGAACGCCCGGTTGTTCGCCGAGACTCGAAAGCTTCTCGGGTCGGGAGGCAAGGTCTTGGAGGTGGTGGAGGACGAGCAAGAGCAGGCACCGGAGGTCGCGGCGGAGTTTTATCCGGCGCCGGTGAATGGCTCTGTGGCTGCCGAAGGCGGCCCAACAGGTTCTCCTTCCGATACGATCCCCGCCGCAAGTGCGCCGCAGGCGATGACGAAGCCTTCCCCTCCTGATAACACCACTGTCCCGACTGGCGGGAACGGACCGGGCAAACCACCCGCTGGAGGGGCCGCCTCGCCTCCTGCCAACAACAATGGCAACGGGTCGGCTGCAAGTTCAGGGTTCAACCAGCTCCGCAACGAGTTCCTGACGGCGGCACGACGCGTAGCCACGACGAAGAAGCAAGCGATCGGCGAAGTGGTGGAATGGGCAAGTGGCGGCGCCTTCAAGTACGGCGACATCGGACGCATGACGGAGGCCGATGCGCCGAGGTTGCGGGCAGCCACAGAACTCATGGCTTCGGGGTTCGCCGGCGCAACTCACTGACTGTGAGATCCTTTCTTCCCTACCTTGACCTGCCTTTGAACCCCTGCCTCAAATCCCACCCCGATGCTGGAGCGCTGTGTAACGACTGCACTTCTGATCGACGCAAAGTTACCAACGCTCCAGCACTCGTCCATTTGGCAGGGCGGTCACTCACAGGCTGAAGGGAAAATCGTACCGGAGGAAATGGATCCCGAAAACACGGGCGCCTATTTGAACGGATTCACGACCTGGAGCGCACCGAGCGTGGGGAGGCCCGGAACGTCCTCCGAATAAAGGGTCTCCACCCCTGCCTCAGCACACGCTGCCAAAATCAAGGCGTCCCAGAAGGACACACCGTGAGTTGCATGTAACCTCTGGCCGCGCTCAAGCACACCTACTGTGGGAAGGATGAGAGGCAACAGAGTAAGAAATTCTGTGAGTCGGCTCCACGCGTCCGATGCGGTGAAGCCTTGGGCGCTCAGTTTGCGAGAAGCCGCGACGAACTCGCAGGCCACTTGCCACAGCAGGACGCCGTCCCTGCTGTTCGCAACGAGGTCGATGGCGATTTGTTGGCGTCTGGAATCCGCACGATCGCAGGCGTAGAGGAGGACATTGGTATCAAGCGCGATCATGGAGGTCCTCTCGCGTGGGCAGTGGCCCGTTCGAGAAGAACCGCATGCTCGCGATGCCGGCCTTCAATCGTTCCATGGCCGCGTCCCGGTCCCCGAGTGTGTCCTCGATCGGCTCAACTATAACGCGGACTCGCTGCTGCTCGCGGAGGTTTAGATCAACCGCAGGCTTCAGAACGCCGTGAGTGTAGATGGCCTCGGTGATTTGCGTCATGGTCACCTCCCTCTATCAAGATTACTATGAGCTCGTCGGGGGCGCAATCCCTCGACCGGCCACCGATCTCCGCCGCGTAACCGAGGAAGGCGCTCTTTTTTCTAGACCGGAATTTCAATTATCCCAATTGATGCGGCAGCGTCTGCGTAAAAGCAAGCAGTTAGGTGTCGTTCCTAACCTCACACCGGAATGTGTTCCCCCGCAGCCCCGGAAACCAAGTTCTTATCTCGTCTAAAGTCCATCGCCCCATCCAGCCGAACCCCCTGGCTACATTTCCCAAATTTAAGTAATAGGGCTTGCAAGCAAGAAAGGTGAGAAGGCTTCCGATAAGCCTGTAGGTTGTCAGATAAAGCGAAAGCACGGCTATTGATATGAAAGGATTTCCAGAGCTTAAAGCCATAATTCGTGATAATTAGTGACACGATTCCTGGCAAGATCCTACTTTCTTGCCACAATTGTTGGCCTAAACCTACTGGTGAAGACGTGGTAGCCTTTAACTAAGAAGCAGAATGGAGGATTTTCATGTCTAAAGTCTGGTTGGTAACCGGCAGCGCAAGCGGTTTGGGCCGCAACATCGTTGAAGCTGTGCTCGCATCGGGCGATCGCCTCGTCGCAACGGCCCGCGATCCTCGCCGCCTTAAAGATCTGGTGGAGAAGTATGGCGATCAGGTTCGCACCGCTCCCCTCGACGTGGCAGATGAGGATGCGGCCTATGCAGTAGTGCAGGTGGCGGTGGACGCGTTCGGGCGTCTCGATGTCGTCGTGAATAACGCGGGTTACGGCGATATTGCACCGTTCGAGCAGGTGAGCTCGGAGAGATTCAAGGCGCTGGTCGACACCAACTTCTATGGCGTTGTCAACATGACCCGCGCTGCGCTACCGATCATGCGGAAGCAAAAGAGGGGCTACATCCTTCAGATATCGTCTGTGGGCAGTCGCCTGGCCCTTCCCGGCAGCGCTGCGTACCATGCCGCCAAGTGGGCTGTTGGGGGATTCACCGAAGCCCTGGCACAGGAAGTGGCCCCTTTTGGCGTTAAGGTGTGTGCGCTCGAACCCGGCGGAATGCGGACGAACTGGGGCGCTCGTGCGAACAAAGAAACACCTGCCCTGCTCCCGGATTATGAACCGTCCGTGGGCGCGTTAGCCGAGATGCTGAAGTCTCTCTGGGGCCAGGAGAATAGCGATCCGGCCAAGGTGGCTCAGGTCGTCCTTCGTCTGGCTGCCAGCGATCGTCTGCCTGCACATCTCCTGCTGGGTAGTGACGCCGTTCGGTACGCTGGCGAAGCCGAGGCGCCGCGTGCTGCCGATGCAGAACGCTGGCGAGAGATTAGCGTCTCGACAGACGTCAACGCTCCGGGATCCTTGCCTGCTTTGCGATTCTGAGCGGATTCGCGCTCCGAGCGTGAATCGCACTGGACGACCTTACGAGCTTTTAGGTCTTAAGGTCGTCTCGATACCTTTGCTCCCATGCCAGCCTCCAAAGACGGGCGAGCGCCGCTTGGTCGACGCAACTTCAGCCTTGTCGGCAATCCGGAAGTGATCTAGGATTGGCCTTCCAAACTGACCCAGTACCAAATGGCTTGCCTTCTTTGCTGTTTTAGTCCCTCTCCAATTTGAGTCGTCGGTCTCGCGGATCGCAGCTTTTGGTCCGCTCTCTTATTGGAGAAATACGAGTTAAAAGGTCATTCCATCTTTAAGCCCCACGCCCGCAAAGTTTGCGCTCAGCGCAAAACTGAAAAGGTTATCTGTGTCAATAATTGTGTCATTTTATGTCACGTACTTTGGCACGAATGTCGCTAATTCTGACATCCTACATAAATCCAATCACTTTCCAAATTCGCACCGACCAAAGGAGGTGGAGCAAGATGTTCGGCCAAATGCAAGTCACTCGGATGCTTCAATTGAGCAAACTGGAAACAGCGGACGAAGCCGTTGCCAAGCTGTTGGAGTTCGCCGAGCACCCTAAGATCTTTCGCTGGATCCAGTTCCCCACGGCCCTTGTAGTTTTTGTCGCCCATGCTGACTCACCCGATTCCGGAGCGGTCTACGTGTACGACCGGAAAGAGTGTGTCTGGCTCTGGATGGACTTCAACGACCAGAACTACGACGGGTACAGCCCCTCAGAGTTCGACGTTCTGATCAACGAACGCCACTTCTTCAGGCTCGCGGAATCCCCCACGTTGCTCGAATCGCCCGTCCAATGGCTTGTCACGCCCGGCCGGAAACCCGCGGTCCTTGGAAGGCTCCCAGCCTGAGAACTGTTCCGACCAACAGGGTCAGACAGTGAACCAATCTTACCTCGTTGTAAATCATTGAAAACACAGCATCGGCCCAACTGCCAATTGGCTCATTTGACTGAAAGTTTTTCTCGTTTTATCACCAGTCAGTATGAACCTATGGCGCCCACCGAGCTTCACGGAGGAGAAGATGCAGCGGCTTCGGCTAGATGCGCCCGCCGGCGTAGTGGCGGACTATTTCCACCTCTTCGTGAACCGGCGGGCCTACACCCTCCAGTCCGACCGGCCGCACCCGGGAAGCGACCGGCATTACTACTACCGGCCCACGGACAAGAAAACCGGCCAGGGCCTCAGCCTGACAACGGACACAATCCGGCGCCATATCGAAGGGGAAATCACCGTCGGTCTTTACACGATCAACCCGGACACGCAGCGCTGCAAGTGGGTTGCGATCGACGCGGACTACAAGGGCGCCATGGAGGACTTGGTCAAGCTTCAGTACTACCTGAGCAAGGACAATGTCCAGGCCGCGCTGGAGATGAGCAGCCGTGGGGGGCATCTCGGGATATTGCTCGAGACACCGCTGCTGGCCCGAGACTGCCGGGTTTACATCCACAACCTGGCGTCGCGCCTTGGTGTGCCGGTAAAGGGAAACGGACTGGCCGAAGGTATCGAAGTTTTGCCAAAGCACGATGAGCTTGGGACTGGCGAGTTTGGAAACGCGATCCGAGGGCCACTTGGAATTCACCGGGGGGCTGGCCGCCGGTATTGGTTTTACGGAGCTGACTACACCCTGGAAGCGCAGATGTCATACCTGAAGCGGTTGCGAAAGGTAACTGAGGAAGAGATGAGTCGCTTCATCGCGGGTAAGACAATGCCGGCAGAGTTCAGACGCGAACCGCGCCCGCCAAAACCTGCGCCTCGGCCTTCCAGCCCCGGACGGCAAGAATTTCAGATCCTTGAGCACGTCGGCAAGGTCCGCAAGGTGGGGCGCAATTACGTCACTCGCTGCCCATCCTGCGCCGAGGCGGGTCATGACCGTGGCGGCGACAACCTGGCGATTCGCATCGACGCCCCACGGTTTTACAAGTGTTGGGCTGGTTGCACCAAGGAGATGATCCGCAAGGCATTGGGCTGTCCAATTCGGTTTCGGCAAACCCCGTGACTGAAAGGCCTGTGCAAGAAACAAGAGGCTGGGGGCATCCTGGTCGATGCGCTGCTTCGTCATTTTGCATAGCAGGTGCGTCTTTCCCGTTCCTGCGGGGCCTAGGAGCAGCAGGAGGGGCGTATTGGCGCATGTCGTGGTCGGACTGACTAGGAAATCTTCGATATCATGTGCGGGGCTGCTGATGTTTGAGAACCAAGTGACCCACGCCTCTGCCGCAGATCGCTCGTGCTCAGGGGTGTTCCGGGATCTTTCTACCGCTGCCCGGAACGGGACATCGGTCGCGCTTGCTACTTCCTTTGCGGCGGTTGTTGCAGGGCCGAGCGGCAAAAAGGTTGGTGCACTTACTTGGAGTGCTGAGAGGTTTCGTAGCGCTGAAGCTGTGAATGGAATAAGGGTCTCGATGCGTGATATTCCTTCGTTCGAGCCTGGCGGAGCAGTACCTGAGGCCCGTGCCCCCCACGCGTCATCAAGCGCTGTCGCTAGTTCACCGAACTTCCCAAAGAAGGCATTAGTCTGCGCGATGGCCGAAAAATACCCTGCCAGAGGAAGGGAAACATTGAGGTGCTCCGTGTGGGGCTTTCCGGTCCGGCTTTTTGCTTGCGACCAGCGTCCGCGAAACCACTCTGAAGTGAGAGCAAAAGCCATAAAGATATTCACAAGCTAGTCTACTGTCCCAGAAATAAGTGAACTAAGTTAGGCCGAGATGCATCTAAGGTGTAGGAGGCTTAGATGCGAACCGGGCGACCCAAACAGCCGTTGATTTTGACCGAAGAAGAGCACGATCGGCTCCAATCTTTGGCCCATCGAGCCCGCAGCCAGCCGCTCCTGGCTCGGCGCGCGCGCGTGGTGCTGGCCTGCGCCGAGGGACTCGACAACAAAACGGTGGCGCGAAAGGTGCGTGCCTCGCTGGGCATGGTCGGCAAGTGGCGCGACCGATTTCTGAAGGCTCGCCTGGAAGGACTCTATGACGAGCCGCGACCCGGGCGCCCCGCCGGGTCAGTGATGCCCAGGTCGAGCAGGTGGTGATTCAAACCTTGGAGAGCACGCCGCGCGGAGAGACGCATTGGAGCACCCGCGGTTTGGCCCAAGCCAGCGGGCTCAGTCGGATGACGATCAGCCGGATTTGGCGCGCATTCGGCTTGCAACCTCACCGTACAGACACTTTCAAATTGTCGCCCGACCCCTTGCTGATCGAGAAAGTGCGCGACATTGTGGGCCTGTATATGAACCCGCCCGATCACGCCTTAGTGTTCTGCGTGGACGAGAAGAGCCAGATTCAGGCGCTCGACCGCACGCAACCGCTGCTGCCTTTACGACCCGGGCAACTCGAGCGCCGCACCCACGACTACAAGCGCCACGGGACGACTTCGTTGTTTGCAGCGCTGGAATTGAAGACCAGCCGCGTGATCGGCCAACTGCACCGCCGCCATCGCTCAGGGGAGTTTCGCAAGTTCCTCGATCGGATCGAGGCTCACGTGCCCGCCGGACTGGATGTCCATCTCATCCTGGATAACTACGGTACGCACAAAACGGCCGTCATCCGGAAATGGTTCGTTAAACGTCCACGATTTCATGTCCACTTCACCCCTACGTACGGTTCCTGGATTAACCTGGTGGAGCGATGGTTCGCCGAACTCACTAATAAACGGATTCGACGCGGCGTGTTTCGAAGCGTCCAAGAGCTGGAAACTGCGATTCGCGAATACATCGAGGTCCATAACGAAGACCCCACCCCCTTCGTCTGGACCAAGACGGCGGACCAGATCTTGGCCAGCATCGGTCGTTACGCCCATCGCACGCTCGCCGCCCAACCCTCCTCACTTATGTCACGAACCACTGGGACAGTAGACTAGCAGAAACGTGCGTTTGTGAGGGGGTCAGCGCTTTGCTGAGCGTTGGGCTTTTCTCATGCCCGATACGCCACCGGCAGTCGCACGTAATCAATTTGGATGGGGCACGCCGCCACCGTCGCCTTGTCCAAGGCAAAATTGCTGTAGCTCGACCATCGCCAATCCTCCGACCGCTTCACCAGTCCTTTCCGCACGGGATTCATTCGATCAGCAGAGCGTATTCCGATTCGTTGAACCGCCAGATCCGCGGCCGGAGGTTTACGTACACAAAGAAGATGCGATCGGTAAGATGCAGACGATGGACGTTGGACACGCCTGCAGGTTAGCACTGAGGGACCCCGCCTTCAAGAGCCACCGCAGGGCACAGCGACGGCGGCCACAATTCACGCGCGCTTCGGCATCAAATAAAGAACCCACGCAACTGCGGTGACCCACCTGGCCGAACGCCTCCAAGCCTATCAAGTGACGGAGGAGGGAGTGGAACATCCCTTCCGCGATTCCGTCGTCACCAACCTAGTGAGACTCGTCGACATTCTGCCTAAGCTGAACGTCACGGCGGATCTGGAGCTGGAACGGCTGGCCACACAGGTACGGGCCTCGTTACTGGTCGATCCCCAAGAACTGCGGAAGTCGGAGTCGGTTCGTAGCGAGACCGCCAAAGCGGCGACCGTTATCGCGCAGCGCATGGCGGGATACATGGCGGGTTACTCGGTTCCTGCCCCGAACGAAGGAAGGGCGGCATGAACCCGCATGAGACTTGAACCATAATGTGGCAGCGTTTTGAACCATAAGACGGCAGTTGCGCTCTCATAACCCCTTTCAGATCAATACAGCCACTCCAGACGGCCAAGGCGGTTTTGAACCATAAGTTGGCACTAAGTGCAAAATGGAAGGATAAAGTGTGTCCCTTGAAGGATAATATTGCCAATTGGGAAGCATAACTTTGCCAAAGGAACAGTCCCTTAAAGCATACATTGGTCGCAGATGCTTTTTCGCATCGGTTCGTTAGGACTACGGCTGTGCAGAGTGGGATCTTATTCGCTGCGGGTCTGG
>Ga0187854_10003554_pt1 | contig 12278 bp, 7 predicted proteins | sample June2016WEW_6_15_FD_132445 | JGI IMG/M metagenome (GOLD analysis project Ga0187854, IMG submission 132445) | Peatland microbial communities from SPRUCE experiment site at the Marcell Experimental Forest, Minnesota, USA - June2016WEW_6_150 | ecosystem: Environmental > Terrestrial > Soil >...
TCGGAGAAAGCCGACTGTTCGGCGTGTGAAAGAGGTATTCGGATCTTGGCTGCAAGCACTCATCGAATCAGAAATCCTAAACGATGACGCCCGAAGAGCAAGTCGAGGCATACAATGTCTGGCGAAGGATGGGCATGTGTGCCTGTCCCTTGGCGAGAAAACGATCGACGATTATCTCCATACACATGGGATATTCCACGAAAAGGAGCCTGCTTACCCAGAAGGAAACTACCGTGTTGACTTCGCCGTCAAGGGTGTTTTCATTGAGTACTTCGGCCTCCAAGGGAACCCTGAATACGAGCAGAGAACCAAAGAAAAGCAGCGGATCTGGAAAAAACACGGTGTCGACTTGATTTCTATTTCTCCGAAGGATCTTGTCAATGCGGCGAAGCTCGAAAGCAGGTTGCAGCAAGTTTTGCCGGGCAGTCTACAAGTAGGATCCGCTGTCTAACGAACTAGTGAAGGGGCGTGCGCTCCCTCGCGATTTTCGATGAACATGAAGGGTTCCGGTTGGGGCCGCGCCCCTGAGCGGGGGCGTTAGCCTCCTGGAGGACCGCCGCCATGAGCGACTGTTCCCGACGACCATCGGCGGTGGTGCAACCACCGTTGAACTCGCCCAGCAAGTAGTCGAGCGTCACCGCTGTGTCCGTGACGGCGACAAGCAGAGGGCGGCCTCCTCGAAAGGACCACCGCCCGGTGAAAGCTACCACTCGCCTTTTCTGATCTTGAACTCCGAGCGCATCTTGACGACCGTGTAGGGGTTAAACGTCGACAGGTTGTAGTAGATCGTCAGCGTGTCGCCCTTGACCTCCGTGAAGCGCTCGATCATTTCGGGCGCGAAGGGGCCGCCGCGCTTCGTAAAGGCGTCGGGGCCGAAGGGTTCGGTAGTCCCGATGATGGGCCCAGCGGGGCCGGACTGGTTGGCGTAGGCGGGGCAGATATTGTCGTCCTGGGTCCTGAAGTAGTAGAAAGGGAGGCCGTTATGCTCTCACGCCAATCGCAAAACCCGGAACCGATGGCAAGACAGGCGCGTCATCTTTACCGCCTGCTTGCCTGCAACGCGAGGCAGGGATAATGCGCGCAAATTTAGGCATGGGGCGGAGGGCTCGGGCCGGCCGAGCTCATCCGACGGCGAATGAAGTTTGGTTGGGCGTACTCGACATCCGCACACTTGCGGAGGCGGGCGGCGAGATCGAGCGTGAGGGCGCTGAGATCTACGCTTAGCAGAATTTGGCGAGATGAAGTGATCCGTGCCGTCGATGGGATCCCGGAATCGTGCTCCAGTCCCTTAATGATTGGGTCCAACTCGGGCCCCGTCTCCCGACCGCTGGCCGCAATTTTGGCCACAGCCTCTGCCTCCGGACTTCTCTCTGCGAACTCGACCTGGACGACGCCTTGCGCCACCAAAGGAGGGGGGGGGCCCGCAGAAAGAGCGCCGGCCTCTTTAACATGTGGATTCGCCCGGAGCCGCTCAAGAAGGCGAGCAACCAAATTGGCTCGCTGGATCGAAACAATGAGCATTCCCCCCGACCCGAGGCGCTTGACCCCGATGGGGATCCCTACTTCACGCGCCAGGGAGTCCACATAGGAAGCCAAGGGGGCATTGGGCTGGTCGCTGCTCGCAGATGCGCCAGCTACCAGCGCAGCCGCTTTGCTTGTCGGCGAGAACTTTACAACCACCTCGCCGGGGACAAACGGCTGCGCCAACGGCTTCTCCTGTGCGGCCACCGGACAAGAAGCTAGATCCAGCACCAAAAAGCAAGTCGCGATTGATTGCACATGCCACATCCGAGTCCATCCACCGCACAGTTAGATGAGGCATTGAGCCGAAACGGCTGCCTGGCTTTATGCGGAAGAAGCGACCCCGTGACGTTTCCACCCGAGGAAAAAAACGATGGGGAAAACGAGGGTTACGCCCTGCCAGAGCACCGAATGGGCAAAGCCAAAGGCTTCGGGATGTCGCACGCCGATGTAGAACAGGCTGACCAGTCGAACCAGATTCAGGACCAACACGGCGAGCGCTCCCAGGGCCGCGGCCCACACTCTCGCGCGCAGAGAAGCACCGCCACAAAGAACTGCGGCAGCGAGTAGCGCGGCGGGAATGAGCCCTGTACAAGGCATCACAATTTGGTAGCTAAACCCGCCAGGGTGAGTCAAGGTGGCCAGCTCGCGCTGCGCGTCCATTCCCAGCCAGTCGAGTATTTGGGAAGTGGCACGAGCCGTGAGCACATCGATGGGGGCAAGGGCATGAACGCAGGCACGACTCCGTTCGGCAAGGAGCATTGCGCAGCCGAAAAGACCTGTCGCCACCGCGATCCGACCCCAAACGCGAGCTGGCCATTCGGTTGCCGTCATGAACGGGCGCTCCCGGTGGATCCGAAACGCCGCCTTAAGCGGCGACGCTTCCAGAGATAAACCAGCATCGGTCCTAAAGCCAGCAGGGCAATCGCCCAATCGGCAAGCGTCGGAACGTGAACACTTGACTGCCCACCGGCGCCTTGTGCTGAAGCGTGAACCTGCGTGTCGCCTTTTTGCTGAGCCGTGACGGTAGCCTGTGCATGGCCGGCAGAATCAGTGGTGGCGCTACCCGGGGACACGGTGGCAATGCTTGGGTTGTCGGAGGTGAAGGTCACCGTCTCGCCCGCCTTCGGCGTGCCGCTCTCGAGCACCGTCGCGGCAACGACCGCAGTCTTTGACCCACCACTTCTGCGCAAACTCAGGCTGGACGGGGCCAGCGTCAGGGAAAAACTTACTGGCGGGTTTGAGCCCAGGATCGCACCCTCGGCATTGAGCAGACCGGCGCCGCAGGGTTGGGGGCATTGCGTGCTGTTACGCGGCAGCGCCGTGGACTGTAGTCGGGCAAGGACCTGCGTCGGAGTCAGATTGGGATTGCTAGCGAGCAGCAAAGCCACCACGCCGGCAACATGGGGCGCCGCCATGGAAGTGCCGTTGTAGTATGCGTAGGTCCCATCAGCCGGGCTGATCATGCTGAGGACTCCGTCGGGGTTGCCGTCGCCATTGTCGTCACGCTGGACATCGCCGCCGGGAGCCATGATCTTGACGGTGGGGCCAAAGTTCGAATAACGCGTCACGAGGAAGCCGCGTGCGTCGCTGGCCGCGACGGCGATGACGTTGTCGCAACCCGCGGGAGTCTCAAGCGAAGCATCCTCCTGGGAGTTGCCGGCCGCCACAACCACCGTAACACCCTGGGCGAACGCGTCGTTGATGGCACTCTGCGTGGCGGGGTCCGCGGAACAAGCCCCTTCGCCACCGAGGCTCATGTTGATCACACGCGCCTTGGTGGGGTTGTTGGGGACGCCGGGGACGGGTAGAGCTGCGGCCCAGCGGATCGCGTCAATGATGTCGGACGTGGTGCCGCCACACTTTCCCAAGACGCGAACAGGTTGGACTTTGACGTTCCAGTTGATACCAGCCACACCGATGCCATTGTTGGTGTTGCCGACACCCACCGTGCCCGAGACGTGCGTCCCATGCCAGCTATTGGGTTCCGGCACGGGCGGAAAGCCACCACCACACTCGCCCGCCGCGATGGCGTCTCCTGGGTCAGTCGGGTCCGGGTCGCGGCCGTCCCCGTCGTTCGCCATGGACGGGTCTGAAATCATGTCATAGCCGGCGAGCAGGTTCGGTGAACCTACTATGTCCGGATGGTTTGGGAGGATGCCCGTGTCGATCACGGCGACGACGACTGAGGAACTCCCCTTGTTGGTGTCCCACACGTTGGGCAAGCTGATGCCGCCCAGGGACTTACCTGCGCCAGTGCCGTTAGTAAAATAGTGCCACTGTTGCGGGTAGAGAGGATCACTGGGCGTCGTGCTGACAACCCGACGGATGTAGTTGGGCTGGGCGTACTCGACATCGGGCATGGCTTGAACGGCCTTGACCGCGGCTAGCGTGCGGTCGACCTTATCCTTCTCGGAAAGGGTGGTCATGACCGTGGGCCCGATGCGGTAAATAACTTCCCCGCCAGAGGTCAGCCGAGCTTCGGTTTCAAAACCCAAAGGGCTAATCTGCTCCGCGCTCAGAGAGCGAGGAACGCCGGGCTTACGCTTGCAGATGACCTCGCCGGGGACGAAACGCTGCCCCGTCTTCATCTCGAGCATGGCTGAAACCGGGTTCGGCTTGCTTTGGAACTTGCGATGCTTGCCTGCACCAAGCGAACATACCGTTCCACTAAGCAAGAGGAACGCTAATACAGTCAGAGCAACGTGGCCTCTATGCATGACATGCCTCCTTTCGGCAATAGAAAGGGTTTGCGCGAGATCTTGCGAATGGCATGGGTAAGCGAGGGTTGATATCCACGACTCGAATCTCCAAGGGCGTGGTGATCCAATGGAAAAAGACAGTCCTGTTGGGTCCCATAGCCATCCTCCATTCTTCTGCTTCGTGTCAGCCCTTTGATTGTGCCTATGTTTAGCAGCTAGTACATCGGACTGTCAAGACAAATTCGAATGAGGCACAGGAACCCTATCGGCTCAATCGCATAACCAAACAGGGCGGATGACGTCCAAAGGCAATGGCGGGTCAACGTGGGATTTCGGAGCGGCCAACCCGTTCGCCGCGGCGGACACCCCGGCCGCCGAGGTGGTGAGGGGTGGTCCAGCTCTGGGGGACGTGGGTGGTGGGCCTGTTGATCCCGCAAGACGGGACTGGGCGGACGGCCAGGCTCAAACCGATCCGCTCCCCTAAGGGTTTGCGGGTAGAGTCGAACACAGGAATCTGGGATAATCGTCGCTTCCCGAGTCGATGTCGCCTCGGTTTTTATGGCACCTCAACTGACTTCACCGTGCAACTTTGGAGAACCTATGCGTCGAATACTGCTGGCAGGTCTGTTCATGCTTCTTGCGTCCACTCTGGTGCTCTCGGCGGACTCCGGGCCGCTGCTACTTCAAAATCCTACGCTGAGCAAGACCCAGATCGCTTTTGCCTATGGCGGCGACATCTGGATCGTCGGCCGCGAAGGCGGCGACGCCCAGAGCCTGGTGACCGGCGCCGGCACCTTGAGCCGTCCGATCTTCTCCCCCGACGGGACGATGGTCGTCTACACGGGGAATTACGATAGCAATGAAGACGTATACGTCGTCCCCGCCACCGGTGGTGAACCTCGCCGCCTGACCTTCCATCCGGGCGCGGACGTGGCTGTCGGGTGGACTCCCGACGGCAAAAACGTATTATTTCGCACGACGCGCGGCAGCTATTCGCGTTTTGAGAAGCTCTACACTGTCCCGGTGACGGGCGGCTTCCCCACAGCTCTCCCCTTGCCCATGGGCGTGGAAGGATCGTACTCTGCGGACGGAACGCGCCTTGCTTACGTCCCGCGCTGGAATCGCCGTCTCGGCGCGGCCGATTCCTCCATCGCCATCAAGCACTATCGCGGCGGGCTTGCGGCGCCCCTCTGGATTGCCAATCTGGCGGATTCCAGCATCACACGTATTTCCCGCGAAGGCTCCAACGATTTCAATCCCATGTGGATCGGCGATCGCATTTACTTTCTCTCTGACCGCGAGGGCCCGGTCACGCTTTTTTCCTACGACACCAAAACCCAGCAAGTGAAGGGACTCTTCAAAAACGCGGGCTTCGATTTGAAATCCGCCTTGGCGGGCCCCAACGGAATTGTTTACGAGCAGTTCGGATCGATTCACATCTACGATCCACGCTCCGGCAAATCCCGCGAGGTGGACATTCGGGTGGCGGGCGACATGCCGCAGGTGCGGCCGCGCTTCGAGAAGGTCACCAACCAGCAGATGTTGAGCGCGCGCATCTCGCCGACCGGCGCCGGCGCCCGCGCCCTGTTCGAGGCGCATGGCGAAATTCTCACCGCGCCCGCGGAAAAAGGTGATATCCGCAATCTCACCAACACTCCGGGCGTGGCGGAGCGTGACCCCTCCTGGTCCCCCGATGGGAATTCCATCGCTTACTTCTCGGATGAGTCAGGGGAATACGCGCTTCATATCCGCGGCCAGAACGGCTTGGGAACGGTGAAGAAAATCGACCTGGGCAAGCCACCGTCTTTCTTCTATTCCCCGGTCTGGTCGCCGGACAACAAGAAGATTGCCTACAGCGACAAGCGGCTGAACCTCTGGTATGTGGACCTCGACCACCCATCGCCCGTCAAGGTGGATACGGACCGCTTCGATTCACCGCTGCAGGAATTCGACGTGGACTGGTCCCCCGACAGCAAGTGGTTGGCTTACACCCTACAACTTGAGAATCACCTGCGCGCCGTTTACGTTTACTCGCTCGAGAGTCATAAAGCCACGCAAGTCACCGACGGCATGAGTGACGCGCTTTATCCCAACTTCGACAAGAACGGCAAGTATCTTTACTTCACCGCCAGCACCAATATGGGACTGACTACGGGCTGGCTCGACATGACGAGCGAAGAGCATCCCGTTACTCGCAGCGTCTATGTTACCGTGCTGCGCAAGGAGCTGCCTTCCCCGGTTGCTCCCGAAAGCGACGAAGAAAAGCCGCCGGAAGCGAAGAAGGATGACAACGCGTCCAAACCCGCTGACGACACCGACAAGGAGAAAGCCAAGGCGGGCGAAAAGAAACCGGAACCTGTCAAGGTTCAAATCGATTTTGACGGCCTCGGCCAGCGCATCCTTGCTCTGCCGATTCCCGCCCGCAATTTCCTCGGCCTTTTTGCCGGGAAGGATGGTGTCCTCTACCTTTTGGAGGCTCCTCTGGTCGATGTCGAACCTGGCCCGACGCGCGTCACCATCCAAAGATTCGAACTGAAAACTCGCAAGACCGACAAGATCGTGGACAACGTGCAAGCCTTCGACCTTTCCTTTGACGGCGAGAAGATTCTCTATCGCCAGGATGAACACTGGTTCATCAACCCAGCGGAAAAACCTCCCGAGGCCGGCAAGGGCACGTTGAAGACGGAGGCCATGGAAGTTTACGTGATCCCCCGCGAGGAATGGAAACAGATGTACCACGAGGTGTGGCGCATCGAGCGCGACTTCTTCTACGACCCGCACTTCCACGGGCTCGACATCAAGAACGCGGAGCAGGTCTATGCCCCCTACCTCGAGGGGATCGCCAGCCGTGCGGACCTGAACTACCTCTTCGGGGAAATGCTGGCGAATATCAATGTTCTCCACCTGTACGTCGCAGGCGGCAAGCATCCGGACCTCCCCACCGTGAAAGTGGGCCTGCTCGGCGCGGACTACACAATCGAAAATGGCCGCTACCGCTTCTCCCGGATCTTCGACGGCGAGAACTGGAATCCGGAACTGCACGCTCCGCTCACGCAGCCGGGCGTCAACGTGAAGGAGGGTGAGTACCTGCTGGCCGTGAACGGACGCGACCTCATCGCGAGTGACGACATCCATAGCTTCTTCCTGGAGACCGCGGGGAAGCAGACGGTTCTTAAGGTTGGCCCCAACCCGGACGCCTCCGGCTCACGCGAGGTTACCGTGGTCCCGGTCGAGAGCGAAGCCGGGCTCCGGAATCTGGCCTGGATCGAAGGAAACCGCCGCAAGGTGGACGAACTGAGCGGCGGCAAGTTGGCCTACGTCTACCTGCCGAATACCGCCGGCGCAGGTTACACCAATTTCAATCGCTCCTACTTCGCGCAGGTGGGAAAGCAGGGCGCGGTACTGGATGAGCGGTTCAATGGCGGCGGCCAGTTGGCGGATTACATCATCGATTACCTCCGCCGCCCTGTCCAGAGCCTGGTGATGACCCGAGAGGGCGAAACTTATTCTGAACCGCAGGAAGCCATCTACGGCCCCAAGGCGATGATCATCAACGAATTCGCGGGGTCCGGCGGCGACGCCATGCCGTGGTACTTCCGCGGAGCCGGTGTCGGCTCCCTGGTCGGCATGCGTACCTGGGGAGGCTTGGTAGGTATCGGACACTATCCGCAGCTCATCGACGGCGGCCGCGTCACCGCTCCGCGCTGGGCTATTTACGGCCTGAAAGGACAGTGGGAAGTGGAGAATCACGGGATCTCGCCCGACGTGGAAGTCGAACTGGACCCCAAACTGGTGCGGCAGGGTCACGACCCGCAACTGGAGCGAGCGGTGGAGGTGGTTCTGGATCTGCTGAAGAAAAATCCGCCACCGTCGTACCCGAAACCGCCCTTCCCGAATTATCACGACACGCTTCCACAACCTGTCCGGTAGGCGCTGTCGCGCGCAGAAGCTGGTGGCTTTTCCTTGCGTGGCTCTCGAGAGCCGATTGCGCAGCCCCGCCTAGCGGGACTGCGGCTTGTAGGCGAGAGGCCGTTTTCTCGCAGTTAACGTATCCCGGCCCGCTGGACGATTGCATCGCGGCCTGTGCGGCGAGAGCGAGATCATAGATCGGCAGAACTGAAAGTTCAGGCACTCCACTCTCACCGCGATTTCCCCTTGACACGGTTCGCAGGTGGGCGAGAATCCAGGCGCAGCTCGCATTCTGCAACGAACCCTTGGGTTGGAGAGACAGCGTGGCCGAAAAACGCAAAGGGAAGAAATACGCGCGTCGAGATTTCCTGAAAGGTGTCGCCGCCGGTGGCGCGTTGGCTTCAACGCTCGGAGCACCTTCCTTCGCCGGTCAAGCTAACAAGCAGGCCTCCAGGGAAGCAGCCGGTGGCGGCCCGGAAAAGTCGCCTGCCGAGCCACTGTCCCGCGTCCAGTTTCCGCGCACCTTCACGGGACGGAATCTGAAGATGCTCGCCTTCCCCCTGGGAGGCATCGGCACCGGGACGATCTCGCTGGGGGGGCGCGGGCAACTGCGCGATTGGGAAATCTTCAACCGCCCGGACAAAGGAAACTCGCTGGATTACTGCTTCCCGGCAATTTGGGTCAAAGTCGGGGACCGCGAGCCGGTGGCGCGAGTGCTCGAAGCGCGCCTCCAGCCACCCTACGAAACAAACCCCAGCGGCCTCGGCGCCGAAAACGCTCCGGGCTTGCCGCGTTTTGCCGAAGCCACGTTCGCTGGCGCGTACCCGTTCGCGCGCATCGCGTTTCGCGATCCGAAGCTGCCTGTGGAAGTCTCGCTCGAAGCCTTTAATCCTCTCGTGCCGCTGGATGTCGACGCCTCCGGTTTGCCCGTGGCCATCCTGCGATACACGGTTCGCAATCCGATTAACACGGCTGCCAAAGTTGCCATCGCCCTCAGTCTCGAGAATCCCGTGGGCCGAGAGGGAAGGCAAACAGCTTTCCGCGAAGCGCCGGGACTGAGTGGCCTGTTCATGACGAACCCGTTCCTGGCGTCCTTCGATCCCCTGAATGGCTCGTTCGCACTCTGCGCCGTGGGAGCGCCGGAGGGCAGTGTTTCCTATCTGCGCGGCTGGAAGCGGGCGCGGTGGTGGGACGGTGTGCTGACTTTCTGGGACGACTTCACGGCAGACGGCGCACTAGACTCGGACTCTCGCGTGGCCATGCCCGTGGGCTCGCTGGCAGTCACGCAGGCGATTCCCGCCGGCCGCGAGGCAACGGTCACGTTCCTGCTCGCCTGGCATTTTCCCAACCGCACGCCGGAACGTTGCGGCTGGCCGGCCCCCGAAAGCGTGCCCAAGAGCACTGTCGTGGGGAACGCCTATACCGAGCGCTTCGCGGACGCTTGGGACGTGAGCCAGCACGTCGCACAGGAACTTCTCAAACTCGAGGCGCGGACCCGCGCCTTCGCCCAGGCGCTGGAGTCGTCCACACTCCCGCCGGCGGTGCTGGATGCGGCGACGAGCAATCTTTCCACGCTACGTGTGAACACCTGCTTCCGCACGGCCGATGGCGAGTTTCACGGATTCGAAGGCTGCTCCGATCACGAGGGCTGCTGCCACGGAAGCTGCACGCCCGTTTGGAACTACGAACAGGCCACAGCCTTTTTGTTTCCGGCGCTGGCACGCTCGCTGCGGGAGTCGGAGTTCCTTCGAAACACCGATGCGAACGGTCTGATGGGCTTCCGTTCCTATCTGCCAGACGGCAAGCAGATCTGGCAGATGGCCGCCGCGGACGGCCAGATGGGTTGCCTGATCAAGCTTTACCGGGACTGGAAATTATCCGGCGACACGGATTGGTTGCGCCGATTGTGGCCGAACGCCAAGCGCGCGCTGGAATTCGCCTGGATCGAAAACGGCTGGGACGGCAACCGCGATGGGGTGGCCGAGGGCGTTCAGCACAACACCTACGACGTGGAGTTCTACGGTCCGAACCCGCTGTGCGGGGTTTATTATCTCGGGGCGCTGCGCGCGGGCGAGGAGATGGCGCGTGTGCTCGGAGACGAAAACACGGCCCGCGAGTATCGCCGGCTGTTTGAGAACGGCCGCCGCTGGATCGACCAGAACCTTTTCAACGGTGAGTACTACATTCAGAAGGTAGAGGGACGTCCGGAGAGTCGAATTCCTGCAGGTTTGCGCGTTGGCATGGGGGCAGGAAATACGCTCGCGCCCGATTACCAGATGGGGGGCGCCTGCCTGGCGGATCAGTTGTTGGGCCAGTACTTGGCGCATGTCGCGGGTCTCGGGTACCTGCTGGACGAAGCGCACGTGCGGCAAACGCTGAAGTCGATTGTCAAATATAATTACAGACCGAACCTGAGCGAACACGCCGGGCTGCAACGCACTTACGCACTGAATGAGGAAGGTGGAGTTCTGGTCGCGACCTATCCTTCGGGCAAGCGTCCGGAAATTCCGTTTCCTTATTTCGGTGAGGTCTGGACAGGTCTAGAGTACCAGCTTGCGGCGCACCTGGTTTTCGAGGGGATGGTTACGGAGGCGCTCACAGTCGTGGAAAGCGCCCGTCAGCGCTTCGATGGCGAGCGACGCAATCCCTGGAACGAAGCCGAGTGCGGTCATCACTACGCGCGCCCCATGGCGAGTTGGGCTACCATCGTGGCCTGGAGCGGATTCCGCTATTCCGCCCCGGAGCGCGAGCTCACCCTGATGCCACGCACGCGCCGTCAGGCGTTCCGTTGCTTCTGGTCGGTACCCTCGGGTTGGGGCACGTTCGTGCAAACCCTCAAACCTCAGAGCCAGCGCGTGGAAGTCCAGGTAACCGAGGGTGCGATTGTTGTGGCGCGTTTGGCGGTCAATGGGGTCGGAAAGGGTCCGCGCGGAAAGATCTCCGCGCGACTCGGGACCTTAGCCTTACGGGCTGAGCTGGAGCAGGAGGCCGAGCGGCGAGTCATCACCTTCGACCCCGAAATCAAGGCGACTCCGGAACATCCGATCGAGGTCTTGTTGACGGCGTGAGGAGGTTCGTGGGGGAGAAGAAACCCCTCTCCCTCCCGGTCGCCGCGGCCCGCCGCCCAGAGGCTTTGGTGCCCGAGACGCCCTCCCGCGGATGCGAAGTTCTGGGCCGCAGGGCGGCGATAGAGGGGCTAGGGGGTGAGGGAGTTCTTTGATCGTAGATCGAACGGCGATTCCGTGACCCCCCAATAATGGAGCTTCACACCCGCGCCTGCGGTCGCGCTTCCCGCGGAACGAGGGACTTGTTGGGATCAACCACCAACCAGGCTGCGGCGCCCAGAGCGCACAAGCTGGCCGCGGTCAGGAATGACGCGGTCCAGCCAAAGTGCCTGGCGAGCGCAGGTGTCAGACCGGCAGTCACTGCGCCCCCGATTTGGCCTCCCATGTTCATGAAACCGGAAAGTGAGCCGGAGGAGCGTCCGCCCAGGTCAGCGGAGAGCGCCCAATAGGCACTTTGCGAGATGTAGAGCGCGCCCGCGCCGGCGGCGAGCATGATACTGGCCGCGGCGGCACTCTGCGCCTGGGCGCCGGCGGCGACGAACACCGCGGCGCCTGTCAGGCCCAAGGCGGCCACTCCACAGCGTCCCCACCAGCGCCCGAAGCGCCGACTCACGGCGTCGGCGATCCCGCCGCCCACCGCCGATCCCAGGGACATGGCCACGAAGGGCAACATGCCGTAATAGCTGCCGGTCTTGAGGTCCAGGCCGCGGACCCTGGTCAAGTAAATGTAAAACCAAGTGAAGAAGATGTAGGCGACGTACCCAAAGCAGAAATAGCTGAGGGTGATGGCCCAAACGTCCTGGCTCGCGAGCATCGTGCCCCACGAGAGTTTTGGTCCCTCGCCGCGGTCAGCTTGCAGGATGCCCTCGCGAATCCATTTTCTCTCGGCGTCGTTCACCCAGGCATGCTGGTCAGGATGATCGCGCGCCATGCCGTACCACCCCACTGCCACCAGCAGTCCCAGTAGGGCGCAGAACCAAAAGGCGGCGCGCCAGCCGAAGTGAATCATGATAGAAGCGATGAGGGGCGGCGTGAGGGCGGCGCCGGCGCCCACACCGGCAAAGATCAGGCCGTTGGCCAA
>Ga0187854_10003570_pt1 | contig 12253 bp, 13 predicted proteins | sample June2016WEW_6_15_FD_132445 | JGI IMG/M metagenome (GOLD analysis project Ga0187854, IMG submission 132445) | Peatland microbial communities from SPRUCE experiment site at the Marcell Experimental Forest, Minnesota, USA - June2016WEW_6_150 | ecosystem: Environmental > Terrestrial > Soil >...
ATCTCGTTGGGCCATGCCATCTTTTTTGGAACCGGGGCTTATACCTCCACCCTGATGTTGATGAAACTGGGAATCAGCCCATGGCTGGGGATGCTGGCGGGTGGGGCCGTATCGATCGGCATTGCCTTCATCATCGGGTATCCCTGCTTTAAGCTGGCCGGCCACTATTTCGCCATCGCCACGATTGCCATCGGAGAGATCGCCATGGTGTGCATGCTCAACTGGGACTGGGCCGGATCGGCCGTGGGCTTAACCCTGCCCATCCTTCCCGAAGGATTCATCAACATGGAGTTCCACACCACCAAGGCTCCCTACTACTACATCGCTTTCGGCTTTTTGATCGTGGCCGTTCTCATAACCTACGGGGTCGACCGGTCCAAGCTCGGGTATTACTTTAAGGCCATCAAAGGGGACCTGGATGGAGCCCGCAGTTTGGGAATCAACACGGGCAGGTATAAATTCTATGCCCTGGCTCTGAGTGCTTTCCTGACCTCGATCTGTGGATCTTTCTATGCCCAGTATGTTCTCTTCATTGACCCGGATAGCACCTTTCCGTTGATTCTTTCCATCATTCTTTGCCTGGTGGCTACCCTCGGCGGAGTAGGGACCGTCTGGGGTCCGGTCATCGGGGCGGCCATCCTCATCCCCATCTCTGAGTTTACCCGCATCCAATTCGGGGGAGGGGGCAAGGGAACCGACCTGATCATTTATGGTTTCCTCATCATGATCATCTCCATCTATCAACCCTTTGGAGTGATCGGCCTAGCCAAGCGTTTCAAGAAAAAGGAGTCTCCGTAATGGCCCTTCTGGAGGTGAAGCAACTCACCAAGAATTTTGGCGGCCTCATGGCCAATGATCATATTGATCTTCAGGTCGATGAGGGAGAAATTGTCGGCCTGATCGGGCCTAACGGAGCGGGTAAAACTACGCTCTTCAACTGTATCGCCGGCTTTTACCCTCCCAGCAGCGGCAGCGTCCAGTTTAAAGGAGAAGAGATCATCGGTTTGCTGTCGAATGAGGTCTGCCTACGGGGGATCGCCCGGACTTTTCAGATTGTGCGGGTTTTCAAAGATCTGCCCGTTCTGGATAACGTCATGGTGGGCGCTTTTAACCGCACCAATTCGGCTGGCCAAGCCAGGAAGAAAGCTCTGGAGGTCCTGGACTTCTGCGGTTTGACCGCCAAAAAGAACCTGCTCGCCAGCGGCCTGACCATTGCCGACAAAAAGAGGCTGGAAGTGGCCAAAGCCTTTGCCACTGCGCCCCGGCTCCTCATGCTGGACGAAGCCATGGCTGGCCTGAACCAGACGGAAACGGCTGAAGCGGTGGCGCTGGTGAAGAAGATCTGCCAATCGGGAACCACCATTCTCCTCGTGGAACACGTGATGGAAGTGGTGATGCCCATTTCCAACCGGGTGGTGGTCCTGGACTACGGGAAAAAAATTGCCGAGGACACCCCGGAAAAAGTCATCCACACCGAGGAAGTCATCAAGGCCTATCTGGGAGACAAATATCATGCTTCGCGTCGAGCGCATTAAAGTTTCTTATGACGAGGTCCCGGCCCTGCACGAAGTCTCTTTCCAGGTTGAACCGGGGCAGATCGTCTCCATCGTGGGCGCCAACGGCGCCGGCAAATCAACGATCCTGAAGAGCATTTCCAGTGTGCTCCGACTCGACGAAGGGTCGATCTCCTTCGAAGATCAGAGGATCGATCAAATGCCTCCCCACAAGGTCGTGGATATGGGGATTGCCCATGTTCCCGAGGGAAGGCGATTGTTTGCCCGCCTGACCGTTACCCAAAACCTGACCCTGGGAGCCTACACGCGAAAATCCCCGGAGCATCGGGAAGCCACGTTGAAAACCATCTTCAAGCTCTTCCCGGTTTTGGAGCAGCGTCAACAACAAAGGGCTGGAACCCTGAGCGGCGGAGAACAGCAGATGCTGGCCATCGCCCGGGGTTTGATGTCTAAACCCAAGCTGCTGATGCTCGACGAGCCCTCCATGGGGATCATGCCCAAACTGATAACCGAGATCTTCGAGATGATCCAACGGCTGAATCAGGAAGAGAAGCTTACCATTCTGCTGGTCGAGCAGAACGTTCAGGAAGCCTTAGAAGTGGCCCATTACGCCTATATCCTGCAAACCGGCCGGGTCATGATGGAGGGGAAACCCGCTGAACTTCTGCAGACGGATATGATCCGGAAAGCTTATCTTGGGCTATAGGCAAAAGGGACAAGGCACGAGGATAAAGAGCAGCAGCGAAAGTGAAAAGGGGGAAGGGGAAGGGTTAGAAAAAAATCTAATTCTTCCCTTTTTCTTTTGGGGGAACTGGTTTTGCTTTGGCTAGAGAAAGGCAGAGCCGCCGCAACTGGGAAACGAGTTTGAGACGGGTGGAAATCGCTTTAGGCGACATATCAACTTTCATTGATGCCTTCCTTCAGCTTTTGTATATCATCTAGATCCTGCCCGCTGCCTCTTAGGGACTTCAGATAAAGCAAACCTTCGCGGGAAACAACCCGAATTGTTCCTTCTTCCCATTCCACTTCCTTACGACTGTCCCATACTTTCTTAATCAGTGGAGTCACTAAAAGAAAATCCAAGGATAACCAATAGCCCGTTTCTATATCTTTCTTTGAAACTCGATGGATTTCGATACCCCCCTGGACAAAACTCATCGGTTCAGCTTTGATTATGTATCCTAATCCTCGGGTTAGGGCCTGAACCTGATCTAAGTATTCTTTCTCGATCAAAATATCAATATCAACGGTTGCCCTTGGAATTCCATAAAGCGCGAGAGCCAACCCACCACACAAAGCATAATTTATTTTGGCTTCATTGAGCCGACCAACTAAAGCTTTTAATTCCTTATAAAGATCAAGCATAGAATTTGTTTGCAACTCACAACTCACCACTCACAACTTACCTTTTACCAGTTCAATGATCTTCTGGGCCGCCTCGCGCATGTTTTTGTAGGTGAGAATGTTAAGCCCGGATTCCTCGAGGATTTTTCGGCCCAGTTCCACGTTCGTTCCCTCCATTCGTACCACCAGCGGGATCGTCAAGGGCCGCTCCCGGAGAGCATCTACAATCCCCTGGGCGTAGCTGTCGCAACGGGTGATACCCCCGAACATGTTGATAAAAAGCCCTCTGACTTTGGGATCGGAACGAAGAAGACCGAAAGCGTTCCGGATTACATCTTTGGTCGCTCCGGCCCCGGCATCCAGAAAGTTGGCTGGTTCCCCTCCATAATATTTCAGAAGGTCCAGGGTGGCCATCCCCAAGCCCGCGCCGTTGACGATACAGCCAATATTGCCCGAGAGGTTGACATAGTTCAGATTCAACCTTGTGGCCTCCACGTCCCGCGGATCTTCCTGTTCGATATCGCGCAAGGCCTGGAGTTCAGGATGGCGATAGAGAGCATTGTCATCGATGTTCATTTTGGCGTCCAGGGCGACCAATTCTCCCCGCGCGGTCAGGACGAGGGGATTGATCTCGGCCAGGGAACAATCACAATCCATGAAAGCGCGGAACAGAGAAAAGGCCACAGCCGCGCCTTTCCCTATGATCCCCCCCTGCAAGCCCATATCGATGCAGAGCTTTCGGCCCTGGAAATTGGTAAAACCGCACCCCGAATCGACTGCGAATTTTTGGATCTTTTCCGGAGATTTGGCGCTGACCTCCTCAATCTCTACCCCGCCTTCGGAGCTTCCGATCACCACCACTTTCCCCAGCTTGCGATCGATGGTCGCTCCCAGATAAAGCTCCTGGCTGATCGGGAGCGCTTCTTCCACCAGAACCCGGCTGACTGGCTTCCCCTGCGGGCCGGACTGCCGGGTCACCAGCCGCATCCCAAACATGGCCCGGGCAATTTCCCGGACTTCGGTCGGGTCCTTAGCCTTCCGGATTCCACCCGCCTTCCCCCTCCCGCCAGCATGGACTTGAGCCTTCACGATGAAGGGACCCGGGCCGATTCCTTGAGCTGCCGCTTCCGCGTCCCGGAGGTCGAAGGCCACCTGGCCTTTCGGAATCTTGACCCCATGACGGAGAAGAATCTCTTTGGCCTGGTACTCGTGAATGTTCATGGATCGACCTCCTTCATCCGACTGGGGTTTCCGTTCTTGGGAGAGAAAGTCCCCTCCCCCTTACTTACCAAAAGGGGAGGGGGCGAAGGAGTTAATACTTTTCGCTCATGACCTTCTTCTTCAGCTCACCGATCGCCCATGCGGGGTTCAAGGACTTCGGACAACAGGCTGTACAATTGAAAATGGTATGACAGCGCCAGAGCGCATGGCGATTGTTTAGGATCGGTAACCGCTCCCCCAGACCCTGATCCCGGGAATCGAAGACGAACCGGTAAGCATTGAGCAGGGCCGCCGGACCAAGATAGTTCGGGTTCGTCCAGTACGAGGGGCAGGAGGAAGTGCAGGCTCCACAGAGGATGCACTCGTAAGATCCATCGATCTTCTTCCGGTCTTCGATGCTCTGGTAGCGCTCCTTATCCGTGGGTGGCGTGCCGGCGATAAAGTAAGGCTTTACCGCTTCCAGCTTGTTAAAGAAATCCTCCATATCGACCGCCAGGTCCTTGATCACCTTAAAATGCCTGAGGGGTTCAATTTCTATGGTTCCCCCTCCAAGGGACTTAACCTGGGTTTCACAGGCCAGACGATTTAGCCCGTTTACGGTCATGGCGCAAGACCCACAGATCCCGTGGCGACAGGAGCGGCGGAAGGTCAGGGTACCATCCTGTTTCCATTTGATCTCGTTCAGGATATCCAGGATCGTCATCCCGATCCCCTCCTGCATTTCTACCTGGTAGGATTTGTAATAGGGAGACTTGTCCTCGTCCGGGTTGAAACGGAAAATCTTAAAAGTCTGCATCATCGTTTTTGCTCCTTTGAAGTAGGGGCAACTCATGAATTGCCCCTACAGGGTATTCCCACACCGCCCCGGAGTAGGGCGGTTCGTGAACCGCCCCTCCCCCCTAGGGTTGAAAATCCTGCCCTTAGAACTTCCTTTCCTCCGGTTGGAAGCGGGTGACCACCACGGGTTTATAATTCAGTTTGATCCCTTGATCCGTCTTCCAGGCCAGCGTGTGTTTCATCCAGTTTTGGTCATCCCGTTTGGGGAAATCTCTCCGGAAGTGGGCTCCCCGGCTTTCGGTCCGGGCTAATCCGCCCACGACGATGGTTTCCACAAAGTCGAGCATGTTGCCGAGCTCAATGACATCGAGGAGCTCGGTGTTGAACCGCTGACCTTTGTAGCTAATCTCAACCCATTTGTATTGTTCTTGAAGAGATTTGATGACCTTCAACTCTTCTTTTAAAAGTTTTTCTTCCCGGTAGATTCCGCAATTGACCATCATGGTCGTCTGCAATTCGTCCCGGATGGCTGCGGGGCTTTCTTTGCCCTTGGCGGACAGCAAGCAATCCAGTTTCGACTTGGCCTTCTCCAGGCCATCCTTGGGAACTGGAACTTTATCGCCTCCATTGGCGATGTACTTGGCCATCGACCGCCCCGTCCTTCTTCCGAAGACTGCGCAGTCCATCGTAGAATTGCAGCCCAGGCGGTTGGCTCCATGGACCGAGACGCAGGCGCATTCCCCGGCCGCGTAGAATCCCCTCACCGGTGTATTCTTGGGGTCCATGACCACCTGCCCATTCACATTGGCGGGGATCCCGCCCATGGCATAATGGGCGGTGGGAAGAATGGGAACGAAGTCGGTGATGGCATCGATTCCGGCGAATTTCAGGATGAGTTCGTGGATCTGGGGAAGTTTCTCCATGATCGCCTGCTTTCCCAGGTGGCGCATGTCCAAATGGACATACCCCTTTCCCCCGATCCCCCGGCCTTCGTTAATCTCCGTCTGAATCGACCGGGAGACTACATCCCGGGGGGAGAGTTCCATCTTTGCCGGGGCATACTTCTCCATGAACCGCTTGCCTTCATTGTTTACCAGGTATCCCCCTTCCCCCCGGGCCCCTTCCGTAACCAGAACTCCGGAAGGATAAAGTCCGGTGGGATGGTACTGGACAAATTCCATGTCTTCCAGCGGCAGGCCGGCCTGCAGGACCAGGGCCATCCCGTCTCCCGTGTTGGAAAGGGCGTTGGTATTCACTTTCCAGGCCCGGGCGTAGCCTCCCGTGGCGAACATCACGGTCTTGGCGTGGAACACGTGGAGGCCCCCGTTGCGCATGTCCCAGGCGATCACGCCAGAACACACATTATTCTCCATCAAGAGGCTCATGATGAAAAACTCTGAATAGAAACGTACATCGTGCTTGATGCATTGCTCGTAGAGCGTATGCAGCATGGCATGGCCCGTGCGGTCGGCGGCATAGCACATCCGGCGGATGGCGCCTCCCTTTCCGAAGTTGCTGTAGTGCCCCCCGAACTCCCGCTGGGCAATCTTGCCATCCTCCGTGCGGCTGAAAGGGCAGCCCCGGTGTTCCAGATCATAGGCGACCTCAATGGCATCGCGGACGAGAACCTCCTGGGCATCCTGGTCCCCCAGGTAGTCGGCCCCTCGGACGGTATCGTAGAGATGCCATTCCCAGTGGTCTTCCTCCAGGCTCCCCAGCGCAGCGGCCGTCCCGCCCTGGGCGGAGATGGAATGGGAGCGGGTCGGGTAAACCTTAGAGAGTACCGCGGTATCCACCGACTGGCTGGATTCCAGGGCCGCGTACAGGCCGGCAATGCCCGCTCCAACGATGACTACGTCGTGTTCATGAACCATTTCATTCCTCCAGTTTTCGACTCACCGCAGAGAGCGCAGAGACCGCGGAGACGAGACAACTGAAAAATCAAAAGGCAAAGCAAAAAATCGACAGCAAAAAGGTTTGCTTTTTATTTCTATTCTCGGCGTTCTCAGCGTGCTCTGCGGTAAATAAGTGTCTTTTCATGTGCCAAAAGGCACCAATGTTACAAACCCCAGAATGAGGAAGGCAACGCCAACGATCCAGGAAATTCCGTACAGGGCCACCCGGACCCAGTTGGTTTTTACATAATCCTCGATGATCAACCAAAAGCCGTTCAAGATGTGGTAGAGGAGCAAGATAACAAAACCGACATGAAAGAACTTCCAGAAAGGACTCCCCAGGTCCACCGGTGAGGCGCCGAAATGGACCGCCCCCATATGGATGACCAGAATGACCGCAACCAGGATCCCGGAAATTCTCTGGAAGAGCCAGCTGGAAGCACCTGAACTATTCGCTGTTGAAAAGGCCATTTTCTTTCTCCTCCTAAATGGCTGCTAAAGTGGTCACAAAGATCACCAGCCCGATGACCATCATTACCCAATAGAGCTTCTTGTGGTAGAGGGCTCCGTTCCCAAAATCGATGATCAACTCTCGTATCCCGTTCATGGTATGGTAGATCAGGAAGGCCAGGAGAACCACCACCACCACCTTGTGGGTCAAAAAGTTGCTGATCGCCGCCAGCCCTTTTTGATCATATTTCATCCCGAACTGGGCCAGGATATGGAGTAAGAGATAAATCCCCACAGCCGCCCCGGTGATGCGGTGGATCAACCAGGCCGTTGCCCCGGTTTGCCAACGATAAAGCATTTTCTTCTCCTTTTTTCACCGCAGAGAACGCGGAGTCCGCAGAGAAAAATCCCCTATTCAAAGATTCTTGATATCGAATTTTTTAGGATTCTGGAGTTTTGAATTTAAAGATTTGTCTCGGCGTCCTCTGCGGTGAATGTTTGTTTTTAACGCGCATACTGCTGCATGCCCTGCTGGTACAGGTCGTTCCCCTTGGTGTCGTTCACCACGATCACCGGAAAATCCTCGACTTCCAGACGGGTGACGGCCTCCGGGCCAAGGTCCTCATAGGCTACCACCTGGGCCTTTTTGATGGCCTTGGCCAGGAGCGCCCCTGCGCCCCCCGTCGCCGCAAAATAGACGGCTTTGTACTTCTTCATGGCCTCCACGACCTCTTTCTTGCGCATGCCTTTGCCGATCATTCCTTTCAAACCGATTTCCATCAGCCTGGGGGAATAGGTATCCATGCGACCGCTGGTCGTCGGGCCGGCCGAACCGATGGCCTGGCCGGGTTTCGCCGGTGCCGGCCCTACGTAATAGATCACCTGTCCTTTGAGATCGACGGGGAGAGGCTTCCCTTCCTTTAAAAGGTCAAACAGCCGCTTGTGGGCTGAGTCCCTTCCCGTATAAATTACCCCATTGAGGAAGACCTTATCCCCCGCCTTCAGCTTTTCCACGTCGGCGTCGGAAAGGGGGGTTTTCAATCGAATTGGTTGGCTCATCCTTATACCTCCTCCTCTCTCAAATTACGGCTTCTTTATGCCGGTGAGAGTGGCAGTTGATGTTTACGGCCATGGGAAAGCTGGCAATATGGCAGGGGATCATTTCTACGTGCACCGCCAGGGCCGTGATTCTTCCTCCCAGCCCCTGTGGGCCGATCCCCAGTTTGTTGATCCGGGTGAGAAGCTCTTCTTCCATCGCCGCCAGCTGAGGGTCGGAATTTTTCTGCCCCAGAGGCCGGAGGAGGGCCTTTTTGGCAGTGAGGGCGCACTCTTCAAAGGTTCCGCCAATGCCCACTCCCACCACGACCGGCGGGCAGGGATTGGAGCCGGCCTGTTTTACCCATTCGACCACGCGGTTCTTGATGCCCTCGACCCCATCCGAGGGGCTGAGCATGTTCACCATGGACATGTTCTCGCTCCCTCCCCCCTTGGGAGCCACGATGATTTTCATTTTCTCGCCGGGGACGATTTGCAAGTGGATGATCGCCGGGGTGTTATCCTTGGTGTTGGCCCGGGTAAAACAATGGCAGGAAGATTTTCGAAGATAACCGTCCTTATACCCCTGTCTGACCCCTTCATTGACGGCAGCGTTGAAATCTCCTCCGGTAACGTGTACTTCCTGTCCTAACTCTATGAAGAGCACGGCCAGGCCGGTATCCTGGCAGAGGGCCACCTGTTCCTCCCGGGCGATGCGGGCATTTTCCTTAAGCTGCTGGAAGACCTCTTTCCCCACGGGCGATTCTTCTTGCTTCTCCCCCCGGTCGAAAGCGGCCAGCACGTCCTCTCCCAGATAAAGGTTGGCATCGATACAGAGTTTTTTTACTACCTCTGTGATCTGCTTGACATTAATCTCTCTCATTCCATCCTCCTTCAAAATCAGAAAAGGGGCATTCGGGGATCTTCAACTTTTTCCACTCGTCACATTAGAGACCCGGTTCCGCGTGAGTCCGCGAATGCCGCTGAGATCAAATTTTGCACTCGGGAATCAGCCCTTTTTCCATCATGAGATCGACCTCCTGCCGGGCCCGGTTGATAATCGCGGAAGCTTTCTCGAAGAGCTGCTCTTTGGTCATCTTGACCCGGGCCACCTTCTGCTCAATGGCTTTGAGGGCCACGGCCACGGCCTGCCGGGGAAAGACATCCCGCTCATCCATGGTGGGGAGCAGATAATCCTTCCGGAGGCCCTTGTCTTCGGCACACTTGGCCAGTTCCACGGCCGATGCGATGCACATCTCATCCGTGATGGTCGTGGCCATGACATCCAGGGTGCCGCGGAAAATCGCCGGGAAGCACAGGGAGTTGTTGACCTGGTTGGGGAAATCGGACCGCCCTGTGGCGATCACTTTGGCTCCCCCCTCCTCAGCCTCCCAGGGGTAGATCTCGGGGATGGGGTTGGCGCAGGCAAAGATGATGCCATCTTTGGCCATCTTCTTTACCCATTCCTTTTTGATGACATCCGGGCCGGGCTTGGCCAGGGCCACTACGGCATCGGCACCTTCCATGGCCTCGGCGATCCCGCCTTTGCGCTGTTCTGCATTGGTGATCTGGCAGAAGTGCCATTTTTCCTTAAACTCCTTCTGCAGTTCGGTTCTTCCCTTGTGGAGGGTCCCCTTGGTGTCTACCATGATCATCCTGGAAGGGTCGACGCCATAGGCGACCATAACCCGGGCGGTAGCGATATTGGCGGCCCCGGAACCGATCTGAACAATGCGCCCCTTTTTGAAATCTTTACCTACTACCTTGAAAGCGTTGATCAACCCCGCCAAGGTCACAGCTGCAGTGCCCTGCTGGTCATCATGCCAGACGGGAATCTTGGATTCTTTGCGCAGGGTATCCAGGATGTAAAAACACTTGGGTTGGGAAAAGTCTTCCAGGTTAATTCCTCCGAAGCAGGGGGAGATGAGCTTGACGGTTTTAATGATTTCATCTGGGTCTTTGGTGGCTAAACAGATGGGCCAAGCATCCACCCCACCCAGATATTTAAACAGAATGGCTTTCCCCTCCATGACCGGGATGGCCGCCTCCGGCCCGATGTCTCCCAGCCCCAGCACGCGGGTTCCGTCTGAAACTACGGCTACCATGTTGCCTTTGTTGGTATGCTCGAAGACTTTTTCCGGGTGGGCTTCGATGTCCCGGCAGGCTGCGGCCACGCCCGGCGTATACCAGATGGCAAAATCGTTGAAATCCCGTACGCAGCATTTGACCGCAGAGGCAATCTTGCCCTTATAAAAAGGGTGCATCTTCAACGCGTCTGCTGATGGTTTTTTGGATTTTTCCAAAAGTTGTTCTTTGGTTAACATGTTTTCCTCCTTTTGTTTCCTGCCGCATTCTCTGCCGCAGGATTGTGGTTCTTGAATTTTCCCCCCTTCTTCTGAAGGGGGGATGGGCTAACGTTCACTCAACTCTAAAAGTATGCCGTTCGTTGATTTGGGATGGATAAAGGCAATCTTCGCCCCCCCGGCCCCTCTCCGTGGTTTTTCGTCGATCAGTCGCACCCCCTTCTCCTTCAATTCCTTTAATGCCGCTTCGAGGTTATCCACTCGCAAGGCAATGTGCTGAATCCCCTCTCCCCGGCTCTCGATGAACTTGGCGATCGCACCGTCCGGGGCCGTAGATTCAAGAATCTCAAGCTCGCTCTCTCCCACGGGGAGAAAAGCAGTGGTGGCCTTCTGCTCTTCCACCGTCTCCCTCCCTTCGATCGGTAAACCCAGAATCGCATTCCAGAAGGGGGCTACCTGATCGATGGACTTGGCTGCAATCCCGATATGGTCAATTTTCAATATCTTCATAAAAGGGCCCCCCTATACCTTCAGATTTTGGCGCGTACCGCGTCGCATCTCAAAAATAATATGAATAAATTCTCACGTGAAGCCGAGGGTCGGACCGATGCGCGCCGCCAAAATCCGGCGGGAGCGAGCTCCCTTGTACCGCATCGCTCTGTTTCCGCAGAGGAGAACGCGGGCAAGCGCGCAATGCCTCCGTAAATACCCGAAAAGCGGACTCTTGGGCAGCCTCCGGAGTAAGATCCCCGTTGGCTCCGGAGGAACCACCGCTTTTTTTGGCAAGCGCATCGGTCCGGGCCTCGGCTCCTGGGCAACAGGGTTCAACTTTGTCAGCTCATTTCTGGGATACGACATTGCTGGCTTAAGTTATCAATTTTCTTTTTTCCTGTTGCCCATTGCCTAGTGCCTATCGCCTATTTGCCGTTTGCCTTCAGACTTCAGACTTTGACGGCCGGTTCGTACTCTCCAAACACACCCCGCAGCGTATCGCAGATCTCCCCCAAAGTGCAATAGGCTCGAACGCAATTAAGGATCGGGACCATCAAATTCCCGTCACCCTGGGCAGTTTTCTTCAACTCCGCCAGGGAGGTCTTGACCCGCTGGGAATCTCGCGATGCCTTGAGTTCGGCAATCCTCTTGATCTGAACCTCCCGAACCCTGGGTTCAACCTTCAGCAATCCCTTGGGCGGCGGCTCCTTGGACTGGAATCGATTTACCCCTACGATCACCCGATCCCCGGACTCGATCTCCTTCTGGTAGCGGTAGGCACTCTCCTGGATCTCCTTCTGAATGTACCCTTTCTCAACGGCCGTAACGGATCCCCCCATCGCGTCGATCTTTTCAATGTAATCCTGGGCCCGCTTTTCGATTTCGTCGGTTAATTTTTCGATGTAGAATGAGCCCCCGAGAGGGTCTGCCGCATCAGCCGCGCCGGACTCATAGGCAATCAACTGCTGGGTTCGCAGGGCAATCTGCACGGACTGTTCTGATGGAAGGGCTAAGGCCTCGTCCATGGAGTTGGTGTGCAGAGATTGCGTTCCACCAAGCACTGCGGCCAGAGCTTGCCAGCCAACCCGTATGATGTTGTTGGAAGGCTGTTGCGCGGTAAGGGTGGAACCCGCCGTCTGGGTGTGGAAGCGAAGCATCCAGGAACGCGGGTTTTTGGCCTTGAAGCGATCCTTCATAATCTTGGACCAAAGACGGCGGGCAG
>Ga0187854_10003584_pt1 | contig 12205 bp, 8 predicted proteins | sample June2016WEW_6_15_FD_132445 | JGI IMG/M metagenome (GOLD analysis project Ga0187854, IMG submission 132445) | Peatland microbial communities from SPRUCE experiment site at the Marcell Experimental Forest, Minnesota, USA - June2016WEW_6_150 | ecosystem: Environmental > Terrestrial > Soil >...
ATCGGCGCAGAAGATGGTAGCCCCCTGTTGATCTATCCGCCCGGTAATGCACACTTCGGATGAATGCGCATTCCGCGTCAATAGGGCCAGACAGCCATTCCATCTGAGCCTGTTGCCAACTGCCAACACGATTCCGGGTGTATCGTCGCGTACTCGGAAACTGGCCCACCACCTCGGTTACGGCTTGTGGATTCGGCGGCGGATATCGGGCCAGAATTCCCGCAATTCGTAGACGGCGGCGTCCCCCGCGATGTACGTCCACCAAATGTTCAGGTTGTTGGTGAGCGTTCGGTCCCCCGTGGGATGGTAGGCGTTGGAAATGGCGGCGGCCGTGGCTCTGCCGAAGAGCTCAGAGAAGTTGAGCTGTTCCTGCCCGGAGTCCGTGCGGGTGACAAAGACGCGGCTCGCGGCGTAAGCCGCACGGTGGGAGAACCCTCCTGTCCCCATCCGGTAGTAGCGAGGGTCCTGTCGTAACAGGGAGGGAAACGCGGCCTTGGTCATGAAGCTGCCGATGGCGGAGTCGGCAAACGATGACCCATACCGCTTCGCATACCCACGAAATCCCTGCCCGAAGGCCGCTTGATTATTGTCGGCTTGGCTGATGCCCGCGCGCACGGCCACGTAAGGGTATTTGTAGGGGGCGAACGCGCTGCGGGCGGCTAGCTCGAATTTCTGCCCGGCGGTTAGCGGGGGGACGTGGGAAGCGTTCTCCACAGTCAGGGAGTTGGGCAGCGTGCGGAAAATCCGGTCATTCTGGGGGCGGCTTTGGTCCCGGGTCCCGGGGGCTTTGCTGCCCTCAATCTTTTCCCCCGTCTCGGCTTGGCCTGGCGGAGCAGCCTCCGTGGGCATCTGCTGCGCTTGTTGCGCCATCAACTGAAAAGATAATGCCAGTGAACAAATTACCAGAGCTCCCCTAACCCAACTCGGCGTCCAGCGGTTTGGGTTGACCATCGTCGCTGTTTGTCTCCCTACCCACGTATCGGCAGAAAAAGCCCGGCCCATTACCGTACCTTGCCGGTGGGCTACGAAAGTGGCCTGACGTGCGGAGGGTTGCAAAAGTCACGCTCCGTCCAATCCCCCCGAAGCCCCCAGGGCCGGCGCTACAGGTAATGCTCGAACCACGCCACCGTGCGGGCCATGACCTCGCGTTCCCAGGAAATGGACGTGAAGACGTGGTCGGCGCCCGAGATGAGGGCAAGTTCCTTGGCGTCGGCGCCGGCGGCCCGGAAGAAATCGCGCGCGTGCGAGACGGGGATATGTTCATCCTTTTCCGAGTGGATGATGAGCGTCGGGCCTCGGTATCGGGCGAGATGCCGAATGGGCTCGACTTTCAGCACATCGTCCAGGAAGCGCGGAGAGATTTCGCGCGCGTCGAATTCGACGGCGCCCGGCTTGCCGGGAATGGGCTGGGCGGACTTCTCCGCGATTTCACGCAGCCGGGCGGTGTGCGCGACCGCGCTCCACAGCACCAACGCGCCTGCCTGGACGCTCGGCGCGAGCGCCGCAGCCACCGCGCCTCCCAGGGAGAACCCCAGCAGGCCCACCCGCGCCGGGTCGATTCCCTTCTGCCGGCGCAGGAAGGCGACCGCCGCGCGCCCGTCGGCGATTTCCCCGCGCAGCGTGACTTCACGAAAGTCGCCGGCGGATTCACCCGAGCCGTAGAAATCAAACCGCAAGGAGGCGATCCCCGCCTGCGCCAGGGCGCGCGAGCACTTCACGAAGATCCAGTGTGACTCCATGCGGCTGCCGGTGAAGCCATGAAACATCGTCACCGCCGGCACGCGCCGGTGGGAGGCCCCTGCGGGCCGATGCATCATGCCGCGCAACGTCTTGCCCGCGCGGTTGGGGAACTCCACAAACCTCTCGATGCTGGAACTCTTCACAGGGTCATGACCTCTCGAAGGAATGACGATCACATTTGTCAGAGCCGTCCATAGGTGGAGTTCCTAATCCGGCGCAGCCGGAATCAAGCAAGGTCGTCGACAGTCCAAGGTCGAGAGCTGGCCAGTTTCAGAGGCGTACCGAAGCCGCACCAAGGCGGGTCCCCATCGAGACGGCCCAAGACCTGCGGTCAGAAAATATCACAATGCGACGATAACGGTAATACGCTTTTTCCGAGAATGCGCTCGCAAAATGCTACGGGCGCGAAGCGCTGTAAGGTTTATTTGCTGGCCTGAATTTCTCACCACGCTGTGCTGCTTTTCATCCGGCGGGCGGGAGGGCGGCCCCGCCCTGCAGCACGAAGGGCACGCCCCCACAACCAGCGGTGCAGCGCCCGCTGCGGGCGATACGGACGTCCACGTAGGCCCTGCGAAACGCGGCTGTTGAACCCGGCGCGTGTCGAAACCGGCATGCATTGAAACCGGCTTTTGTCGCGGCGCTATTTGCTCTAGAATGGGCAGGCCAGCGGGGCGCCGAGAGGCCACGCGAGCGCGGTGGAGAAGATGCGCACGTTCACCGGCATGCTCCTCGGTCGTGCCGGGCTGGGGCGGGTTTGCGGTCCGCGCGCGCTTTGCCCCGATCGGGCCCTGCCGGCAGTCGGTGTGTTTACTTTCACTGCGATTGTCTCCATTCCCATGCTGCTATCCCGCTGGACAGTTCGCATCTGCCTTTGGTTGCTAGCCCACACGTTCTACCGGGTGGAAGTGCGCGGTGCGGAGAACCTGCCCAAGCGCGGCCCGGCCTTGCTGGTGTGCAACCACGTTTCGTTCATCGACCCGCTTCTCATCAGCGCGGGCGCGTCGCGTCCTAGCCGTTTCCTGATGTCTCGCCCCTTCTACGAGACACGGGGAATCCACTGGCTGGCAAAGCTGATGGAGGCGATTCCGGTCTCCGCTGCGGACCCGCCGCGGGAGATGGCGCAATCGCTCAACGCGGCGCAAGTCCGCTTGCGTGCGGGCGAGCTGGTTTGCCTCTTTGCGGACAGTGCGCTCATGCGAACCGGCCACTTGCCGCGCTTGGGGCCAAGTCTCGAGGGAATCTCGCGCGCCGTCACGGTCCCCGTCGTCCCCGTGCATCTCGACCGCGTGTGGGGGAACATCTTCCGCTTCGAGCGCGGGCGTTTCTTCTTCCAGTGGCCGCGCCGCATCCCCTATCGCGTCACCCTCAGCTTCGGCGCAGCGCTCGCTCCGGGCGCGAGTGCTTTTCAGGTACGGCAAGCGTTGATGACGCTGAGCGCCGAAGCCTCCTGCCGGCGCGAGGCGGTGCAACGGCCGCTGCCAGAGACGTTCCTGGACTGCGCGCGGCGCAACTGGCGGCGCTTTGCCATGGCGGATTCTTCCGGCCGCGAGGCCAGCTTCGGGCAGGCGCTGATCGGCGCGCTGCTGTTCCGGCGCTTCATCGTGAGGCGCTGCCCAGACGAGAAGATGGTGGGCGTCCTGCTGCCGCCCTCGATGCCAGCAGCGGTGATGAATCTCGGCATCAGCCTGGCAGGCCGCGTGTCTGTGAACCTGAATTACACCGCGCCGGCACAGGCGATCGATGTGGCCATCGAACGCTGCGGAATCAAGATGATTTTCACTTCGCAGAAACTGCTGGAACGATTCGGAATCGCGAAGCGGCCGGGCATGGTGATGATCGAAGGTGTGGCGCAGAGTTTCGCGAAGCGCGACAAGCTTGTCTGGGCCGCTGTCGCCCGCCTGGTTCCCACCGCGATTCTGCGCCGCTGGCTGATTCCGAGCGACGTGAAGCTGGACTCGGTCGCGACGATCGTCTTTTCGAGCGGCAGCACGGGAACCCCCAAGGGCGTGATGCTCAGCCACCGAAACATTCTCTCCAACGTGGAAGGCATGGAGCAGGCGCTCGACGTCGACCGGCGTGATTGCCTGTTGGGCATCCTGCCCTTCTTCCATGCCTTCGGCTTCACGGTGGGACTGTGGTTGCCCGCGATTTCCGGGTTCGGCGTGGTGTACCACACGACGCCGCTGGAGGCGCGCAAGATTGGCGAACTTTGCCGGAAATACCGCGCCACTATGCTGATCGCCACGCCGACTTTTGTGTGGGAATACATCCGGCGCTGCGAGCCGGGGGACTTCGCGTCGTTGCGCGTGGCCATTGTGGGCGCCGAAAAGATGCGGCGGGAGCTCGCCGACGCCTTCTGGGAGAAATTTCATCTCGACCTCTTCCAGGGCTACGGCTGCACGGAGCTTGCGCCCGTGGTTTCCGTGGAGACCGCCGGTTGCTACGCCCTAAAGCACCTGGGCGTGGCACCCCGCGGCACCGTCGGCCGCCCGATTCCCGGCATCGCCGTGCGCGTCGTGAATCCGCAGACCTTTGCGGAGTGCGGCCCGGGCGAGGAAGGCATGTTGCTGGTGAAAGGGCCGAACGTGATGGTGGGCTACCTCGCCGAGCCGGAAAAAACCCGCCAGGCCATCTGGGAAGACGGCTGGTATATCACCGGCGACGTGGCCCAACTCGACGACGGCGGCTTCATCACGATCACCGACCGGCTGTCGCGCTTTTCGAAGATTGCGGGGGAGATGGTCTCCCACGTACACGTGGAAGAAGCGCTCCACCGCGCGCTCGGCTGCCTGGAGCCTCGATTGGTGGTGACGTCGGTTTCCGACGATCAGAAAGGCGAGCGCTTTGTGGTGCTCCACACCGAGCTGGGGATGAGCGTGGATGATCTGCTCAAGCGCATGCGCGATTCCGGATTGCCTCCCCTGTGGGTGCCGCGCCGGGAACATTTTTTCCGGGTCGATTCGCTCCCGATTATGGGCAGCGGGAAACTCGATCTGAAACTAGTGAAAGAAACCGCCCGGCGACGCTCCGCGCGAGTGGCCGCAGCGTAAGAGGGCCGTGTGCCAATTCGGGTTGCGGCGTTCCCTCTGCCATCCTGAGCCCAGTGGATTGTAGGGGCGAGCGGTCCCTCAGCGTCGCTCCTGACGGTGAGCGAAGTCGAACCGCACTCGCACCCAGCAGGCTCCCGCTCAGAGCGGGACCGTTCGGCCCTACCGTCAGGCCTCAACCCCCAGGCTGCGCAGATCCTCCTCCAGTTGCGCAGCGTTCAGAAATTGGATCGTGTGTAAGCCGAGCCGCCGCGCACGTCCGGCTCGCCGGGGCCACCTCTTGCACTCACGTCTGGGCGGCGAGGCAGGTTGGAGGCGGGAAACAAACCACGGAAGTCGGCCGAAGGGCCGAAACGAGCCGCTATGCCACCTGAAAGGAGCCGTGGCGATCTGAACTGGACCCAAGAAGGGGAGCGGCGTATGTTTAGGCGAAGGTTCGGCACAAATTGGAAATTCCGGTTTCCATCGGCAATCGACTTCGTTCAACAGTGTGAAGGTCAGTTGTCCGTATCTGGCATAGGCAGTGCTTCATCTGGGCAGTGCCCGGACCCGGCGGACAGCCTAGTTCTCGGTCAAAACCTCGTGCTTTTCCTCTCCCTTGGTTATGCCTACCAGGTACCCATCTGCGTTGTCGGCTGGCCAGAGCTCCGAAAGGAATTTCCGGTCCCCGACTGCATCGAACACCACCCTTGCTTTGTGCTTCTCTAGGGGGCTCGTTTCGGCAAGCCGCTCGACGACGGGAACGAACGTAGCCTTGCTAGTATCCAGGTTGCGAAGCAGAAGGCTGGATTGCGGTGCCCCTTGCTTCGTAAATTCGTACTTCCCAGCCGGCATCTCCTTCGTGCCTACCATAAACTTGAACGGTATATCCACTCGCGCGATCTCGTATTGGCTCTGCCCATAAGCTAACGCCATCGCGAGGACAGAAACGACACTCAATGCTATCGTGACTCTTGTTTTCAATTAACTCCTCCTGTTTAGTTGAATTTTCCAGTGTACTTGTCACAACCCCACTCTTCCCGCCACACACGGCATCGCTGCGCCGCCCGATGGCAGGTGTAGGCATCCCGTTCTGGGGTGCACTGAACGTACACCCCGAGACGCGTTTCAACCCAACCGTCGTGTCTTCGCCCTATCCAGATGAAGCCGTATTAGCGCCCTGAGGAGATTATACTTTAGCACACCTTCCAGGCGGAAACAAGCAGAAACTGCAGCCCGAGCCAACCTGCGAGGCGGTTACGCGGTAGCTTGTTGCAGGGCAGGGTTGCGGATGAGCGGAACGCGCTGGCGTGGGATAGAAACCGAGAGCAGCCGCAGCGTGAGAGCTTCCCTCCCGTCAAACCTCAATTCCCTGTCTCTCCAGCCCCTGGTCCCCAACACCTAGCCCCTGCTCTTCTGCCCCCGGCCTTGGACGGACCTTTTCCTGAATCCTCGATCCCGAATCCTTCTCTTCCTGTTGCCTAGCCCCTAGCCCCCAACACCCAGCGCCTGCTCCCCGTACCCTGTGCCCTATAACCTGAGCTTGCTATGTCAACCGAATGGGTGTATAGAAGTCGCAGCTAACGCCCTGGTAAAGATTGTGCGGCCAGTGCTTGCCCTTGTGATAGTCGGGCCGCGTATGTCACAAAGTGAACAGCCATCAGGCCGATTTGAGTCGAGCCAACCATGACGGAGGAGCGAAGTGACCCAAGCCACCCTTAATGTCCTCTGCGGATTAATTGCCAATGGGCTCACGGGCCTTCTTGGGAGTGCTCTGGGAAGGGCGCCAGGCAGGTCCAAGCGTGAACAAGAGCACCTCCAGCTCATAAGGAAAGACGCTACCCTCGGGACAATCCTGCAAAAGGCTACGGCATCTGTAGCGAGGTCCTCCCGGCCCGGAGACCAACGACGAGCGGAAAAATTAAGATTTTTCCTATCTTCACCCGATGTAGAAGCCATGGTCCGGCAGATCTATGCCAGCCAGTTGACACCTTCCCGATCGGGTTCCTACATGGAATCGATCCGGGCAGAATTCTTGGCCTCGCTCTCATTGCATCTCGGGCAAAGCGAGGGTGATGCCACAGACTTGGGGAGCGGGCTTCTTGAAGCCCTCGTCGCCGGGTGTACCCGCGCCTTGGCAGCATCGATAGAAAAGGGACTTCTACCCGCCCATGAGGCGATGGCCGAATTCCGCCATCACATGGTTCTTGACGAACTTGCAGCCATCCAGAAGAACTTCGAACTTCTGACGGGACCGACTAAGCCAAATCTGCAGTTATTTCTCCAGTTCGAAAAGAAATATCGCCAACAGGTGGGCAGCCGGCATCGACACATCATGCCTCCTCACTTCGATGCAGCCAGGAAGGTGCCTATAGATCAAATTTATGTCCCCCCCAATTTCGTCACTGCGCCTAAGAAAAAGAGAGGTGAGGAGCCAACAGTCCTAAAAGCTTCAGACTTCCTTGCGCGTGTTTATCGGGCCATACTTCTCGGGAACCCTGGTGGCGGAAAGTCAACCTTCACGCACAAACTCTGCCACGACCTCGCAACGCGCTATTCCGACCGCATGTTTGCTGGGAGACAGATCACACCGATCCCCGTCGTCGTCCGCGAATACGGAGCGCGAAAGAAGTCGCACAATTGTTCGATCCTTCAATTCATTGAGGAAACATCGAACTCGACATACCAGGTTCAGCCACCGGCTGGCGCATTCGATTACCTCCTGCTAAACGGTCGAGCGGTCGTCATCTTTGATGGCCTAGACGAACTTCTCGAGACAAGTTATCGCCAGGAGATAAGCGGCGACATAGAAGCATTTTGCAATCTTTACCCCCCCTTGCCGGTACTAGTTACCTCAAGAGAAGTCGGCTACGAACAGGCGCCACTTGATGAAGAACGCTTCGAAACCTTCCGGCTTGCTCCTTTTGAGGAGAATCAGGTAAATGATTACGCCAGAAAATGGTTTGCGGTCGACAAGGACCTGTCGCCGGAACAACAAAAACAAAAGTCCGAGGGATTCCTCCGCGAGAGCCAGATCGTGCCTGACCTCCGCAGCAATCCTCTCATGCTTGCCCTCATGTGCAACATATACCGGGGCGAGAACTACATTCCAAGAAATCGCCCAGAAGTTTACGAAAAGTGCGCGACAATGCTCTTTGAGCGCTGGGACAAGAGCCGAGGCATCCTTGTCCCCCTTCCGTTCGAAGCCCATATCAGGCCGGCGATGCAGTATCTGGCTCAGTGGATATATGCGGACGAAGGTCTGCAGGGCGGAGTGACAGAAAGGGAACTTATCGCGAAGGCTTCGGACTACTTGGCGGAGTGGCGGTTTGAGGATACCTCCGAAGCTGAAGGTGCGGCTCGTGAGTTCATCGAATTCTGTAGAAACCGTGCTTGGGTCTTCACGGACACAGGAACTACAAAGGAGGGGGAGCGACTCTACCAATTTACTCATCGGACGTTTCTTGAGTATTTCACGGCTGCACATCTCGTGCGAACAAACCCTACGCCCGACCGCCTAGGCGGTCTTCTGCGCCCTAGGATAGCAAAGAGGGAATGGGACATAGTAGCCCAATTGGCGTTTCAGATTCAGCACAAGAACATTGAAGGTGCTGGGGATGAATTGCTCGCCGGAGTTATCAATGAAGCGCGAAATGGTGAAGGGGACACAGGGTGGAACTTGCTGTCTTTCGCCTCGCGGTGTTTGGAGTTTATGGTTCCCAAACCAAAGGTAACCCGAGAGATTACTGAAGCCTGCGTTGAGAGCTGCATCAGATGGGGACTTATTGCGACCGACGACGAGAGAGAATCGTTAACCGACGAACCTGCATCGGTTCTGGGGGGCCTTGTCTGGGCTGCCAGTGAGAATCGTCCCACAATTGGAAGCACGATCCAGGGGCTGCTAGTTGATCGAGTCAACAATGCCGATGAAAAGGAAGCCGTCCTAGCCTTCGATATGGGATCGAATCTAGCGCTCTTTCTTCATATGAGGCAAGGGCAGCCGGTACCCGAAAGCGAAGTCTCCAGTTTCTGGTACGGTGTCTCGAATACGATCTTTGACGCCTGCTCTAGCCGGGCCGTCGCCCTATCCTCTCGCCATTTTCAGGTTTTCCATGAGTTATTCTTCCGACGCAAAGCCAGCGTATCGGATCTCATAAAGTGGTACGGAACTGAGGCCGTTTTCCGGCCGAGTAGCCACCCGATGATTGGGCATTTCTGGTTTTCAGCCCCCGGCGCGTGGCTCCTGCATTCTGCTCTTTTGGCAACCGTCCCGTCTGCGGCTAAAGAAAACTTGGATTTCAATCTCACGCAATTGAGCGAGCTGGGCAGAATTCTGTTGTCATCATCCCCGCCCTGGCTCAAGCGAACGGAGCACGAACCGCCGCAACTCGCTAGATGGATCTTCGAAGTGGAAGCCAGCGAAACCAAGAAGCTCAAGTACGCCCACCCGCTGAAATCAGAGACCGCGTTTGGCGCCTTCGTCATCCTTGCTCCTCTACTGGAGGCAAGTGACGACCGATTCTTACGCGACTCGCTCCAAACACTCAATGAAACCCAAATCCCTTTCGTTGTTGGCCTACGCCCTCTGCTCCTGGCAAGATTTGGTCCTGTCGAGCCCCCAACCATTCAGCAGGCGATGGAACGGGCTGGTTTCGACACGAAACAACAAACTCTCATATCAAGGTGGATACGGAAGGAAATCAACCTCGCTGGGGTAAAGGCACTCCATCCGGGCGGCGCGGACGTGGCGAAGTGATGTCTGCGAATGGGGAATGGGTGGGCATGTGGATTCCCGCCGGAGCCTGCCCCGATTGCATCGGGGCGGGAATGACGGGTGCCCCCTCACCCCGGAAGGACAGTGACAAGCAGCTAGTGCCCGCCCCGGAACGTTCCGGGAACGGCTCGGGGACAAGCGACGAGCAGGCCGTGACCCCTCTCTCAAGGACAGTGACAAGTGGCTAGTGCCCGCCCCGGAACGTTCCGGGAACGGGCCGGGGACGAGTGACGGGCCGGCACGGCCGATTCATGCCCACCTGAAGGTGGGCGCTACGGAACTTGACCGCGGCTGGCGCAGAGCCCAGCTCTACGCTGCGAAGCCAGCATGGCGACGTCCCCATGAAATCGGGTCCGATTTCAGGACTCCGATGGAGTCCATCAGACTCCAGAAACCGGAGACAGGTTCCCTCGCCGCTACACTCACCCCAGCCAATTCGGGTTGCGGACCGTGCCGTCGAAGTTGTGCGTAGTCTTGAAGGGCTCGAACTCGCCCTGCGCAGCCGCGAGCGCGGTCTTCGCCAACAGCGCTGCGACTTCCGGTTCGTTCAGGGGCTTGAACGTGCGCGCGGCTTCCAATCCCTGCTGCAACCGTTCGAGAGAATCGCAGCCGTTGATGACCACCGAGGTCGGCAGGTTCATGGCGTAGTGCAGGCACTCGATCGGCATCGCCGTCCTGCTCTTCAGGATGAAGCCATCGCCCATCGACTTCATGCCCAGCACGCCGATGCCGTGTTCCACCAGCTCCGGAAGCACTTTCTTTTCGAAACTCCGGAAGTGCGCGTCCATTACGTTGAGGGGCATCTGCACGGTGTCAAACGTGAACCCTTGCTGGAAGCCGGTGTACAGCATCTTCAGATGGATGTCGGGATCCTTGTGGCCGGTAAAACCAATGTAACGAATCTTGCCGGCTTTCTTCGCGGCCAGCGCGGCCTCGATGGCGCCGCCGGGGCCGAAGATGCGGTCGGGATCGCCGGGGCGAATGACCTCATGGAACTGGAGGAGATCGATGCTGTCAACCTGCAAGCGTCGCAGGCATTCGTCGATCTGCTGGGCAGCGACGTCTTTCACCTGCCCATCGATTTTGGTCATCAAGAAAACCCTCTTCCGGTAGCCTTCCTGAAGCGCCTTGCCCATGCGAACTTCGCTCACGCCGCCGTTGTAGTCCCAGCAGTTGTCCATGAAATTCACGCCGTTGTCGATGGCCGTGCGGATGATGCGAATGCTTTCCTGCTCGTCGCGCTGGAGGCCGAGGTGATGCCCGCCCAGGCCCAGTAGCGAAACCTTTTCGCCGCTGCGGCCCAGCGTGCGATAAGGCATGTCACCACTGGCGACCGCAGCCGTCGCGGCCAGAACGTTCCCCGAGATGGCCGCGCTGGCGCCGGCTATCCCGAGCGTCACCTTTTCCAGGAACTCGCGGCGATTCTGCTTCATCGAGCGCATCGAGGTGCCTCCCACCGAGAAATGGATTTTGACCAATGAGAACCCCGGCCCTATCGGGGTCAAAAATATATCATAGCACGATATTGGGCGGGCGGCATGTGGCAGCAAGCCAGCCGGCGAAAACCGGCAGGCGGGGCTCCCCACCTGGGGTGGGAGCTGGGGAGGCGCGTCGTATCTTTCTGTTCCGGCTCAGTTGCCTGTAGGGGTGAAGGATTCCAGCGCCGCGCCGAAGATGCGCTTGTACTTTTCGTATTTCTCCTCGACGCACCAACCGGTAAAGATGAAAACGATCGTGCCGCGGCGGAGCAGGGTCACGCGCGTCAGCAGGGGACCCAGGTCCTCGGCCGTGCTCTTCATCAGCGCGTCTTCCAGGCTGCGGCCTCTTGAGTCGAGCTGCTGCCGCGTCACCAGCGTGCCGTTGTTAGCCTTGACGTAGTCATCGATGACGGTTGCGAGCGGCGTCTCGGCGGGCACTTTGAGGTATTGCACGTTGATACCCACGTCGTCCGCGCCCCCGGGCGCGAATTCGGCCATCGGCACGGGGGCTTCCCTGTCGTGGGCAAGCTGGTCGGGATCAACCTCACTCAGATGGGACTCCCAGCGGTTCGGGATGGAGATGGCAAAGCTGAATCGGCTGTCCCCGAAGGGTGTGAACTGATGCGCTCCGAAGGTTTGGCTGAACTCGCCGGAAGCCAGCAAGTCGCCGAAGGGAAGCTGCTCCGGCGCCGCTGAAGACGCCGCTTGCGGCGGCACCGCGAAAGGCCTACCTGCCTCGGCGCGGGTTGAGGAATAGCATGAGACAACAATCAATCCGGCCGCGAGTACGGGAGTCCACAAGCGTTGCATTTCTGGTCTCCTTTTTGCGCTGTGCGCCCCCAGAGCGACGGCAGGGGATTGTAAGGCTGCGCCGGGCAGGCGTCAATGGCGCCGCGCGGACCGCCTGGACGCCCTGCTATAATGAACCTCAGATTCCAGGCGAGTCGGTTCTGGCCCAAAGGAGTCGCGATGCCTCTTGAACTGCACCAACTCCAGAAGCTCGACGACTACCGCTGGCTGGTGCCGCGCGGCACCAAGGCCGGCATGTTGACGGACGCGCTCGTCTACACGGACGAGCGGCTCCTAAAAGACCTGCTGAAGGACCTCTCGCTCGAGCAGGCGATCAACGTGGCGATGCTGCCGGGCATCGTGGGCCGGTCACTCGCCATGCCCGATATTCATCAGGG
>Ga0187854_10003585_pt1 | contig 12203 bp, 22 predicted proteins | sample June2016WEW_6_15_FD_132445 | JGI IMG/M metagenome (GOLD analysis project Ga0187854, IMG submission 132445) | Peatland microbial communities from SPRUCE experiment site at the Marcell Experimental Forest, Minnesota, USA - June2016WEW_6_150 | ecosystem: Environmental > Terrestrial > Soil >...
GACGCTTCACGCGCCTAGCTCGCGCGCTTGAGTAGCCGGTCGATCTCTTTGGCGGGAATCAATACGCAATCCCTGATCTTGACCGTCTTGATTTCACCGTCCCTGATCGCCTTCTCCAGGGTCGCCCGGTGAACCCCGAACATCGCCGCCGCTTCGCTAATCTTAAACGCGCGGCGTTCCATCCCGTTCCCATCCGTTTGAATTGCCATCCGCCTCACCTCGTCCGTTTTATGTAGCAGCGCACGAGAATAGGCAAAAGTGCGAATCGTTGTCAAACAAATAATATGTTGCAATGTGGGATTGACAGCTAATCAGGTGTGCGCTACAACAGTGAGGCATGAAGAAATCCAACCATCGCGAAAAGCGGAATTTAGGCGAGGGACGACGCTTTCTTGATGTCCGCATCGTGTTCTACAAGCGGCATCAGGCGCTGGCCGCCTATATCAAAACGCAGGCCCGCAAGAATGAGCGTTACGCCCGCGACCAGATCGTTTATATGCTGACCTACGCAGCGGCCCCGATGTCCGCCCACGATCTGCAATCGACCCCGCCGGAGGCAAAGTAGAATGGCTGAATTCATCATTCTGAATGTGCTGAAAGCGGAGCTGTACCGCACTCACGCTGATTCTCTAAAGGCGGCGGTTGAAAAGGCCGTTCAGTCCGGTGCGAACCTGAGCGATGCGTACCTGCGCGGTGCGAACCTGAGCGGTGCGAACCTGAGCGATGCGTACCTGCGCGGTGCGAACCTGAGCGGTGCGGACCTGCGCGGTGCGTACCTGAGCGATGCGTACCTGCGCGGTGCGGACCTGCGCGGTGCGGACCTGAGCGGTGCGAACCTGAGCGATGCGTACCTGAGCGGTGCGGACCTGCGCGGTGCGTACCTGAGCGATGCGTACCTGCGCGGTGCGGAAGGTTTCCATCCTGCTCGCGTCACGTCATTACTGATGCTCCATGACCAGATTGGCTCTATCCGCGCCTACAAACTCGTAAAGTCCAACGGGGAAGGGCCATTCAATGGGGGGATCATCTATGAACTCGGCAAGTCCTACGAAATAGCCGATGCGAATACGGACGTGGCTGAACATTGTGGTGCGGGCATCAATCTGGCGACACTCGATTGGTGTTTACAGAATCTCGCCAATGCTGGCGATGGTGCCCGCATTCTCATCGCAGAATTTACGGCAGCTGATATAGCGGCAATTCCAACAGCGACCGACGGCAAGTTTCGCGTGCGCAAATGCACCATTGTCGGAGAAAAAGATCTCGCTGAATTTCAGGGGGGAAAGTAGGATGGCTAGTGATTATCAGCCTTGGACAGACGATGAGGTAAAGCCGCGTGTCTAAATTTATTCTGAGTCTGGAATCCGAGGAAATGTGGGCACTCCTCAGTGCCCTTGAGGGCCACGCTGACGAATACTACGTTGATTCTGACGTCATGTCCAAAACTCGCGAGGCAATCAAGACTTTTTGCATAAATGCCGGATATCGCTGCGAGGATGGCGGAGGATCTGCTTGGATTTGGGGACCTGACAAAAAAGGCACATATGAACCGAAACATCACTGTTTCTGCTTCAAGACTCATTGCGTCATGCGCCTTGATGCTGTGCTCGAACATGCCGCAGAACTGACTATCGCGGCCGAAAAACTTAAGGAGATCGTCAATGGCTGACAATCAATTTCTCGCCCTACTCGAAAAGGACCGCCCGCGCATCGAGCCGCTGATCGCTCCGTATTTCGATAAAGAACTCTGGTTCAATAACGCCAAGGCGGTCTGGAATGCAATTCAGCGGGACGAGAAGCTGCGTGCGTGCAGCCCGCAATCGCTCGTCAATTGCGTCGAAGAAGCCGCCCGGCGCGGCCTCGAAATCGGCGGTCCTAACAAACACTGCGCACCCGTCGCCTTCAAAAGCACAGCCATCCTGATCACCCAGTGGCAAGGCAAGGCGTTCATCTGGATGAAGTCGGGAGCGATTAGAAAGCTCACGTCGCAGGTAGTGTACGAGGGCGACAAGTTTGAAATTTATCAGGGCGACGAAGATCGCATCGTCCATTCGCCCAACCTGATCGATGACCGCCCTGCCGCATGGCAGAACAACATCAAGAACATTGTCGGCGCCTACGCAATCGCGACTCTCTGGTCGGGCGAGCGCGTCCATTCCTTCGTCAATCGCGCCTACATGGTCCGATTGATGGAGTGGGTCAAGAAGAAAAATCAGGGTTCGCTTGGCTTCGGCTATCAGGATTGGCTGCCCGAGATGTGCATGAAAACGGCGGTGCATCGCCTCGACGGCAAGATTCAGCCCCCTCCGCACATGGACCCCGAACAGATCGCGGCGTGGCAACGAGCGTCGCTGGCGCCGTCCGTCGATGCGGATTTTGAGCACGTTGCCGAAGAACTGCCGCCCGACGATCTTCCGAGTGCAACAGTTTCGGAGCGAGTGACGGATAGGGCAACCGAGTCCGATCCAGCGGGGACACGTGCTTCGCGCAGCCCCGCCGCTCCGACCTCTTCCGGCGCATCCCTCCAGTTGCGGCCGGATAAGCCGGCGAAGGCGGGTAGCGCGGCTGTCCCCTCGGCCGCGTCCGCCGCGTCGGCTGCCACCCCCACTATCGACGACGCCGACGAGACCATGCTGCGCAAAATCTGGCGCTCCAAGCACGACGGCAAGGTGGCTGGCCTCGACGCCTGGCTAATGGAGAACTACGAAATCGAGGATTTGAGCGAGCTGACCACGGATAAGGTCGCGCACGCACTGGCGAAAATGGAGGAGCTGTAGCCGTGGACCGCAAACAAACACAAGTTTTGAAAATAAACTACGCGGCCGATGGGGGAGAGCGATGACTGAGTACCCGCGTGTGACGAGCATCCTCAAGGCGATGGTCCTGTTTGACCAGGATACGTTCTGGCTCAAGCCCCGTTATCTTCGCCGCGGCCGGCTGGTCGATACTTGCGCCTCGCTGGTCGCGGGCGGCCAAACCATTGAACCTGAATGGTTCGAGCGCGCCAGCGGCACGGCCGACGACGATCGCGTCGAGCACAAGGAAGTTCTGCCCTACCTCGAAGGTGTCAGCGCATTCATGGTCGAGCACGATTTCGTTCTCGAGCGTTGCCAACTCGAAGTTACGAATAAATCCGAGCGGTACATCGGGCATCTAGACTGGCTCGGCTACTTCAAAAGCGACGCGAAATCGGCCAAGGTCATCATTGACCTCAAGTGCGGCCCTCCGCCCCCGAAGTTCATCAAGAATCGCCTCAATCCGCTCTACGTCGCCTATCGCCGACAGACCGCTATGTATCGCGCAGCACTGGATCAGCAGGAGCAGATCATCGCTAAGCGCGGGGCGCTGCACCTGTACGAAGGCACCTATAAAATCGTCTGGCACAATGACGATTGGCGCGACACGCAGGACGCGCACATTATGGTCTGCAGTTACCACGATATGCAGCAGTTCAGGAGGAACCCATGATCACCATCGCATTCGCAATTTTCTTCGCAGGCGTCGCGATGGGCTGCTGGCTGATGAAGCTGGTGGCACGATGACCAAACCATATCGACCATCGAACGGAAGCGAAGGTGGCTGGCAGCCGATTTCGACTGCGCCTAAGGATGGCCGGTGGATTTTGGTTTACTTGCCGGATCCTGGGGATCATTTACCGCCGTGCGGTTTCGTCGCCGTCAAATGGACCGGCAATCCGCGGACTTCGCTGACTGGTTGGACAACTAGGGGCGTGTGCGGCATCGAACCGAATTTCTGGATGCCATTGCCGGATGTTCCAGAATGAGTGCCACGCCCGCAGCCTTCCACGACCGTTATTGCGGCATCAACTCCGCTCGGATCGGGCGCTGCGATTGCTCGTTGAATCCATCGTACCGTCATCCGAGCGCAAATCTGACAGGAGAAAAGAACGATGGAGCGCGAAGCAGTTCAGAGTTCGATGATCAGGTCTTACGGTCACGACCCCAGCACGAACACGCTGGAAGTGGAGTTCAACAACGGGAAGATTTACACCTATCCCTGCAATCTGGAAGAATTCCAAGCTCTGGCGGCGGCGGCGAGTATCGGCAAGCATTTCAACGAGCACTTCAAGGGGAAGAAGTAATGGCCGCACTGCCCGCACCCATCGACACGAAGCAGATCGAAACGAAGCATCAACCATCGCTGACCGGCTTCGCCACGCGCATCGCCAGTCTCGAAGATCGCGCCAAGCGCCTCGGTGTCACGCGCACCATCGCCGAGGAAGCGCAGGAGATCGATACCGACGCAAAGCGATGGCTGGATAATTGGGATGCCGAAACCAAGCCCCACAAGAAACAGCTATTCGATGCCCATCGTTGGTTTACCGGCTTCTGCGAGAAGATGGCTGCTGGACCCACTCACGCCCGTGCTGTCGCGCGCCGGCTCATCGGCACCTTTCAGGTCGAGCAGCAGCGCATCGCAGACGAGAAGCGCCGTGCGGCCGAGGAAGTCGCCCGCGCCGAGGCGGAGCGTCAGCGCCAGGCGGAGATCGATGCAAGGCTCGCGGAAGCAGCCGAAGCTGAGAAGGCTGGCAAGCCCGAGATGGCAGAATTCATCCTCCAGGAGGCCCACGACGCGGAGTCTGCCCCGCTGACCCCTGTCGCCGTCGCCGAGGTCGCGCCGACCAAGGTGGAAGGCACGAGCGTATCGTTTCGGCTCGTCGGCACGGTCAGGAATTCGGCGGCCTATGTCTGCGAGCTGCTTGGTGTCGAGCTCACGCCCGCGATCGCTGCTCGCGCCAATCTCTTGACTGAGGTAATCGCCAGTTGGTCACAATCCGGCATCAATGCGCAGCTCAAGCGAGGGCTGACCTTTTCCGAAGATGCACTCGGAGTCGAAAGGATGCCGATCGTCAGAAATTTGAGTGGAAGATAAAACTTTGGCCGACTGTCGCAAATGGGGAGCAGTGATTCCCGGAAGGCTAATTGGGGTTGAGAGACGCGTGCCTAGTAGCGCAACCAATTGGGGTAATAGCTTGCGAACGGTAACCCACTCTGGGCCGAAAATTGTGACGCGAACCTTCCCAGGCGATGATGCGATGATCCTTTGCACGGTCGGCCAATTATGAAGAAATTCCGCCTCACGCCGCCGAAGCCGTTTATCCCGCGCGAGCACGATGACCAGGTTGCGATCTTCGAGATCGCAGCATTCAAGGCGAAGCAAGACCCGCGATGGAATCTGCTCTTTGCGACACTGAACGGCGTGCGCTTGCCCATCGGCTTAGCAGTGAAGATGAAGAAGGCGGGCAACAAGCACGGCGTGCCGGACCTATTTCTGCCTGTGCCCAGGTTTTGCGTTTTAGATGGCACACCGCACAAAGAATGCGTCGAAGCGCACGGTCTGTGGATCGAACTCAAGCGCGAAAAAGGCGGCGTGCTTTCATCTTCGCAGAAGTGGTGGCATCAACAGTTAACCGAGATGGGCTATCGCGTCGTGGTCGCGAAAGGCGCGCAGGTCGCAATCAAAATCATAGAGGAATATTTGAAATGAATGATCCGAAGCTCTCCGAACTGCTCGCTATCGCCAAGGAACGATGACAAACTCTGAAATCACTTCGATGTTGATCGTCTTGCTCCGCGCAATGTCCGATTACACAGAAGATAAGTCATTGCAGAAGGCCTTGCGCAGCGCGGCAAGCCAACTCAGAAAGTATGAAGCCAAGGCTACAAAGCAGGCCCGCAGCGAGTGCGGGAAGGAGTAGGCAGGTCATGGGTGAAATAGCTCTGGATATTCGGCGGCATTTCGCTATTCAGACTTGCATCCGCTGCGGCGTTGAATTTTGCGTCCTTGATTTCTTTCAGGAGCGCCGCCGACAAGATAAGCAGCCTTTTTATTGTCCCAACGGGCATTCAATGGCCTATGTTGAATCTGAGGCCGACAAACTCCGCAAGCAACTGGACGTAGCAAAGAAAGATGCCGACTGGCAGCGCCAACGTCGCGAGCAGGTTGAAAGAGACCGTGAAGCCGTGCAACGCCGTCTTAGTGCGCAATTCGGAGAGAACACCAAGCTCCGGCGGCGTATCGGGAATGGCGTCTGCCCGTGCTGTCACCGGACTTTCAAACAGGTCCAACGCCACATGATGAATAAACATCCCGATTATAAGAATGCGCAGGTTGCCGCAAGCCCGCCGGAGCCGGAATAGCCATGCTGGAACTCGGAATTGCAATCGGCTGGATCACGGGCTGCATATTCACCTACTGGTGGTTCAGGCACGAGATTGCGACTTATTGGTATCGCGATCGGCAGTTCAGAAGCCGAACCGATGACTAGCACTAGGTCGCCTCATCGTCTTCCGGCACTTCCACCGTCTTGCTCGGTCCTTCGGGATTCGGCCCGGGGTCAACCCAACTATCGTCGCCGGCGGGACCGTGAGGATCGACGCCAATCGTACCACCGGGCGGGATGGGCCTCGGGTCAGTCATTTCCGTTTCTTCCTAAAGTTCCGACAGGGTGCGCACCCGCATTCGTGGCACGCTTGATCATGCCTTTCGATAATCGCTTGGTGTGTTTTTTCGATTTCGCTCTTGGTGTGGCTATAGCGATAGATGTTGCAGAGCGAGCCGTCTGGCCGAACTAGCGTCATGCCGTCACCGCCGCAAGGTCCGCAGTCAGAGTCGCGATGTCTAACCCGTTCGGCGCGTGCCCGGTCCCGTCGATCCATTCGGGTGGCAGCGTCACGTAGAGTTCGTCGCAGTTCTGGTCGAATCCTGCAAAGGTCAGCGTTCGTGTCTCGCCCCAAGTCACAATCTCAAGCAGGCCAGCCGAGAGCGATCCTTTGACTGCTGGTATCGCGTGACCACCCTCGATCGCCGCGCTGCTCACGTCCCAGACTGGCGCATTCATCCAGTCGCTCGGAAACTGCACGCCCACGAGCAGCGTCCCGAACAGGTACAGCGCCGACATGACTTCCGCGTGGTCCTTCGGGTTGACCGCCATAAACGCGCCGATCGTCTTGCCGCCAATGCCCGTCGAGCGCAGGAACTTGAGGCCGTCGAGCATGACCGTGCCGTTGTCAGTCGAGGGGTCAGCCGGATTGAAGCCGGTCGCCGCGCTGTACGCCGCAAGCACCTGGTCCGTCGTCGGCACGAAGATGCTGCCCGTGTTGCCGGTCCACGTCATCAGGGCGTGCGCACCCATCGCGAAGAAGCAATCTCCATACTGATCGTTGCCGTCCATGCCCCAAGGGACGGTGATTGCCTTACCCCAATCAACGGGATCGGGGGCAGGCGGCAAGGGCATCAGGTATTTCGCTAGCTCGAGCGTACGATCGTCGATGCGCTTCGAGCGCAAGCCGAGTTTGCCGACGTTCATTTGCGCGTGCTGTTCGTCGGCGCCGGGTACGTGCAGTTGCCAACCGCCACGGTCGCCGGAAGCCCTGCCAGGTCGTAACCGTTGGTGGCGCACACTCCGCCGATTACCGCCGCTATCTGTGCGGGCGTTACGAACGGATTGCCCGGTATCTGCGATACGAAGGCAGTCGGATTAGCGCAGATGACCATGTTCAAGTTGTATTCCTGGGCCGCGCCAGCGTTGCACGACTGCGTTGCGTTGCCCGCCAGCACGGTCGCGTTGTCCTGGAGCGTCTTGGGCACGAACTGGCTCAAGATTGGGTCAGTCTGACCGCCCCCAAGGACGGCACATCCTGCGAAAAATAAGGCCGCGCCGAACAGCGCGCCCGCGATTGCTATCGTTGCGATTCGGTTTCTCATTTCAGAACTCCTTTTACGGTTTTAATTGTACCAGATTCTCATTGCGTCTTGTCCATCATCCGCGATTTTGCAACGCTCCCCGAACTCGTATTAAACCAGAAGCCGTAGCAGGTGATGACGATCCCGAAAAGCTGGCCCGTCACAAAGACAATCACGTTCTCTGGTAAGAGCGTCTTGTGCGTGGACCACAATATCACGAGGGTCCATAACGAAAGCACCGCGAGACTAGCAAGAAGCAATCGCGCCCAGTCCTCGAAACGATCACTTTTCGGCGGGGTCGGCTGCGGCTGCTGCCCCTCAGTCTTGACCGTGGTGGTCGAAGCGGTTTCGGTACTCGGCTTTTGCTCGTCGGGCATTTAAAATCGCCTCCAATTCTCCAACAATGCTTTTACGTCCTCGCGAATCTCTTTCGTGCGAGCGTTCAATTCCCCATAACGACGGTCACATTCGGTGATGTGATCGAGCAATTGTTGACGGGTTTTAATCAAGGTGACGATCCAACCCACCGCGAGCACGAACGGCGCCCACAGCCACTTGAATAAATCGACTATCGCTGATGGTACGAAAGTGGCATCCGGTGTAGGTTGATTCATCGGTTCCCTTGTTAACTCAGAGTCGTACTTTGTTGACTGCCGGTCAACCTGCTTGCCGCGCTCTCTGCCCTCCCTTGATGAGTGCAGCGACAACCCATTCATTTAACATCCCCGCGCATAGAATAACACCAAGGCCAGCCCCATCAGCGCGAGTGCCAGCACCACGTGGCGGCGAAGTGTCTGGCGACGGTGCTCGTAGAGTCGATATTTCGCGGTAGTTCATCGCTTTACCCGTTTGACAACCGCTTACCCGTTTGCTAACGTGCCATTTAGGAGATTACGACAATGAAGGTTACGACACTCACACTGATAGTAGCAATCAGCATCGGTACCGCAATGCTCACTGGCTGTGACAGTCTCACGCCGCCGAGACAGCCGAGCGCACAAGAACAATGGCAGCATGAAAAAGAATCGCGTCAGACAGAGCATGAATGGAACGATGCCCATGACGGCTATTCGGGTGCTTTTGCGTGCCATACCGCAGACGGCGGCTGTTTGCACATGATCTGCGCGACGAAAGGCAGTTGCGATTACATGCAGACAGTCGAAAAGAAATGCGCTGCCCCAACCGTTCAAGACGTAAAGGTGATCGCGAAGGTCGTTGTCGCGGATGACGCCTGTAAGTCGGTTGAGCAAGTCCCGCAGACTACGTACATCACAGGGAGCGGCAGCAGCATTCTTACCTTTGGTGGGCCCAATGGCTACGCCACCACCACCACCGTCCGGTGAATCATGAACGATGTCGCCAAGCCAACTCACTGCGCTGAATGCGGCAAACCTCTTCGGCATCTGAAAGGTCGGGTGCCGAAGAAATACTGCCCCGGTGGTCGCTGCCGCTGGAAAGCTTGGAATAAGCGCCATCCCCGCACCTAACATCGCCGATTCTCCCGTTTCACGAACGCCGCGCACACCACCAGCACGATTATCGCAAGGCCGATTACGAGGCGGTCGCGGATGCTCATGCTGGTTCCTCATGTACGATCATAGATTCTGATTGGCTTTGGACCGGGCCACTTCTTTTTACAAGCGTCAGCATTGTGATCACGTCCTCCACAATACGAGCATCTTAGTTGCCGATGCGCCACAGAACCCGCCCACGTTTTAGGACAATGCGATTCGGGATGAAGGTTCGATCCACAATAACCACATTTCATCCATCATTTCCCGTCCAGCAATTTGATTAGCTCCTCGTCCGTCAGGTCCAGCACGCTCGGCTGTGGCGTTGTCGGCTTGGGTTCCGGTGCGGCGGCTTTCGTCGCCCGTGCATCGTCAGCGCGATAGGCCGTCGCCGAGGGCGGAATGTCCGTAGTGATCATCTTCATCACATGCGCGAATAGTTCTGGTCCCATAGCTTCACCTGTAGAATGTTTGATGCCCGATCTTGACCGTCCGTGTGAGCGCTTTCGTCCACAGTGGCGGCGGGATGCTGTCCGCGAAGTAGTACAGCGCCCCATCGGTCGGGTCCGGCACCGTCCCGCCCATCGCATCCCCGATCGCCTTTCCACACTGCTGTAAGATTGGATCGTCATCGGGCGTCTTTGCCAGCCGCAGCCGGTTCGGGTCGTAAGTGTTCCATGCGCTAAACTGTAACGGGTTGAGGCACACAGCCGCGAGCGTAGCGCCGAACTTGCCGGAACGCCAGCGATTCACGACGACATAGGCGACCGCCGTGATGCCCTCAGAGCCTTCGCCGCTCGTCTCCATGAAGACTGTTGCGGCACCGATAATCTGATCGAAGGCCATCGGCTATCTCCACTTGATGCCGGGTCCACGCAGCAAATATAGAACGTAGCTCGTCGCGCTCGCTGCTTCGTGGGTCATTTGTTTATCGCGTGCCACGTTTCCGCGATTTTGATCATCAAGGCCGCGATCACGCTCCCCACTGTCGCCACGATAGCCGATTTCGCGATTATGTCCACCCACTTGAATCGCGCCTCCACGAGAGTCAACCGTGTGTGCAACGCAGCGATATCCTTGCGACATTCCGTGACCTCATCCAATACGCGATCGAAAGCGTGCCGCACTTCCTCCGTCATTATGTCCAGACCTTCATCGGGATGGTAGTAGTCTGTCCATTCCTTTGCTAACTGACGGTCACGTGCTGCCCACAAATTGTCACCGTTCGTCGCCATCGCTCCGGTCCCTCCTTTCGCCGGAAGGACCGGCCCGCTCATCTGTCGCCCTCGTTCATCGGCATATTTATGGACATGATATATCTGCCGTTACAGTGAATTGATCGGTCAAACACGTGCTGCCCTGTGTAGAGACGTAAATCCCATAGACATCGCCCGCTGCGATGGGTTGAGTTTGGGCCTGCGTCACGACAGTCCCGCGCGTACCGTCAAGCGTCGCGTCGCAAATCTTGGCGGTCCCGGTATTCGTACCACCATCAAAGACGTTCACAGTCGGAGCGGTAGTGCAGGTCGCCGCATGGAAAGTATTGATGCAAGTCAGGTTCGTGAAGTGGCAGGCCACAGGAGCTACGCCCGCAACAATCTGCTGACCCGTTGGGTAAGTCGTACTGTTCCCGAATGCCGCGTTTCCTGCCGACATGTTAGAATAAACAGCGGCGGTGCCCCCGGTGAAAAATCCCCCTGCTGCGTTTGAGCGGCCCGTTGTGTTCGCCGTGGGCAATGCCACCCCAAAAGTGACCGCGCCGGTGTCCTTGAACGAAATAGCCGTGGTGGTCGCCGCCACACAGCCCGTACCGCCCGGACAAATCGAACTGCCCGCGTTGCCGAATTCTTCTGCGCCAGTCTGATTACCGGCAAATTCCATGTGGTCACAACCGGCTTTAGGCCACGCTACTGAGACAGTATTGTAGGCCGCTCCGCTAAGCGTTGTCGGACCAACAGCGGTGCAAACTTCAGCTTCGGGTAGAGTGAGTTGACCGTTCGAGATGCACGCTACGCGATAGCAATATGCGCCTGCCGCGCCGCCGAGCTTAGCGTGCGCATCTAATTAGCCCCTGCCTGATTGAGGCTGATGACCTCTTCGAAGGCGGCTGCCGGCGGTGCCGCCGGCAGGGTCGTCGTGAACACTTCCAGCACCTCCAGGTTGAGGCGCGCATTAGCCGTCGCCCGCGTCGGCGAGGTCGCTGCGTTCAGGCCGAGCGTCACCGAGGACGCCGGGGCGGAGACGCCCTGACCGGTCACGGTTTCCGCGCCCGCATTGGCAAGCGGGTCAACGACGGCTTCGATACCGCTGGTGGAGTTCGCGAAGAGGATGTCGCGCCAGGTATATCCCGGCCCGCTCCACGGATAGCCCGTCGTCGAGAAGCGAAACCACAACTCATCCGCTGGTGTAGGCGTACACGCCGGGAACATCGGGTTGGTCATGCTGCCGATTCCAAGCGGGCATTCAACATCGAACGGCGTGGTGGTGTCGATCCCGCCTAAATCGAAGATTATGCCGGAGGCGTTGATGGCGGAGGCAAGACCGAAGTTCGTATTCAACGACGCTGAATAAAGAGCCCAATATAAATCAAGTTCTTTGGTGCCGCCCGGTTCGACAATCGATGATCCGAGTTGATGCCAGGCTGAGGGGGACGATCCATTCGATGAATAGACCTCGACCTCATCGATTGTCCATCCAGCGTAGGAACCATTCGTAGTAGCTTGTTGTGTTGGGGTTAGACCGGCAACGGTTTGTATAAAGTAACCACCCGCCAGTGGCCCGAGATAGCCATCAGTCAGATTGTAGAGTGAAGTCTCATCTGAGGGTAAAGTGATGACTTTGCTTCCGCCGCCGTATTCTATCCAGGAATTGTAAACAAAAGCGTTGTTGTGCGTCGTTGTGATGCGCGGACCTGTGGTGGGGCTCAGGGTGGACGGCCCCGCGTTGGCGTAGGCTCCAATCGCTAACGTACCGCCCGAAAGGTCA
>Ga0187854_10003589_pt1 | contig 12192 bp, 7 predicted proteins | sample June2016WEW_6_15_FD_132445 | JGI IMG/M metagenome (GOLD analysis project Ga0187854, IMG submission 132445) | Peatland microbial communities from SPRUCE experiment site at the Marcell Experimental Forest, Minnesota, USA - June2016WEW_6_150 | ecosystem: Environmental > Terrestrial > Soil >...
CGCCATCGGCGGGATTCTCATCGCGTCTCGGGCGTTCAAGCGGGCTGCGAATAGCCTTTGGCAGCTCGAGGACGCGGCCATTTCATGGAAGCAGGTCGCTCCTTTGTTTCATGCCGCCGCGCGGCCCGAGCCAGTCGGGATTCCCATGCTTCGATCTGTGCGAGAGCCGAAAGCGGACAGCCTCAATCTGGTCGAAGCCCAGGATCTTACGTTCCGCTACCAGGATCGCGGCGAGCCCGTGTTGCGCAAATGCAGCTTCTCCATCCGCGCGCAAGATAGGATTCTGCTGCAGGGACATTCTGGCGATGGAAAATCCACCCTGGCTTCCCTGCTCATTGGCATGCGCACGCCGCAATCCGGACTTTTGCTGCTGGATGGGCTCGACTGGCAAACTCTGGGTACTGATGGCTGGCGGCGGCGCGTCGTCTCCGCTCCGCAGTTCCACGAAAACCACGTTCTGACCGAGACCTTCGCCTTCAATTTGCTCATGGGCCGCGGCTGGCCTCCGACTCAGAAAGACATGGAGGAAGCCGAAGAGATCTGCCGCGAGCTGGGCCTGGGAGACTTGCTCGACCGCATGCCGGCCGGACTCCTGCAGATGGTCGGCGAAACCGGCTGGCAGCTTTCGCACGGAGAACGCAGTCGTCTCTATATCGCCCGCGCCCTGCTACAGCGCGCCTCCATGATTATTCTCGACGAGAGTTTCGCCGCCCTCGATCCTGAAACCTTGCGCCGTTCTCTGCAGTGCGTGCTGAAACGGGCGCCAGCTTTAATGGTAATAGCGCATCCTTAAGCGCTTGGCAAATTTGTCGCAACCGGCTGGCATCCTGCTTCGATTCACCGTCGGGACTGCCCTTAGGAATTTTGACTCGGATGGGAAGAACAAAACATCGTTGGCGCGAAAGCGACGCCGTCGACTCTCGCGCCACTCCAACTCTCTAAGCCTTGCCTGCTACCCCTGCGTTCAGCTTTCAAAGTGCTTGCCGCTCATTCGGCCCGATGAACACCGAGCCAGCCTTTATGTTGGTCTTGGCTTTCATGGCGTCCCCCTTATCGTTAGGTTTTTTGGTTTCCGTTCCGACTTCTTCGTTAAGTTACTGAACGCGTATCTGGATTCCCGCCTTCACATTGGACTTCGTTTTCATAGCCTCCTCCTTCCTTCGTTGATTGGCTTCTCGCTATTCTTCGTTGTGAGACATCAGTTGGACATGATCTTGATTCCAGCTTTCACGTTCGTCTTGGTTTTCATGGCGTCCTCCTTTCGCTTTTGAGTAATGCAAGAGACGGACCAAAGCTTGATCACGACCGCAAGGGATTCTTCGAAGCGTGGAAGTGATTGAAAAGAAACGATGTTGTTCCGGAGGCGCTACCGAGAGGCAGGGTCGGCAAACAATCCCGCTGAACCCAACGGTTAATCGCAGCCCGCCCGAATGTTAATTTGAGGGGTTACGGACAACTGACCCCGCTCCCATGAAGGGGATCGGGCGTCGCTATCAGCTCTATTGCAGCTTCGGTGCGCGGCTTTGGCTTGTTTCAGAATGGGGATGTCGGGATCGGCGTGGCACGAGGGCCGATTCGCACTTAGAAATTTTCCAGCATGACCACGTTGGCTTCGTACCGTCGTAATCCAAACGCCAGGTACCTTCCATCCCGGGATGGAACCGGCTCAAAAATCCATGCCAGACCGGCCGGCACGCTGAATATGGGTTTCTCCTTGCCGTCCAGACCGACGGACGCAATTTGGAGATTATCCCCAACCAGGCCGGATACATAAAGATGTTGATTGTCAGGGGCCCAGGCGGCAAATTGCAGGTGCCAGTCCTTTAATGGGATTCCACTCTTGGCGCCATTCTGGAGGTCGAGAACCTCAATGTGGTCCGGCGCGGAATCGGAGAGCATTGCGATCTTCTTTCCGTCCGAAGAGAGGCTCCAGTAGTAACCTGCGACGAGTTCTTTCGTATGCGTGATGTGCCCACCGCGCCCCTCAATTGGGTCGAACATGAACAATTCCTGACCGTCCTTCCCGTGCTCCACCATCACACAGACGTTGGCTGTAACTGCACATTGCAAATTTATTTCTCCGGACAGTACGAGGGTCGCCGAGCCGCCCTCAATCGGCATGCGCATGATTTCTTTGGGGGAATCTTTGGAGTCGCTCTTGGTGAATAGAAGCCACTTCCCATCCGGGCTTACGACTGGATCGTTGTAATTGCCTTGCCCAGTAACCAACGCAACAGTTTCATTAGTGCGCAGATCCTGGCGAAAAATACCCCACCGTTGCTGTCGATCGGAAGCGTAGATGACGGACGATCCGTCTGGAGTCCACACGGGACCCCACTGCGGCCAACTGTCTGCTCCCAGCGGGTGCGACGTTGCCACGGTCTGAAAAGGGCTGCTGAGATCCAGCAAGCGAATAGCGTCGTTCGATCGCGTTCGCTCGACGGCAAGCCGCTTCCCGTCCAAGGATTTGCTGATGCCTTCCATCTGGTATCCCGCCCAAGCGGTAATCTGAGTCGGGGTTCCTTGGACGCGCCCGGTGTCGGGATCCAGCGGAATCGACCAGAGGTTCTCGTTACCTGCGCCCGACCCGCGAAGCCGATAAACGACGCGCCCGTCGGCGGCCCAGACTACATACGAGGTTCCCTCTTTCGTTTTGAGGTTCGCATCGGACAAAAAAACTGAGCAGTCGCGCCCTTCCGGGTCGCAGGTACGAAGCGTACCAGAGGTGAGAGCGCCATTTTCCGAAGACACAACGATCCTGCGGGAAGTGGGAGACCAGTCCACGATAGCCAAGTTTTCAGCCGACAAAATCTCGTGGGAGTTCTCACCGTCTGCGCTCATCACCCGCAATTTTGCGGTACTCATCGACGATACGTCGGTCCACGCGACGCGTGCGCCATCTGGAGACACCGCTGCATCCGCGACCATAACGCTGTCACCAATCAGCGTTCGCGTGGAGCCGTCGACCGTTGACAAGCGGAGCAAACCCTTAAAATTCGGAGGCCGCACCAGGAGATGAGTGCCATCCGGATACCACGCCACCACAGTCACGTTTCCGACATTAGAGAAACGGCGTTTCTCGCCGGTGTCTATCTGCAATAAGACCAGACCTTCGCTGTGATCGGTGTAGGCAAGCTGCCGGCCATCGGGTGAAATCAGCGAGGATAGAACCGGGTCGTCACTCGCGTTACTGGTGAGTTCCAGTTGCGCCAACTGTTTCTTGGGAGCCGTTGAGTTTCCGCGCCATTTCAGGAAGTACAGACCAGTTCCGATAATGGCAAGTGCCACGAAAGCGGCTCCCAACCAGAGGGACAAATGTATGATGCGCCTTGCTGGAACGCTGCCGGCAGCGCCTGTGCCTGATTGCGTGTCACGATTGAGACGTTTTAAATCGGCGCGGATTTCGGATGAACTCTGATAGCGAAGGTCGCGGTCTTTCTCCAGCGCTTTCTGGATGATCTCTTGCAGCTTTGCGGGGAGCTCGCGGTTCAGTACCGTAGCCGGCGCAGGGTCCCGATTCAGGATGGCTTCGAAGATCACGCCGGAACTTTCGCCTCGGAACGGTAGCAATCCCGTCCCCATCTCGTACAACACCGCGCCGAACGAGAACAAGTCCGTGCGCGCATCCAGTTCCTTCGCCCGCACCTGCTCTGGCGACATGTAGGCCACCGTGCCCACGGTAGCCCCCGGGCTGGTCAGATGTTCTTCCAGCGTCACCGTCGTTTGCCCCACCGACTGCGGCTCGCTGCCCCCCTGGCTAATCGGCTGCGTCACCTTCGCCAATCCGAAATCCAGAATCTTCGCGTGACCGCGCTTGGTCACGAAGATGTTTGCCGGCTTGATGTCGCGATGAATGATCCCGGCTGCGTGCGCCGCGTCCAGCGCATCGGCAATCTCGATTGCCAGCGCGAGGATAGTTTCGGTTTCCATCGGACGGCCAGCAATGCGGTGCTTCAGCGTCATTCCATCCAGAAACTCCATCACCAGAAACGACTGATCGCCGTTCTTGCCGATCTCGTAAATGGTGCAGATGTTGGGATGGTTCAGAGCAGACGCCGCACGCGCTTCGCGCCGGAAGCGCTCCAGGGCTTGCGGGTCCTTGGCCACGTCATCGGGCAGGAACTTCAACGCCACGAAGCGGCCGAGTTCGGTGTCTTCGGCCTTGTAGACCACACCCATGCCGCCCCCGCCGATCTTCTCGACGATGCGGTAATGCGAGATGGTCTGGCCAATCATGCTGGCTCCCTGCAGACGACGGTCAACTGGCCCGTGCGTCTTGGCGCTAAATGTTAAGTGCAGCCATGGAAGGAGTCAATTTGGCAGGGTGGTGCACGATTTCCGGGACCTGTTGTTAACCGTCGGGCGGGTGGCCATTAACCGTTGGGTTAGTCGGAGTCGACGCCGGCGGGCCGCCATTCGGGCCGCCAAAATTCACACCGTTTATTTTCAATTACTTCGGCGCCTCAAAGAACCGGCCTCGCAGCGGCAAAGGCTTGGTCCATCGTTTGCAATATACAAAAGCGAAAGGAGGATGCCATGAAAACCAAAACGAATGTGAAGGCGTGCGGCGGCGGAAAACGCTAGATGTCAACCAAGGATCGTTGTTTCAAGCGAAGAAGGACACATCACGAAGAAAGGAGGACGCCATGAAAACCAAGACGAGCGTGAAGGCGTGCGGCGGTGGCGGAAAACGCTAGATTTTAAGGAGCCGTTGTTTGTGTGTGGTAGGACCATCGACAAAGAAAAGGAGAACAGCCATGAAGGTAAAGACGAATGTGAAGGCCGGCGCGGGCGACAATTTCATCCGGATCCCCCCAGTTAAAGGGCAGTAGGAATCGTTGTCAGCAAGTTTCAATTCCGGGCACCAATGAAGGGCTGGGAATCTAAACGATCACAAAAGGAAAGGAGCAGCCATGAAAACCAAGACGCGTGTGAAGGCGTGCGGCGGCGGACGAGTGTGACGGCGGGCATCGGCTGCGGCCACAGATAAGGGGATGCCACGAAACGAAACTGCGCAACATCAAATCAAGAAAGCCGCCCCCAAAGAGGCGGCTTTTCTTATGAATGCTCGCCCGGAACGCCAACTCCATGTAGCTTCGCGTGCTCTTCTTTGGCTTGCTTCAGGTTGGATGTTGTCCTCTCTAGAGTTCATCGCCGGAGATCCGGTATGTTGACCCCACGACCGACGAAAAGCCGTGTTTTGCAGGCTGCTAGAATACCGGCAACTCGGGTCACGGCAACGCCGTTCCCTAGGGAAGATCCAGATCGAGTGAATAGATTTCATCCGTACTTAAATTTCTGACAAACAACGCAGACCCATCCGGCGCAAGTCCGCTCCATGCACCGATAGAAGCTGAATATCGCGGCAGGTCTTTCAGATCGATCAGCAATTCTGAGTGGTTCTCACCGAGACGGATGCGCCGGAAGCTAGGCTGATCGGTCGAGACTCTGGAGTAATACACGTAACTTCCATCCGACGACCACCTCGGATAAGCCACGGCCCCCGGCTCATCGATCCACTCCGACCACTTCCCGGTCTTGACATCGCAAAGCATGAGTTTCTTGGAACTCTCGGTCAAGGCGAGCATATGCTGACCATCCGGAGACCACCGTGGGCTGAAAAAACCTTCCGAGCCAGGAATGACCGAGGTCTGATGCGACGCCAGATCGAGCACTTGGATTTCCAATTTCTCGGTGATTCCGGGAGCCGGCACACGGCCAAAGAGCAAGCGCTTACCGTCCCGGGACCAGCCTGGATCAAACTGGTTCAGGTTCTCGGCGTAAGCATCAGTAGGCGTGCCGCCGCCGGAGGGCACCAACATGATCTTCCAACCCTTGCCGCGCTCCTCATCGACGAATGCGATCTGAGTTCCATCTGGCGACCAGCGTGGTAGAACAGCGGAGATCGGAGGATAGGTGAGTTGAAGCTTGTCGCTTCCATCGATGCGAGAGCGCCAAAGCGCCCCATCCGGATAAGAAACGTAAGTCACCCATTTTCCGTCGCGCGAGAAATCCAGCTCACCCGCCGAGATTCCTGACAGATAAGGCACAAACTGGCGCGAGGGGGCATCGTAGCGGACCAGTTCCCCCCGACTATCGAATCCGTCGACATATAATTTCTTGCCATCGGGACTGGGCGCCATTTGTCCGAAGGACAACGGGCCGGTGGCCAATTTTACTGGCAAGCTCTGGCGCAAAATTCCCGAGCGTTCGCGCGAGGACCAGATCTCCGTCGACGGACCAATCTTGGCGAGAAATAAATAATAGCGGCCGTCTGCCGTCCACACCCCAGCGTGCTCCGACTGGGAACCTGCCCAGTCGGGAAACACGCGATGCAGATCAGTGCCGTCGGAACGGATCTCCCAGATCGAAACCGCGTTATTTTGAACCAAGGTGAATCGAATGCGGCGCCCATCGGGTGAAAATCTCACATAAAACGCCACGCCGGGCAAATCCACCAGTTTGTGCGCATCGGTGCCATCGGCGTGTCCGACAAAAAGTGCAGTGCCGCGTGCGAACAGCAACTGCTGGCCGTCGGGAGACCATGTGCCCCAACGACCCACGACATTGGAGAGACGACGCGGAGGTCCGGTGGGCAGAGGCAGCAACCAGGCCTGGAGTTCCCGTTCAGTCTGAATTCTTTCAAATACGAGAAGTTGGCTGTGGTCAGGCGAGATAGCCGTAGGAAACACATCAGTAAATGGCGTCGGAAGCACGGAAGTCTCTCCGCCGGCAACGGAGCCCTGTACGAGAAATTGGTCTGCGATTTTCCTCTCCGAGAGGTAAAGGCGGGAACCATCGGTGAAGACTTGCAGCTTGGGAACACCGTCGTGAGTAATCTGGGTCGTGGTGAGAACTCGTGGCGGGGGAACCGGCCAGGCGAGCCATGCAGCGATCGCAGCCAACGCAAGTAGAGCAAGTGCAAGTGGCGCGGCCCAGCGGCGGCGCGATCCCGCCGAGGTCGTTGGTATCTTATTAGCCGCTACCGGCATAGTCCCGGAATTCGTATCCCGCTTGAGTCTTTGCAAATCGGCTCGAATCTCTGAGGCATGCTGATATCGCAGGTCGCGATCTTTCTCGAGACATTTGTTGATGACGTCCTCGAGTCTTGCTGGCAGATTAGGATTCACTCGTACGGCCGGTGTGGGGGAGGAGTCGAGGATTTCCTTGAAGATCACGCCGGAACTTTCGCCTCGGAACGGCAGCATCCCCGTCGCCATTTCGTACAGCACCGCCCCGAACGAGAACAAATCCGTACGAGCATCCAGTTCCTTCGCACGCACTTGCTCCGGCGACATATATGCCACCGTCCCCACGGTGGCTCCCGGACTGGTTAGATGCTCTTCCAGCGTCACCGTCGTCTGCCCTACCGCCTCGGATTCGCTGCCCGACTCGCGAGTCGGCTGCGTCACCTTCGCCAATCCGAAATCCAGAATCTTCGCGTGTCCGCGCTTGGTGACAAGGATGTTTGCCGGCTTGATGTCGCGGTGGATGATTCCTACCGCATGCGCCGCGTCCAGTGCGTCGGCAATCTCGATCCCCAGCGACAGGATCGTCTCCGTCTCCATCGGACGGCCGCCGATGCGGTGCTTCAGCGTCATCCCGTCCAGGTACTCCATCACCAGGAACGATTGCTCGCCGTTCTTGCCGATCTCGTAAATGGTGCAGATATTGGGATGGTTCAGGGCAGACGCCGCACGCGCCTCGCGGCGGAAACGCTCCAGGGCCTGCGGGTCCTTTGCCACGTCATCGGGCAGGAACTTCAAAGCCACGAAGCGGCCAAGTTCGGTGTCTTCGGCCTTGTAGACAACACCCATACCGCCCCCGCCGATTTTCTCGACGATGCGGTAATGCGAGATGGTCTGGCCGATCATGCTGGCTCCCTGCAGAGGACTGTCGACCGGGGTTGGGTCTTGGCGCTAGATGTTAAGTGCATGCGGGAAAGGAGTCAATCGACAGGCCGGTTTCCACTTGTGGCCCCGTCGTTAACCGTCGCGCTAACAACCATTAACCGTTGGGTTAACGAAAGCCGCGTTTAGGCTGGCCAACACTTCCTCGCTAGAACGTCTGGCCCTTTGTTTTCAATCACATTCGCCGCAGATCCTGGCACTTGCGGACATGCCGTGCGTTTGGCCCGCGCTTTGCATTACTGAAAAGCGAAAGGAGGTCGTTATGAAAACCAAAACCCATGTGAAAGCGGGCGCCAGCATCAGCGACATCGTTATCAACAAGGGCCAAGACAAGGCATCTGCCTAGCGAACGGTAGGTGCATCCGCCGCCTTAAGCGGAACATGATGTGAAAAGCAAGCGAAAGAAATTAACGGAGGAGGACGCCATGAAAATCAAATCGAATATGAAAGCGGGAACCATCATCCGCAACGGCCGCTGAGCGAAACGCAGTAGAAGGTGAAGGCCAAACGGGGATCCGGGATTAAAGGCAAATAACAAAATTCGGGAAAGAAGAGCAGCCATGAAAACCAAGACGAACGTGAAGGCGGGCAGCGACGTAAAAGATTCGCACGACCCCTACGCCAACTAGCGCAAGCACCAAGCAACGAACACACTGAACGGAGCGAAGCTGGAGAGTGGTAACAAATTTACGAAAGGAGAACTCCATGAAAACCAAGACGAACGTGAAGGCCGGAATGCACATCGCGGGACCGATGTGATGCCGCTAACGTTACCAAACAGCTCGGCAACGCACCGCGGGAACAAAAGCGAGACCAACAAATTAAAAGAAAAGGAGGACGCCATGAAGACCAAGACCAACGTGAAGGCCGGTTCCGGTGTTTGCAACGGCAAACACTTCCCCAATGCCACGTTATAGCGGGACTTGTTGCCGCCAGGTGTTTTGGGGCCGCACAGTCGCGGCCACAACGGCGACAGAACGCGACGGACCACGGCAAACCGAGCAGGAAATTGTTACGCGACCAACAGAGGGCGAGCAGCCATGAAGACCAAAACGAATGTAAGGGCTGGCATCCAGCGGTTTGCGAACTAATGAACCGACATGCCAACCGCGTCCGCCCACGCCAACGCCAAAGACAAGACAAGCCCAAAAGCCGCCCTCGAAGGCGGCTTTAATTTTTTCCGTCCTTCAGCAAAACCTGTTTCATTTGGGCACCGACCCTCGTGGCTGCGGCTCTGGGAATGATCTTTTCAGGTTCAGATTGCGGATCAGACGCAGTAACGAGTTGGGATGAATGCCGAGCAGCTTCGCCGCTTCGATGTAGTTTCCGTTGCTTTGTTGCATTGCCTTCTGTACCACTTGCTTCTTCTGCTCCTTTACGACACTCTGAAAGTTCGAGGAGCTTGGCTCCCCGGGAGCAGATTCGAATATTTCGGCCGGAAGATCTTCCGGCAAAATCTTATCGCTGGATCCCAACACCAGCGCCCTCTCCATCGCGTGCTCCAGCTCGCGTACATTTCCCGGCCAGTCATAACTCAATAGACAATCCCGCGCTTCCGGCGAGATCGGCTTAGGTCGCATGCGGCACTTGCGGCTCGCTTTGGCAACGAAATAGTCGGCCAGAAGCGAAATATCCTCCGCGCGCTCTCGCAGGGCCGGCAGAGTCATCGAAACAACATTCAGCCGGTGATAAAGATCGCGGCGAAACGTCCCAGCCTCCACTGCCTGGAGCAAACCACGGTTGGTTGCGGCAACGAAGCGGACATCAATCTTCATCGGACGGGTTCCGCCCACGCGTTCGAACTCTCTCTCCTGTAGCACGCGCAAAAGCTTCGCTTGTAGAGCTATGGCAAACTCTCCGATCTCGTCGAGGAAAAGCGTGCCACCGTTGGCCAGTTCAACCTTGCCTTTCTTCTGCGCTACAGCTCCGGTGAATGCACCCTTTTCGTGGCCGAACAATTCGCTTTCCAGCAGCGTTTCTGTAATCGCCGCACAATTCACTGCGACAAAAGGCCCATCCGTTCTCGAACTGGAATTGTGAATCGCACGGGCGACAAGTTCTTTCCCCGTTCCGCTTTCGCCCTGGATCAAAACGGTCGAGTCCGTTGCGGCTACGCGCCGAATCAATTCGTAGACGGCGCGCATGCGAGGACTGTCACCTACTAATTCGTGATTGAGGTTGATTTCTTCATGAAGATACCTGTTTTCTTCTTGTAGTTTCTGCACATGCCGAACATTCTCCCAAGCCAGGCTGATCAGACCCGCGACCGCCGTGATCAACTGCAGATGATCGCTGTCAAAAGGGTTCTCCGGGCTACGAGTATCGAGGTAAATCACACCGCTCACTCGATCGGCAAGAAGCAGTGGAACACAGAGTGCGGACTTCACTCCGGCAGATTGCAGGCTCGCGGCTTGCCCCAGTGGGCTTCGCTTGATGTTGTCCAACAGAAGGCCAGTTCGTTCGGCAGTGATCTTTTTCAGTAAGGTCCGGCTGACTCGCACGGGCACCTCTGGTCCATGCACGCGATCCCAGGCCGCGCTGCTGGCGATCTCTCCTGCGCCGTCAAGAAACAGGATTGCGGCCCGTTGCGCGGGCACGACGTCGAACAACATTCCTAATAACTGCCACTGCAGACCTCCTTCGTCTCGAATCCCACCGATGTGCGTGGCGATCTTCAAGACCGTACTCAATTCTGCCGCTGAACGCTCCCCCTTCGGTTGCCCTGATGGCCGCTCAGGATCAGGATGAAGATAGTTAGAATCTTCGGGACGGAGGGATGCAACCACATCTTCTTCTACTGTCGTATCGTCCAATTGCAGCGGATTCCGCTCCGCAATCGCCTCTTCATCACCCAACAGAAAGACCAGTGTTGAATTACCCAGGGTGATCTGATCGCGATGACAGAGCTCGTGTTTGTCGATCTTTTCCCCGTTGACGCGTGTACCGTTCCGTCCGCCCAGGTCGCGCAGAAGAAACCGGCCGTCCGCTTGTTTAACGATCGCGCAATGTCGCCGAGACATCGCAGAGTCCGCCGCCCACAGCTTGTTGGACGGTTCTCTCCCCACCGATATCTCCTCATCGGTGAGTGCCAAGGTCGTCCCATTGAGCGCCCCCGCAATGCCCACAATCCGAGGATTCATCTCATGCTCCGGTTGGAACTATTTACCATATCAGAGCCCCTCAATGCACGAACCTCCACGACGTGCGACTTGGCGACCTCGCGCCATTTCTACGAAAAGTGGAAAACCGCATAGGCCCGGAAGTGAATGTGACAGACTATTCGGTAGGTGAATGTCGCGAGAAAGTCACCGAAGGCGATCACTTCTTGGCAACGGTGCTGAAAAACAATGTGCAGTTTGTGAAAGGTGAACCGCGTGACATGGACGCAGTTGCTCGCAAATAACGGAGTTCAGCGCCACAAAACGTCGAAAAAGGAACTGGACAAGCTGCGGGCTGCACCGGGCGCTTTGTTTCTTAAATGCTGCTTGGATGAAGAGCGCTAAGACCGCTGAAACGCTTGAAGTCCGTGGCGTTCAAAGTCAGAATATGGCTCACGCCGTGAACGAACATGGCCGCTGCCAGTCGCGCATCGTGCGCCTGAACGCCCAAGACCCTGTGCTGCACAACAACCCTCCGCCATTCTCGGTAAACTGCTTCGCTATCCGGCAACAGAGTCATGCCGGCCTCGATTGCCCGCACTTGGCGCTCAGCCTCAGCAATCGTCAAGCCGAGGCCATTACGGGAAAGAGGCCGAGTCATCGCGTTCCAAAGCTCGGCGATGTTCTGGTGGGTGTAATGGAGGATCGTACCTTGGAAAGCAAGTCGGGCCAGCGCTGTGTCTACGAGCTGGTGCTGGGGATCCGAACGGCGTGTCATGCGTAGCAGGATGTTGGTATCCACGAGACACGACGCAATAGACATTTAGTCGTGATCCTGATAAAGCCACTCGCGCGAAATGGTCTGAGGCAACGGGGGAATCTTGTCCGAGAATTGGGCCAGTGAGTCGAGCCAGATGCGAATCTCCTCTTGGGTACGCGGCTGTCGAGTTTGCTGAGGAGGCGCTAACTGTTGCGCCAAAAGTTCTTGGACGTAGGCTTCAAGAGACAGGCCACGTGCCTTGGCCTGCGCCGCTAGTTCATCGGGAATGTTGACCGTGACTACCATGTCAAAACTTTAGCACGGATTCAATCAAAAGGCTGAAATCCGTGGGCCGTACGGTGTGCCATAAGTGTGCCGTACCGTTCGATCCCATGTGCGCTAACTCGCGTCTTTTCAATACCAG
>Ga0187854_10003591_pt1 | contig 12182 bp, 11 predicted proteins | sample June2016WEW_6_15_FD_132445 | JGI IMG/M metagenome (GOLD analysis project Ga0187854, IMG submission 132445) | Peatland microbial communities from SPRUCE experiment site at the Marcell Experimental Forest, Minnesota, USA - June2016WEW_6_150 | ecosystem: Environmental > Terrestrial > Soil >...
CATCTCGACCGGCCAATGCTGAAAGAACGCATCAACGGCCGCAGAAGTCAGCCAGGCGCCAATGAACCCGTCGAGAATGCGGATCTGGTTGTCCGTCAGGGCAAGCGCCTTGGCCGTTCGCCCTGCCAAGTGCCCAAAGAGAAACAGCAGCTCGAACTGTTGAAGTATCTGTGGTTCTGACGCCTCGCCTTGATTGCTGTAGCCGAGAATGGGGGCTAGGTCCTGCTGTGTTTGCCATGCTGCTCTTGTGATTGATTGAACCAGTGCATTGGGAGGCCCATAGATGGCAAGGGCCTTGCCCCTGCTTGCTCCAAGCCGAGACTGAAACTCTGATGGGTCGAGCGGTGCGCCGGACTGTCGGCTAGAAGTCACATGAAGCCTCCGGCTGCGTGGCGCCTAGCGGACTGGTGTTAAGCCGCGACGCGCCCTCCGAGGCACCTCGGGCACCAGATAGTGCGCGAAAACAAGAGGCCCCTCGTCGCTCGCGCACCGCTACGATTAGCCCGTCGCCGATTGGTTGTCAAATCCATACCGATGTGGCGTGGCCAAACGCCCCCGCCCAACGTTGCGCACGCTCGGTGTCGTCCTGCGCCGCTTTCGGAAAGAGCGCGGCCTATCGCAGGACCGTCTGGCCAACCTCGCCGGTGTTGATCGGGCCTACGTCGGAGCGATCGAACGCGCCGAGCGTCACCCCACCTGGGAAGTCATCGAGCGGCTCGTGGCCCAGCTCGACGTGAGCTGGATAGAGTTCGGACGCGCCTTGGACGAAGGCGCAACTCGGCACTAGGAACTCCTGTTCTCTCGGACCGGCGGGCTCGCGTCACCCAGAACGCGACCATCGCACGGCGGTCTCCCCGCAGATCGATCGCGGCCCTCGCCTACTGAAGGCCACGGCGTAGCGTGGGGACCTTGAACGGGCCTGCAGCGGCCAGGTCGGCCAGAGTCAGGCACCGGGAACCAATCGCCGCTCATTGGGAAGTCCCACAGAATTGTCCCCATGGCATTTCATCCTACGCCATGGAGTCACCGGGCCGTCATCGCGCAGTCATCAAGGAGTCCTGAGTCTTTCCCCTGCCAGCACGGACCTCCATATTCGATGGTCATGCCCTCCCCTGTGGCCCTCCGCGAACTGGCCGAACGGTGGGCCGGCGCCAAACCAGCAGAGCGGGCCAACTTCCAGAGCTACCTGAACGAGCTGTGCGGGGCTCTCGGCGTGGAGCCTCCGCGCCCGGCCGGGACCGGCTACCAGTTCGAGTTTCCCATCAAGGTCGTGGCCCGCGAAGGCACCGATTCCACCAACTTCGTTGACTGCTACAAATCTGGGCACTTCGCGCTCGAGGCGAAGGACGAAGAGACCGGGCGCTCCAGCGACCTTCTGCTGCGAAAGGCGTTCGGCCAGGTGCGCAGCTACGCCGGCTATGTCCCCCACGAGCGACCGCCCTACCTGTTGGTGCTCGATGTAGGCAAGACGATCATCCTATGGGACCGCTGGAACGGCGACTACGGCGGCTTCAATGCCGGGCGCCGGATTGATCTGACGCACCTCGCTGACCGCGAGGACGACGCGGCGCTGCTGAAGGACATCTTCGAGAACCCGGCGGCGCGCGACCCGCGCGCTAAGGCCGCCGCCGTCACCAAGGAAGTCGCAGCCCACCTCGCGAACCTGGCCGCCGCCCTGGAGCACCAGGGGCTCGACCAGGAACGTGTCGCCCGCTTCATCATGCGCTGCATCTTCACGATGTTCGCCGAGGACATCGGGCTGCTGCGCGACGAGCCGTTCCGTACACTGCTTGGGCGAGCTGCCGGCGATCCGGCCGTGTTTACGCGATACGCCGGGGAGCTGTGGGCAGCGATGGACGCAGGTGAGGACTTCCTCCTACGCAAGCTGCTGCGCTTCAATGGCCACTTCTTCAAGGATCACGAGGCACTCCGCATTGGCCGCGATGCCCTTCTGATACTCCAGATGGCTGCGGATGCTGACTGGCAGCATGTTGAGCCAAGCATCTTCGGTACGCTCCTCACGCGCGCAATTGACCCTATTGAGCGCCACCGTCTCGGTGCGCAGTTCACACCGCGGGAGTTTGTCGAGCGGGTTGTGCGACCCTCTGTCGAGGATCCCATCCGGGAGCGTTGGACGGCGGTCCAGGCCGAAGTGCTCCAGCTCTGCGAGGGCGGCAAGCCCAAGCCGGCCGAGAAGGCCCTCCGGGACTTTCACGATTGGCTCAAGGGCCTCCGCTTCCTCGATCCCGCCTGCGGCTCCGGCAACTTCCTCTACGTCACAATGCACCTGGTCAAACGGGTGGAGTTGGAGGTCATCCGCGCGCTAGAGGACTTGACGGGCAAGCACGAGATGCGGCTTGCCGAGGTGGGGCCGTGGCAGTTCCACGGCATCGAGATCAAGCCGTGGGCTCGCGAGATCGCTGAGCTGACGCTCTGGATCGGATTCCACCAGTTCTGGAAGGCTCACCACGATGTACAGCCGCCGGAGCCAATCCTTCAAGATACGGGTACCCTGGAGTGCCGTGATGCGGTGCTCGCCTGGGACACGATCAGCGACGACCCGAGCCGTGCCCGGCCTGATCCAACGCCACGAATCCGCCACCCGGTCACAGGCGAGTTGGTTCCGGATCCCGACGTAAAGCTGATATACCACCGTTACCTGAACGCGCGTCCGGCTGAATGGCCAGAGGCTGATTTCATCATTGGGAACCCGCCCTACTTGGGGGAGAAGCGCCAGCGCGAGGAGTTTGGCGACGGCTACGTTGAGGCGCTGCGAGCCGCGTACCCGACCGTACCCGATGGAGCCGACTACGTCATGTACTGGTGGCACAAGGCAGCTGATGCCGTGGCGTCAGGCGTGACTCGCCGTGCTGGGCTCATCACGACGAACTCGATTACCCAGACGAAGAACCGCGCTGTGATAGAGGCAGCCGCCGCTCGCGGAGCTCACGTCGTTTGGGCCGTGGCTGATCATCCCTGGATTGACGAGGTCGATGGCGCCGCCGTTCGGGTGGCCCTCACCGTTCTGGCAAAGACTAGCACCGGATCGAAGTTGGTGTCGGTAGCGGATGACGCCACAGTTGTTTCCGAGGTGAGCGTTCCGGAGCTTAACTCGGACCTGACCGCTCACGCGGACGTTGCCGCTGCCGCGAGCAACGTTCTTCTGGCGGCCACGGGGTTGTGCTGGCAAGGCTACAAACTTGTGGGCGCCGGCTTTGTCCTTGAGCCAAACGAGGCGGCGCGTCTGATGGAACTAGAGCCTCGGCACTCGGAGATCATCAGACCATACCGAAACGGGAAGGACTTGGTCACGCGCCCGCGCGGCGTGAGTGTCATTGACTTCTTCGGCCTCACCGAGGAACAGGCCCGGACCTATCCGGTGCTATACCAGGTCGTGCGAGACCGAGTCAAGCCGGAGCGGGAGGCGGTACGTGATAGGCTGATGCGGGAGAGATGGTGGGTGTTCGGTCGAGCGCGTGGCGAACTCCGTGATGCGATCGCTGAGCAGCCTCGTTACATCGCAACGCTAGAGGTATCCAAACACCGCTTCTTCGTCTTTCTCGGTAAGGAGATTGCTCCGGACGGCACACTCGTCTGCATTGCGTCCGCCGATGCCTTCATCCTCGGCGTTCTCTCGTCTCTCACTCACGTTACGTGGGCTCTTGGCTCGGGCGGCAGGCTTGGTATCGGGAACGACCCACGCTACAACAAGACGCTCTGCTTCGACGCCTTCCCGTTCCCCGACGCTCACATGGCCCTCCGCGTCAAGATTGCCGACGTGGCTGAGCGGCTGGATGCGCACCGGAAGGCGGCGCTGGAGCGCGACGAGCAGGTCACGATGACGGGGATGTACAACGTGGTCGAGAAACTGCGCTCGGGGCAAACGCTCACGAAGAAGGAGCAGGCGGTCCACACCCTTGCCGCATGCGGGGTCCTCAAGGACCTCCACGACGAGTTGGATACCCTGGTGGCGCAGGCATACGGGTGGGAGTGGCCCCTGCCCAACGACATTATCCTCGAGCGCCTGGTCGCGCTCCACGACGAGCGGGTGCGCGAGGAGAAGGCAGGGAAGGTGCGCTGGCTGCGGCCGGAGTATCAGGTCCCGCGGTTCGGGAAGGGCCTGGAGGCTCCAGCGCCGGCCCTTGGGTTACCGGAGGCCGCCCGCGAAGTGAAGCTCGCCCCGAAGCCCCGGTGGCCATCTACGGTCGTCGAGCAGATCACCGCGATCAAGAAGACGCTTGCTGCGGAGGCCCTCACGGCGGAGGAACTGGCATCGGCGTTCGCCGGAGCCAGGACTGACATCGTCCGTCGGCACCTCGACATCCTAGATGTGATGGGGGAGGTGCAGTCCGAGGCCGACGGCCGGTATCACGCGACGATCACAGGTTCAGTCTCTGTCTCGTGACTAGACCCGAGCTCCTGGTTGTGGTCCAGCGCGGCGCAGCACCGCTGGGCCGTCTGCTTAGGTGTCCCCCCTGTCCAGGTCTCCATATTGGCGCTCATCGACGACGCCGAGGGAGAGCGATGGCGCGGCGCTGGGTCGGCACGCGATCGAGCAGCTCGCCGGGCTCCACGCCCAGCGCCGCGGCCACCTGGTCTAGGACAGCGAACGAGATGCTGCGGCTACGGCCAGTCTCGAGCTCGGAGATGGTCGCCTGATAGACGCCCGCCCGCTTCGCTAGGGCTGCCTGACTCCAGCCCTTGGCCTTCCGAAGCTCGCGCAGACGTAGCACGATGGGACTCACGCTCCCAACCTAACCCCACCTCCTTGACAGCACAATCGTCCATAGCATATCATAGTCTATAGCCTATGGTCAGAACTGCGCCTTGAACCGTGTGGTCAATACCTTCAGAACGGCCCGCGCTGTGGATGCGGATGCCGAGTCCGTGACGCGCCTAGCGCCGAAATACTCCGCGCGCGGTGTGCCGCCGAGCCGCGACATCCCCGCGCGGGCACTTGGCTATGTGAGGGTCTCGACGGAGGAGCAAGCCCGCGAGGGCGTTAGCCTCGACGCGCAGGACGCGAAGATCCGCGCTTACGCCACCGTCAAGGACCTGGCGCTCGTGGATGTAATCCACGACGAGGGGCTGAGCGGCAAGGACCTCGACCGGCCCGGTGTCCAGCGCCTTATTGCGGCGTGCGTCGCTGGCGAAGTAGCGGCCGTGATCGTCGTAAAGCTCGATCGGCTCAGCCGGCGCACCCGCGACCTGCTCTACCTAGTCGAGGACGTGTTCCAGGCGCGCGACGTGGCGCTCCACAGCCTTCATGAGACCGTGGACACATCCAGCGCCTCGGGGAGGTTCTTCCTGCGGATCATGGGAGCGCTGGCCGAGATGGAGCGCGAGCTGATCGGCGAACGGACCGCAGCGGCCCTGGCGCACAAGAAGGCGCTCGGCCAGCGGCTCGGCACCACGCCTTTGGGCTACCGCACCCCGGGTCACCGACTTCCGCTGGAGGCCGTGGCGGAGGAGCAGGCAATCATCCGGCGGGTGCTCGATCTGTGGCGAGGGGGCAGAAGCTACCGGAAAGTGGCTGCCACCCTCAACGCCGAGGGGGCCAAGACCAAGCACGGTGCCCGCTGGCATCACTCGACGGTGGCGAACGTGGTTCGGGATGCCCATGCCCGATCGAGGGCGCGGCGGGCCTCCTAGCGCGTCAGTGGACAACAAACGAGCGTTTCTTGTCCAGACCCGGTCGGAGAACGGCTGGATTTGAATTCGTGACCCCCTGAACCCCATAGCGCTCAGGAATCCATCGAAAAACGACGAAATGGCAGACTTGCCATCGTTATCGCTCGTCTGGAGATCGGGAGACCCTCTCCACGGAAAGGAAGCGAGCGAACTCCCCCGGATGAGACTCTACATCACGTCGGGACAATCTGTACGTGAAGAACGCATAGTCGGTCTCGTAGCCCAGTGTAGGCACCAATGAGACCCACCCAGGCGGTTCCTCAAGAGCGTGAAACCGCTCCATGACCTGAAATCGCTGATCCGGTACCCGCACAACACGACCATTGCCCTTTTCGAGCACGAGTTGGAAGCGAGTGCTTCGTACAGGATACGCCACCATGGTATCGAGTGTGACGCTCCCGACTCGCACCGTGACAATGCTCCCGGCCAAGTCAAGAACGCTGGTGATTCGACCGCTTGAATGGCCGACGCTGGTGCTTCCTTCCCTGATGTTCTGCCGAATCGTGCTGTCCACGAAGTTCAGTGTGATGTACCCATGCGCCAGTCCCGAAGTCGAGGAATCCTCCTGAGTCTCTTCTTCCGGAAACTCCACGTTCAGATCGAGATCGCCTTCCCCGCGTCGGTTGGAGTCTTGCGTGAAGGACACTTCGATCCACTTCTCTTCCAGGCCGCCGGGAACGGAGTCTCTTGGGACGAACGTAGACCCGAACGGGATTTTCACGCTGTCTACCCCGCTGCCAGCCTTCGAATCTCGAAAGTGACCGAACACAACCGCGAATTCATTGCCGCGGCCGGAGCCGAAGGTCACATTCGGGCCTAGGAAGTGGAGTGTCTCCGGCCATTCAGGCAGCACTCGCAGCGCGCGCATCGCTTTGTCGTGCACGGACGCCGCATAGCTAGCGAGCGGCGCGTCACCCATGCGATAGACGAACGTGCCTGAAATGGAAAAAGGGGTGAGCGGGTTCAACAGACGCGCTGCGTTCCGGCTGATAACACCCTGCTCCAGTCCAATACGCGACAGACTGTCGGACAGCGCTTGCGCCTGTGTGAGAATCCGGTTCAGCCGCTCGGACGTTTCTACCCGTCGTCGCTCCGCCTCTAGGTCTCGACGTCTATCTCTGTACGTCTCCAACAGGAGCATCACAACCGCCAAGACGAGGGACACCAGTACTCCAACAGCGGCACGGCGTCCCCGTCTGGTGAGCTTGCCATCTACGTTTGTCGCCGCCCCATAAATGGCGTTGTAGCCGAACGCTCCGGTGGCAAAGACCGACAGAAACTTGACGACAGAGATCAGGATCCAGTCCATGCAAGACCTCGACTGAACGGGCCTCTATCTAGCTTGGGATGCCATCCGGCTGAGTCGGGGAGAACAACCCCGAGCCGCCCGCCCTCCTTGAGGAACTGGTGCCGGCGTTAAGAACGGTAATTGGCACAAAGGTGCCGGACTGCCCGCCGCCCTCCCGGCGAATCCGACGCACTTCCGCTAGCAATGCCCGAACGAGCCCAAGGTGCCGCAGCTTGGTGCTACGGTCCTGCAGATACGTAGCGCCCCAGACGCCCGCAATGGCTGATGAATAGCGCCTCAGCTGCGGGCGCCCCGCCCGCCAGCCACACAGCACCTGTCGAACCTATATGCCGGGCGTGAGGGAGGCGTTAGCCCCCACGCGCCGTCAGCTCCCGCCGAGCTGGCGTTGCGACAACAGCGAGTCCCATCCACCAGCGCCGTTGGCTACGGGCCAGCTTCGATACCGCTCTCCGAACATGGCGAGAAGATTGCTTTCGAGCTGAACTGGCGACTGTCGTCCACGAGTTCGGACAAACGCATAGCGGCACCCAAACGCCGCTCCGTACTCGTACATTGGCCAGTACATGGTCTTGCGGCGCTCGTATGTGGCCTCGTCGATGAACCTCGCGTGCTGTTGTAGCCGTCGGCGGAGGTTTGACGCCTTGCCGATGTAGAACACGGGCGAGTTGCGGCGTGGGTATGCGAAGGTCGCACGGGGCGCGGCGATCAGCACGTATGCACCGGGAGCCTGCGGCACGTCGTGGTCGCCCATTGCCGCAAGGTAGCGGATCGGACTGTGGGCCAAGCCCTTGTCGAGAAAAGACAGCCGCATCCGATCACCCCGGCGTGGACCCAACGGACTCGCGCATAAGCTGCAGCGCGCAAACGGGATCCTGCCAACCACACCCACCGGACAGCGCCCGGCCTGGCGGGCCGCAAGCACGCGCGCCAGCTTTCTGCGCTAGTTGGGCCGCACCCCTACGCCACAATCTCAACGGTCCCATCCGTTCCGTCCGGTGAGACACCAGCTTCAATACGGAGCTCGCGTTCGAGTGCGCGTAGGACGCGCGTGGACTCCTGTGTGGTTTCGCGTGCGAGCCAGTCCGCAGCGTCGATCAGCGTTGCTTGGGACGGATCCGATTCGTAGCCTGGCACGACGAATAAGCGAGCGAAGCGTTGGGGCACCCGCAACAGGAGCGTGTACTCCGCGTGAAGCTGACCGTCCTCCGCGTTCTTGAACTCGAATCGGGACTCACCAGGGCCGAGTTGCGCTTCGTAGTGGATCAGAGCTGCCCTGTACTCAGTAAGTGCCTTCACCAACTTGGCGTAGACGCCAAGGATACAGGCGCCAAGTGCGCTCGACGAAATCCGAGTTGCCGGGTGCTCGCGCTGCTCGAACGCCGGGTCCGCGGCGTACCGTTGGATACGAGCCCACTTGGCTTTGCGCCTCCGCTCACCGTAGAGAGAGAATCCGACGGAGTTCCCAACGTAGTCGAAGAGCGACAGCGAGTTGAAGACCAGGTCGTCAAAGAGGAAGTGATGCTCGCTGGCGACCTGGAGGAGCAGCCCATGACTCTCGAGAGTGTTGGGGCGCGAATCCCTGAGCCTGCGTGTGCCAGTGGATTGAAGGACCCGTAGCATAGCGGGGTGCCACAGCACCGCCTCCGCCCTGTAGCTGAGGCTGTCCCTCAGGTGGATCATGAGCGCCGCGTCTCTCTTGCGTCGATTGCGATCGTGACGTCGAATGGACTCGGCCATGAGAAAGGCCAAGCCGGTGGCGACCGCTTGCTGTCGGACCGTGCGATCGAGCGGAGTGCTGTCGGGAGCGCTCACTTTGTCAGCCGAACAACTCCTAGGTGCTGCCGTTTAACGAAATGCGCCTCAGCGCCGGGCGACCGCCCTCAGCGCGAACCACACCGCACAGCCTAAACGCCGGGCGTTATGCGAGCGTTAGGGCGGCGCTCGCCAGGCGGCTGCCGCAGACGCTGGTTAGGCAGCGGCCTGGCCGCAGTCGCGGAACCGAAGTGGGAACCGGCGCTCGTTCTCGGGGAAGACGTCCAGCATCAGAAACCGAGTGCGATACATCATGAACCACCTCTCGTGGTCGTCGAGCGCCTGCGCCACCTCTGCGCGAAACTGCATCGTCTGCAGCACGTCAAGGGAGCGGAGACGCGCCGCGTCGGCAACGAGACGTGAAATTCGTTGAGCCCTCGTCTCCTCCTCCTCCAGGCCGCGCAAGTACTGACGGTAGACTCTACACAGCATCAGCTCTGCACCCTCCATCCTATACGTCCAGTCTGCAAGGTCTCTGCCGCTGTTGGCGGCATCGAGCGCTACTCGCAGGTCGTGGGCGGGGACAATAAGGCAGCTGTAGAGCTGCTTCATGGCGTCGAGGAGGTCGCCGGCAGGGACGTCTTCCTGCGCCCCGATGATGCCGAACGCTGGGGCTCTGTCCGTCGGACGTAGTATGGCGCTGAGATACCAGCCGTGGCACATCGCGGCGACAACGAGGAGGTTCATTCGCGAAACACGATTGATCGCAGCGAGACGAGGCGCCACTTCCTGCCAGGGAATGACGTCGCCATTGGCCAGTGCGATCCCCTCTTTGTCGCCGTGCGTCTCGATGTGGACGATAGGTGACCGGCCGTACTTCTGCGCTGTCTGACAGACGGTGGCGAGCGCTCCCAGAAACTCAGGCCCTGACCGGGGCTCATAGAACTCTGAAACGAAGCCGGGATCAATGACCGACGCTGGCGCCAGCGTTGTCTCGAAGAGGTCTCGGCCCGTGCGAAGGTCGCCGGGCCGAAGCGATTCGAGCACCACGACAGAATCGAACGCGAAGGACGTGTTGTAGGCCATGTCGTCACACCGTGGCTGCCGGCTATCGAATTGCGCCTCAGTTGGGATGAAGTGGCGGCTGGCCATTTAGGGGCACGGGATGGCACTACCTCGGGTCAACTGTCCAGCCACGCAGCTCCACGAGGCCCACGTGCCCGCCGCTGAAGGCACTGACTAGGGCGCAGCCTAAGGAGTTCGCTCGGCATCCCGGATGCGGGCGGCCGCCCGGCGAGCCGCACGTGCGAAGTCGATCACCGTCTGAATGTCAACTTCGCGCCGATCACCTTCGAGGCGGTGGCAGTTGGGAACCTGGCGGATGTAGCGGGCATCGACGACTCCGCGATTGTGTGCAAAGATATGCCGCGTTTCCTCGCACTCCGCCAAGAGATCAGCCGTGTGGGCGTCGAGATCGGCGCCGCCGACCTTGCGCAGGTGCTCTCGTATCGCCTTCGTCGCACCGCCGGTTAGGTCGAGATCCCTCGCCTCCGCGTATGCCTCAAGGGCGCCCTGAATGCTGACAACGGTCAGGCCCCATGCCATGAAGCGGAAGTCACCCTCGGACTCACCATGCGGGAATAGGAGCTCGGCCAACTCCGCCGCGAAGTCCCGGTCATAGAACGTGACACCGCCGTCGCGCCACTGAATAGGGACTGCACCGTCGTAGTCAGGATCGTCACGGGCTAGCGCGTCGGCGTTTCCGAAGCCGTCCTGAAAGCGTGCCTCTAGGTCGGGGAAGTAGTCCGGCGCTGTCTGATCGAGCTCGCTGAGGAACCAGGCATGAAGCATCGCTGCCGCGAGGCTTGCCCGGAACTCCTCCCAATCTTTCACATCTAGCCTGATCGAATCGCGCGGATCGCTCGCAGTCATCGTGACAGCCTCGGTTACGGCCAAACGAATTGCGCCTCAGCGGCGGGCACCGTGCCCGCCAGCCACACAACGCCTGCCCTACCTCAGGTTAGCTCACCAGCCGCCCGACACTCGTGCCCCGACCGCCCGCTGCAAGCGCTCGTTGGGCCGCTCGACGTCAGGGGTGGCCGTACTGCCAGAATGGTCCGCCTAGGCCAATGTCCTCGACACGGTACGACACCCCATGAATCCGAGCCAGATTGACAAAGACGTTCCGGGTGGTAACAGACGCATCCTCCCAGATGCCGCTTGGAATGATGAGGGTGCAGCCACCATGGAGTTCGAGTGTTCTGTCTGCGATTCCGTTAGCAATGAGCTGCAGGTCGCGAGGCTTCACTTCGAATCGCGTCGGACGCTTGGACGCAAGCGGGCCCAGGAGTTGCCGGATCTGCTGCTCACTGACATCCGCAAGCCGGCTGCTGTCCCGCAAGTAGAGGTACGCCTCAGCGGCGACTAACTCGTGCCGGCGATAGAGGTCGTTCACGTCGATCATCGGGACGGGCTCCCCCGGCTTCACTTCCTGAAGCGTCCAGGGGTACGACAGCTCTCTGTAATCCAGGAGGTGCTCTGGCACCTCGACGGCCTGAGCACCTGGGCGAAAGAGCCAACCTCTACGCGCCATGTGAGATCCTCGGATTGTGCCGCCCGAGCGGCCTAACGAAGTGCGCCTCGGCGGCGGGCGACTCCCCGCCCGCCACATGATACTGCCGAACCTACTTGCGAGGCGTGAGGGAGGCGTTAGCCCCCGCAGGAGCCAGCTTCGCGTTGGATCGCCCGCGGCCCTGGCGCTCGGGTGGACAAGAAACGTCCGTTTCGTGTCCACGACGCTTCAGTCAGCACCCTGGCGTCACGGCAAGCGACGGGCAGAGAGTGTGTCCGCAGCGACCAGGGCATCAATCACCGAGCCGAGCGAGTATTGTGCGACCCACCTCCTGCATCCCGCTGCCGAGATTGGCACGTAGGCCCAACTCGGCCTGGTGCTTCGGATCCAGCCCGCTTTTGAGTAGGTCGCCACCGATGGACATCAGAAGTTCACCCTCGGCCCGTGAGAAGTATTCCTGAACCGCGGCCCGGAGTTCGCGTCGTGCTCTTATCGCGACCTGCTCGACTTGGCCAACCTGACTGTCCACCACAGGCGCACCCCATTGAGCTAGGGTCCCGGCCCTCATCGCCCGGACGTAAAGTTCCAGAAGGTCTATGGCGGGCGGATCGAACTCCTTGCGAGGCGATGCAACCGCGCCTCCAGCTCCACGCGCACCCTGTAGTCGCAGGCTCAGCAGCAGGTCGCGAAGCTGCGACGGCACGTCCGAATTCTCAGCGGCGCGGGCGACGATATCCGTCAGCAGGATAACCACAGAGTGTGTGATCTCGATCCGCTCGGGTGGCCCAGGTCGGTTGTTTAGGCCGATAACTCCTGGTTCGGGATCAGGGACGAAGCTGATCTCTGGAGGCAACTCGC
>Ga0187854_10003606_pt1 | contig 12142 bp, 11 predicted proteins | sample June2016WEW_6_15_FD_132445 | JGI IMG/M metagenome (GOLD analysis project Ga0187854, IMG submission 132445) | Peatland microbial communities from SPRUCE experiment site at the Marcell Experimental Forest, Minnesota, USA - June2016WEW_6_150 | ecosystem: Environmental > Terrestrial > Soil >...
AGGCGCCGCTCGACAGCCCTCTCTATCGGCTGCTCGAGAAGGTCGTGACGGCCCACGACCCCGACGGCGTCGCGCTTCCCTATCTGGCGCCGTTCGCCACGGACGCCAAGCATCTCGCCCGCATGGGCGTTCCGACGTACGGCTTCTCGCCATTGAAGACGGGGAGCAGGGACGGCCTCCTTGCCCTGATGCACGGCGACGACGAGCGGGTCAGCTTCGAGGCGTTGCGCTGGGGGCTGCCGGTCCTGTGGGACGCGGTCGTCAGCTTCTGCGGTGGCCGGGGTTCTTGACCCCGGGCGAATCCGCCTAGGCAGGCACGTTTCGTAGGCGAAATCGCGCCAATACCCCATAAGCCCGAGAACGCGGGCGGGTTGGCCCCCGGCTGGCTGGGTCATGCGGCCCTATCGGCAAACCATTCGGCTTCCGAGAATCAAGGCAGGCAATACCCGCAATCACCGGCCCAGCCCACAGCGATCTTGGCCGCCGGCCCGCTGACTCCCGGCGCTCGCGCACACGGAAGGCGCGAACGTCCGACAGGGCATGCGACCGGAGGCCCAATCGCCGAAGCGACTCCGGGGCATACCAAAGGGGCGATTGGATGGTCGTGGCTCAGGTTTCGCCTCCCGAGGTGGCGGACGCAGGCGTTCGCTTCCTGGACGAGGTGAACTCGAAGACGGCAGGCGTCTCGCGCCTGGAGATGTGTATCCAGTGCGGCAGCTGCGGTGGCTCGTGTCCTTCGGCCAGCGCCATGGACCACACGCCCAGAGGCTTGTTCGCGCTGATCCGCGCCGGCAAGCGCGCCGAGGTCCTCCGCAGCAATACGCCGTGGATGTGCCTCTCCTGCTACCACTGCGTGGTCCGGTGCCCCCAGGAGATCGAGATCACGGACGTCATGTACGCGATCAAGACCATCGCGGAGGAGGAGCACACATATCCGAGCAACGTAGGCCCGGACTTCACCGGCGTCTTCATCGGCCAGGCCAGGCACTTCGGCCGCAGCTGGGAGCTCGGCCTAACGGCGCGCCACTACCTGCGCCACTTCCCCCTGCGCCTGCCCGGCATGACCCCGATGGCCCTCGGCCTCTTCCGCCACGGCCGCATCGGCATCCTGCCCCATCGGATCGAGCAGCGGAAGCAGCTGCAGGCGATCCTGAAGCGCGCCGATGAGCTGGAGAGAGCCCGATGAGCAGCTACCTCTACTACCCGGGCTGCTCGATGGAGGGCAGTGGCCGCTCCTATCGCGAGTCTCTGGCGGGCGTCCTCGAGCCCCTCGACATCACGCTCGAAGAGATCAACGACTGGAACTGCTGCGGCGCAACGGAGTATGTGAGCCTGAGCACGACTCCCGCCTACGCCATGATCGCCCGCAACCTGGCCATCGCCGCGGGCGAGAAGAAGAACGGCGAGTCCCTCGTCGCCGCCTGCAGCGCGTGCTACCTGAACCTGGCCAAGGCGGACCACTACATGGGCAAGCAGCCCGCCCTCAATGCCCGCGTCAATGACGCCCTCGGCGCCGGTGGCCTGCACTACGACCCGGGCACCGTCAGGGTCCGCCACCTCCTCGAGGTCATCCTCACGGACGTGGGCCTGGACAAGGTACGCGCCGCGGTGAAGCAGCCGCTCACCGGCCTGAAGGTCGCGCCGTACCTCGGCTGCATGGTCCCGCGGCCGGACGTGAACGGCATGACGGCCGATCACGACCAGCCCAAGAGCCTCGACGTACTCCTCCGGGCCCTCGGCGCCGACGTGGTCGATTACCCGTTGCGAACCGAGTGCTGCGGCGGCCACATGACCCAGATCGCGCCCAAGGTGGGCCTGGAACTGATCCGGCGGCTCGTGTCGGAGGCCGAGCGGCTCGAGGCCGTGATGATGGTCACGGTCTGCCCGATGTGCCAGATCAACATCGACGCCTACCAGGGCGAGATGAACGCCATGTTCCACACCAAGCACAAGATGCCGATCGTGTTCTTCACCCAGCTGATGGGCGTGGCCTTCGGCCTCGAACCCAAGAAGGTGGGCGTGGGACGCGAGTACACCAACGCCAGCAAGGCCCTGGCTAAGGCCCTCAAGGCGGCCCCGGAGCTTGCGCTCGCGGCCGCCTCGGCCCCGCCAGCCCCCAGGGCCAGACCCGACAAGCGGGCCCTGCCGATGCCGACGATGCCACAGACGCCCGGGATGGCCGACAGCGAGGTTCAGGAATGACCGCCGAACACAGCCACCTGCCGGCCGAGAACGAGATCCGGATCGGCGTCTACGTCTGCCACTGCGGCAGCAACATCGCCGGAGTGGTCGACGTCGCCGAAGTCGTCCGCTGGGCGGCCGAGAACCTCAAGGACCAGGGCGTCGTCGTCGCTCGCGACTACAAGTTCATGTGCTCCAGCCCAGGCCAGGAACTCGTCACAGATGACATCAAGAACCTGGGCCTGAACCGCATCGTCGTCGCGGCGTGCTCACCGCACCTCCACGAGAACACTTTCCGCACGGCCACTGCCCGCGGCGGGCTGAACCCGTACCTGTGCGAGCTGGTCTCGATCCGCGAGCAGGACTCGTGGGTCCATACGGACAAGGCCGCGGCCACGGTCAAGGCCAAGGCCATCCTGGCCGGCGGCGTTGAGCGGGTGCGCCGCAACGAGCCGCTCTCGCCGGTGAGGGTGGACATCAACCCCGCGACTCTGGTCGTGGGCGGCGGCATCGCCGGCATCAGCGCGACTATCGAGCTGGCCGATGCGGGCTTCAAGGTCTACCTCGTCGAGAAGGAACCGTCGATCGGCGGCCACATGGCCCAGTTCGACAAGACCTTCCCCACCCTGGACTGCTCCGCCTGCATCCTGACGCCCAAGATGGTCGCCGCCGGGACGCACCCGAACGTCGAGCTCCTGACCTGGAGCGAGGTCGAGAAGGTCGAAGGCTACGTCGGCAACTTCACCGTGACTGTTCGCAAGAAGGCCCGCTACGTCAACGAGGACCTCTGCAACGGCTGCGGCGTCTGCCAGGAGAAGTGCCCCAAGAAGGTCATAGACGAGGTCTTCGAGGCTGGGCTGGGCTACCGGAAGGCGATCTACACGCCCTTCGACCAGGCCGTCCCCAGGACGCCGGTCATCGACCGCCCGAATTGCACCTACTTCGAGAAGGGCACCTGCAAGGCCTGCGAGAAGTTCTGCGAAACGAACGCGATCGACTTCAACCAGGAAGACACGATCCTGACCCTCCAGGTCGGCAACATCATCATGGCCACCGGCTACGACCTCTTCGATGCGAGGAAGATGACGCAGTACGGCTACGGCCGGCTGCCGAACGTCTTCACCAGCCTGGAGTTCGAGCGGCTCTCCAACTCCGCCGGGCCGACGAATGGCCACGTCGTACTCCGCGACGGCGTCACCGAGCCCAAGTCGGTGGCGATCGTCCACTGCGTCGGCAGCCGCGACAAGAACCACAACAACTACTGCTCCGCGATCTGCTGCATGCAGAGCCTCAAGTTCGCGCACCTCGTGAAGGAGCACACCGAGGCCTCGATCTACGAGTTCTACATCGACATGCGGACCGCAGGTAAGGGCTACGACGAGTTCTACCAGCGGATCCTCGAGGAGGGCGGCATCTTCGTCCGCGGCAAGCCGGCCGAGATCACGGACGTTGCTCGCACGCCGGAGGAAGAGGGCAAGCTCATCCTCTCGGTCGAGGACACCCTGATCGGGCGGCAGCGCCGCTTCCCCGTGGACATGGTCATCCTGTCGGCGGGCCTGGAGCCTCGCGCCGACGCCAAGGAGCTGGCCGTGCGGTTCGGCATCTCGTGCAGCTTCGACGGCTGGGCCATCGAGAAGCACCCCAAGCTGGACCCGGTCGCGACCATGACCGAGGGTGTCTTCGTCGCCGGCTGCGTCAGCGGGCCGAAGGACATTCCGGCCTCGGTCGCGCAGGGCGCGGCGGCGGCCGCTCGAGTCCTGGGCCGGATCCAGCAGAAGGTGATGAGCCTGGAGCCGATCAAGGCCACGGTTCATCCGGAGCACTGCTCCGGCTGCCGCATCTGCAACACGATGTGCCCCTACAACGCGATCAGTTTCGACGACGCCCTGGGCGTCTCGAGCATCAATGCCGCGATGTGCCAGGGCTGCGGCACCTGCGTCGCCGCCTGCCCGGCCGGAGCCATCTCCGGTACGGGCTTCAGCGACGAGCAGGTCCTGGCGCAGATCGAAGGTTTGCTCAGCGTGGGAGCGACTGGGGCGCCGCCCAGGCGGACGGCATACCCAGAAGCCCAACATGAGGAAATCGAGGAGGCGGTGCGAGCATGAGCGCGCAGGCACCTCTCGCACCGGCTCCAATCGAAGTGGCGGCTCCGGCCACGAGCCCGGCCGAGGCCGGGCTATTCGAGCCGGTGATCATCGGCTTCACCTGCAACTGGTGCAGCTACCGAGCCGCCGACCTGGCGGGCACGGCGCGGACCAAGTACGAGCCCAACGTTCGGCTGATCAGGCTCATGTGCTCGGGCCGTCTGGATCCCACGTTCGTGCTCAAGGCCTTCGCCGAGGGTGCGGACGCGGTCCTCGTGAGCGGCTGCCATCCCGGCGAGTGCCACTACATCGAGCAGAACTACAAGGCCCTGCGGCGCTTCCAGCTGCTGCAGCGCACGATCGAGGCTCTCGGCATCGAGCCGCAGCGGCTCCAGCTCGTGTGGGCAAGCGCCGCCGAGGGCGTCCGCCTGGCCAACGAGATCAACCGCGTAACCGACGAAGTCCGGGCCCTGGGTCCGCTCAACTGGCCGGCGGGCAACATCGTCGACCTCGACGGCGCGGACCTGGACGCAGCGTGGGAGGCTACCGGCGGTGACGCTGGCGGACCGCCCGCGACTCCGGGCGGCGCCAATCCGCAGCATGCGGTGGAGGCGACCCGATGAGCCCGACAGCCAAGCCCGCGGCCAAGCCCGCGGCCCCGAAGGCCGCCAAGCCGAAGGCCGCCAAGCCGAAGCTCGCCATCTTCGGCGCCGCCTCATGCGGCGGCTGCGACATCGCCATCGTCAACATCCACGAGCACATCGTGGACGTCGCCAACGCCTTCGACATCGTCCTGTGGCCCACCATCATGGACGGCAAGTACAGCGACATCGAAGCCATGGCCGACGGCGAGATCACGATCACCCTCGTGTCGGGCTCCATGCGGACCGACGAGACGATCCATCTGGCCAGGCTCCTGCGGCAGAAGTCGCAGTTCGTGGTCGCGTTCGGCTCGTGCGCCAGCGAAGGCTGCATCCCCGGCCTCGCCAACCTCTCGAGCCGCAAGCAGATCCTCGACACCACTTTCACGACATCCAGCACGGACAACCCCGACGACATCCGCCCGATCTACGAGTATCAGGCGCCGGAAGGCGTCCTCCACCTGCCCCAGTTCGAGCCCGTGCTGCGAACCCTCGATCAGGTCGTAGACGTGGACTACACGATCCCAGGCTGCCCGCCCGAGTCGAAGCAGATCTGGGCGGCTCTCGAGGCCGTGGTCAAGGCGCTCAACGGCACCGGGCCGCTTCCGCCCAAGGGCTCGGTCCTTGGCGCCGGCGACTCGACCGTGTGCGACGAGTGCGCCCGCAAGCGAAACGTCAAGCACATCAGCGAGTTCGTCCGCATCCAGCAGGTCGCGAGTTTCGACCCGGAGATCTGCCTCCTGGAGCAGGGCCTGCCCTGCAACGGCCCCGCGACCCGCAACGGTTGCGGCGCGCTGTGCCCGGCTGCCGGAGCGCCCTGCATCGGCTGCTACGGCGCCGCCGAAGGAGTCGTCGACTACGGCGCCCGCCTGATGTCGGCCTTCGCGTCGGTCGTCGACGCAACCAAGCCCGAGGAGATCGACAAGGTGCTCGACGGTATCCCGGACCCGGTCGGCCAGTTCTACCGCTTCAGCCTCGCCGGTTCGCTGCTCCGCAGCGGCCGCGCGGCCTGGCAGAACGACGGGGAGTAGCCGGACATGGAACGCATCACCATCGACCCCGTCACCAGGCTCGAGGGCCACGGCAAGATCGAGATCTTCCTCGATCCGGACGGCGAGGTCGCCAACGCGTACTTCCAGATCCCAGAGCTGCGCGGCTTCGAGCGCTTCTGCGTGGGCCGGCCGGTGGAGGAGATGCCGACGCTGACCAACCGCATCTGCGGCGTCTGCCCGGAAGCCCACCACATGGCCGCCGCCAAGGCCGCCGACGCGGTCTACCACGTCGACCCGCCGCGAACGGCCAAGCTGCTGCGCGAGCTGCTCTACAGCGCCTTCTACGTCACGGACCACACCACTCACTTCTACGCCCTGGGCGGGCCCGACTTCGTCGTCGGACCGGACGCCCCCGCGGCCGAGCGCAACATCCTCGGAGTGCTGGCCAAGGTCGGTATGGAAGTCGGCGGTCAGGTCATTCAGGCCCGCAGGCAGGGCCATAACGTCATCGAGATGATCGGCGGCCGCAAGATCCACCCGGCCACGGCCGTGCCCGGCGGCATGACCCAGGGCATCACCGAGGAGCAGCGGGCCGAGATCGAGAAGATCGGCCGCTGGTCGATCGAGTTCGCCCAGTTCAGCCTGGGCATCTTCGACCAGATCGTCCTCGGCAACGACGCCTACAAGGAGATGGTCCTTTCCGACGGCTACACCCACCGCACCTACTACATGGGCCTGCTCGACCCGAACAACAAGGTCAACTTCTACGACGGGCGGGTCGGCATCATGTCGCCGGACGGTGAGCGAGTCGGCACCTACGCCCCGGCCGAATACCGCGACTGGATCGCCGAGCATGTCGAGCCGTGGACGTATCTCAAGTTTCCCTACCTCAAGAAGATCGGCTGGAAGGGCTTCGTGGACGGAGCCGATTCAGGCGTCTACTGCGCCACGCCGCTGTCGCGCCTCAACACCGCCGACGGCATGGCCACGCCGCTGGCCCAGGCCGCCTACGAACGCTTCTACGACACCCTGGCGCCCAAGCCCGAGTCCGGCGGCAAGCGCATCGTCCACCACCGCCTCGCCACGCACTGGGCTCGCCTGATCGAGCTGCTCTACGCGGCCGAGCGGATGGTCGAGCTGGCCACAGATCCGGAGATCGCCTCGCCCAACGTCCGCACGCTCCCCACGGAGAAGCCGACCGAGGGTGTCGGCACGGTCGAGGCGCCGCGAGGCACGCTCACCCACCACTACTGGACGGACGAACGCGGCATCCTCACCGCGGTCAACCTCGTCGTCGGCACGACCAACAACTACGCGCCGATGGCGATGTCGGTCAAGAAGGCCGCCCAGAGCCTGATCCACAAGGGCCAGGTCACCGACGGCCTGCTGAACCGCGTCGAGATGGCGTTCCGCCTCTACGACCCGTGCTTCGGCTGCGCCACTCACTCGCTTCCCGGTGAGATGCCGCTCCAGGTTGCCATCCGCAACTCCGACGGCGAGGTCATCGAGGTTTTAAAGCAAAACTGCTAGGGCAGTTTTGCTCCAGAACTGCTAGATCGGATACCCCGTGGCCGACCAGCGTTTTTCGCCGCTTCCCGGCGACCCGCGGCCTCAGGCGAGCGCCCTGCGCCCGCATACGATCGTCGTCGGCTTGGGCAACCCCGTGCTCGGCGACGACGGCGTGGGCTGGCGTGTCGCCGACGAGGTGGAGCGGCGGCTGGCAGCCGGGCCGTCAGGCGGCCCCGGCTCCGACGTCCAGATCCAGCGGCTCGGCGTAGGCGGCCTCCGCTTGATGGAGTGCCTGACCGGCTACGAGACGGCGATTCTCGTGGACGCCGCCGAGTTCCCGGACGGGCCGATCGGCGAGGTGCGTGCTTGCCTGTTCGAGGATCTGGCCGACTACGCGGCCGGCCATCTCGATTCGGCCCACGACGCCTCTCTCCGCACTGCCCTGGCCCTCGGTCGCCGACTCGGAGCCGATCTGCCGGCGATCATCCACGCCGTCACCGTGCAGGCTCGCCGGACCGACGAGTTCAGCGAGGAGTTGAGCCCGGAGGTCGCGGCGGCCGTTCCGGGGGCGGCAGAGGCTGTCCTCGCCATCATCGAAGCTGCGTCCGGTCCCATTGGGGCCCAACGGACCGAACCGGCCCCACCAATGGCCCGGCCTCCGGGGCCGTGACTTGGACTAGCCTTGGGGCCGCCAGATCCGCCGATGCCCGGCCCGGGGCCCACAACGAGACTGCCTGACGGAAGCGTCGGGAGGGAGATATGAGTCACCAGTTCGTGGTCCAGCTGCCCAATCGCCCGGGCGAGCTCTCGCACCTGGCCAAGGCCCTGTGCGCGCGCGGCGTCAACATCGTCCAGATCCACCAAAGCACCGCCGGCGATTTCACCTCCGCCCAGATCTTCACGGACTGCTGCGACGACGACACGAAGGACGTCCTCCGCGGCATGGGCTACCCGTTCGTAGCCCACGCGAACCTGACGATCGAGATCGAGGACACGCCCTGTGCCTTCAGCGAGATCAACGATCGGCTCGTCGAGGCGGGCGTCGGCCTCCACGGCTGCTGCGTAATCGACCGGGCCAACGGCCAGGCGACGTGGGCGTTCTCCGTGGACGACGATGATCTCGCCCGCGAGGTCCTGGGGCTGCCGGCCGTCGAGCACGAACCCGAGGCAGCCCGGAGCTAGCTTCCGGCTCCACCGGTGTTGCGCACCCGAGACTCGTGACGTATTCGCCCCGAGCGGGTGGATTCAGTCTCCCTGGACGTTGGAGGTCGCCGGACAATTCGGTCGCGGAGTTCTGCGGGGTCCGGCCGGGAACCCAGCACGCTCCCGAAGCGTCGAGAGGTCGGCGCCACGGCTCCGCCGAGGCCGGAATGATCACCAAGGGGATTGCGATGCGCAGGCTCGTCTCACTCCTCGGCATCGGCCTTTTGGCTACGGCTTGCACGGGCGCCGGCGCGACCGGCTCCATACCCGCGCGCAGGTACAACGTCGCGACCGGCGCGGACCAGCTGGTGCTGCGGATCACGACCGGCGGAGGCCTCGTGCCGATCGAGTACACGCTGACGCACACGCCATGGTTCGCGCTGTACGGGGACGGCCTGGTCGTCACCCAGGGACCCGTGGACGCGATCTATCCGGGGCCTCTGCTGCCGAATCTGCGCCAGATGCGAGTCACGCCGGCGGGGATACAGAAGATCCTCGCCGCCGCAGATGGGGCCGGCCTTCTCGGCCCCGACGCCCGCTTCGACGCCACGGGCATCTTCGACGCCGGTACGACCACGTTCACCACGATCGTGGACGGCGAGACGCACACTATCGGCGCCTACGCCCTGGGCTACGACGTCGCGATCGCGGATGCGGCTCTGGCCGAGGCCCGTAGCAAGCTTTCCGGGTTCGAGGACGAGCTTGGGGATCTGCCGACCTTCCTGAAGCGAGTGGCCGGTGACGCTGCCGCCTATGACGCTGCCGCGATGCGGCTCTTCGCCCGCCCGGCCACCTCGTCCGAGCAGAACGGCCAGACGCGGCAGGCCCTGGCGTGGCCGCTGACGGTCGATCCGGGCACCGCCGGTGAGGCGACGAAGACGCCCAGCACTCGCTGCCTGGTCTTGACGGGGTCCGATCTCCAGACCTTCATCGCGGCTGCGAAGACGGCCAACGCGCTAACGCTCTGGACCTACGGCACCGACCGCTATTCAGTCCTGGTCCGCCCGCTCTACCCCGAGGAGACCGGCTGCCCGGCCTCTTAGGGAGCGGCGCGGGTCAGCGCGGCCGCTGCTTGATCAGCCGGCCGCGGCGCGTCATGGCATGAGTGGATAGCGCGGCAACGCCCATCGCCACCAGAGCCCTCTCGGCGGTTGGCAGCGGCCTGACGATCGAAAGGAACTCCTGGGCGCGGGCCCGGTCGACGAGGCCGAGGAGGGCCTGGCCACGGCCGGTGAGCGTCAGCGTCCGCTGCCGTCGATCCTCCGAATCCTGGTTGCGCTCGATCAGCTGGCGCTGGACCAGGCCGTCCACCAGCCGGCTCGCGGCCGACTGGGAGCGGCCGAGCGTGTCGGCCAGGTCCGCTACCGTCATGGTGCCGCTGTCGGCCAGGGCGTAGAGCGCCGCCAGTTGCGTGAAGCCGAGGTTCAACTCCCCCAGCTGAGCGGCGAAGCCGATGACCAGGTCGCGCCAGATGGCGCGACCCATCGCGATCCGGTCGGACAGCTCCCTGGGGTTCTGGAGGCGGCTGCGCGCCGCTTCGACCGGCCCCGAGAGCAGCTCCCGGGCCGCCGACTCGACGGCCGCTCGGCTCGGGACGTTCAGGGTCGGCATGCGCAGAAACGGGCGCGGAGTGTCACGGAGCATTCGCAGCCGCGCCGCACCACTCGGTCTCGCAACGGAGGCCTGGGCTGGTGGGTCGGCTACCGGTGGCGGGGCCGCCGGAGTTTCGGCCTCCTCGACCGCGGAATCGCCTTCAAGTGGTCTCGAACCGAGGTTCGGAAGCTTCGATCTGAACTGCGGCATCGGCCAAGCGTACGCGTAGAGGCCGATCCATGCAAATCTGCACACTTTTCGCCTCGTGACTTCCGGCACGAGGCTTAGGCTTCTGGCGCGAGTCCGACCGCCCGTGGACGGCTTGAGCCATCTACTGCCGCGACCCTGCCGGGTACGTCGCCCGCGACGTCAACAGGCGAGCCGAAGGAGACCTGACACAGCACATGGATCGCATCGCCTTCGTGTTCCCCGGCCAGGGATCCCAATCCGTAGGCATGGGCAAAGCCCTGGCCGAGCACTCGCCGGCAGCGGCGGCCATCCTGGCCGAAGCCGACGACGCCCTGGGCGAGTCGATCAGCCGCCTGGCCTTCGAGGGGCCGGCGGAGCAGCTGGATCTGACGATCAACGCCCAGCCGGCCCTGGTCGCCGTCTCGATCGCCTACCTGGCGGCCCTGCGCGAGCGCTGGGCCGAGGCCGGAGTGACGGCCCCGGAGCCGGCGTACGCCGCCGGGCACTCGATGGGCCAGTACAGCGCCATGGTCGCCGCCGGCGTCATCTCCCTCGGCGATGCCGTGCGATTGGTTCGCGAGCGCGGCCGGCAGATGCAGGCTTCGGGCCAGGGCCGATCGGGCGCGATGGCCGCGATCATCGGCCTGGATGACGCGCGCATCCCGGAGCTTCTGGCCCTGGGCCGGCCCAACGGCAGTATCACGGTTGCGAATCGCAATTCGCCCGGCCAGATCGTGATCTCCGGCGATCGCGCCGCCGTCGAGGCCGCCGTGGCCGGCGTCAAGGAGCTCGGGGCCCGCCGCGGAATCCTTCTGCCGGTCTCGGTCGCCGCCCATTCGACGCTGATGACCGAGGCAGCGGACGGGATGAAGCGCGTCCTGGCGCCCATCGCGTTTGCCGCGCCCGCCGTCCCCCTCATCGCCAACGCCGACGCCCGGTCGATCACGACCGCGGACGGCGCCCGAGGGGAACTCATCGAGCACCTCACGCGCGGCGTCGACTGGGTCGCCGCAGTCGAGCGCATGACTGCCGATGGGGTCACCACTTTCGTGGAGGTCGGACCCGGCAAGGTTCTGACCGGCCTCATCAAGCGCATCACGCCGGACGCCAACGCCGTCGCCGTCGACGAACCGACGGCGACGGGCGGAATCGCCATGCCCTTCATCGACGGCACCGCCGTCACTCAATAGGCCCACCGCCCGGCCGCGACAACGCCGCCGAGCCGAATTCGGAGGAACTGCAGCAAGTGCGCAAGCCCGACTACAACAGACGAGTCGTCGTTACCGGTCTGGGAGTGGTCAGCCCGATCGGCAACGACATCAAGACGGTCTGGGAGAACCTTGTCTCCGGTCACTCCGGCATCGGCGAGATCACGCATTTCGACACGACGCCCTACGAACACAAGGCCGGCGGTGAAGTCCACGACTTCGACATCACGAACTTCTGGAACTTCAAGGACGCCCGCCGGACCGAGACCACCGTCCACTTCGCAGTTGCCTCGACAAAAATGGCCCTCGCCGACTCTGGCCTCGAGATCAACGACGAGAACCGCTACGACGTAGGCGTCATCTACGGGTCCGGCGGCGGCGGCCAGGGCCTCTTCATCTCGAACCAGGAGATCTGGCACACCAGGGGCATCCGGGCGGTCAGTCCCTTCTTCATCGCCAACGGCCTGGTCGATGCCAGCTCCGGCACGATCGCGATCGAGACGGGCGCCAAGGGTCACAACTTCTGCCCCGTCTCGGCCTGC
>Ga0187854_10003609_pt1 | contig 12137 bp, 9 predicted proteins | sample June2016WEW_6_15_FD_132445 | JGI IMG/M metagenome (GOLD analysis project Ga0187854, IMG submission 132445) | Peatland microbial communities from SPRUCE experiment site at the Marcell Experimental Forest, Minnesota, USA - June2016WEW_6_150 | ecosystem: Environmental > Terrestrial > Soil >...
CAGGGTCAGCGGGACTTCCGGGCCCACGACGGTGAGATCGACCTTCTCTTTTTCAGCCCAGTGCAGGAGAGACGGCACATCCTCGGACGGGATGGGAAGGCATTCAGCCTGCTTCGCAATCCCGGCATTCCCCGGGGCGCAGAAGATTTTCTTGATTGCCGGGCTCTGGGCGATCTTCCAGACCAGGGCGTGCTCCCGGCCCCCGCCGCCGATGACCAGAACTTTCATTTTATTCTCCAAAGCGATTCACCACAGAGGACACAGAGAAATAAAATTAGGAATCAAATATTACAAATCCAAGAGCATGGTCATCTTGCCTTTTGTCTCGCCATGGCCGGATTCTGATTTTGATTTTTTCTCCGTGCTCTCTGTGGTTAATTATTATTTTTTCGCCAGATATTCCGAAATCGCCTTATCGTAGCGGGCGGTGAGCTGGTATACTTTCTTGGCCAGGCGAAAGTTGGTCTCTTTGCTGACAGCCCCGCCGTTCTTCTTCATCTCGTCGAGAACGGGCCGGTAATCGGCCGGGTCCACGATCACGGTGACGTAGGGATAGTTTTTAGCCGCCGCTCGCAGCATGGAGGGGCCTCCAATATCGATGTTTTCGATGGCCTCTTCCAGGGTGCAGGAAGGCTTGGCCACCGTGGCCTCAAAAGGATAGAGGTTGACTACCACCATATCGATGGGGATGATGCCGTGCTCTTTCATCTTCTTGGCATGCTCAGGGTTATCGCGGATTCCCAAGAGGCCCCCGTGAATCTTGGGATGCAGAGTCTTTACTCTTCCGTCCAGCATCTCCGGGAAACCCGTGTACTCCGAGACATCCATGATTTTGAGGCCGCTTTCCCGCAGGGTTTTGGCTGTACCTCCGGTCGACAGAATCTCTACCCCGAAGGCCTGCAGGTCTTTGGCGAACTGGACAATGCCACTCTTGTCGGACAGACTGATGATGGCTCTTTGAATTTTTCCCATGAAGAGCTCCTTTCTGGAATAGCGATCAGCGGTCAGCTTTCAGCAATCAGCCAAATGCAATATTCTTATAAAAGGATCATCTCCAAATTAGTTGATCGAAATATTTTATGAAAGCCTGGCAAGGGGCCGGAAGGAAAGGCAGATTGCGCCGCAAGCATCGGCGGGATATCCGTTTTCCATAAACTCCCTGCTTGCCTTCCGCAAAGCGCAGCGGGGGCGTGAAAGGAAAAGTTCGGAGGATAAGAGAACACTCCCGCCCCAGCTAATCAGAGATACTTGCCTCATGATTGCAAGCAAGATGACTTTCCTTCCGGACCCCTGAAATAACTGCACATTTTACTTATACCAGCTCTTTGCCCCTCAACTAATTATAATTTGGAGATGATCCTTATAAAATATCTTTTGCTGAATGCGGACCGCTGATCGCTTTTTTATTATTCAACCGTAATTAAGTTCTTCTCCCGCTGAACTATCTTTCCAATGAGAGAGGCTTCCTTTATACCCTTTTCCTGCAATTTTTTCAAAAGATCCTCTCCCTCAGATTCTGGCAAAGCGATCAACAACCCCCCCGAAGTTTGGGGGTCAAAGAGAACAATTCTCTCCAGCTCGGGAACCTTCCCGGAGATGTAGGTTTCCTGCTCCAAAAATCTCTGGTTACAATATGCCCCGCCCGGGACCAGGCCCTGGGTGGCATATTCTCTGGCTCCGTCCAGAATAGAAATCGATGAGTAGAAAAGCCGAATCGAGAGGCCGCTTCCCCTGGCCATCCCGGAAGCATGTCCCATCAGGCCGAAGCCCGTGATGTCCGTACAGGCATGAACGAGGCATTCGGCCATTGCCTCGGCGGCTTTATCATTCAGCTGGACCATGCAATCAATGGCCCTTTTTAAAATTCCCGGTTCAGCCATCTCCGCCTTGTGGGCGGTAGCAATGATGCCCGTCCCCAGAGGTTTAGTTAAAACCAGGACATCTCCTACCTGGGCTCCCCTGTTGGTTCGGATCTTCTTAGGATGCACGGTGCCGGTCACCGAAAGGCCGTATTTCAGCTCCGGGTCCTCAACCGTATGGCCTCCCATGAGTACGGCCCCGGCTTCATGGATTTTTTCCAGTCCCCCCCGGAGGATTTCGGTGAGAATCGAAATGTCGAGGGATTGGCGAGGAAACCCAACCAGATTCATGGCGGTCATCGGCTTCCCCCCCATCGCATAAACGTCGCTCAGGGAATTGGCCGCCGCAATCTGACCGAAAAGGAACGGGTCGTCCACGATGGGGGTTATGAAGTCCACAGTCTGCACCAGGGCCATCTCTTCAGAGATTTTATAAACCCCGGCATCGTCGGCGGTTTCCGTACCCACCAAAAGATTGGGATGCTTTTCGAGGGGCAGGGGACGAAGCGCTTTTTCCAAGTCCTCCGGACTCAGCTTCGCTGCTCACCCCGCAGCGCGGACCAGGGCGGTCAGCCGGGTTCGTTCATTCACGATTCTTTCCCTTTCAACCAAGAGATTGGATATCCCCCTATCATTCCTTTTGCCCTTCCTGCAAAAGCAGCAAACTATTTTTTTCTTGGATTCCCTCTGGCGCGGGAATGTCGCCGTTATTCTTCCCTCCTGCCCCTGCGGAAGAAGATTCCCACTCCATCGGCCAGGGCGAGTAGAGCACCCGAAGGACGTGCTTCGACCCATCGCCTCGGTATTCCAGAAGCCCTTTCAGCAGGGAGAAATAAACTAAATCTTCCGCGGTGTAGTACGTTAGGATGAAGCTAAGTTCGTAAAGCTCACGGGATGGATTCTGCCGGTGCACATAGACTCCCCAGAGAAACTTCGACTCGCTATCGCCCTGGGGATCCCGGCGGTACTCGTAAAGAGTCGTAAAGGGTATCCAATTTTGTTCAAACCCCTCGAAGTCAACCGGGACTATGCATGGCCAGTAAAGAAACACATTTCCTTCTTTTTCCTGACGATAGTAAAAAAACGGCCAGACCCGCAATCTTCGCTCCCGTTGGTCTTCCTTTTTCCAGACCTCGACTTCATCTTTGGAAAGAAGGAGGTAGCGGTCGGTCACGTGTCGATACTCGTCGTCGTCCGTATGACTGTACCAATAGACCGGAAAGAGGATGTATCCACTCTCAAAGCCCCGCCAATAATGGCGGCTATAAATGGGAAAAATCCGGAAAAGCGACCGGCCCTCTCCCTTACCCCACTGGAAAAAGGGCCAGGGAAAATCCCACTGAGTGTAAGAATAGTAGTCATCATAGGTGTAAGCAAACAAGGGCCAGAGGGTCGATCGGTAAACCTGTTTTGAGGATGTGAAGGATACGTAAAGCGGCCAGACCATGTTGATATCCTGGGGGTCGTCGCTATACTGGTAACGTTTTTCAAAGTCAAAAACGGGCCAGAGAAAAAAGGTCTTCCGGTAATCGTTCTCTTTCCGGTCATAGCCTACCAGCGGCCAGATTTTAAATCCCTCCCGGTCGCCTCCGTAATAGGAAAAAATGGGCCAGAGAAAAGTGTAGGCCTTACTTTCTCCCTGTCGGGAATCGGAATAGAGGGGCCAGAGGAAGAAATTCATTTCATCCCGGCCAAACCGGTTCTTCAGGTTCCCGTAAAGGGGGAAAAAACCCCCGTAGGGCTCTCCCTTGTCCGTTGCCCCCCAAAAGGCCAGGAGGAAGCTCCTCTCCTTTTTCGGCGTGGGTTCCTGGGTCAGATCCCGGTTGGTGGAATAGATAAAGTGGAAATAGGAGTGTTCTCTCTGCTCCGTCCGCTCGTATCCGCCCATGGGGTACAGGTAGTCCAGCCTGTATCGAGCCGGTTCTGTCTTCGAGTAAAACAAAGGCCGGAAGGCTATATCCTTCTCCTGCTGGTCCTTGCGGTAGGTGAAAAAGGGGCCCAGAATGTCCAGGGCTTTCCCCTCTCTCTTCTCATCCTCGCTGTAAATAAAGAGAGGGGCAAAATTTTCCCTTCGCGGCCCCGGATTCAGAGTGGCGCACCCGGAAACCCACAACCCGAGCAGTAATAGTGCCAATCCCGCCCACGCTTTTATCCCAACCCCTCCAATCCGCGCGATGGCCGCCCCCTAACGAATCACTTGGCCCAGGAGCACGCCCAGAACCGTTACGGGTGTGACCTCGCTGACTCCCTCAGCCGCCTTTTGTACGGATTTGATGGCTCTCTTGGTATCATCATAAAGGGAATCGTCTTTGACCAATTTCCCCAGAGTGCCCTCCCCACTCTCGATCTGTTTGGAAACCTTGCTCAGGCTCTCGAGCGTCTGTTTGGCCTCATCCATCGTCTCTGCGGTCTTGACGTAGAGGGTATCGTCCTTCACCAGTTTCCCCAGGGTCCCTTCCCCGCTTTCAATCTGCTGAGATACTTTATTAATGTTGGCCAGGGCCATTTTGGCCTCCTCCATGGTCTCTTTAGTCCGGACATAAAGGGCGTCATCATTAACCAGCTTCCCCAGCGTCCCCTCCCCTCTCTCGATCTGGTCGGATACCTTCTTCAGGTTGGCCAGCGTCTCCTTGGCCTCGGCCATCGTTGCCCGGGTGTCGGCATAAAGAGCATCATCCTTTACCAATTTCCCCAGTGTCCCCTTTCCTTCCTCGATGGATAGAGTGACCTGTTGCAGGTTGGACATGGTTTCTTTCACATCCGCATATAGCTTCTCGTCCTTCACCAGTTTTCCGAGGGTTCCCTCTCCTCTATCGATGGTCTGGGTAATGTTCTGCAGGTTGACCATGGTTTCTTTGGCCCCGGCGACCATCTCTTTGATGTTCTCCTCCCCTTCTGGCCCCCCCAAAACATGGCTCAAAGACCGGGTAACGGCCTGGATATCGCCTCCAATAGTGCTGAGTTGAGTGAGAACCCGGTCTACATCCACTGAAGGTCCGCCTTCCTCGATCGTTCCATTGGCTTTGATATACTGCGGTCCCTGTCCGGGGACGATCTCGATATACTTCTCACCGAGCAGGCCGGAGGATTTCACATAGAGCTTCGACCCCTCTGGAATTTGCACTTTGGAGGGGAGACGCATGGTTACTTTGGCTTTCGAACCCTCCAGGCCAATCGACTCCACTTTGCCGACTTCAACCCCGGCAATCCGCACAGGGGAGTTTTTATCCAACCCTGCGGCGGAATCCACATGGGTGTAAACCGGATAACCCTCTTCCCGGATGGAAATTTTTCCCACCTTTACGGTAAAGTAGGTCAAAACCAGGATCCCCAAAACCACGAAGATCCCTACTTTCGTCTCTGTGGCAAACATGCTTTTCATAGATTACCTCCTATGACTGGTAAGATGTTCCTGCCCAAAGTCTGCCCCCTTCGTGATCGGACCCTCCACCTCTCCGTGGATGAATTGCCGAACGATCTCATTGGAGCTGTTTTTGATCTGCTCCGGGGTTCCCGCCTCGATGATCTCCCCTCGGTAGAGCATGGCAATGTGGTCCGCAATATGGTAGGCACTTTCCATATCATGGGTGATGACGATCGAAGTGACGTCCAATTTTTCCCGCATCCGGACCATCAGGTCGTTGATCACATTCGCCATGATCGGATCCAGACCGGTGGTGGGCTCGTCGTACAGAATGATGGCCGGCTCCATGGCAATGGCTCGGGCCAGGCTCACCCGTTTGCGCATGCCCCCGGAGATTTCTGCCGGCATGCGGTCCTCGACGTTTTCCAGTCCCACGAGTTTCAGTTTCTCTATGGCAATGGCCTTAATTTCTTCATCCGTAAGATGGGTGTGCTGGCGCAGGCCAAAGCCGACGTTTTCCCAGATGGTGATGGAGTCAAAGAGGGCATCGCGCTGGAAGACCATACCGAATTTGCTCAGCAGCGCGTTCCATTCTTTCTCCTTCAGGTGCGAGATCCCCTGCCCATCGACGTAGATCTCTCCCCGGTCATGGCGAAGCAGCCCGATAATGCACTTGAGCAGAACACTCTTGCCCGTTCCACTCCCTCCAATGACCACCATGGTCTCTCCACACTTGACTTCCAGGGTTACCCCCCGGAGCACACGATTCTCCCCAAAGGATTTGTGAACCTCCTTGATCACGATCATGGGCTCATTGTGGGTCCGACAGACTTTTCCGTTCGGGCCTTTCGTTTCTTCCATCATAGGTTGTGAACCTTGAGCAGGGGCGACCCGCCGGGTTGCCCCTACTTTCGCCTTCAGCCCTAAAATAGCAGGGCGGTAACGAAATAGTTGGCCACCAGGATCAGCAGGGAGGAAATGACCACGGCATTGGTCGTGGCCTTCCCCACCCCTTCGGCTCCTCCCCGGGTGTTGATTCCTTGATAACACCCGATCGTAGCGATGATCATCCCAAAGATACAGGCTTTTAGGAGGCCGAAGTAGATATCCTCCAGGTCCAGGTAGTCGTAGGTCCTGCGGAGGTAAATCGTCGGGTTGCTCCCCAGAAGCAATACGCTGATCAGATATCCCCCCAGGATTCCAAGGACATCGGCGAAGGCCGTCAGAATGGGCATAACAATCAGAGTTGCCAGGAACCGGGGAACGACCAGATACTTGATGGGATTGATCGCCAGAGTGTAAAGGGCATCGATCTGTTCGGTCACCTGCATCGTTCCCAGCTCCGCGGCCATGGCCGACCCTACCCGACCGGAGACCATCAAACCCGAAAGCACGGGGCCCAGTTCCCGGGTCATGGATAGAGCCACCACCGTTCCGACAAAAGCCTCGGCATTGAAGCGTTTGAAGCCGGTGTAGCTTTGGAGGGCCAAAACCATCCCTGTGAAACCACCCGTGATCAGCACTACGGGAATAGATTTCACTCCCACGTATTCAATCTGTTTGAGAAGATTCCGGGTGTCCAAAGGCGGGCGGAAGATGAAATGGACGGTCTTGAGAAACAGGATCATCACCCGCCCGGATTCTTCCAGGAACCTCAGGATCCAAACCCCAATGAAATCGAAAAGACCGAGCATATTTGACTTTTTATTTTTTCTCCACCCTTATTTTATCAAATTGCCCTCTACTACTTCCCTTCAAATTCTCTAAATTCCAATAAAAAAATGATAATACTTTAAGCTACTGGTTAAAAGCTAATGACTTCTTTTGGTTGCGACTTTGACCCACCGTGGTAAATTCTGGGCACCCTTTTGCCAATGGCGCAGAGGACTTCATAGGGAATGGTCTCCAACCAGCCAGCGATCTCGGCAGCACCGATCTCCTCCGATCCCTGTTTTCCTAGCAATATCACCTCATCCTTCACCTGTACACCGGAAATTTCGCTGACATCCACCATGGTCAGATCCATGCAGACAATGCCGGCGATCTTCGCCCTCTTCCCCCGGACTAACACTTCCCCCCGGTTGGAAAGACGCCGGTTGTAACCATCGGCATACCCTACAGGGAGGGTGGCAATCAGGGATTCCTTCTTACAAGAATACGTCCGACCGTAGGAGACCGGATCCCCCGCAGGCACACGTTTTAGAGAAAGGATGGCGGTCTTCCAGCGAAGCACAGGGCGCAGGGAAACCCGGCTCTGAAGAGCGGGCGCAGGATGCAGTCCGTACAGCATGAGCCCTAGCCTTACCAGGTTGAACCTTGCCGGTTCCAGCCGAGCATTGGCTGCGCTGTTGGCCAGGTGGATATAGCGCGGCTGCATCCCCATCCTACGGGCAGAATCCACGCAGGCCTGAAAACGTTGCCTCTGCTCTTCCGTGAAAGACAGATCGTCCGGCTGCTCGCTCTCGGCCACGGAAAAGTGAGACATCAGGCCTTCCACCCGCAGATTTCTTAAGGACTGCAGCACCTGCAGGGCCGGCTCCCATTCCCGCCAGGGAATTCCGAGCCGGTTCATCCCCGTATCTACTTTCAGATGTACCGGGATCTGTTGCCCGGCTTTTTTCCCCTGGGCGTCGAGAGCTCGAGCGATCTCCAGGTCAAACACCACCGGAGACAGCTTATTCTCAATCACCTTCTCGAATTCCTCGGGGTAAGTTCCGGCCAGAACCAGGATGGGCGAAGATAAACCGGACCGGCGGAGTTCAATTCCTTCTTCCGTGGTAGCAACCCCGAAGATACCTGCTCCGGCGTTCTCCAGCTCTTTGGCCACTTCCACCGCTCCATGCCCATAGGCGTTGGCCTTTACCACGGCCAGAATGTCGGCCTTTCCGTCGCTCATTCCACGCAGTTGATTTAGATTGAACCGCAGAGCATCCAGGTCAATCTCTGCGATTGTAGGGCGCCCCATGGCCGTCCTCACTTCGTTGTCATGGTGTAAACCCCGTCCCAGCCTTCGGGGGGCGGGTTCTTAGAAAGGGTGTCACATCGTTCCAGGTAGAGTTTGGCCGGCCCATCCTGGGGAAATTTGGCCAAAATGGCCTGGAATCTTTCTCGGGCCTTTTCCCAGTTGCACTTCCGGTACTCGCCCAGGGCGGCCTGGAATTCGCTTGCCAGAAAATCCAGTTCGGGTGAAACTTTCTTTTTCCGGCCCAGCATTTCATATATCTTTACCGGTTCATCCTTTCCTTTTACGCGCACCAAGTCCAATTCTCTAACCACAAATTGCCCGCTGACGCGCTCATAGATCATCTCACTGATGATAATATTGGTTCTGTAAACTTTATTCAACCCTTCGAGCCTCGAACCGGTGTTTACGCTGTCTCCTATAACCGTATAGTTGAACCGACGGTTTGAACCCATGTTGCCCACCACCATGGGACCAGCGTTGACCCCGATACCGATATTCAAAGCGGGCAGGCCCTCGGCTGTCCACTTCTTCTGGAGTTTCCGGAGTTCCGCCATCATATCCAGGGCTGTATTGCAGGCCCGATGGGCGTGGTCCGGCTGGTCCAGGGGAGCGCCCCAGATGGCCATGACCGCATCTCCTATGTACTTGTCCAAAAGCCCTTCATATTTGAAGACTACGTCAGTCATCCGGCTGAGGTATTCATTCAGGAACTTGACCATGGCCTCCGGGGTCATGCGTTCCGATATGGAAGTGAATCCCCGGATGTCGCTGAAGAGGACGGTTAAATCCTTCTTCTCCCCCCCGAGCTTCAGCTTTTCCGGATTCTTCAGCATCTCTTCCACCACTGGAGCGCTAAGATAATGCTGGAAGGCCCCCCGGACCTTCTTCTTCTCCATCTCTTCGGTCATATACTGGTACCCGGTGACGCCCAGATAAACCAGAACCAGGTTGAGCAGAGGGTAGGTATTGTTCATCCAGACCCCCTGGGCCTCGAATAAGAATTTTCCCAGTACCAGGATGGAGAAGAAGAAAAAACCACCGATAAGGGCTCCCCAGAGTGCTTTGACCTGAGGCAAAGAGACTCCCAGAATCACCCCGATGATCACGATGGCCAGGATGTCCAGCAGGGTAATCCAGTTGGGACGGTAAAGGAACTGCCCCTGAAGGATGGAGTCAATTACGTTAGCGTGGATCTCCAGCCCGGGGAATACATGTTCAAAGGGGGTCACCCGCATGTCATAAATACCGATGGCCGTAGCCCCCACCAGAACGATCTTTCCCTGGAAGGCTTTTTCAGGAACCCGGCCGTGAATCACATCCGTGGCCGAGTAGTGGGGAAAGGTCTTCTGGGGACCCCGGTAGTTGATGAGTAATCTGCCCTCCTCGTTCGTGGGGATCAAAAGATTGCCCAGGCGCATCTGTTCTACGCCAAACTCGGCAATGCGCAGGGCCAGGGGGGGATTATCCATAAATTTCTGCAACACCGCCAGGGAGAGTGCGCAGTAATAACGATCCTGATACCTGATGACCAGGGGGATCCAGCGTACGGTCCCATCCCGGTCGGGAAATACGTTGAAATACCCGGCCCCCTCTGCGGCCTCGGAGATGACGGGAATGTTTACCTCGGCATATTCAGCCTCGAAAAGGGGAACCCGGGCAGCATCCGCTGAAGTAAATTTTACCGGATTAAAAGAAGAGAGGGCGGGGAGGTTTTTCTGGGCAGTTTTTTCTTTCCTGCCGGAACCGTCCTTGGACGCAAAATGGAAGAAGTAGCCGAGGATGGCCCGCCGGGAGCGGGCCAGGGAATCAGCCAGAATCCGGTCGGAATCGGCCTTTTTTATCGCTTCCGAAAAATAATTTTTCAGATCCCGGTTCAGCAATTTCTGCGTGGCCAGCTTCTGCCTCAGAGCGGAAAGACTCTTGAGTTCGGCGTTCTCATCGGGTTCAGCCCAAACAACGTCGAAACCCACCACCTTGGCATCCGCTTTCACCAGTCCATCCATGAGCCGGGCCATACGATCCCTCGGCCAGGGCCACCGTCCGAGTTCATCGAGGGATTGCTCGTCAATGGTCACCAGGGCTATCTTCCCGCTGGTGGGAATCTTCCCCCGGGAAAGGAAACGTAAATCGAGGGTCTTCAGCTCCAGAACGGACAAGAAATCGGGATCCAGATAATAAATTCCCAAGACGACCAGGGTCAATAAAAGGGCAATCTTGAATCCAGAAAGGTCGAAAAAATTCTTCAGATTCACGCCTTCCCCATAATTTTTTAAAAGTTTAACAAATCCACCCCTCAAAAGCAACCGCCAAAGGGCCCGGCCAAAAGCAAAGGGTCCAAGGGGTCAAGGGTTCTAGCGAGCAAGGAGAAAAGAAGGGGGCTCGGGGCCAAGTAAAATGAAAGTAAAATATTTTTTCCTTGAACTCTTGCCCCTAGATCCCTGGAATCCTGCCCCTTCTTAGGGGTTGAAAAATCGGCCTCAATATGCGAAAATGAGCCAAGATGGACTCGGTAGATAAAGATTTCGAAAAACAAAATCCCCGGCCAGCCTGTTTTGGCGATGAGGTCAAATTTATTAGTTACGTGGAGAATCAAGGTGCCGATTCTGAATGTGGCAGATGCCCCAGTGAAAACGAGTGCGGGGAGTTTATCCTCCTTAAATGTTCCCGGGAGTTAATTTTCTGATGAGACGAAATTTTTTCTTTTTGATTTGGATATTCTTTTTCTCTTATTCCCTTGCCTTCGGTCAAACCGACGAGCAGGGCGAACAGAAGGATAAACCGAATATTTTTGCGGTAGTTAAGGATGAGCAGGGAGATATTCTGGAAGGATATCTGCGCTCTCAGCCTGAAGATGTCACGGTCACTTCCCGGGATAACCAGGAAAAGATCATCCCTTCAAAATACATAAAATCCATCACTCTGGAAAAAGTCAAACCGCTAGGTCCGCCAAATTTAGACCCGAAGCAGGAGGCCCAATATTCCGTCCGGATGGAAAATAGCCAGGAGATTTACACCCTGCGCAAGAAGTACACTTTCAGCCTGAATACCAATGTGGGGGTGGTTACCAAAAGCATCGACCCGGAAACGATCAATAATATCCTCTCCAAAGATGCTTCCCAGGCAACGAGGACCGATAGAGATAAACCTTTTATTCAAGACAAGAGCATAATTTTCAGCCTGGAATTTAAATTTTGAAGATCGCCATCCCACCCAGGCCTCTCCTCATTTTCGAGCCGGCGTAGCTCAGTGGTAGAGCAGCCGATTCGTAATCGGCAGGTCGGGAGTTCAACTCTCCCCGCCGGCTCCAACAAAATCAATTATAGTTTATTGCTAAAACCCTAAATTCCTTTTTGATACCCTACTGATACCCTTTCTCTGAATTTTCTCCCTTTCGTGGTCCCTTTTTAAGGTCTGGAAAATCCTGTTTCAAGTTTCCCTTGAGGTCCGCTCGCAAGAGTGAGGGTAAAGGCAGAAACAGCCAATTATCGTTTGTTCCCACCATTTTGGGCCTTACGCTATAATGCGGAAGTCCATTAAAGTTTATAGGTCAGCAGCCCCTTCGCCCCTTCGCCATCACGCCATGAGCCTTTTTTCGCCTTGTCCAGCTTGCAATAGAACCTGATAGACGGAAATACGGGAAAAATGAATTGTCCTGACCTATACTCAATCTGACAGGCAGTGTCAAATAAGGTCATGGTCCGATTCTCGGCTTCACCTACTTTTGAGTCAAGGAATTCTTGGGGGATTGACGATTACCGAAAGAAGTCATGCATCCCGATTCAATAGAGTATATCTATATCGAAACTCTCCTGATGTTCTGAAAACAGAAGAGATAGTCGAGTAGCGCGGGGGAGTCTCACCCCTACGCCCTCACGGATCCGGACGTGACAGTCTCCCGTCATCCGGCTCTTATCGACCAGCCGCAGGTCTCAAACCCGTCTGCCAATGG
>Ga0187854_10003611_pt1 | contig 12127 bp, 13 predicted proteins | sample June2016WEW_6_15_FD_132445 | JGI IMG/M metagenome (GOLD analysis project Ga0187854, IMG submission 132445) | Peatland microbial communities from SPRUCE experiment site at the Marcell Experimental Forest, Minnesota, USA - June2016WEW_6_150 | ecosystem: Environmental > Terrestrial > Soil >...
CTATACTATCTCTTTACAGGAGGTTTCTTTTTTCTCAAAGATCGGGTAACATACCAAATAAATTTTTTCAATGTCACCCTTTATAGTTTGTCCTACTTCCAATTTGATATATAACGCTATATTCAATTTTTGGGGTTCAGTACTACCCCCAAGATGTAGTGCTTCCCTTTGATCCTACGTCTAAAATTTGACGCAAAAGGGAGCCAAAATTCCCCTTGACAGAATTTGCAGTCCTGCTACCATCCGAAACGTAGCCTGTCCCTCGTTCCCAAAAATATGTCAACATAACCCTTACCCATCGGGAGTAAATGATGAAAAAGGGGTGCCAAAAGATGATCAAGTCAAACCTCCAAAGGGCTTATGATTTCCCTTTGGGGGTGCCTTCCTGTTTCGTCCTTTTAAAATTAGGCCTTCTAAATTTATAGCCTTATTTACCCTACACTTGTAAGTCGAGGCGGGCTCCCACATCGTTTTTATCTGTAAAATTTCCGCTAGGTTCGCCATTGCGGAGTTAATCCTTGTCACCGAGCAAAAGCCCTCGAAGCAACTTTTCATCGTGGCCTCGCACTTCGCAGAGGCCTCTTACAAGAGAGGGGGAAAAGAAGGAGCCGGCATGCTCAAGGGAGTGATAAAGAAGCGGGCTTATGAAGACATCGTTGAACAAATCCGTGGTCTCATTAAAAAGAGAAAATTAAAGCGGGGAGACCAGCTTCCCACCGAAAGAGAATTATCGGAAACCTTTAAAGTATCCCGAGCTACCATTCGCGAGGCGATTTTTTTCCTGGAAGCAATGAATCTTTTGAATCGGCGCCAAGGTGACGGGACCTATGTGATCGCTTCCAGTGAAGAAGCCCTGAGAGCACGGGGGAGGGAATTCCCCTTCTTCGAGGACCATGAGTCTTCTCATTCAAGGTTAGTGGAATCGGCCCAACCGCTCCCCTCTGCGGAATCCATATAATCCAGGGCCACTTTCCGGAAATCCTCTTTCACCTTCATGAAGGCATCTACTACGGCCGGATCAAATTGTAATCCCTTTTCTTGCAGGATGACCTGGACGGCTTGTTCATGGGAGAGTTGAGATTTGTAAACCCGTTTACTGATCAATGCGTCGTAAGTGTCTGCCAGCGCCATGAGCCTGCCAGCGATGGAAATTTGATCCCCTTTAAGTCCTTCTGGATACCCGGATCCGTTCCATTTTTCATGATGCGTGTAGACAATTTCGCGGGCCAAACGAAGAAAGGAAGTATTCCCAAGTTTTCTCTCCGCAGAAAGGATGGCATGCCGACCATAAGTCGTATGCTGTTTCATCTGCTCAAATTCCTGTGGGGTCAGTTTGCCCGGTTTGAGTAAAATGCTGTCGGAAACTCCGACCTTGCCGATGTCATGGAGCGGAGCGGATTTGCCCAAGAGATCAATCGTGTCCGTGTCCAAAATCTCCCGATATCCGCGTTCATCTTTTAAAGCTTCTGCGAGAAGGCGTATATAAATCTGCGTGCGTTTAATATGTCCGCCTGTGCTGGGATCGCGCGTCTCGGTAAGGGAAGACAGGCTCTCTATGGTGGCCTCCTGGACCTTGACCAATTCTTGATCACGTTCCCTGGCGTTCTTCTCTGCAAACCAGAATTTCAGAAAAGTCATGAAAGAAAAATTACCCCCTAAGATCATTAGGGGTAAGACGGGAGAAAGGAAAATTCCTTTGCTTCCAAATGTCGATGCCGAAGCCTGCCAAACCCCCACAGCCATGCCTCCGAGAAGGAGCGAACTCCATCCGGCTCCAGTCCGGGCCAGGATAAATGCGGAAAGCAGGCCGAACCCTAAAACTAGCAGAGATTCCAGACCCGGCGCCCATTTCGGTCGAGAGACGAAATCCTTTTGGAGGATGTTATCGACAACGTTCGCATGAACCTCAACGCCCGGGAATACAGGGTCCAACGGCGTTGACTTAAACTCCTTCAGCCCTGCAGCCGAGGTTCCCACAAACAAAATCTTCCCCTGTATCTTCTCTTGGGGAATGCGCCCCGACAGGATATCGGCTGCCGAGATGTAGGCAAAAGACTTTCCTTTTCCTCGGAAACGGACCAGCATGTCTCCTCTGGAAGTCAGGGGAATGGCTGTTTTATTCAGATACAAGGAATGCGCCCCTCGGCCATCCGTTTTTAGAAGAACCTCATGAATATCCAGAGATCGCAACAGACTTGCCAGGCCAAGGCTGGGGTAGAATATTCCTCTATGTTCAATGATCAGGGGAACCCGTCTGAGGATGCCGTCCGAATCCGGCGAGGCATTTAAAAACCCTGAACCTGCCGCAGCCCGGGAAAGTATCTTCAGATTTCCCACAACACCGGACGCATTGAGGAACGGACTCGACTCCTTTTCCCTCGGTCCCTGTCTTAATCGGCTCAACGGTAGTGGATGGAACAGGTTGTCATCCGAGCCGGAGTCTCTTTCGAAAAGGAATTGATAGCCCAATATGACATTTCCCCGGGAAAGAGCGTCCGCTAAACTCCGATCATTGTTCCTGAACTCCGGGCGGATCCCCCTGATTTCAACCTTGACTCCTAGATCGCGGAAAAGCTCTTTTTCAATGGCCTGCACCGAATTTCTGTCGTCTTCAGCAAAGAGCATATCCAGACTGATACTCGCTGCTCCCAGTTCTCTCAGCTTGTCGAGGAGGAAGGCGATCCGATAGCGCGGCCAGGGCCATTGCCCGTATTGCCGGAGGCTTTTTTCATCCACATCTATGATCACGGGAATCGAAGAGGGCTCGACCTTATGGCTGGACTTTAAAAAGGTATCGTAGACTCGATTGGTTAGAAACTCCGTAAAGGTGGGTTTGGCAAGGCTCCAAAGAAACAGAATGGCTGAAAGAGCAATTCCATAAAAAAGAACGGGTGGTTTTTTTCTCCGGTCTCTTCGAATGATCGCTTCCCTTCTTGCCGGACGTTATCCGGTTTCAACTACACCCTTCTTATGAATTTCTTCCCGAAATCTTAGGGTCTCTTCCCTGCGGGTCCTGAGCCGGGGTTTGGAATGGCAGGTTCCGTCCATTATCGAACGAGGACTTCGACCCTCCGGTTTAAGGGTTCGGCCACTTCATCTTCGGTATAAACCAAAGGCTTGGCCTCGCCGTAAGACGAAACCATGATCTCCTTGGCTTTGATCCCCTTTAGCACCAGCAAGTCCCGGATGCGGTTGGCCCGTTGGGAGGAGAGTTTCAGGTTGAATGCGTCCGTTCCCACCCGGTCCGTATGGCCGATCACATAAATCTCCCTTGATTTGCGCTCCTTGATTAAGCCTAGGATCTCGGGTAGCATCTTTTTCGAGGGAGCGGTGAGTTCCGTCGAACCATTTTCAAACCACAAAGTGAACGAGCCAAATCGGCCCTTCAGATCCGGTTGGGCGGAAAGGGCCTCTCCGAAAATTCCTTTGATTTCGTTTTCGGTTATTGGTCGGGGGACACTCGGCGGCTTTTGATCATCTTCAATCATGGTCCCATACCCGGCCTTATAGAGGACCTGAGAACCCCCTTTGGTGGTCACCTGGACCACACCCACCTTGCCATCCGGATCAGGAAGGAGCACGACCAGATCGGGCTCTCGGCTGACGGGGATCGGATCTATGATCTTGGATTGCGGCTCGGGGGCAATCACCTTTCGATTTGAGCAACCCGTCAAGAGGCCCAAGATTACCCCGGCAGCCAAAACGTATTTCCAAGGTCTCATTGTCTTTTGATCAATTTCCCAAGGCCCCGCAAGAGCGTAGTCTTTTACTTCTCTTCGACCTTCACGACGAATTTTGTTCCCCGAATCCCCAGAGAGGCGGAAGGGGTTTCGAAACGCGTCGAATCCGGCTCGAATCGGGAGGCGAGTCCCGAAATGTAGACCGCCGTTCCTTTCAGCATTTTCACAACGATCGAGAATTTACCTTGGTGGGGGGCAAAAACAAATTCATCAATCACCAACGCGCTATCTGGGCCCAAGGAAAGGGAGGTGTCATCCTTAAATAGAACGCCGACAGATCCGTCCGGGCCGGTGCGGAGTGTATCGTTCTGCCAAAGCTCCAGCCCCACTTTGGCATTCATCGTTTCCCCTTGCCGCACAATGTTTACCGTTCCGCCTGCTTTTTGGACGGTCCCTACAACAGAGGAATCGACAGCTGAAGCTTTTTCATTGACGACTAAAAGGAATAAACCAGCGGCCAGTATGGGAACCAAACTCCACCATTTGTTATGGTTCATTTCAAGCCTCCTAAAGATCGGATTTTATCCCATGGGAAATTAAGCAAAAATCAAGCCAACAACCCAAGTAAGGTTTATTTCATGGTTTCGAATAGTTAATCAACTCGGTTGGGCTGCTGTTTTCCGTTTAACTGACATTGTATGTCACTAAAGTCGAAGAATTGCCAGTCGCCATCTATTTTCATAGGAGAGGAAGGCACATCAAAATGGATCCGGCCAGCAGGGTTAAGACAGAGATTTCCTGTTTAAATGATCATCTTCAGCTTCATGGAATGGTCGCCTAAAATGGCTAAAAAACCCATGACCAAGGCTCAGATCGTGTCCCATTTCGCGAAGAAATTCGAGCTCACCAGAAAGACTGCTTCTGGAATTCTTGATGAAGTGGCTGCTCTGGCGGTATCAGAGATTGGCGCTAGAAGAGGGTGATCACCTTGGCTTTTCAGTTTTTGCTGAAGAAAGAGGAAATGAACCCAAAGCTCTCACTCCTTCGACCTCCTTTTAAAATCCTTTTTTCGGCTTAAATATTTCCATCTCTGCAAAATTGCTGGCACGTTCATAAACTTCAATGCTATTTTGCCCCGGCATTGATTGAGAATGTTCATTTCTTCCAGAAAGTATCTCATCGGGTATGCCTTTTGGGAAAACCATGCAGATGTGCTTTCCTGACTGTTCAGGATTATTGGACTTCATTATTCCTCCGTAATGTTTGCACATCCTTCTGAAGCAGCTGCATGCTGTCAGCATTTTTAAATTCTCCTCAGGAACCTCAGCGAGAAAGAAATCAGGGCAGAGGGATCAGCTTATGAAAGATTCTAGGGTGATGCAAACAGTGGCATACGAAAAGGATCGCATAAAACCCAATGAGAAGGGTCACCAGGATAAAATGCACTATCCTCACTCTTACGGGAAGACCCACCATCGTATAGATTGCTTTTTTGATTTGGACAACGTCCCCTTCTCCTCCACCGAGATTGCGAGTTCCCTAAAAATAGAAAGTGGTTCGAACCTCCCCGATGGGAGTCGTGTCAAAAGGCCCTCAGTTCATTTATCCTCTTTTTTTATCGAGAATTTCTTCGGCCCTGCGCCTTAAAACAGATGACACATTTTTGTCTCGAGATAATAATTTAAGGTCCCTTTCGTGCAAGTGGGACACGAAGGCGATGGATACGGAAAGAGGAGTTCTGGGGTTGGAGACGAGGGCGGATTTAATTGGATAGTTCTTTCTCCATTTTTGATCTTGGGCAATAGCCAAGATGATATCCTGAGCGAGATCCCTTCTCTGAGCATATTGCAAAACTTCACTTTCATTTATTTTTGCATTCTTTAAAACATTCAAGGAGATCATCTTGTTCGGATCGCGGATGAGCAGGTTCCTTGCTTCCCGGTTGGCGAGGATGGCCAGGCGTTGCCTTTCTGGAATGCCCATATCAAGGATCTTACGGCATAGATTTTGGCGTTGTTCATCGCTGTAATCTTCCTGGAAATCATTAATCAATTCAAGTGATACGCTATTCGCGTCTTCCTCTCTCACCTCGACCGGATCAGGGATGGGGTCATCGGATCGTACTGGGAGAGGTTCCCATCTTTCTTCTGCGACAGTTTCGTCAATCGTCGGCGTATTTCCTTTCAATTTTCCTCCGGAACACTTTAACCGGGATTCTTGGTTTTTCTTCGTTGGCCATGTCCTATCTTGGCCCCACTGAACCTATTCTTTAAGTTATCGGAGTGAAGAAAAGATAACTTAAATAAAAAAAGATTTGATCGCTGGATGAGAAGCGATGATACCCCGGGATAGTTGGGGAAGAAGGGGGGACGGTCGCAGTGTCTTGATCTGCGGAGGAAAGGGGGAGAAAGATATCTCGTAAATGGGGCTTAACTAATTTAGTCGACCCATCCTTGCTTTTTCACTATGCACATTTCCATCAATAATCGTTGACTTTCAGAGCTGCCCAAGGTGAACATTAGGTGTAACTTCCAGAATAAATGGTTTGCAGAATTAGAAAAAAATAGCTCCGGTTTTCAATAAGTGGCGCAGGGAAGATCTGCTATTTTCCCGGAATTTCCAGGGATTTAAAAGACTTTGAGATGCAGAACATTCATTGAAAAAAGGTTGGCGATTTGGTAAGTTTCCTAAGTGGCACGAACTCATAACTTTTAGATGGCTGGAGCCACCCCCAATAGGTTGGGGTGCTCCTTATTGATTTCTTCCTGTACTCCTCAGGCAACAAGTTTTGAGAGATAGTGTAGATTTCAGTTAGTAATGGAGATATAGTTATACTTTGCAGTTCCAAAACTTAGCCAAGGTTAGGGCGGTGGCATGCCGCCGATACCTTTAGAAATCTAAAAGTATCATTGCCAGCTCCTGGTAAGAAAATAAAGTCATTTTCCCAAGGAGTGCCCTGATATTCTATAACTCTGGGTAAGGTACAGAAGAAAGGGCAAAAAGATTTGTACAAACAATGCCTCCTGGCCCTGGTCCCCTGCTCCTCTTAGGTTCAACCCTGATTCAGTTTCAGCCAGTTGTCCGATCCCCGGGGCCTAGAGGCCATCCCTACTTAATGGTTTCACCATGGCCAAAATAAGCATTCGGATGCTCGAAAAGGGAAAGGTAAAGGATGATGGGCTAGAGGGTTGGTTTCGCTAGGTCAGTTTGGCCAGGCCGCATTAGACTGTTTCAAATTGCGGTTGTAAGTAAATTTTATGAGGAGCCTGCTAAAATTGATCCTCTGTTCCCAGTTCCGCCCCTTGATTCTTCTTACTTATCTTTTTCGGATTTCTGATTTTCGTACCTGCCCCAAATGACCTTCCTTCTACCCCCGTTCAATGTTTGTCAAATTTTTTTAGAAAAAGTTTATTGGTAAACGTGACTGGCCCTCCTCCAATGCGGAGGTTATTGGAACGTCTAAAGTATAAGCCATCACCCACCGATATATTTCTTGGGTCTGTTTTCGATATCGGCTGCGTATCCTCTTTCGAAACTGGCCTAGGTGGGATATGACTTTAGTAGGGGGTATTTTCGCCCGAGGGAAAATTTTAAACCGGTCTCAGCAAAAGGAGGATGGGTCTATGTGTAAAAAGTTATTGACTTTATTGGCTATTGTTATCATTATCAGTTTGCCAGGCATTGCTTTGGCACAACAGTTTCCGAAGAACCCTCCCCACGCTAATCCTGCTCCTCTAACTGGCCCTACTACTCAGCCAAAGGATCTTGAGAAGCCTTTGCCTTCTCCGATTGAAAGGGGACCAGGGGGGGTTCCCGGTCAACCTGCGCAACCTAGCCCAACTGACAACCGTGACCGCATTCCAAAAGCCTACCCGGGTCCGGGTGGGACACCGCGCCCCCTTGGTTAGAAAGTTTGGGGCATTTCGTCCCATGGGGGTGTTGATGAGGAAGTTGATTTCGAAAGCTGGGGTATAGTGGGAATCTCCAGTAATATTAAAGGCGGTTTTGGCAGGCAAGACGCAAAAGAAGATCATTTGCCCATGGGATGATTTTGCAGCACCTCTCCAAGGCAGGAAATGGTCCTGCCTGTTTGTCCCGAATGATTCTTTCTTCCGGCCACGGCTGGCTCCTTGTGATTTCTTGTTTTTTGGTTTGATATACATCTATACACAATGAAATAAATTTTCTCTTGTTTGTCCTTCCGAACTGACTCGGTTTAACCGAAAGATGGGGCGATACTCGCTCCCTTAATCATCGCCTGGCAAACTCACAGGTGTTATAAGCATCCCTCTCAATTCTGTCAGCCCTCCAAATTATGTAAAGGTTTCCCATTCCATATTTTTTATGAATTATCAATACTCTAATTCTCCCTCTTTATCGCCGATCCTAGATTCCTCCATGTGAGTCCTGTTATTAGAGAGGAGAGTAAAGTAATTCCTTTTTCTTTTCATTCCTCTTGGTATTTTTCCCCCATTGGATTATATGATTCACGTTCTTAATTCGCCGAACCCGTTTATTAAAATAATTAATAGGGCTTTAAATAAATTAATAGAAAAAACCGATAAGTAATCCGGTAACAGCCTATTTTCCAAGGCGGAAGATACATACAAATTCATTCCTCCTCTATCCTTTAAGCATCTAATTTTATTGATAGATTTATTGGCCAGGATGAAGGAGTGCAAAATGATTTTTGGAAAATTCCCAAAAGGAATAAGTTTTGCTTTCAAACTTCGTGCAGAGGCTTTTGGGTACGATGAAAGAGGCTTATGAGAAACGATTTACGGATAAACGGAAAATATAACCCTGGCTGATGCAGAATTTCAATCCGGCGAATCTGGCGGCCTTGGCAGTCAGTAATATGCTTGGTGATTATGGCTCCTCGACATCTATCCCTCAAAGTCTAGGCGACCAAAAATCTAATTTCCTGATTTCCACCTTAACGGCCCCTACCAGGGAGCCCGTTGCTTTGCCCTCTGCCGGTTACGAAGTTGGCGGAGGGAAAGTGTGGGGGCAGACCAAGTACATTGCTAGGAATAATACAAATTGTAACACCACGATCCTGATCCAGATAGGGATCGGCTATGGGTTGGTGGATTTCACAGCGCTTTATGGTGAAATGAAATCCACAAAAAGGAATTTAATCGGAGGAAGCCATGTCTAAAATCAAAAGAATCTTATTCTCTTTGATCATCTTCCCTTTTATATGTATTTCCAGCCCTTGTTTCGGGGATGAAACGCAACTTTTTTCATTCGTGGTATCCCCGGATGCCCTAATAATCCAGGACCTGTCGGGCAGTATGCAATGCCCGCCCTCTGGATACCAATTCTATGTAGACTCATACTGGGACTGTTATAGTAACGGGCCTTTCTATTCTTCCTCCACCCCAGGGTACACTCAGCTGTGCGACTTCTCTTGGTGGGGATATGCTCCTTATTATAGCAATTCAACCTGCACTGGCCCCTATTATTTTTATCCTCAGGGCAACTATAATACCGATTGCAGCAAGCTAGCATTGTCCAAAAATGCAATTTTTCAGATACTCGACGCTAATCATAATGGCATTGTTGAAGGCAACCCATGGAGCCCGCCGGGAGCAATTGGTCCAGACCAAACCGCCCTCGGCATCAGAATTGGCTACATGAATTTTTACGGCTCCTATTGCCCATACGTCTGTGGCGTTACTTGCCCCGACACCTGTGGCACTACTTTAGTAAACCCCATCAACACAGATTACTCCGTAATATGGAATAGCGTGAATGCAACCCAAGCTTACGGCGGGACTCCGTTGGCAGAGTCTTTAAGCTTTGCCAAAACTACTCTCGATAATAGCAAGGCGTCAGACCCTGCCGCAGCTTGTCGGCAAAAATTCGCTATTCTAATCACGGATGGGGACGATACGTATGCGTGCGGCGGCGACGGGACGGAGAATCAGCCGATTGCGTATATGGGGCGAAAGGCAACGCTGGCGAATGCCTATGCGCTGGCAGCTGCTGGATATAAGCTCTTTACGGTAGCTTGGGGGGGTACATCGATGCCCCCCGCACAAATGAACACCCTGAACTGGGCCGCCTATTATGGAGGGACGGATAACCCCCTGGTGCCTCAATCCGGAAGTACTTCTGCGATCACCATCTCTGCCAGCCCCTGCACGGATCCATCCACCAATGACCCGGGTAATGCCAATCTCTCCGGATACTCCTTTTTGGTAACCAATGCGGCTCAACTGGAAACGGCTCTCCAGAGTGCGTTTAACATCGTACAAAGGGGTGCATTATCCTTCGACATGACCTCTGTGGCCTCTGTTAGAGTATCGGATACAAATTACCTTTATCAAGCAGCCTTCGTCCCGAGCTCTTCTGATCCTTTCTGGACCGGGCATCTTGAAAAATACGGCATCAATAGCGATGGCAGTATTGGCAGTATGGTTTGGGATGCTGGATTTGTGCTGCAACAGAAGGTACAGTCTTCTACGAGAACGAATGTTCAGACGTATATAAACGGGACCATGACGAATTTTGCCCCACCGCCAAACGGTCCTGGCTGGGGTACCTGGAAGAACTATTTAGGAGGGAATACGGATACGGCCAAAGCTATCGTGGGATACATCATAGGAGACCCGGCCTATAACCCCGATAACTGGGAATTGGGCGACGTATTTCATTCCAACCCCATCGTCATTGGAAGCCCTTCCGCTTATTTTGTCGATCCCCTTTCGCCCAATGCCTTTTCCACTTTCCGCACTCAGAATCAAAACCGGCAAAAACTTCTGCTGGCCGGCGCCAACGACGGCCAACTTCATGCCTTCGAAACGACTGCCGGGCAAGAGCAGTGGAGCTTTATCCCTCCCAATCTCCTGCCTAAGTTACAATATCTAGCCCATTCCAGCAATTCCGGGACGCTGCCGGCCCATATGTATTTCGTCGATGGGCCGGTGACCGCCGCTGATGTCTGGCTGGGTTCAGGGAATGGCACCAGTAAGTCTGCCGGCGACTGGAGGACGCTGCTGGTATTCTCCGAAGGCAGGGGAGTCCGGGATTCGACCAATACCACGGCCAGTTACTTGTGGAGCTCTTCGCAATCCTGTGATGGAGGTTTCCAATCTCAATACGACTCCGGCCATCCTCACTATTGCGGCTACTGGGCCTTTGATGTGACCAATACCTCGGCTAATCCCCCTACCTTGATGAACAATTCCACCCTCTCCCATCAGTGGGCGATCCCTATGATCAATCCCAGCGCCGGGCAGGCGCCCTATCTGGCTGAACCGTGGAGCAAGATGGCCATCGGCAAGGTGATAATTGGCGGGAATGAGAAGTGGGTGGGATTCATCGGGGGTGGATATGATAATAGTGGGGATTCCAATCGGGGCAAAGGATTCTTCGTCGTTGATTTGACCAGCGGGAATATTATATGGAGTTTTACCCGAGGGGGTTCGACTACCAGTACGACCTCTCCGAGCATGACCTATAGCATTCCGGGTTCTGCGGCGATTGTGGACACGGATAATGACGGCTTTGTGGATACGGCCTATATTGGGGATTTGGGCGGTAATATCTGGAGGTTTACATTCTGCACCGGCGCAAATGGAAATGCCTGCAATACTTCTAATTGGAGCGGAGGACTGCTCTTCTCTTCCACAGGGCTCAGTAAAACCCCGCTGATCTATACAACTCCCTCTGCTGCCAGGGGATCTTCTGGCGATGTATGGGTTTTCTGGGGAACAGGGGATAAGGAGAATCCTGCGGCAACAGGCACCCAGGACTGGTTTTTTGGAATAAAGGACAATGACCGGTCGAGCACCTACACGGTCGCCCAGCTGCAGAATATCACGAATTCCGTGTTCGGTTATGCCAACCCCGGGTGGTACATGACCCTTGGGAGCGGAGAAAAGGTGCTGTCCGACTCTTCGACCTTCGGAGGCATGGTTACCTGGACCACCTATGTTCCCTATACGGGTACCAACCCCTGCAATCAGGTGGGGACTTCAAATTTATATTCCCTAGCCATGATGCCCGTGGCTATCGGTGGGGTAACCTATCAGGTGGGAGCGGGCCTTTTCGCGACAACCACGGGGAATGTCGTAGGTACAAGGTCCCTGGCCCTGGGATCCGGGGTCGCCCAGGTGCCTATCTATTCCCAGAAACCCGGAGGCACTGGAGCTACCGATGCCTACGTCTCCATGAGCGGTGGAGGGCAAGCTAATACTTCCATCACATCATCGGCGGCCCTGGGGAGTTCTCCTTTTAAACAACGCTTGCAGGCTACCGCACCTTCCGGCCAGCTCCTCCACTGGCTAGATCAGAGGATGCATTAAAGAGATGCCTAGTTAGTTTCCATCCGGAAATCCCCCAAATTAGGCTGGGGTGTTGTCCTTTCAACGAAATGAAAAGGGCCATGAAAGACAATGACGTTAGAAGTTAAAGGAAAATACTGCTTTTTGCAGAAA
>Ga0187854_10003615_pt1 | contig 12122 bp, 17 predicted proteins | sample June2016WEW_6_15_FD_132445 | JGI IMG/M metagenome (GOLD analysis project Ga0187854, IMG submission 132445) | Peatland microbial communities from SPRUCE experiment site at the Marcell Experimental Forest, Minnesota, USA - June2016WEW_6_150 | ecosystem: Environmental > Terrestrial > Soil >...
CTGGCAAGTCCACCACCGGCGCCGCCGGCTACCACCAAATACCAAACCGAGGAAACACCCGTTGGAATTGTGTACGATGATATCCCGGTAGAATTCCACATCACTAATGTATTTGCTCCGTTTGTTGCCGTCCAACATCCATTTGCAGAAGTCCACGTAATAGCAGATGCGGGCAACACGATGGCTAATAACAAACACACTAATATCAGGGAAAAATATAACTTCTTCACGTTCCCACCGCCACTACCTGAACCGGTTGTGATACCGGGGAATATCCGGATTTGGACGACGTTATATTATAAAGCCGGTTTCCTACAAGATTGTTCATAATATAATACCCGGCAATGTTGGAAGTGGTCGAATACGATTCAGATGTTGAAACATTGTAAATATTTACTGTAGCCGAAGTGATGGGATTCCCATACTGGTTATCGTTGAGAATTCCTCCAATAGAAACCCCCGTGTGAGTTGGTGAAGTTGAAAGCAACGAAATATTTTTTAAAATGTTGCCTGCTGCTAATGGAGAGAAAGATTGTGTGTCAGTCGTATATCCAGTGTGATTTGTAATAACTGACATCGTAATACCCGTGAGCCAACCGGTAGTCATTGTATATGTACCGTTTGATGCTGATACTTCAGATTCAACCGTCGCCCCCTGTGTTATATTGACCATCGCATTAGGCAGGGCGCTTCCGGTTTCCGCATTCATAACATATCCACTAATGTAAGAATACGCGGTAACTTGCATTGCAGCATAATTCATTATATTTTTATTACCGTTGGAATCGGTAGCAATAATTTCAGCGTAATAAACACCACTAGAATACGTAGTTGGATTTAATTGTAGAGATTGTGTTCCGGTTGGTGCGTTAATACCATAAGTTTGAATAGTTTCCCCCGCCGTGTTAATAATCGTAAGACTATATTTGTAAGTCGATGATTGCCAATATGAACTTGTTATGGTATATGATATCGTTGCCGTTGCGCTCTGTGGATAAATCGTTTTATCCCACGATATGGATGCACCAGATGATATCACCCAAAAATATCCAAACACCGCAGAACCCTGATATCCGACACTATATTCTCCATCAGAAATCGCCGCATCGCTGAAAAATTTCGATAGGGAATACTGGATCTGGTGTCTTGGTATTGTGGAGTCAATGGGTGTTGTATTAACAACCGCTCCGGTTGCCATGTTGGTTATTAGAAGATTTTCGGTATATATATTATCAGTTGAGTCGGTATCGGCATCGACATAGAAATTATATGAATCTTCTAATACCCAAGTGTTCGTTGCCGGGTTCCACGCATAGACACCAGTTGAACTAGGATTAAGGAAGTCTCTTATGATCGACCAGTTGCTCGGGAGTGCCCCGATAACATGGTGATCCGATCCACCTATTACAACATTATCCATAAACCATGCTATACTGTACCCACTTGTGGCATAGGGAGCGAAATAACTCGGATTTACTAATAGTGTCGAGCCAGTATGAACTTGAACCCCATTATAAAATACTGTGGGAACCCCCCCAATCATTTTCAGCTCGTGTCTTCCATATCCGCTATTATCCGTAACATCGGTTAATACATTATAAGATGAATCATACAACCTTATTGCGGTGATCCCAGAACCATCTATATCATCAAATGCGGCATATGTAAATGTGGAGGGGGGAGATGCAGCTACTACAAATCCCGGCACCGAACCAGAACCGGAATACATCACTATTGCACCAGTACTTGAGCTGTATGGGTATATAGAAATTGGATAACCAAACAAAGTAGAGATGGTTCCAGTTCCTCCACCGGTAGGATCATATGCCTGCAATGAATTTGTGAAAGCAACAACTGGTGATACCAGCAGGATCGCCAACACCATAATAAGAAGAATACGTTTCATTTTCTAACATACTTCCCGCGCAATTTTCTAATTGGTTTCCTGCCATATGGATTACCGCATCGTGGACATCGGATAGGGTTATCCACTCTCGGAAACTTATTTGTATGTTTACAATAATTACACTTCATCATGTAGAAATTGTATACTCTCATAGTATTTAAACATTTCCATCATATTTATATACATATTAAAAACCGACAGAAAACTATAAATACTTATTAGTATTAACATTATTATTAATATGCCTAGAATTCATGAAAAAAATTTAATACCAGAAGGATTTTATTGGTGTTTAAAATGCCATTGGGCGTGGCATCCAAGATCCGATAGAATACCAGTTGCCTGTCCAGATTGCCAAAGCCGTCTTTGGTCGGGGGAGAAACAGAAATGATAGCCGCCATAATACTGTCTATAATAGCAATCATTGAAAATATAACGCTCATTCCTGCGTTTTTATATATAATTGGTGAACTACAATGACGCGCGTAAAACTTTCACTCCGTCTCGGGGTTGTCGGAGGTATAATTTGGGGATTAATTTTTTCTGCCTACTATACAATGCTTCCCTACATTACCATATCACAAGAAAAACGTTTCACTTTCGCATGGCAAAGTGCTAGCCTATGTTTCATAAGTGTTGTTGTCGCTATCATAGGATTACCATACGTTATAAATGCATTAAAAGAAGCATACCATGAAAAAAAGGAGAAACAATGAAGTTTCCAATATTTTGTTTATTATTATGTCTCATAATTATTACCCCAGTATTAGCAGATAATATTACGGTGGTTACCCCATCGGAAATTCCAACCGGTTACGTCCCTACTCCAACACCTACTGCAACCCCGACCCCGGTTCCCACCATATCTTCAACCCCTTATATCTATCAAGGCGAATCTGTTTATATAAATGACACTATAGATATATCCGGTGTCGTTCCACCATATCCGGAACTTGCTTACTGGAACGGTTACGATATGTATGATGCAAATGCGTCGTATATTATTACTCTCCCTGCACAAAAAGAAGGTTACTATCATTTCTACCTAGACCCGGCAATATTTTCAACGCGCACGGGTAAGTGGTACAAGTACGATGATAAATTTGAAAAGAACGGAAACAGTCTTGCCTTTGTAGTAATACCACAGTCTATGAAAAACTCAACAATGAGATATCCCAACGGAACACTTATTAACATATCAGGGATGATTGTAAATAATTACTATGGAATGGAAATACCAATACAACCCCCTGTGGAAGTAAAACACGTATCCGATTACCTGATCGCACGTGGAGATTCGTTTAATATTTCTGTAAATAACGCAACGAATATCTGGTTATTCGGGCGAGTTAATCAACTTCTCGATTTCAAATCAACAAACAGTCCTTCTATTGATATATCGAAAGATGTGTTATCAGATTTTGAACCCGGTGCATATACAGTATTACTTCAGACTTATGGAAATATCAGTAATAACTTTACAGTAATGTATGATGATAAAAATAATATGATTAAGTGGTTTGATCCTTCATCCTTCACAATACTGGAATTATCAATAGATGGATTATCACCACAGGTGCTTTCAGAAAAATTCCTGAAATTAATACCACAGATGAGCGATATTTTTAAAACGTATAAACTTGAATTTCAAATGCCTAGTATAGAAATTCAAAGCATAAGCGAACAACTTACACCAAACGAAACTATAGATGCTGCCGGTGTCACGCAATACAATACGAATGTCAGTTTTGTCGAAGTGAAAGGATACACGAATGTTGCTATTGGTTCTGTATTAAAATTTGTAGTTGATAAAGACCAACAAACTTCACGTACATTAAATTCGCACACGACAACCGCTGTCGCAGGAGGAACCGATGACCCCGGAGATATGCGATGGTTTGATGTTGTCGTCCCAATTGATAAATATAATCTGGCAATTGGAGCGCATACTATAACGGCATATACGAATTATTCTGATTCGGGATCGGTGTACACATTTACCATATATGCAACTCCTCCCAACTCATATGTTCCCCCACAAACAATTCGTTATATTGCAGGAAGAAATGGGCCGGAAGAATTTGTTCCGACGCCGACACCGGTAGTAGAAACTGTAACCGTACCAGTACCCGGGCCTACACAAATAGTTATTCAGACCGTAACACCAACAGACGAACAGGTGAAAGCGCAACAAAAAATAATTATGGATGAAAAAATAAATGCTTGGATAACAATAGTTATTGCAAGCGCAATTATTATAGCAATAACATTATATCTAATTTCACTCTATCTGCGAAGGAGAGAATTAAAATGAAAGTAAAAAAACCCAATAAATTTTTTGATCTCTGCACGGTAGGAAGCATAATAACAACATTCGGTGCTTCGATGGCACTCTTTATTGAATTGCAATTTACATATATAAATAATCAACAGATACCATTATCACCATTATTTATCATACCGGGTGTGATTTTGATCGCGGGGATTGTTATGATGTATATAGGGAGGGATTAGTTGATAGACTACGTACATGCTGTGACTTATGTTGGAGTCATTTCCACACTCCTATACTTAATCCCGCTTTGCTACTGGGATATTAAATACCGGGCGGTTCCACGTTACATCTTTGCCCCACTAATATTAATCAATATTCCAGCTTTGGCGATCCTTTATACAAATGGACTGCCACTCGCGTATATAGCATTATCTAGTTTATTGACAATATTATTTCTGATATTGTTCTACATTGGTTGTTATCGCGGGGCAGATGCACGATTCCTGATATTAATCTCGTGGTTCTGTGTATTGAATCCATTAAACCCTGCAGACAGCAGTAACATATTTCAAATTATATTTGTAATAATGCTTGCTTTCACATCGGTGATGTGGATGATATATGTTTATTTCTATAATAGAGAAAACGGGAATAAAAAATTGTCATTATGGCAGAAGTTTAATAGTTATCCACGCGGATCTCCGTGGATGATTCCAATAGCGGTGGCGTTTATTTTGACGGCGGTGTTTGCATGATAGAACAAGAAATAATAGTCATAGACAAATTTGAAGTATTTTACACGTGGTATCGCTGGTGGAAAGCGCGCGGTGGAATGCATTATTATGGGTGGGGCGACGGTGAGTATATTCTTGAAGGGTTAAAGAACGACCCGATAAGAATAATAAAACTTGGGAGGTTGCAGGGATGGTGGGAAAAATAATGACACCAACAGAATTATTAGAATGGGCAAGACGAAATGAATCAACATGTACAAACGTATTTCCAACAGTAAAATGTATGTGTTATGTTATTGGTATTACTCTTATTTTATTTGGAATAAAATTATTAAACGGGAGGAATTCAATTGGCCACCCGTGAAGAAGAAATGGCAAAGTTAAAGGCACGATATGCAAAACAGATACGGAACCAAAAGATGCCGGAAGAGAAAAAACAAGAAACCATAGAAACACCAATTATAACAACAAAAATAAAGAAACCGCGCGCGGATTTAAAACCTTATTTATTCCTAATCGAAAACGATATCAGAAAACTATTCCGACTTCCACAGAAAGAATGGAAGGTGGGTGGGCTGAAGTTTGAAGAGTTGAAGAAGCCATTGAATCTGGATTGGTTGGAGAAGAAGGGTGGGAAATTTTTTTAATCCCCTTTTAATACACTAATGTTACATTTTTGTTAACCTTTTGGTATATAAGGGGGAAGTTGTTTTAAACATAGAAAGATTTATTAATAAGAACGTTCAACTTATCAAACATAAGAGGTACAAATGACAGCAAGCAAATATCGAAAATTTAATGGTGAACGTTTTGAATTACAATACATCGCCACTACAAAATCCAACGCATTGAAAGAAGTTCGGTTGAGAAATAAATCACCTTCTTTTAAAATGGAAAAATACCGGGTTGTTCCAATCGATGCTAGCAGATTGGATGCAGACAGATTTTTTGGTGTGAGAACAGCATATGCTATTTATGGAAGATGACTAAAATGACAAAATATATTGTTACTTGGTATGCTGGTGCTGGATATGGATTTCGCGCGCGAGCAGTTGAAGCATCTTCAAAAGCATCGGCAAAGAGCAAACATATGATTAAGCACCCCGTGGAAACAAAACTTGTCGGTGTTTACACCACGAACGAATTTGTAAGATCTTTCTATAATAGAAACGGTTCTAAAATCGAATATCTGGCATCCCCAGAACGAGGACAGGACCGTAGAGACTGGAATGAATTTATGGGTTCGCACGCTCTTGGAATGTCGTGGGACAGATGGCCATATTGGGCGAAAACGCTTGTTAAAAAAGCAGCATTGGAACGCGTTAGAGAAGGAAAACACGTTTGGTAATTTATTTATGGCGCGCGGCAACTGGAGAAATTGGGACAAATTAAAAATAAAAAGAGATGCTCACTGCAATTGGTGTGGGAATACTTGGAAATCCGTGGTTCCTAACAGCGCCGTGTGCCCAAAATGTAATTGCGAAGAATCTTTCGCGAGGGATCTTATTAAACACCCCGAATGGGAGAAAAATATTTCAAGAAAATGTTTATCAATGAAGAACAAATTTAAATAAACTACCCTACCACCAATATCCCCTATTTTTAACAGGTCTTAAATATTCCCCAAACTTCAGAAAATATTGTTTCTCTTGTTCTCGGAAAGAATGATTTAACCCACGACGATACCACGCGGGGGCGTGGCGCATCCAATACCTACAATATCTTCCCCATTGAGTAACAATCGTTCCTTTTCTTATAGTGTCGCTCATTCTTCCGTCTCCATCTCCCTTATAAAAGGTTCGTCATGTGGATAATTATTTATTTTTTCTGGATCTGTTTCGGATAGGTTCTTTAAAATTCTTAATTCCATTTCATCATCTGGATATTTTTTTAATATATCATTTACTTGTTTAATCAACTCTTGTCTGATTTCTTCCCATCGCTTCAACGCGGTTACTTTTGAAAGACAAATATATTTTGTGTTTGTAAACTCACAATCACATGAACCAACTAAATAGACTTTCATGATAACTCCATATTCAGCGCACGCATAAACTCTTGCCTCCTTGCTTTCCTCTGATGTTTCTGATCAAGATTTGGATCACGGCAAGATCCACAATGCCCCATGCAAAGCGCGCGGTATGGATGGAACACAAATCCATACCTATGAACGGCGCGGTCTGAAAGTAATATCGTGTATCGATGTGCTTTTTTTACAATGCGATTGTAGATGCGGCGTGTGCGTGACATCAGAATAGTATTGGTTTTATTTCTATTTATTCCTTTCTAACAATAACTTTTTATCCCAGCGATTTTTAATCCGATACTCAATATAAAATTTGTGTAATACCACAAACCACTATGCAGAACAGCAAAAATATCATTAAACATATCAATCCCCATAAGAAATATGATAGCAACCCCCGCGATTATTATAATTTCATCAATATTTATGTTTCTCCAATCATTTAAAAGAGTTGGAATTAACAAATATAAAATTAAAAACATTACTACAATTAATGTCGTTGATAACAACCCGCTCCAAATATAACCAATATTATTAAATGCACCAGACATTACAGAATTACATTCATATGAATTCAAAAATTCTATATCATAATAGGTTAGAACTGAAGCAACAATGTGAAAAACACATGCGAATAAACAAAGTGTCCAATATATTTTATTATAGAAAATATTCATAAAATGTCACGGGAGGGGATCGAACCCTCTTCTGTTACTCCCAAAGTAACAAGCATACCACTGGCCCACCGCAACAAAAATTAAAATGATTGTTTGCAGTTTGCTGCAACCCGATCCAACTCTGCGCGCTTTGCTGCAAACGCGTGGCATTGCGCTTCTATTTCTTTTGCGGCTTTGCAGATTGCGAGTTGGTCTGCTTTTTCGTCGTTGGTTTTGATGATGAAAATGTGATCAGAGCCGGAATAGACTTCATAAGCAGGTAAAAAACCCAACCCGGGGTACGCCAGTATGAATATGGTAACTATCATCGCAAGCATTGCGATTCCCCAATATGAATTATAAGAAGAACTTGTGATCCACATAATTTCACAAAGGATGGTGCAAATTCCTGCCAGTATCGCAACAATTATAAAAGAATCAGATATTCTCCTCGTGGTGGTGGCATCATCCCGAACCCAAATCCCAATTCCTTCAACGTTCTTAATCAAAGATTTCGACATTTTTTATATTCCCGTTCGCTCTGTGAACAAAATAGGTATATGCGTTATAAGTATTTAATAGTTTTTAAGATTCATATAAACTACCAAGTCCAATAAGACCCGCCATAAACGCAATAGATACACAGACCATTCCCCAATTTCTAATGTATCCACCATAAACAAATGTAATTATAATAAAACAATTAATGAATACACAACACATTAAAATAATAATTCCTCTTATATTTACATCCATAATTTAAAACCAGCGCGCAGGACTCGAACCCCGGAACCCATACCTACTTCGTCACACCACCTTAAAGTGGCCTCATTCTTTTCGATATGGATTTGCTCCGTGTCGTATCATGCAGGGAATTCGGAAACCATAGGGGATATTACACCGGCTGCACGACATCGGCAACGCTTTTTCCACCAATCTGTGATCAAGGGATTGGGCCGGTTCATTGTGTCTTAACGTGTACAATGCAACACGCCGTTGGGTGACAAGCAACAGTACTCGCTCACCACAGAGATAGCGAACCTCGTTCATGATGAGATTGTTCATGTTCCCTTTCCACGCTTATGAGGAACAACGGGTCTGGTTCTCCAAAGGAATCTTCCGCGTGCCAGACCCGATAGGGCTAGGGTGAGTCGAACACCCGCCACCGGCTCCAAGGCCGGCATTAATCCGCTACTGTAGCCCTTCTCATATGTCAAGAGAATGTATTATTTGCCCTTGAGTGTCAGCATTCTCTTGACATATCCATATACGCTTGCTAAATATTTATACCTTTGCCTCTTCCAACGAACAGTCTTCCGGAAAATCTCTTTCTACCAAATCACAGAAAATATCAACGTTATTATCAACGTCGAAAATCTTTCTATTCAATTTAACACACCAACAATTTTCATTGTCATCATAATTGTGGTAAAATTGCGAACACGCGGAGTTGCAATAATGGATTTCATATTTTACAAGTTTGGTTTTCATTTAAATCACATATCGAGCATGTTTGCCCGATATAAAAATAAAATTAAAAGAGATTAATTAAGTATTATCTTCGTCCCATTTGGAAAGGTTTTCGTCGGTGTCATCGATCATTTTAATTCCCTTCCCCCTCATCTATCAACACTTTCCATCCGAGACTTCCGAGTTTAACAAACATATTATTCTTCTCCTTTCATCTTTCTTTCTACTTTCATTATATTTATATCTTTCTTAATCTTCCCATTCAACACTTCAACCATCGCATAAATCTCTTCTTCCGTATAACCGTCCGGCGCAACGCTCAAAGCATTATACGCGGTAGGTTCAATCTTTCTCTTCCGCAGATTTTGGTAGCGCGCGATAATTCCATTGATAATTGGAATTTCATATTCTATCCAGTGTCCAGTTATCGAATTAAAAATTAATTCTCCATCGATTTTAGTTATTTCGCGGTGATGGTTGCAGGTTGTGTAAGCGCGCACATAATTAAAACGACAATCTGCTGGAACTGTATCACCCGGTCGATACGTATCCATCATACAATCAAAGTCCTTTGTTTGAAAAGTGTTTTCGATATGATTGCCGCAGACGGAGCAGGAAACTGTTAATTCCATGTAATCATACATTCCCATTATTTTACCTCTATGGGCCCAGTCGGATTCGGACCGACGACATCTCGGTTTCTTACTGATTGTCAATTAAGATCAACCTGTTATGAGCCGAGCGTTCCAACCAGACTGAACTATGGGCCCAAAAATATATTTTGGTCGGGAACAAGCACCTTTCAATGCGCGTCTTTCAGGATGTGCGCGTCTTCTTGCCCCAACCAAAAGCAACCCGTGGGATTGAACCCACAAGGATCTGCCCCGAAGGGTTATCCGGTTGCATATTTGGGGGTCTTCCAACCCCCGTGAAGGTGATATGTTGCTATACTCACCAAACATCTCAACGCTTGCGGGTCAATGAAATTTGCTACCGCGTTCGTTAGAGTTTTTGGCTGATACATATGTTGGCGTTATAACTATTTATACTTTTTTCTCACTCGAACATTTAATAGAAAAATTTATAAAGTAGTAATGTTAAAACCAATATATGAAAAAACCAATTATTTATAATATGATTTCGATATTTATAATCATATTTCCATGTATTATATGTGGGTGCACTTCAACTAATTCATATTCAACACAGCAAATAATACAGCCGATTCCTACCCCAGATTTAAGCATACCACAATCTTATGAAGAAAAATATTGTTTAAACGCCACGATCACAGATATCAGCAAACCCGTATTGTTTCCGGGTGGCAAATCACAAAGTCCTATAATTTTTATATCTGGTGTGGTAAAAAGTAATTGTAATTATCCAGTAGAAGGAGTAGTAAAATTGTGGGCATATGATAAATATAATAACATGATAAGAGGGTTGTGGCCAGATGGATCTCATACTTTTCAATCATTTAATATTAAACCAAACAAAACTATAAATTATTCTTTGGAATTTGATATAAGAAGCATTCCACAAAATAAACCAAGGGATGCAGATCCAAGTCCACCAACTGCAACTTTTAGCACAAATACATATGTCACAAAAATAGTGGATTTATATAGTGCTTCACAATGGATATAATTTCCAAACGACACCTTTTTATACTATGTCTCCACAATCTCTTTATATGCGTCCCGATCTCTCCGTCATAATTCCCACTTACAATGAAGAAGAAAACATTCAAGAAACAATACAAAAAATCTCTCATATCCTCCGTCTTACATCTACACCTTTTGAAATCATTATTGTTGACGATTCTTCCACGGACAAGACACAACTTATTGTAACAGATCTTATCCTTCGTAAGTATCCAGTAGTTTTACTAACGCGCACAAAGGACCCCGGGCTTTCACAATCTGTAATGACGGGAATTGAAAAAGCGCGTGGCAGCGTAATTGTTTGTACCGATGCCGATCTTTCACACGACGTAACGTTGATTCCCCAGATATACAACGAAATAAAAAACAACAACACCGATATCGTAATCGGGAGTCGGTATATGAAAGGTGGGGGAATAAAAGACTGGCCTTTGAAACGGCGTGTCATTTCATGGGGCGCGACATTCCTTTCCAGAATTTTGTTCCCACAAATCACCGATCCGGTTTCCGGATTCTTCGGAATAAAAAGGGATCTTGTTATCCACACCCCGAGTATACAACCACGCGGGTATAAAATTTTGTTTGAATTCTTGGGTAAATGCCGGTGGCACTCAATAAAAGAACTTCCATATGTTTTTACAAACCGAAAACTTGGAAATAGTAAACTCAAAACCACAACAATGATCGATTTTATAAAACAACTTATCAACATTTCCCTTTTCCCCGGGCACGCATGGGGTGAGTTGCGAAAGATGGCATGTTTTGCTGCAGTAGGTATAACTGGTATTGCTGTAAATATGATATCACTTGTTTTGCTTAAAAACTATTTGCCGTTACTCGGAGCATCGTTTATTGCAATTGAGCTTTCAATAATTTCTAATTTTACAATTAATGACGCATGGACATTTAAAGAAATTAATCCCGGAACATGGCTTCATCGCATGTTAAGTTTTAACGCCGTGTCCGTCGGAGCGATGGTAATAAATATGGTTGTTCTTGCGATACTTACGACGTTTGGGGTATGGTATGTTGCCGCCAATCTCGTTGGAATATTACTTGGGTTTGCGTGGAATTTTATTGGAAATCGTCGAACAACATGGCGAGTTTAAATCTTCATCCACACGCCGGATTTTATGAAAGTAACTAGGTTATCGTGCTCTTTTAAAAGATTTGTAACACGCTGTGAGGATATGGAATGGTTTTTATTAATTTTTGATAACATCGTTACCACGTGGTTGGTTTCAATTTTTTCCCCAATTTTAAAAGTTTTAAGGAAATTTTTTAATCTTTTTCTTAATGTATTATTTCCTTTTGTTCGGTTGTTCATCTTACTATATACGTTCTAAAAGGTGATAAAAGTTTCTACACAATCACCATCACATTATTAATAA
>Ga0187854_10003618_pt1 | contig 12114 bp, 7 predicted proteins | sample June2016WEW_6_15_FD_132445 | JGI IMG/M metagenome (GOLD analysis project Ga0187854, IMG submission 132445) | Peatland microbial communities from SPRUCE experiment site at the Marcell Experimental Forest, Minnesota, USA - June2016WEW_6_150 | ecosystem: Environmental > Terrestrial > Soil >...
ATCAGAAGTAGAGCTTCAATCCGGCTTGCATAATGCGGGCTGCGCCTGCGTAGGTGATCAAGCCGAACTGGCCGGACGAACGGTCCGTGTTCGGGTTCCCCAGGTTCACGTGGTTGAAAGCATTGAACATCTCCCACCGGAACTGGAGTGACTTCGACTCGGTGAACTTGATGTTCTTGAAGATGGAAAGGTCGAAGTTGACCAAGCCGGGGCCAACGATGGTGCCTGCACCGCTGGTCCCGTAGCGAGTGTACGAGGGATCCACAAAGGCGGCCGTGTTGAACCATTGTGCCACGCTATGCGTTCCGTTATTGGGCTTCTGGCCGGGGACGGCGTCCGGATAGTTGCCGGCGCGACCGCCCACGCCATTGTTGACGTCGCTATTGGCGGTGAGGTAGTTGCCCGAATTGAGGCTGGTGATCCCATCGAACTGCCAGCCGCCCACAAGGTGTCCGAGCACCCCGTGGGAGTTACCCAACAGAGCTTTCCCCGGTCCAAAGGGCAACTCGTAGATGTAGTTGATCACCGCATGATGGGCCACGTAGTTGGGGCCGTAGTTCCAGTTCTGGTGGTTGATATCGAACGTGGAAGCTTCATCCTGGGTGGCCACTTCCAGGTCCTTCTGCCAGTCATAGACCCCGGTTATGGAGAACCCATGGGAGAACCGGCGTTCAACTTTGATCTCCAGGGCGTTGAAGCTCGAGTAGGAATTGAAAGCATTCCCGCCGATATAGCCGATTAACGGATACGGCTCGCGAGACAGCACCGTTGTGGGGTTATTGGGATCGAACGGAGTCGCTTGATCCGCGTTGTACCGGATCGGCAACTTCCTTCCCGCGGTGCCCACATAGCCCACTTGCAACAGGAAGCTATGGGGCAGTTCCCGCTGGATGTTGAAGTTCCATTCGTAGTATTTCGGCGTCATTCTTTTGTTGAGGGTGTAGACCGTATCTTGCGTCAAATCCACTCCCGCACAGCAACTGGTGATCGCGGCAGGAAACAACGTGGTAGTCGCGAAGGTGGGCGTCGGCCAGTCATTGTAAAGAAACATCTCATTCACATAGGGAGGCTGGAAATGGAACAAGGCGGCTTCCCACAGCCGCTGCTGGCCATTCATGGCGGAGAACCCGCCGCGGAACACCGTTTTGGGCAGCCACTTGGGGCTATAGGCAAACCCCACACGCGGCCCAAAGTTGTCTTTTTGCATGGGGTAGATCCGTTCCGGCATGGTCTTCCCCGCATAGAGCATCGTCTGGGTCTTCATATCCCAGTTGTCGTACTCGTTGTGTATCTCGCGCGGGTTTTGCATCCCTTCCCAGCGCAAGCCGAGGTTGAGGGTCAGATGTGGGGTGATCTTCCAATCGTCCTGGGCGAAGAAGGCAAATACCCCCCACTCGAGCTGGTACGTATAGTCCCCGGCGCCCTTTTGGGCAAGGTGAGCATAGTTCGGAAGGCCCAGGAGGAAGTCGGCCATCGAGTTGCCGGTGCCAGACACGCAACTGCCCGCAGAAATCTGGCACGTATATGAGCCGTTGAAGCTCAGCGCGCCGTTTTGCACAGCCCACCCGTCGTCGAAATACGTGATGTGGCGGATATCCGTCCCGAGGTTCAGGATGTGGTGCCCGTGCGTAACCGTCACCGTGTCGCTGAACTGTGTATTGAAATTGTTGGTGCCGGTAGGCTGCCATTCGTAGGGCCCTGTGCTTTGGAAGCCCGAAATGTTGACCATCGGGATAGCCATTGCGAAGGCGTCGGGGCTGACGTTTTGTAAACCGAAGGCCGTTACCGGCAGGTTGCCGGGGGTTGTCTGGGACTGCCCTTCGTAGACAAACTGACGGGCATAGCCAAAGTGGAAATTGTTCAGAAGGGTGGGGCTGAAAATGTGCGTGTACTCCGCACCCATAATCGGGTGTCCCTTTCGCGTGTCAATCATGCCTTCGTAGGGATTTGGGCCCGGATTGTTGTCAGCAAAATTATTGATGGACACAAATCCATCGATGCGATTGTTGTTGTTGATGTAGTAGTCCAGGCGGGCGAGTCCCTGGTCGTTGTTCATCGTATATCCCGTGTTGACCGCCAGATTGGTGCCCCCTGCAGCGGCTCCGTGGGGCGTGGGATAATACTGCGCGGCCGCTTTCGCGAACTGCGAGATGCGGCCGGGTGGGATAACATTTCCCAGGAAGGGCAGGCCAGTGGTGGGATCGATGGCGGTGGCCATTCCCGCAAGGTTGCCCATCAACTGATCCGGGGTCGGTTCCAACACGTTGGTCACGTTGCCCTGTGTGAGGCGTGTGCCTTCGTAATTCACGAAGAAGAAGACCTTCCCCTTCTTAATCGGTCCGCCCAGGCTTCCCCCGAATTGGTTCTGGCGCAAGGGTGGCACCTTGCCGTAGGGATTGAAGGAGTAGTTCGCATCCAATTTGTTGTTACGGAGGAAGTCGAAGGCAACGCCGTGAAGGGAGTTGGTGCCACTCTTGATCGTCGCCGTCAACACCGTCTGGCCGTACCCATACTGGGCGGAGAAAGTGTTCTGCATCAGTTTGAATTCGCCCAGCGCATCGATCGAGGGGCTCACTCCATACGAGCCACCCCGCTCCACGCGCATATCCGTGCCGTCCAGCAGGTAACTGTTGCTAAACAGGCGGCCACCTTGACTGATGACTTGGTCGCCGGCTGAATCGCCGGCATTATTGGGTCCGGAGAGATAGACGTCGCTCGAGAGCGTGGCGAGCTGTACAAACTGGCGTCCGTTGAGCGGCAGATCCACGAGCTGCTGATTCTCAATGACTTCGCCCACGTCCGAGGTGTCCGTGGCCAGAGTCGCCAAGGTCGCCGTCACTTCCACCCTCTGGCTTACTTGCCCGAGTTGCATGGATAGGTCAAGCCGGAGGGTCTGGTTGACCTGGAGTTGAATGTCGCGAATATCCACGGATTGGAAGCCTTGCATCTCCGCGTGGATAGTATATTGACCGGGAAACAGCGTCGTAAATGAATAGGCACCCACGTCGTTCGTGGCCTGAGTGACTTCGACCGCAGTGCCCAGATTCGTGACAGCCACCCGCGCCCCAACGATTACGGCGCCGCTAGGGTCTCGCGCAGTGCCTACGATGCTGCCGTAATTGGTTTGTGCCTCGCAGCGGAAGAACATGCCGGAGGCCAGAAGCAGTGCGCAGACCGCAATGGCTGCGTGCCTTACTGCATACGTTTTCATAAAACCTCCTCATTGTGTTGACACCCAGACCCGACGTTAAGAATTCCATATGCGAAAAAGAATCAAACCTTCGTCGCTACGCTTGTGACTGAACCTATCAAGTGGCCCCAAAGGCTTTCAATAAAGAGGCCAGCTTGACACAACTATGTAACCCTTTACATTTTGCTTGTCAAGAGCTTTTTTCGTGTTTTATGATAATTGTCAGTAGCTAGGCCTGGGACCCTTGCTGGCACTAGTGAGAAAAGGATTTCAGAGGCATGAATCTACATGATGTTGCCCGCAAGGCCGGGGTTTCTATTGCAACGGTTTCGCGGGTTATTAATGGGCACGATGTTGTCAGGGCGGCAACGCGCAAGCGGGTCCTCAAGGCACTGGAAGAGTCGAATTACCACCCGAACATCAATGCCCGTTCCCTTTCGGTCCGCAACAACCGGGTCATTGCCCTGATTGTTTCCAACCTGGCCAACCCGTACTTCGTCGACGTTTACCGCGGAGTTGAGGGTGCGGCCCACCGGGAAGGTTATGAAGTCCTCGTCGCCGACACAAATTATTCGCCCGAGCGTTTGGCCGACCAGGTACGACTGATGCTCGGACGGCGCGTTACGGGTCTCGGGGTAGTCGTTTCAGAAATGGATGAGACGGTGAGGCAAGTCTTGGAGCGCAGCAAGATACCGGTTGTGGTCTCCGGCGCTAAGGCCCAGGCGCCCAACATTACAAGCCTTCGGGTCAACTGCGAAAAGGGAATGCAGCGTGTTCTTGATCACCTGCGCAGCCTGGGCCACCGAAGGATGGCCTTCGTCGACCACCACTCAACCCTGGAAAGCATCACCGAACGCCGGAAGGCCTTCCTGGAGGGAATGGGGAAATTCAGTTCGGCGCAGGCGCGAATCTTCACCGAATCGGATTCCTTGGAAGGCGGGCGCCAAGCGGTTCGCGACCTCCTGTCCTCGGGCTTTAAGCCCACCGCAGTGGTCTGCGTCAACGATCACATGGCGATAGGCGTGCTCAAGGAGTTGCGTGAGCATGTGATCCGCGTGCCGGAAGATATTTCCGTTACCGGCTTCGACAACACCATCTATGCGGAATATGTCAGCCCTGCGCTCACCACCGTTCACATTGATCGAGAACGAATTGCCGTTCACCTCTTTGAAAACCTTATCAGGCAAAAGCCGGTTCCTGACAGTCAGTGGTCACCGGAGGGCCGGCAAATCTTCATTGATACCCAACTCGTCGTGCGCGAGTCCACGGGGCCGGCTTGTTCCGGCTGGGCGTTGCCTGCCCTTGAAGGCGCCCTTAGCCATCGCTGAATTCTTCCCTCCTCCAGGAGATTGCGGGGTTACTTCGAGGCGCAAGAAATCTTGACAACAGATGTAAAGCGTTACATCATCGTCGCCCTATGAGCAGCCACCCGGCATTTCCGTTGGAATTGAACCCAAAAGAACGTGTCCGCCGCGCGCAATACCGTGAGCCCGTTGATCGTCTTCCGACGCAATGCAGTTACACCGCGGTAATGGGGAAGACGCGCGCCGAGTATTTTAAGGTTTCTCTCTCTGAACTTCCTACGCGCTTGGGTAATCATCTTCTGCGGGTCGATGTGACTCACCCGAAGAGCTTCAGCGATGATGGGTGCGTGGAGTTTGAATGGTGGGGGACGGGATGGAGCACTGAAACGGAGGGCTACTGGCATTCTGTCGCACCGCTGGCGTACTCCAGTGATCTCGCACACTTTCCCTGGCCTGATGCGGACGCTCCGCACCTTCTTGATGACGCTGCCCATTCCCGCGAGAAGCACGGCCAGTTGTTCGTTGTGCCGAATTTTGGCATGTGCCTTTTCGAGAGGGCTTGGTCTTTGCGCGGCTTCGACAGGCTGCTTGTCGACCTCCTTCCGGGACGGGGCTCCTTCTAGGTCCCTCTCACCGGATGCAATCGGATATTCCACCGGGAAGTGTTGAAGCAATGCTCGAGGCATTTCGCGAGTTGGGAGCCTGATCATGCTCACCGAAGCCGAACGGACAAGATACGTCACCGAATTGTTTCAGGGCAATTTCGGAACCGCCCCGGAATTATGGGCGCGCGCGCCTGGACGCGTTGATCTCATGGGCAGTCATACTGATTACAATCTGGGGCATGTGCTGACGGTGGCCATCAACCGTGATACCTGGATGGCAGCGCGGGCGACTAACGCCGGAATCGTGCGTGTCTACTCTGCGAATTTAGATGAGGACGACAGTTTCTCTCTCACCTCGATCGAGAGGAGTAGTACCAAATCTTGGGGCAACTACATCCGCGGGGTCGCTTTTGTACTGCAGGAGCACGGTTTGCAACTGAGCGGTTTTGATACCGTCGTGCACAGTACGGTTCCTCTCGAAAGCGGGCTGAGTTCATCCGCAGCGCTCGAATGCGCTACGGCCGTCGTATTCCAGGCACTCAGTGGGTGGCATCTCGAGCCGAAAAAAATGGCACAGCTTTGCCAGAAAGCCGAGAACCAGTTTGTGGGCGTGAAATGCGGCATTCTGGATCAATACTCATCGTGCCTCGGGAAGCAAGGCTGTGCGCTACTTCTTGATTGCCGGTGTCTCTCCACACGCCCCGTTCCTATTGCCCACGGCATTCGGATGGTCATTTGCGACACGTGCGTACCGCGGCGAGTGGCCGAAGGCGAGTATGCCCTGCGCCGGGGACAATGTGAAGAAGCTGCGGAACGTCTGGGCCTCGCTTCTCTGCGCGAGGTGACGCTTCAGCAATTGGAAGCCCGTGCAGGCGAATTACCCCCACAAGCCTCAAAACGTGCGCGCTTTATTGTCATGGAAAACGAACGTGTGCTGCGCCTGGCAGATGCCCTGCCGGCAGACGACCGCGCTGGCATCGCAACCCTTTGCGCGGAATCATTCGCTGGCGCTCGCGACCTCTACGAAATATGTTCGCCTGCCATGTTGGCGATGAAGGATGCGATGACGGATGCTCCGGGGGTGATCGGCGCACGTCAAGCAGGCGCAGGCTTTGGCGGGTGCATGGTTGCCCTGGTCGAAGCCGAGAAGACAGAGGATTTTCGCACAGGAGTGATAGAATCATATCAGAAATCGATGGGCGTTCGACCGGAAACCTATACGGTGGAGGCGGCGGCGGGAGCCGGACTTTTAGGGTCTCGTTCTGGCGAATTATCTGCGGCGACGCCGCTCTCAAGCCCTGAAGAGGCGGCCTAGCGGCCCGGCAGAAGTTTACCGCCACCAACCTCAGGGACCGTGCTGGCAGGATTCAAAGAACTTCATCCTGTTTGGGTCCGGCGACTCTGGTGGCCGTGGCACGAATGATTTCCGCAGCCTCAAGGAAAATATCTGGCTCGCTCCGTGCGTCCTGGCTGGATCGGAGCTCCGCGTGAGGGCAGAGTCGGATGGCACAGCGGCAGTGCCTGCGGAAGTTCTACCGGACGGCAAGGTTCGGTTTCACACCACAACTTATGTGCGTATCCCGACCTGCGATGGGGAACCTACGATCAGCCCGTCACCCTCGCACCGGGCTACAGGAATACTGTGCGCCTGCGCCTGACGGATACCGAAGGTTAGGCCCCCGCTGCCCTAACGGCTGGCAACACGTTCCTCGCAAGCATCAAGGAGATTCTTATGAATCAGATCGCCCGATTTTTTCCCGCAATGACTATTTTTTCTCTGGTTATATCCTGCCCCGCGTCCTTAGTGGCGCTGGATCGAAACCCCGCGGGATTTTACCTTGTGGCGGTAGACGATTGTGGCAATCCTGCGCACGAGGCGCACTTGGTAGAAGGCCGTGATATCGAAATTCCGGCATCTTTGGCTCCGATGGCGAGCCCCGAAGAGAGGACCACCTCAGGCGGAGAGGAAGTTGTGTACCGGTATTCAGGGTTAGCGCCTGGGGAACGGTACAAGGTGCGAGTGGTTTACCTCAGCGACCATGCCAGCCAAGGTGTAAAGCTAACTGCGGGGGCCGTCGAACTGCAATCACGATTTGATGAGCCGGAACATCAGGCCGCAATGCGCGAGATTGACGTCCCTGCTTCGGCGATTCAGAAGGGGGTGCTGGAGTTGAAGTTTGAGCCGGCTGGACACGGAGAAGTCTCGGTCAGCCTGATTGAGCTATGGTGCACCTCCAGCGCGCTTGCCAACAACCTTCATCTGCAAATCGGTGGTGATAGCCGTGGGGGAATCACCGGGGTAGTCACGGACTGGTTGAACCGGCCTGCGCCGCAAACCTCGATCCGTGTCTACTGCCCAAACATGGCGGAAATCGGTGCCACAGCCGACGCGGCAGGCCGGTTTTCCGTCCGAGCGTCTGCCGCGTGGCGTTCACTTGCGCCTCAACTGGTTAGTATTGAGGCTTCCCGAGGAAAGTTCTCGACTTCCACAACCATCCATTCTCTTGAGATCTTCCCTCCCGATATCCGGCTGACGCCACGGCCATCGACGGTTTTGGGTATAAACACGCTGAAGGTGGACCTTGGCGGGAGGTGGAACTTCATCGTGCAACCATCCCCGCGGTTCTGGGAGAAGAGCCCCGTGCCTCCCGACCAGGTCAGCAGCATTCAAGTTCCCGGCGAATGGGCGATGCAGGGGTATTCGATCCCGAAAGGCGGAGCAGCAGGGTACTGGCGAACCGCTGAGCTCCCTCGAGATTGGGCGGGAAAACGAATCAAGCTGAAGTGTGATGCGGTCTTCAGCCTGGCCCAGGTCTGGGTGAATGGAACGACAGTGGGCCAATATGAAGGCGGCTTTACTCCCTTTGAATTCGACATCACTGAGTACGTTGAGGCCGGCAAATCGGCTGTAATCGCTCTGCGGGTTGAGCAGGACACGATGGCGGCGGACCTCTCGTCCATGATCAATTACGCTCAGCACGATTTGGGTGGAATCACGCGCAAAATCTACTTGTTTGCGGTACCCGAGGTGAATCTCTACCGCTTCCACGCCGAAACGCGATTCGACAGCAAATTTCAAGATGCGGTCCTGCACCTCACTCTGGGAGTGACCAATCAAAGCAAAACGACAGTCGAGGGGGCAGAATTGAGACTGCGTTTGACTGATCCCGGGGGCGAGCCAGTCTCAATTGCCCCGGGTTCGGTGCGTCTGCCGGCGATGCGGACGGGTGAAGACCGGGTGCAGACGGTGGATATTCCTATTATCAAACCTCTGCATTGGGAGAACGAGCACCCGAGGCTCTATAAGCTGACTGCCGATCTAGTCGCGGACGGATTGACGCTTGAGACGGCGGAGCGCCGAATCGGATTCCGACAAATTAAGATTAGTGGCAACCAACTTTTCCTGAATGGCCAAGCCATTAAGCTCCATGGGGTAGAAAGACATGAGACAAATCCCGTGCTGGGACGTTCGCTGAAGGCTGGGATGTGGCGGCAAGACGTAAAGCTGCTGCATGAAGCCAACATGAATTATGTTTTCACTTCACATTACCCCGTACCGGAGGAGTTTCTTGACGCCTGCGACGAGGTAGGGGTGCTCGTAACCGAAGAACTACCCAATGTATGGGTCGGATGGAGAACCACAGGGGATGCTCCTCGCGGCAGCACAGATCCGCGCTATTACCAAACCCTGGCCACGATCGCGGCGACCGCACTCGAGAAAGATCGCAGCCACCCCTCCATTGTGTTTTGGCAAAGCTGCGACGAGTGTATTTGGGGCAGGAACTTTGCCGGCTTGATGTCGCTGTTTGCCACGGTGGACCCGAGCCGGCCGATTAACTTCTCGTATGAAGCCGGCACGAGTAAGTTCTTCTCGCAGCACTACCCATCTCTCGATGAAGCTCGAAGAACGCCGGCGGATGGCAGCAAGCCCATCATCTACGATCAATACACCCATATTAACAACTACAATCGTCGCGAGCACTTCACAGATCCCGGAGTGCGCGACTACTACGGGAAAGCCATTGCACCCATGTGGGATGTAATGTATGCGAACGCGGGGATCGCGGGCGGCGCGATTTGGGAATGGAGCGACGATGTTTTCCATGTTCCCCCTTCCGGACATGAGCGGGATCGCTTCCAAGGCTATCTGGATCCCGAAACAGGTCGCTGGATTGTCGGTTACGGGCCGTGGGGAATCGTCGACTCTTGGCTGCGGAAAAAACCTGAATTCTGGAACGTTAAGAAGGCTTACTCCCCCGTGCGGATTCAGGAACACGAAGCGATTCCCCTTCATCCTAGCGGGCGGCTGCGCGTTCCTGTCGAAAACCGGTATGACTTTACGAACTTGAATGAATTGCGCATCCAGTGGAGCGCAAGCCAGTGGCAGGGTACCGCCATCGCGAATGTTCCCCCTCACTCCAAGGGCTTCTTTGAGATACCCCTGCCGGAACACGCTTCCGGTATCCACAAGTTGACATTGAAGTTCATAAATCGGGGAGAACTGGTGGATGGTTACGACTTGCCGGTTGGAGATGGGAATCCCGCAGAAGCTGAGGCGGCGCCGGGAGAAGAACAAATCCGGCCAAACTTGGAGCAGTCTGAAAAATCCTACATTGTTCGCTCCGGGAGCAGTTACTGGGAGTTCGATCGAAAAACCGGCCTGTTGGTCGCAGGTGGGAAGTCGTGCAATGCCGCTTCCGAGGTGGGCGGGCCTTATCTTGCCGTCACGCCGCTCGAGCTTGCCCCGTTCTCGCAGATTTCCGGCCCGAATGTGGCATTGCAGCCGCCCCTGATGAACTGGACTGCATCTAGCGTGGCCGCGCAGGTGGAGGGTGGGTCTGTCCTGATCCGAACGACAGGTAACTACCCGGACTACGCGGGAGGTTATACCGTTCGTATAGACGGGACGGGTAGCCTCGGTGTTGGGTATCAGTTCGAGTACTCCGGCGCCGAGGTTCTTGCCCGCGAGATCGGATTGTTGTTCGATATTCCCATCAACGTGAATATCCTCCACTGGAAGCACAAGACCCAGTGGAGCTATTACCCCGATGGGCACATCGGCCGCCCGGAAGGCAGTGCGTCGGCCTTCCGCGAGCCCTCCGCCTGGCCACCGGCTATTTGGGGAGAGGCATCTCCATGGCCCTGGGAACTGGATAGCACTGCGGGCGGGACGAATGATTTCCGCAGCTCCAAGTACAACATCATTTGGGCTTCCCTTACAAATGCGAAAGGGGAGGGCGTGCGTGTCGAATCGGATGGCACGCAGACTGTCCGTACTTGGGTAGACGGGGACCGAATCAGACTGCTGGTTTCCGACTTTTCCAACGGGGGCAGTGAAGTATTTCTGCGCATGAATCACTATGCCCATGAGCAACGAACCTTGCGAAAGGGAGACGTTATCTCCGGAAGCGTCCGTCTCGTTCAGGTGGGAGAATCCCGATAACTCAACTTCTGCGCTTGACCGAACGAACTGCCGTATTTGCGCGAGGTTGGCATCTTATTTCGCCAGTATGTGGAGAGCTCATGCTTGGCTTTGAGGGGCTTCACGACGTGTGGGTGTCTGGAGCGTCGAGTAGAGTTCTCGGTGGATCGCTTCCGCGATGGTGCGCTTGCAATTTTCAGGACCGTCCCACCTTCGTGGGCAACACCACCGTGACCACCGGATAAGTGCTGAGTTGTTCTCGCAAGGTCCACCACGAGGTGTGCACTGCTTGATCCAGAAATCCTTTCTTGATGACCACCAGGAGCTGGGAGGCCAGGACGCAGAGAAGCATAGTTTTACACAACGATCATCTTGAGTTGTATGGAGCCTTTGGCTCGCCACTCCGCAGTTGAGGCCGCTTCGTAACGGCACTTGAGATACAAGGGAGACCCGCGCTGTTCCGCGATCTCGCGTTTATGTGCATGCTACGCGATAGAAAGTGCGGCATCGAAAGCTGCGCGAATCCCGCCGTGAAGGTAGCTTTCACTTGTACCTTAAAGAAGGATTCAAAGCTGCAAGAGCAATCCCACTCTCGAGAGGAATGCATTCCTCCGTTTGGCACGCAGACGGCCTGCTCATGTGTAGGGTAGAGGATGTCACGGTCGTTCAGCCAAGTTTGGCTGGGGGGTGATCCCGGCGCCGGCCGAAGTTTGCCGCCCAGATCAATGTTGCAAATCGCCACAGATCCATGGCTTCGGTCAGTGAAACGAAACCGACTCCCAGATGATCGAGTTCCTGGAGTGTCGCGTGCATGTCCGTGACCGACCGGCCCCAACGATCCAGCCGCCACACCAGCACTAGGTCGACATCGCGGCGACGCGCGGCGTCGAGCAGTTTCTCCCGCCTCTTACGCTGGGAAGCGCCCGAGCCGATTTCTTTGACCTGCAAAGCGATCGTCCAACCCCGGCGGATGGCGTATTCCCGCAGGGCCCGGGTTTGCAACGGATTGGAAGGTCCGCTGCAAGAAATTATCAAGTGGCATATAGCGCTCAGGTTTTTCGGCTGCGACTTGATCTTCCACAGAGACGGAAAGCCTGTAGGAGAATTCCGTAAGCTCTGGAAGAGTGCCTGCAAATTGCCCGGTGTCTCGGGGCGGATCCCCTACGATCTGCGGAGAACCTCTGTTAGGAACATGGTACGCGCCGGAGTCCCGGAGCGGGTTGCAATGATGATTTCAGGCCATCGCACTAGGCAGGTCTTTGATCGGTATAACATCGTTTCGGAAGAGGACCTCCGAGAAGCAGTGTCAAAGACGTTGACCTATGTGGAAAGCCTCCCTATAAGTCAAAATGGTGTGCCGATCCAGAACGCTTCGGGGATGGTGCAATGAGAAAACACGGACAATCTGCTGCATTTTGGTGCAACGGCCATTTCCGGCCTTGCGTGTAACTTGGTGGGACCATTGCCGAAAGGTTGGTTGCGGGGGCTGGATTTGAACCAGCGACCTTTGGGTTATGAGAAGTCACAATGCAAGCTAACTCATTGACTTTGCGGCACGGTTGGCCACCAAAAAGCACGCAAAAACACGCTCAG
>Ga0187854_10003619_pt1 | contig 12113 bp, 10 predicted proteins | sample June2016WEW_6_15_FD_132445 | JGI IMG/M metagenome (GOLD analysis project Ga0187854, IMG submission 132445) | Peatland microbial communities from SPRUCE experiment site at the Marcell Experimental Forest, Minnesota, USA - June2016WEW_6_150 | ecosystem: Environmental > Terrestrial > Soil >...
CCAAGGCACGCCTGCTTCCTTGGCGAGCTGGGCAATCTTCTTCAGGTCGGCGTAACTGCCGGCCGCGGGCTTGTCAATGAACACCGGTTTGTGAGCGGCAATCACGGGCTTCACTTGCTCCAAGTGAGGCCGGCCGTCCAGGCTCTCGAGCAGCACGACATCCACTTTGCGGCAGAGGGTTGGAATGTCATCGACAATTTCCACTTTCCATTTGTCCCGTAATTCCGCTGTGAAACCCTCGAGCCGACTCGCGCTGGCCTCAATGTCGGGACTGCCTCCCTTGTACGCAGCTACCACCTGAAGCCCCGGCACATGTTCCGGGTCGGAGGCATCGTTGAAGATTTTCGTGAATGCCACAACGTGAGATGTATCCAGGCCGATGATTCCGACCCGCAGAGGCGCATCTCTGCCTCCCTGCGACAAGCCGGCCAAGGGAAGTGACAACACGATCGAAATCAGGGGTAACATGGAGCACCCCAAACCTTGCATCAGACGCTGCATCGTTCCTCCTCACTAGGCTCAGGCTGATTCACTGATGGAGCCGCCTGGAAGACCTACGGTATCGGAATCGAGTTACTGAGTTGAGACGACTTCTCAATGTACTCCAATAACCCAGGAATGGAAGCCTTAAGGAACCGCTCAAGGCGGCGAGTCCTTCTCTGCCCGCCTCGGGGATGGCGGGCCGCCGAGGCGCCGAGACAGCGCCGCAACTCGCTGCTGGACCTCAAGGTCCTCGGGGCGCAACTGGGCGGCCGTCCGGAGATAAGCAAGCGCCGAGGCGTATTTCTTCTGAGTTTCTTCGCGGTTGGCCAGGATCAGGGTTTCTTTGAAGAGCAATTGCGCGGTGTCGCGATCCTCGGGATTCAAGGCGTGAGCGTGGACGAGAACCTGGCAGGACGCTGCATCTTCGCCCAGAGCATAGAGGGTGGCCCCCAGCAGAGCGTTGGATCCGAAAAAGTCGGGGCGCAACGCCACAGCCTTTTCCAGGGCGGCCCGCGCCTCGGCGTAGCGGCGCAGCCGAAAGTAGGTCAGCCCCAGGTCATGCTGGACCTCGGAGGAATCCCGATCGAGACGGCTGGCTTCCACGAGCGGCGGTAGGGCCTGCGCAAAGTAACCGTGCTGGCCGTAGAGCAGGCCGAGGGTGGTGAGTTTGTCAGGATCGTTGGGGTCGAAGAGCTCCTGGCAGGCCGGCTGCGCTTCCTCCAACGGCTGGGCTTCGAGCAACTGGCTGCATGCCACCGCTTGGCGAGAAGCCTCGTCGTAACGCTGCCGCAGTCGGGAGGAGAGCTCGAATTGCTTCTCGGCTTCCGGCTTTCGTCCTTCTCGCTGGTAGACACGCGCGAGGTGATCAGGCACGCGATAGTCGCGTGGATCGGCCTGCGCCGCAACCCGCAGCCATTTTTCGGCTTGGTTGAACTCGCGTTTCTCAAGATAGGCGGCGCCCAGGTAATAGGCAGTGTCGGCAAAGGGGGGATCAGCCACCAACCGGGTAAGCCTGTTAATGGCTGCCTCGAGGTTTCCCGCACGCAGATCCAAGATGGCGAGATAGTACGAAACGCTCGGCTCTCCGCCGGTTTCCTTTTGTAAGCGATCAAACTCCTCGCGTGCCTCCGGCGCCTTGCCCAGCGCAAACCAGCAGACAGCAAGTTGGTAGCGGGCCCGGACCAACCCGGGATTGAGCGCCAGCGCAGCCTGAAACTCCTTGGCGGCTTCCGGGTATCTCTCGTCCTTTACCGCTTCGTATCCGCGGCCCAGGTGCGCTTCAGCGGTCTTCTCCGGCGGTCCGCCTTCCTGGCTCTGAGAGGGAGTTGCCCGCGCATCCACATTCAAGCCCAGCAGCAGGAGACACGATAGAGCGGCCGTAAGGCCCAAGTAAATCCCAGGCATGCGCGTTACCATACCTAGACCCCTTGCAGGTCGCGGGATCTCAAGAGGAGGAGAATCCCAGCTTAGCATCCTGCCGAAGTACATGGCTACCATGGCTCCCTTCGATAGCTTGACCGGCTGCTTCCCGGGTCGCACCCGCGCCGTCCGGCAAGATTGTGGAAGGAGTTACAAGACCCCGTATTTGTTATAAACCTCCCGGAGCGTTTTGCCTTCCGAGAGTTCCTGGCGCGTCAGGTCTTCCTTGCCCACTTTCTCCCGAGCTTTGAGGAGGACCGTTTTTTCGACTTCGGGGGGCACCACCACGATGCCGTCATAGTCAGCCATGATCAATTCCCCGGGCCGCACCAGCACCTCGCCGCACCGGATGGGAACGTCGTAGGCCATCACCATGCCGCGTCCTTTCGAGTCCAGGGGCCGGATTCCCGCGTAATAGACGGGAAACCCCAGCGCGATGATCTTGACGCAGTCGCGAATCTGGCTGTCACACACGCATCCCACGGCGCCGTTCCTTTTGGCCACGGTCGACATCAGTTCTCCCCAGGGTGCGTTCGTCCCCCCGGAATCCGTCGAATGCACCACCACGTCCCCCGCCTGCAGAGAATCCATGAGGTCAATCTCCAGCCCGTAGGGATCATCTTCTCGCACATAGTCGGTTTCCATCCAACGCACCGTCCGCGCCCGACCCACGAACCCGCAATGCAATACGTCCGGCAGCAGGGGGCGCAGCCGTTGGTGCATGGCTTGCTGCCGATAACCCAGCTCGTCCAGTATGTCGCACACCGCCGCCACATACAGGTCTTGCTGAACAAACTCAAAAATCTCAGTGTCGTTTTGCAGCATAAGCAGCCTCGAAACAGGAAATGATGGCTTGTCCTCGGGTGGACTCCGGAGACCCGCCGGGTGTCCCTCCCCTCGCGCACCCAGACAACTTCGGTCAACCAAGTCCCTGGCCGACGCACCCCTGGGGTCAACGTTGCCTTGCCCCAGCAGTTCCCCTACCCGCATCGCCAAGAAGCGCTCCCCGGCGGCCCTAAGCATGATAACTTACCGGGTCAGGGGGTGGACCGCAACCACCCCGCCACTTCAGGATTCACCCGACCAGCGGGTGGCGCCCTCAATTGGGTTTCTTCCAGTTGCCCACCAGAGTGAAGACCGCTTCCCGGGGCAGGTCGATCTCCGCCGCGCCTTCACGCACCGGCACCGTCATGATCTTCTGGCAATCCAATTCGCGCGTGGTCTCATACATGTCCCAGCTTGCGGGTCCGGAGGCGGTCTGCGGCAACTCGATCCGGAAGTGGTTGGGGCCTCCCTCTTTCACCCCGACGATCACAAGGGAATCCGCTGACGGTCCCTGAAACGCCGACACCGTCAGCCCCGGAGTCTCACTCGAGGCGGCAATCCGTTTCCAGCCCGGCCGCACGAAGTGGTAAAGCTGGCGGGTGGCGTAATAGCTTTTCTTGGGCGAATAGACGTGACTGGCGCTGCGAAACAATCCGTAGAAGCAAAGACGCTTTGCGCACTCCTCATAATCGTCGAACGCGTCAAAAAAGAAGAGGGCGCTGGCGCCTTGATTCAGAGCGGTCAGCGCCCGCCGGTTGGCGGCCAGGGAGAACTTCTTCCACTGTTTCTCAGAGGTCTTGTCCTCGTCGTTCAGGTCGCCGTATTCCGTGAGCCAGACGGGAACTTGGGGATGCTTGCTGGCTCGGACGCGCGCGACTTGCGGCCCCACCGATTCCTCCCCGTAGGTGTGAAAGGAGAAGACTCCCACCTGCTTCATCAACTCGTCGTCTGCGAGGATCGGGTCGGTGTAATCATTGGTGATGATGGCGTTGTCGGCGACGGCCAAACGGATGTCGCCCAACCCTTCCTTCTTCAGCCGCCGCGCCACGGCATCCAGCACCTTGGGAGCTTCCTCGGGATCAATCCGCGGACCTTCCGGCGGGTAACAATCCGTTTCGTTGAAGGGGCTGAAGTAATCGAAATCGACGTGCGCCTGGATGCGCGCGTACTCGACCATCGAGACGACTTCTTCGGCGAACTCGTCGTACAGGGCGGGATTCAGGTGCCCTTCGAGGCTCGGCAGGACCTTTTCCTGGCACACCTTGTGCTTCGGTGGAGGCGCTTTGTCATCCATCATCCAAGCCGGAACCGGACCCATGAGCGCGAGCATCGGGCGGATGCCACGGGAATTCAGGTAACGCAGCCCGTTCCAGGCAGCCTCAAAAATCGGCGTGGAGTAGCGGTCGTTGTAATACTCCCAGTTCATGACGTTAGGGTCGTCGTTGTCATTGCTTTCTTCCCAGTTGCTATAGACCAGGTAGGGAAGCACCCGGAACATCGTGGCCCCAAGATCATCGATCAGCATGTCAAACATCGGCTTCTGATCGTTCCGGAAGTATGGCCCCGTGTAATTAAGGCCAAATCCCTGGATCACCTGGTAGGGTTGACCGGGATCGATCTTGATTCGGGCCGTCCCCTCCCGGTCCTGCGCGCGCACGGGAAAGGCTATACCCAATACAGCCAGAAACGCTAAGAACACCACTTGATGCTTGGCCATGGTCAACTCCGGAATTACTACGGGAATATGAAACCCCAAAGGGGGTAAACCCCAGCCTTCATTCTCCACAGAAATACCGGCGCGGATTATCCACCAGGAAGGTATGGATCTCCTTCTGGCTGAATCCAGATTTCAAAAGCTTGGGAACGGCGTCGGTCATCATGTAAGCGTAGGTTCGGCGGGAGGCATCAGGGTCAGCATTGGGTTTGTCAGCACCCTCAAAGATCTTCTTGCCGTTTTCCCAATGCCAGTTGCAATCCATTGAGATAAGCATTCGATTGGCAAAGCCCGCGTCGCATATCGAGCGCCAAAGAAAGACGAGATCACGCCACGGAGTGTAGGACTCCTGGCCAAAAGTATCAAACTCCATGTATCCGCCATCCTTGGCAATCGAAATCAGCTCCTCGGATACCTGTTCGCGGGTTTGCCTGCCGTGCAGGCCCATATCGACATGCGAAATGAAAACTCGACGGGGAGTCGCGCCATTCTGTATGAGCCAATTGAACTGTTCACGCGCCCCGGAGCCGTCGTGAGTGGCGATCGGGGCACCGTTCAGCTTCTGGACCCGGGCGGCGGTCTCCGGGCGCATGTAATGCTCCGCCACAATCACTATGATTTGATGGCCTTCACGACCCCAGGCGAAAACACTTTGCGGTATCGCCACGAGAACCGCAAGGTAAGCCATGAAGATGTAGCGGTCATAAAGGACCTGACGCCGCAACCTGGACATGCGGTCAATCTACGCGCGATGCCGTGCGGAGGTAATAGTGAACGCAATCGGCGAACGTTGGCGGGCGCGAAATGCGGGCAGGCACGGTCAATCGAACTCTGATTGACCGTGGGCCTTTGCCCGTGACTACAAGCCCATGGTCAGCAAACCACTGACCGCGGCTTGTATATACCCGCTGTCGCGGCACGGGGGTATTCTAGCTTAATCCCCAAGACGTCGCATGCGCGCAGGCCGGGATAGATACATCATAAAACGATGTCTGCGCCAGGCAGCGAGCGTAATCAAGCTTTGCGCCTGCTCTGAAGACACTCAATGAATTCAACTATTCTCTTGAGGTCAGCTTCGATCTCGTCCGGCTTCGGAAGTTCAACCGGCGCTTCGTCTGGTTGGGAATGCTCATGCCGCGAATAGGCCGTCATCATGTCATCAACAAATTTGCAGTCTTCGGGGGTGATTTTCGCGAGATGCTCAATCTTTCCCTTGGTTTGCACTTCGGGGTTGTATCTCCGGACAATACCCGCTAGAAGGTCTGCCTCGACAATTTTCTCAAGTAAGATGCGGATGTCCGTGCACAGTGCCTTCGCCTCCTTCTCGTACTCGGTATCGCTGGCTTGGAACGCCGCTTTAAGGGCTTTGACACGCTCGTTCAAGAAACGGTTGGCGGTGGGCTTTGTCCTCGTCAAGGTGATGGGAAGCTCCGCAATATCACCCGTTCTGATCCGGCTCAGGCAAACTATCGTTTTCTCCACATTTTCCTTTTCTGTGTACTTTTCCAAAAGACCGACTAAGGAAAGTCGGTGTGTGAAGACAAGCACCTGACGGTTTTTGCACAACGCCACAAGGCGCTGGGCGGTGGCCTCCTCATAGACTTGGTCCAGCGAGGAAATGGGGTCATCGAAAATAAAAGGAGTCTTTGCGCCCCGGCCTTCCGTGTCGGCCAGGAAGGCAGCGAGGGAGACAATTCGGAATTCGCCTTCACTCAAGATGTCCGATGTCTTCACGCGTCTTACCGCGTTTCGTAAAGCAATTTGGTGATAGACTCGGCCAACCTCAGCCCTTGTCTTTTTCAACTCCACATGAAGGTCGTAGGCTTTGAGGGCTTTGAGTTCGTCTTTGAAGCGTTGAATGTAGGTGTTCGTTATCAAGTCCTCAGCGAGAGCGGACTTACGTCGTGAGAGCGCCGTTGTGCTTGTGAGGGCTCTAGCTGCTTGTAGTTTCTTGACAAGGAGAAGGCGGGCAATCTCAGTATCAATCGCCTGTCGTTGTTGGTTCAGCCATCTGCGAGCCGACAACTCTTTCACTTTGGTTTCCAGTTGGGGTCGATTCTGCCCTTTTGCGTCCTCGTCACGGGCGACGGCTTGCTTCTCGATTTCTGCGGATAGTGCCTCAAGTCGGGCCCAGACGTCACAGACCGGCAAGGCCGTCACCTCGTCGAGTGTTCCTGCGGCCAGACACGTCTCTTTTCGTTTGGCAAGAGTGGCGGAAAACTCCGCGACCATTGCCCTGACATTGGCGTCGGCGATTCCAGCCGCATCCATTCTCAGGGTGAGTGCTTCAGCGGTCGGAATGTCCGGGATTGTTTGCTCAATGGCTTGAAGGGTCTGCTCGGCTTGGATGGCCTGGTTCTGAAGCTCGCCTTTGACAAAGTCCTCAAAGGATTGGAATCGGTCGCGGCTTTCGAGGTCAAGCACCCGCTGACACAAAACGCACCGAGCATCATCGGCAACGTTCGGAAAAGGCGCCGTTGTATAGGCGTGCTCCGTCGAGTATTTCCGCGCCGCCTCCCATAGCAGCCGCCAGGATTCGGAACCGATTCCAGCAAGTGGTGCTTTCTCAAAAACCCTTTTCGCGTCCTGATCTGCCGCTGTGCGCTTGGTCTTTGCGTCGGTCTTTGCTCGCAAGTAGCCGTTGCATTCCTCAAGGGAAAGGCGCTCATATAGCTTCTTGAGGTCCGTCACGAGTCCCACAATCGCGGTCTTCTGGCGGCGCAGTACGGCCGCTTTGGCTGCCGGGTTGGTTTCCGCAAGACGTTTGTTGACCTCAGCCAACTCGGTTTCATGGCCGAGCGCCCAGTTCGTTCTGTTTTCCACGTCACCTGTCGGGGTATCGGCAGTGATGCCCGCGTACCATGCGGCCTCCGATGTCTTCACATATTCTGGCGGGAACGCAGGTTTCCTTGACAGATTGGTGTCAATCTGGGCCTGAATCCGCTGGCTCAAGGCCTCGCAAACCTTCGTCAGTTCGGTGAAGAGACGCAAAAGCCACGGTTCAAGGGCGACTTCCTTTTCTTGGTCCACATACACGAGGCCGCAAGCCGTGTCGTAGATGTCCACGCTGCGGAGATCCGCCACGGGCTGGCCGGCCCAGATGGAGGTTCTGTTTTCTGTGTTCTCCGTATACGTAAGTTTTGCGACCTGTGGCTGAGCGCCGGTCTTGAATATGTTGGCGAGAAGTTCGCCTGGATTTCGTGCTCCGCATGCGTGTTTTAATAGGCGCACGTAACCGGATTTCCCAGTCCCGTTCTGACCGTACACAATGCAAAGGGGTGTGTTCCCAAACGTCAAGGGCTTGTCTGGACAAAGGGCGTTGATGCCCTGAACGTCGGAAATGGATTCAAGACGTAGCGGTATTGTCGTATCCTGCACACCGAGAGCCCCAGCGGGAAGACCGGAGAACTGCGCCGCTTGCCCGTCAGCCTCCGCCGTGCAAATAGCAAGCAGATCCGTTAAATCTTGCTCAGCAAGGGTGCCGTTCTGAATGAGTCTCCGAGTTGTGTCCTGCAACCATTTGGGGCGTTCTTGAAACCATGCTTCAAGTTCTTGCAGTTGTACCATCGCAATTCACCTGGGAAACTAGCGGGCAGACATCGCGCATTCCGCGATGTGTGCGCGCAAATCCACCCCTAGCACGCGGCGCTCGCGGCCAGACGGACACTCGCGAGCCGCGCGCCTTACTGCCACATTACCATTTCCGTATACAACTGCTCGGAGCGGCTTGCAAGAGGATAAAGACGGGGGCCTTAAAGCGCGGACCTGTTCGGTAGGTCCGCGGCTTTTTGGTATCAATGGGGGACGAACCGCGGACCTTCAAAACAGGTCCGCGCTACCCGCTGAAGTGTGTAGGCTTATTTTATCCTTGACAAAGCTAATAACCGCATGTACACTAAGCACTGAGGCCAGTACCCGCTGGCTGACTTGCAAGGCCGCGACCTATACAACGGGTCAGCGCAACCCATAGAACAGTAGGCAGTAGGCAGAGGGCAGAAAGCAGTATGCTGACTCCTGACTTCTGACTCCTGCCTGCTGAACGCGTTTTTGCTCCTGGAGGTTTCCGTGTCGCTTGTCAAAAAACATGAAATGACAGAGAAGAAACTGGCCGCGAATCGGCGGAACCAGAAGCTTTGCAATGGTCCGGCGACGGCCGAGGGCCGCGAGCGCATCCGGGCCGCCCACTTGCGTCATGGGTTTTACGCGCAGGCGGAGGAGGTGGCTTTGCGCGCCCTGGGCGAAGAGCCGGCCCAGTTCCAGGAACTGCTGGAGGGACTCTGGGAGGAATGGAGCCCCTCCGGCGGCTTGCAGGAGGGACTGGTGATCCGTCTGGCGCGGGCCATGTGGCTGATGAATCGCGCGGACCGCATGCAGGAGGGCTACGCGCTGCGGCAGGCCAAGGAGGTGAACATACGCCGGGAGGACCGGCTGCACGCGCAGATGATGCGACTGAAGATGACGGCGGCCAGTTTGCAGTCGCTCGCCCAAGCGGTGGAGCGGGAGCATTACGTCACCACTCGCGCCGACCTCGACCTGATGAAGAGCCTGCACCAGGAAGGGGCGGTGAAGGAAATGGGCGAAATAGCTCTCGCCCTCTTCTACCAACTTCAGGAGCCGGGCGCGCCGGGCCCGGGCGAGACGGAGGAGGGCGAGCACTCGGAAGTGGATGTTCGCCAGGTCGTGACCAACATCCGGGCGATCTTTGGCCTGGGCCCGCTCGACCCTGAGCCCGAAGCCGCGGCTTCCAGCCCGTCACAAGAAAGCCAGCAGGATGCTGGCGCTACCGAAGCGGAGGAGGAAGGGCCGAACCTGACCGCGGAGGAATGGGAGGCCCGTGAGCCGGTGCGCCAGCTTCTTGAGAATATCCTCAGGCGGCAGGTGGAGCTTTGCGAAGCGCAGCGCGTGGCCAACCTGCGGGAGTGCCTGGCGGGTCCGTCGCCCTTTGAACGCGCCGCGGAAATCGCTCCCACCCACCGCAGCGCGACGCTCATGCGGAGAATGCAAGATTCCAACTTTCGCCAAGTGGTGCGCCTGACGAGCCTGCTCATGAGGATGAAACGCCACGAGCGTCAGATGGAAGCTTTAGAAGATACCGCGGTTTGCCAAGATGTACTAGAAACAAAAGGGGTTAGCGGTGGCTAGCGAAAACTTTTCAAAATCCTATGTCATTGAACTTAAAAGACTTAGTTTATTCTGAGGTGGCCAGGGTGACGAAAAAAAGGGGAATTATATAGATGACTCCCTTTGAGCACGTTCAACCCGCTTCTTCCGGCGCAACCGGCGCTTGGCCGCTTTGGTCTTCGGCTTTGGGCGGTAGGCCAGCACCACATCCGTTATCCGGTCTAGTTCGGGAGGAGTCTTCATGCCGTCACCTCCTTGTAGGTGATGTGCTTCCCGGCTACCGCATCTACAAAACTATTGAGCCGCTCAAGTGTGTGCCGTTTGACATTGCCGGCATTAAGGCGGAAGGCGAACTCATCCACGTATCGGCCAAGGTGCTTGACGCTTACATGGTGATAGACACCGTTCAATCCGCGTTTGAGCACCGCCCAAACGCTCTCGATGCCGTTGGTGCTCGCCATTCCGCGCACGTATTCGCCAGCGGAATGATTCACCCGTTCTTGCCGGAAAAACAAGCCGTCCATATCGTTGTAGGCGGCGTGCTCATCTGTCAGGAGAGTCGAGCCCACTTCCACTCGGTTGTGGATAGCCGTCTGGATTTCCTCTATGCTCGTATTTTCGATGGGCATGGCGAGTGTCCGTCCACCACGTTCTCGCATTCCGAGCACGGGGGATTTGCCGACTGCGCCGCGCCCCATTTTCAACTTGTCCTTTTCGTGCTTGTTGCTTTCTTTCCCGCCGATGAACGTTTCGTCAATCTCCACCAGCCCGCGCAGCTTGTCGCTATCCGCATTGCAAGCCTCGCGCAGACGTTGGAGTACAAACCACGCGGATTTTTGCGTGATGCCAATCTCTTTGGCGAGTTGCATGGAGGAGATGCCTTTCCGCGCTGTCACGAGCAGGTACATCGCGTAAAGCCATTTGTGCAGAGGGACGTGCGACCGCTCGAAAATCGTTCCGGTGCGCACCGTGAAATCCAGCTTACAGGCATTACATCGATAGTATCCGCCGGTGCGCGTGGTGATTCTCTCGCCGGATTTACAGGCGGGGCACATCACACCATCCGGCCACAGGCGGCGCTCCAAATATGTGCGAGCCTTTTCCGCATCCGGGAAAATCTCAAACAGCTTAAAGGTACTGATTGTGCTCTTGCTCATGCCGCCTCCAGGGAGTTGCCGCGTTGCGTAGCGCCCCCGATTACCATATCGGACGCCCCGCGAGTGCGGAGTGGCGCTCGGCGGAGATCACAAATGGATAGCGCGTCGCGCCAGAGTTGGCAATCCAGCCATGGCCCGCTCGCGCCATTCCTCGGTATAGCATTCGTAGGTCTGGGCGCAAACTCCGACCGAGCAAACATGCAGCGCATACCCATCCTCAGCGTTCATTATTTCCATGGTCTCGCCGTGTTCCGGGCATGTGATTTTGGGTATGGCGGCCCTAGCCGCCAGCACACGGCCCTGATGGTTTCTAATGCGCTCGTCAAAAACACTATCAACGCCCAGCCGGAGCATCTCGGCATCCCTCTCGGATACGGCAGTGTAGAACTGATTTTTTAGGGGTGTGTTTTTCATTTATTGACCTCCGTCAGCGGAACAGGTGAAAATCAATTCTGCCCACGCCTGCCCCTGATATTGAGCCGCTCCCTCAGCATCAACCACTGCTCCCCGGCGTGGGATGGCGCGGGGAAACCAGTAAACAAACGTTTTGACGTTGAATTGAGCACAGATGTTTTGTGCTGCCTCTTTCGCCTCGCTCTTGCTATCAAACTGTTCGCGTATCATTTGATTCTCCTGCCGCCGGTAGCGGCTCTTAATCTCAAGTACATTATACATAACTCCCTCGCGCTTGTCAAGCAAAATCGTAAGGGAGTTAAATATATAATTCCCAAAAAAAGGGGGCCCCAAAATGAAGGTAAGTTCCACTATGTTGTTGAAAACACATGGAGAAAAAATGTCAGTTTGTGGAACTGCCAAGATGTTATTGAAAAAAAACGAGCTATAGTCTTCTTTCCAATATGTTGATGAAGAGAAAGGGAGTTATTGAAAAAGAAGAGGAAGAGGAAAGAAGAAACCATCGGTCTGGATGAGTACTTGAAAATAAAAGGGTTACGTGACAATCAGGGCGAAGCCAGAATGTTGTTGAAAGGAAAGGCGGTTATCGCGCTGTTTTCAGCCAAGGGGACACTTCTAATGAGGTAAGAAAGGGGACATTTCTAAAGAGCTTTGACAGGACGCAAAAGAAGGCTTGACTGCTCACGTCGGGAAGTGTAAACGGAATCTCAAGGCAAAGTGAGAATATCGGGTCAGGGTGCTGTCGGGCCATCGCGCCCTTTAGTTGGGAAGACGAATGACGCAGTGATTCAATGACCCGATGAATCAATCATGAAGATTGCCCTCTCAGTTTCGGAGAAGGAAAAAACCAGAGGCTCGGAATCGCCTTATTACAAGGCCCTCCTGGCGGTGGATGTGAAGCCAGACGAAATTAAACTTGTTTCGGCTTCTGACGCGCACCGCGTACGCGCCGAAGTTTACGACGGCATTTTGTTTGCCGG
>Ga0187854_10003621_pt1 | contig 12112 bp, 12 predicted proteins | sample June2016WEW_6_15_FD_132445 | JGI IMG/M metagenome (GOLD analysis project Ga0187854, IMG submission 132445) | Peatland microbial communities from SPRUCE experiment site at the Marcell Experimental Forest, Minnesota, USA - June2016WEW_6_150 | ecosystem: Environmental > Terrestrial > Soil >...
GCACGCAAGGCGATGTGAAGGACAGCCCGATTCTCCGTGAAGTTGATCTTCTGGCCCTGGAACATGTCCTCGATGCGTTCCCTGAGGCCGCGATCCTCGGCGAGGTTGACGAGGAGCCGGATCGTCTCCGCAGTGATACGATTCTTCGAGTAGTCGAGGTAAAGTCCAGCGCCTTCGGCGGCCAGCCGCTCGCCGCGCTCTGGGTCTTCGGCGAAGAGCGATCGCAGATGGACATTGCGCATCTTTTGGTAGTGCTCCTCAAGCGCCTTCCACGCCGGCCGCTCCAGCAGGGGCGTCGTTTTCGGGGTTGTCTTCGCGGCAATCATCGTTTTCCTCCTGTTGGGCTTGTCCTTTCGATCGTGGCGCGCTTTGACGCGATGCTATCCATCAGTTCGTTCCAGGATTGGTCGAAAGATCGCGCTCCCTCCTGCTGAAGTTTGGGCAGCCTTGGGGTGGTTTTCATGGGTTCTCCTTATCGCCGATCGTCAGCTCTTGAGGCACCGAGGAAGGTGGAAAAGTCGAAGTTGACCAGATCGCCGATACGCTCAATCGTAAGGTCTGCCGGCGGATGCGTGGCGATGGCTTGGGGGGCTAGGGCGTAATGCCCCTGGCGCGGCCATACGGTCGTTAGCCGGCCGCCCCCCCAGGCCTTTTTCATCGTTGCCAGAATACGCAGTTTGTCGTCCACCATGACATAATGCCCGGCCGGATACCGCCGTTCGACCTCGTTCAACATCTGCTCTTTATGGATGTAGATCAGCACTCGACCTTCGACCGCTTCCCATAGCCCCGATCGTTGAACTTTCCGCGGCTGGAAGATTACGTCGCCATCGGACAGGATGACCGGTGCTCCCCACGAACGAACATGCTCAAGGGCGGCGAGCGCACCGGGATACAACCGGTTCGCAAACGGATAATCCACCAGAAACGAAGACATCATCAGCAGTCGCGGATCGCACAGGTCTTCGAGCCGGTAGCGCTGCAAAGCGCCCAGGTAGTCCGCATAGCCAAGCTCGGCGCGCAACTCTTCGAATATTGCCCAGTACCGATCCCGGCTCTCAGCTCCGAACTCGCACTCAAGATGGCTCCTGAGGTCATCCTGCACGCGATCGTTGTCGAGCAGGGTGTTGTCCACATCAAACAGAATCACCACATCGGGCGATGTCATCCGATGCCTCCCCGGACATGGGGTTGTTCCAACCCCCATCGCCCGCAATGATCCGTTCAGCTTCAGGCGGCCCCCAGGTGTTCGGTTCGTACTCATAGACCGGCGTCACGTTTCTCAGGATCGGGTCCACAATGCGCCAGGCCTCCTCGACGCTGTCTTCGCGGGCAAAAAGTCCGGCGTCACCCCGCAGGGCATCGCTGAGCAGGCGCTCATACGGCGACATCTCGTCGCCGGACCGACGGCACGCGAACAGCTCCACCCCTTCACCAACCATGGATTCTCCGGGCACTTTGGCCTTCGCCCCGAGGGAGATAAAGACATTGGGGCTGAGGCGGAAGCGAAGATAGTTTGCCTGACCGGGCTTGATTTCGTCGAAGACCGTTTGGGGCGGTCGCTTGAGTTCGAAAAACACCTCGGTGGCCGTAAACGCCAGTCGCTTGCCGGCTCTTATGTAGAACGGCACTCCCGCCCAGCGCCAGGTATCGATATGGAGACGCACCGCAGCGAACGTTTCAACCTGCGAATCGGGCGTCACGCCGCTCTCCTCGCGGTAGCCGCGGTACTGGCCCCGCACGGTCTCCCCTGGAATAAGCGGCCGGATCGCCCGAAAGATCCGTATCTTCTCGTCGCGTAACACTTCCGAATCGCTGCTGGTTGGGGCATCCATGGCGAGGAGCACCATCACCTGAAGCAGATGGTTCTGGAGGACGTCGCGAATGGCGCCCACCTCTTCGTAAAAGCGGTCGCGGCCCTCCACCCCGAAGCTCTCGCCCATGGTGATCTGCACCCTCTCGACATAGTTACGATTCCAGATCGGCTCGAGGAAAGAATTGGCAAAACGAAAGTAAAGCAGGTTCTGGACCGGCTCCTTGCCGAGGTAATGGTCAATCCGGAAGATGGACGACTCGGGGAAGAACTGTTGAAGCGTTCGGTTGAGCTCCTGCGCCGAGGCGAGGTCGCGGCCGAAGGGTTTTTCGACGATTACCCGGGCGCCCTTCAAGCAGCCGGACTTAGCCAACCCCTGGGCCACGGTCGCAAATTCGCCCGGCGGGATGGCGAGGTAGTGCAGAGGCCGGGTAGCCACTCCGAGCGCCCGGCGTAAGCGTTCATAAGTCGCCTCTTGGCCGTAATCCCCAGAAACGTACTGGAGTCTTGCGGAAAGCTTGGCGAAGGCATCAGGGTCCACGCCGCCGTGTTCCTCAAGGCTGCTGCGAGCGTGGGCCCGGAGCTGATCGGAAGTCCAATCGCGCCCCGCCACCCCGATGACCGGCATGTCGAGATGGCCGCGCCGGGTCATTGCCTGAAGGGCGGGGAAGATCCGCTTGTTCGCCAGATTGCCGGTAGCTCCGAAGAAAACAAATGCGTCCGAATGAAGCGTTGCCACATTCAACCTCCTTCAGGGGAGTCTGATCTCATGTCGTATATGCAGAGGTTTCACATTCTCCTGAACGTATTTTTTTGTGCCCACCACTTTCAACTTGTGAAAGAGGATAGCAAAGCGTTCCTCAAGTTCCTTCATGATCAGAGACTTTGCTTTACCGGGCAGGTCCCAAAATTTTCTCTTGAGAGAACCGAGCGCCTTTTTCCGGGTACTGTAGATGAACTGCTCTTCCGTCTCTCCTTCTTTCCTTTCGCCGGCAAACTCCTTCTTTACAAACCCATAGACTTCCTCCCTGAAGGCGTTGGGTAAGGATGGACTGTCGTAAATAATGTTCTGAAACCCTGTGGCCAGGTGTATCTCGGCTGCTCCAACCTTGGGAAACATGTCAAAGGCCTCTTCTGGAAGAGTGGATGCTCCATGCTGAACACAGCCGGCCATTCCGTATTCTTCCCTGGCAAGGCGGGAAAGCGCTCCCAGGGTATCGAAATCAATTTTCACCTTGGCCAGTGTGCCATCGGGAAGGACGACCCCGCCGTGGGTGGTGCCGGTCTGTACGCTGATCTTGCTTAGCCCTGCCCCTCCTTTGAATACTTCCCTGAAACCATCTAGAAATGCCCGAAATTCTCCGGGAGTGCTATTCTTTCCCCCGATTTCGCCAATCTCACCGCCTATGGAAACGGTGATCCCTTTGGGTTCGATCGTTCGGATGAGTTCAGCAAGCTCTGCAGTCTTCTCAAAGTTTGGCCTCTGTTGCTCCTTCACAGTGGGTTTGGTTAGGTCAACGAGGGTTGAGGCATCGATGTCCAGGTTGTAGAATTCGGCCTCAACGGCCTCTTTTACGAGTCCCTTCAGGTAACTGACCTCTTGCTCGGGGGATTTGTCAAAATTCTTTCGGGAAAACTGGAAATGGTCTCCCTGGATGAAAACCGGTCCCCTCCAGCCCTCTTTGAGAGCAGCCGCCAAAATCAGGGCAGCATATTCAAGCGGTCTTTGAGATGTATAGCCAATCTCCGACCGTGCGATCTCCAACACGAATGCCCCGACATCGAGCTCCAGTGCTTTTCTGAACAAAGCTCTGGCCACATCGTAGGTGAGTCCCCTCAGGTTTATGGCCGGCACGGTGAAGCCCGGATAGTTCTTTCCCATTTCCCCATAGAGCTCTTGAATAGATGAGGGAATGACCCCTTCTTCTTTGGCTATCTCTTTTATTGCCCCGAGATAAGCCTTTTTCCTATTTTCATCTTTTTCAAAGACAGCCTGGTAGAGGATCGAATCGAGAACCTTAAGAAAACCCGCCTTAGCTTTCACCTTCGGAGAGCCATCCACAATTTTTACGAAATCCTCTATATTTTTCATTTTTCTCTCCTCTCTTAAATGGACGTATTGTCAAAAAATAACCACAGAGAACCCAGAGAAATTATGCATTTTCAGGAAATTAAGAGAATTATCATTCCCTCTCCTCTGTGCCCTCGTAGTGATTAATCCCTCTATCCCCCCCAAAGTAGCCTCATCCTCCCGTCGAGAGCCCCCGGGTCGAACGACTAGCAACGAGTCTATTTTCCACCTGAGGATGTCTATGGCTTTTGACCTTCTTTCTTGAGGACACAGAGTGTTTCTCCGCGTCCTCTGTGGTTCCATATAGGGAATTCTTGGCCTTAGATGAACTCCTTGATCTTTTTAACAATGGCCCTCTGAGATATTTCCTCATAATCGAGAAGTTCCCCCGGTTTTCCGGTTTTCGGTTTCTTTCTGACGGCTAAAGAATGGACCGGAACCGGGTAAGTGACCAGGGCACTCTTCAGTGCCTCGCCAAGCCCTCCTTCCGGATAATGATCTTCCACCGTAAGGATTGACTTGGTAGCGCTGGCAGCCTCGCGAAGGGTGGCTTCATCCATTGGCTTTATGCTGTAGAGATCGATGACCCGGATGAAAACGCCTTCTTTTTTTAAAGTCTCATAGGCTCCCAGTGCCTCATGGAGCGTAATTCCTGCTCCAATGACCGTGGCTATATCCTTCTCACTCTTTCTCAGAACTTTACTTCCTCCGATGGTAAACTTTTCCTCCGGACGATAAAGGATGGGCGCCTCTTTTCTCGTGGTACGAATGAAAACGATGCCATAATGTTTTGCGGCTTCCTCCACTAATCTTTCCGTGGATACTGCATCGGAGGGGTAGAGGACCACGCTGTTAAAAATCGCCCGGAACATGGCAATGTCTTCCAGACCCATCTGAGAGGGTCCATCCTCCCCGATGGATACTCCGGCATGTGATCCGACAAACTTGATATTGGCGTCCGAGTACTGACTCATCCTGATCTGGTCGAAGGCCCTCGTGAAAAACGCTGCAAAGGTGGAGACGAAGGGAATTTTGCCCCTGGCGGAAAGGCCTAACGCTGTTCCCACCATGTTCTGCTCGGCAATGTACATCTCAAAAAACCGCTCCGGGTAGGCCTCTTTAAATATTTCTGCATAGGTTGAATTACTCACCTCACCATCCAAACTAATTATATTGGGAAATTGCGGAAAAATTCTTACCAAAGCGTTCCCATAGGCTTTTCTCGTGGGAACGGGTTTATCTGCTGGATAATCGATTTTTTTGAGCGGGTTTTGCGAGATTTGTTCTTTTGGCCTCAGGTCTTGCGGAAGGGGTATCTCCCCTCGAACGGATTTATCAATTTCTCCTAATTCCTTGAGAGCCCGATCCCGTTCCTCCTTATTCAGGGTTTTTCCATGCCAACCATTCTTATTTTCGATGAAAGAGACCCCTTTCCCCTTTATCGTTTTCCCAATCAACATAACCGGTTGATCCGTCGCGCGTAGGGCTTCTTCGTACGCGCCAAGCGTTTCGGAAATGGAATGGCCGTCAAAAACCGTCGTTTTCCATCCAAAAGATGAAATCCTTTTTTCGTAGGCCTGGAGATCCCATCCGAACATTGTTTCTCCGCGCTGACCCAGCCGGTTCACGTCGAGGATGCCAATGAGATTATTCAATTTATAATGTGAGGCGATCTGCAGGGATTCCCATTGGGAGCCTTCGGCCATTTCACTATCTCCGAGAAGGACGTACGTGCGGTAGGGAAGTTTATCAATATATTTTGCATTCAGAGCCATTCCTAGACCGATGGAAAGTCCTTGTCCCAGAGACCCTGTGGCCGCTTCAGCATAAGGAAAGACGACGGTAGGGTGGCCTTCCAGCGGACTGCCAAATTTTCTATAAGTCATGAGATCTTTTTCCGTCAGCTTCCCGGCGGCAGCCCACAACGCATAGAAAAGCGGGGATGCATGCCCTTTGGAAAATATTAATCGGTCATTATTGAGATTTTTGGGATGGTCGACATCGAATTTAAAAATTCCGCCAAAAAAGAGGCAGGCCATCAATTCCGTCGCCGACAGTGAAGAGGTCGGATGCCCGGAGCCGGCCTCTGTCGTCATGATAAGAATGTAGTAACGAATCAGGGTAGTCAATTTCTTTATCTTTTCCACCATTTTTTCATCAACCATTTCTTCCTCCTCGACCTCGTGACTTTACCCAAGAATTTCCAAAAATCTAAAAACCCCTCAACTCTCCGCCACAGTTGTTCCTCTATCCGGGAGCTCTTGGAAAGATAGGAACCGTGTCTCGACGGTTTTACCCCTCTTTTTCCTACGGTCGTCTGAGTGGTTATTCTTTATTGGCGGCCGTCCAGTTGATTTCTATAACGCCATTTGCGAAAAATGACCCCATTCTCATGCTATTGGGGATTAGAATATAAGTAAATACAGTGACCCATGTATTTTTAGAGACGGAGCACTGTATTTTGAGGAGACTTTCGTTATGGAAGAAATAATAAATGTGAGGCTAATCTTGGTCAGTGGGCGACCCTCTCGCCAGGCGCTGGGTGGCCCCCACAATCTATTGGTATATCTTTATTCCTGACGTTCATCGTTGTTTGGTTGCGGCTAGCCCGCACTGGATCCTCTAGGGCTCCCCAAGCTATTTTATCCGACAAATCCCATGAATGGAATCGCAGGTTTGCGCAAATAATTTTTCCACCCAGTCTTCGCTCCGGCTTCGGGCCAGGAGGGAAGATCCACAAGTCTCACAAACCTTCATCCGGGCCATTCGCCGCAGGAGCCGCTGGGTGGAAGCCACAAAAGTGGCGTGACTCCAGGTCAGGGGAGATACAGAGAGGGCTTCACCAGTCAGGGGATTAATCTGCTCCGCCAAAACCCCTGAAGGCAGGGCGTGGTCGGATACCCACTTCATGATTTCCAGGGCTGGGGCCATCTCTTTTTCATCCTGCGCCTTCTCAATAAGGTAATCGGCCAGCCAGAGAGTACAAACGAACCAGGGATTGCCGGTTACCCCAGGATGAATTCGCATGTAAGAATCATTTTCATAACGAGCCATGCCCCCGATTTTCGTCTTGACCCAGAGTCTTTCCTGCAATGTGGTAAACGTCGAGATAATTTTCGGATGGTCGATCGTGTAAAGGCCAAAAGCAAAGAGACCCCAGAGACTGGCATCGCAGGTCCCATCGACCTCCACGGCCCCATGGCGATTGCGGTAAAGCATGCGGCAGAATCGATTCAAATCCGGACGCCAGAGGTGGAGGGAGGCTGCATCGCGAATTTCTGCGGCTACCTTGCGATACTTTTCGGCAATCTCTTCCTCGCCCAATACCGTGCAGAAAAGGGAAGCCGCAATCAGTCCGCCGAAGACCGCTCCCACGGTAAAACTCAAAATCCCCCGGCGTTCCTCCCACAAATCATAACTGGCCTCCGGCAAGCCAGTCTGAGGATCCCGGTAGCGGCAGAAGAAGTCGGCGGCCCTTTTGATGAGGGGTCGATAGAAGGGTTTAATGAAATCGAGGTCCCGGTAGAGGACAAAATGATTCCAGAGAGCCCAGATGACCAGTGCGGTTTCATCTTCTTGAATGGGGAGCTGAGCGATCCCCTCCTGAAACCATGGATGCCAGGAAGAAGCCAGGGTGCCATCAGGGTTGTATTTATGGAGGAAGTAGCCCTCCCTTTCGATTGTGTCGGCGGCAAAACGGAAAAAATTCCGGGTTATGACCGAGTATCCCGCGAAGTCGAGGGCGCTGGCTGCCAGGGCAGCATCCCTTGGCCACACGTAGCAATAGGTGTCCCGGGAATAGCGGATAATGTCCGAATCATTGGCGGCGACGATTCCCCCCTGCCAGTCAATCTGAGTTTTCAGAACCAGCAGACTCCGCCGGTACAATTGGCCGACAAATTCGGGTAAGTGTTCGAGCGGTGGAGTTTCCTTGCGGACCCACAGGAGCCAGTAATCGTGAGTCCGTTTCATTAGATGCTCCAATCCTCTTTCCTGAACGAGGGCGTCCAAGCGGCGGACTTCCCCCCAATCTTGTCCAGCCGCGATCCAAAAATAAGCTTTCCCTTTGGACATCCCATCCAGATGTAAAGTCAGCCCTATTACGGAATCCACCGACCCCTGGGCTATGGGGTTGCCGGAAAGAACGCCATCTTCGGCATCCTTAAAGGTGCCCTCTCTTCCTCCAATCCCTTTTTGACCCACGGCAAATTGGGAAAACCCTTTTCCTCCTGCCGGGGACCCATTAATCAGGAAGTAACGAGATCCCTTATAATGGACGATCGCATTCCTCACCGGGTCAAAGGCGGCCGTATCTCCGACGCTATTACCCGAAATATCAAAATCCTGGGTGAAAAAAAGACGCACCTCCCGCTCGCGGGGGGCCATGTTTTCCACTAAAACCTCCCGCAGATAAATATTTTCGTGGAAATCCACGGCATCCGCGCAGGTTAAGAGAATACTTAAGCCCTCGTGATAGAGGCTTACTTGAGTAATCAGGGTGTCCGGGAGATAACGGAGATCTCTCTTCCAATTCTGTCCCACCCAGGAAAACTGATTGTCCACCCAGACACCGAGCCGAAAATAATTTCCGCTCACGTGATTTTCCTGGCCTACGTGAGGAAAGTACAGATCGCGTATACAATAGTCCTGGTCGAAGCAGACCAGAAGCCGATCATTCCCTACGGGGATATCACGGGGCACAAGAGTCTCCTTTAAGAATCATTTTTCATATGGAGAAATTTAAATTTTGATGGTTCCTAAGGGAAAAGCGACTTGTTCACGAATAATTTTATTTTAAACTAGCCCGGACCTTAAAGGAATAGAAGAATCATCAGGAGAGATGAAGAATAATTCTGTCAGGTTGAGAACTTTGATATAATAGGGCCGAGCCGTTTGGGTTGAATGACTTTTATACCGAGAGATTGATGAAATTAAAAACCTTTTCCACCATCGCTTTGATGGTTTTTACGGTTGCATGTGGATCTGCGATCCCGAAGGAATCGTTAAGGCAAGTTGACCCGGGAATCACCTTTCAGGGGTTGATCAAAGACCCGGAAAGATACAGGGGGAAGGTTATCCTGGTGGGAGGTCAGATCGTATCGACCACGGTCCACGAAAGCGAATCCTGGGTTGAGGTATTACAGCAACCACTCGACTGGAAGCAAAGGCCTCAGAATACAGACGTCTCTTACGGACGGTTTTTGGTCCGCTTCCAAGGGTTCTTAGACCCGGTCATCTATGCAGCGGGAAAGAAAATCACGGTTCTCGGTGAAGTTTCGGGGGAGAAAGTTCAGCCCATTAGCGAAATGTCATATACCTATGCGGTGCTACTTCCCCGGGAGCATTACCTCTGGACGCCCGAAACCTACGGGGGGCCTTCAATTCATTTTGGCATAGGCGTCGGAGGAGTGATCCGATGAAGGGAAAAATTTCCCTCGCCGCTTATCAGTAATCTCAGGGAATAGGCCAAAATTCTTCAAAAGTTAAAAATATCCACACTCTCCATCCCTGCAGGAAGGGGTATAGGCATTATGATTCCGTGAGGGACCTAGTGGAACAAAAACGCTCCATTAATGCCTATAACAAGAAGCACACCGCAAAGGAATCTTGAGAAGAATCTTGCGTGAATCCTACTCCTAGGCCGTAGCCAACGACCAGGCATAAGCTCATGAGTGTGAAGATGGATATGACGGTCCAGCAGATTCTCTTTGGTCATTATTTTTACTCCTTGCCAAGGCATAAATATCTCCCGAAGGGTTTGACAAGCTAGAAGCTATCCCAGCCGATGCGCCTCCCTAAATTCCTCACCTGAGGCTTTAGCTTTTTTTTAACGATTTCATAATCGTAATTGACTGCCATATATTCCTCAAATTCTCGGCAATCCCGTTTGAGTTGGGAAAGGCTTCTTCCCTCCATTTTCCTCAGTTGCATCAATACATCCCAGCGAGTTAACATTGTAACCTTCCTGAAAACCTCTCCGACAAGAAACTATTTTTCCACTGGGTCCTCAATCAAAGTCTTGAACGGTTAATTTTCCATTTCCCGTCTGTAATCGGCAATCTTCTTCACGACAGCATTGGCATACCAGTCATAATTCTTGTTATTGTAATTCTGCGGGCCGGCATAATATGCCCGAAAAACCGCTTTCCAATCTCCGAATTGTTCGAAAAGGTCGGCCAAGTAAAGAGTCCCGACATGTACATTCTGAACTGGATCGGTTACGTTTTTGAAATGAGGAAGCGAATAACTCTTCCAGGTGATGGGCATAACCTGCATTAAGCCCTTGGCCCCCTTCTTGCTGACAGCCTCTGGTGTAAATTCACTCTCTTGCCGCATAATGGCGAAAACGACTTCGACCGGGATCTTATTCTGCTGAATCACTGCATTGGTAATCTCCATAGCCTGACCGATCGTCAACGGCCTTGTTCTCAGCATTTCCAGCATCCGATATTTCATCTTAACCGAGGAATACTCCACCTGGAGAAGATCGCGCTCCAGCTTGAGATGGTAGGGTAAATAAATAGCAAGTGCCAGGAGAACCGCCCAAATGAGATGAAACTTCACATGCCAAAGGTTGACCCGGCGCACTATTCGATCGTGGTCTTCCGCAGCCATGCAACTCATCTTTCTCCTCCTTCACCGGCCGGTCTAACTTCTCCCGACCGAATCAGTTCTAATTTTAGATTCCTTCCAGGAGTCCTTTCCAGGCAATCTAAAAAGAGTCTACCAGTTTTATATCTTTTTGATATGGATCCTAAAGCCCCCCGATTAGATCGCTGTCCTTATCAGCTCAGAAAATAAGCCAACCAAACCAAGAAATCGTGGGGGCACTCCGTATTTATGATAATGCACGGATATGCCGACGAACGGGATGGCAAAAAAGACGAAAACAAGGCCCCGAGCACAACGTACCCCCCAATTTTTTCTCTCACGAACGCAGAGGGGCATCTTCTGGCTGATTTCTGGAAGGGGTGGCTTCCGTCCAAACGTGAAGTAGTCTCCATCTTTTCCCTCCTTACTTGCTATATTCAGGAAACCGTTGCTGGGGAGTTGCCCGTGATGTCAAGATCTGGTGAAACTCCCCAGAAAAAAAAAGCCGGACCCCCAATGCCTACTTAAGGGAGTCCGGCTGAAATTTTTCCCTCGACTTCGGCAACCCGGCTATCCCAGTGGGACCCGTGGCTTTCCGTCCTCCGATTGCTCGGAGTTTGGCATTGTCGGTCGTTATGGATGACCTCGGCCCCTTTTTAGTGCGGCCAAGGTCACCCGCTATTTGCAGACTTCTTCGGCAACCAATGGATGGAACTTTAAGATTAATTTTGAGGGACAGCCACAATTTTAGTAGAAAATTCAATAATCGCTATATTTTCAATGGGATACCTGATGCCCCAGAATTCAACCACAGATCAGAAATTCTAGAAGAAAGTACTTTATATCTGTCCCAAAAAGGGAACGCCACTGGTTCTCCGCAAAGTTAATCAGGAAAGAGGTGATGTTGCGGAGACGCAAGCATCTGAAACTATCCTAATCCGCAGAAAAATGGCAAAATTCTGGCTAAAAGGATCTTATCCTTCACATCTGCAGCAAAGGCTTTAAACCTTATGATTCCGTGGGGGTTCAGAGAGACCGGATTTCAGAGAATTCTGCCGGAAATAAAAAGAGACCCAAACAGACCGTGATTCCATCTACGAGATTTTTGAAGGCAAGAACCCAGAATTATCGGAAGATGTATTGACGTTTTGAACGCGGGAAGTCCGAGGCGGAAAGGTTCAGATATAGTAAATCTCACTCACTGCTTGGAGTACGACAAATATTCTCAAATTATTCGATTTAGGATCAGCGGGAAAAACAAAAAAACCAGTCCTGTGCGGGTCAAAACCCAGCGTGGATCCAACCAGTACTTCCCCATCCTGAAACTTTACCTCTACGGCCTTGCCAGGAGGCTTCATCCCTTCAGGAAAATTTTTCTGCTCTTGGTAGTCGGGATCTCCCAAAAAATCTCGGACAAAAAATACGGCTTTTAAGTCTTTGACCAAAACCTCAAGGGGGGCGTCCGCTGAGGCACCGGGATCAAACTGACGGAGATAAAAAGAAGGCTTATTCGGCACAAAATTTTGAGTGTATCCTTTACTCATTTTCAACAGTTGCAAAAATAAAGTTGTGGATTAATAGGGACATAGATCCCATCAAAAAGTCCTTGGCACCACAGAATGCCCTTGGAAAACGAA
>Ga0187854_10003625_pt1 | contig 12104 bp, 11 predicted proteins | sample June2016WEW_6_15_FD_132445 | JGI IMG/M metagenome (GOLD analysis project Ga0187854, IMG submission 132445) | Peatland microbial communities from SPRUCE experiment site at the Marcell Experimental Forest, Minnesota, USA - June2016WEW_6_150 | ecosystem: Environmental > Terrestrial > Soil >...
TGGCGATCTTTGACCGGAGCTGGTACGCACGTGTTCTTTTGGAGCGCGTCGAAGGGCTATGCACGACCGAAGCCTGGCAGCGAGCCTACAAGGAAATCAACGAATTCGAAAAGATGCTCGCCGATTATGGGACCGTGATCATTAAGTTTTGGTTGCACATCGCCAAAGACGAACAGCTCCGCAGGTTCAAAGCCCGCGAGGAAACCCCCCATAAGCACTGGAAGATTACCGACGAGGATTGGCGCAATCGAGGGAAATGGGAAGAATACGAAATGGCCATCGCGGATATGATCCAAAAGACATCGACCACCTACGCCCCCTGGACGGTCGTTGCCTCCAACGATAAATACTATTCCCGTATCAAGGTCCTGGAGACCTTCATCGAAACGGTTTCGACGAAGCTCGATGAGCGGGGAGACGGGAACGGGTCGCCACGGAAATGATTGTATTCAAGGGTGAATCATGACACCGGAAAAACCAGCAACGGATCCCATACCCCAGGCGGATATCGACCTCGGCAATCCATCCCTCTATATCAATCGGGAACTTTCCTGGCTCGAATTTAACCGGCGAGTGCTCGAAGAGGCCCAGGACCCGCTTACGCCTTCCCTGGAAAAACTCAAATTTGCGTCGATATTCAGCGCGAACCTTGACGAATACTTCATGGTCCGGGTCGGCGGGCTCTTCCGGGTCCTCGAAGCGAACGTCGATGAAGTCGATCCGAGCGGCAGGACGATCCGGCAGCAGCTCGACGAAATCGCGGAAAAAGTTCGCGGGCTCGTTGCCGAACAGTACCGGTGCATTACGGGTGAGGTCCTACCCCGCCTCGGAAAAGCAGGCATCTTCATCCACCGACTCGACGAACTCGACAAGAAAGAGAGCAAGCGGCTCGATGAATACTTCGAGGTCCAGGTCTTCCCCATTCTGACCCCGCTGGCCGTCGATGCGGGACACCCGTTTCCCTTCCTCGGCAACCTCCGTCTAAACCTTATGGTCGTTTTCAAGGAAGCATCCGGGATCAAGGTCCCACAGGCGTACGCCTTCGTCGAAGTGCCCTCCATCCTGCCCAGGCTTATTCCCGTGAATGCGGAAATGCCGGGGCACCATTTCATTCTCCTGGAGGAGCTCATCCGCCAGCACATCCATATGCTGTTCCCCGGGATGGAGATCAAAAACATCATTTCCTTCCGCATCACTCGAAACCATGACTACGAACTCCACGAAAATGAAGTACTGGACCTTCTGAAGTCGGTCGAGGCCGAGCTCAAGGATCGCTCCAACAAGATCGCCGTTCGGCTCGAGATCGAGCCCGGCGCCCCGAAGAAGGTAGTCAATCTGATCGCCCGGCAGCTTGGCGCCGAAGAGCGGTTTGTCTTTGAAATTAACGGCCCGATCAACATCCGGGATTTCCTTTCCCTGTACGAACTCCCCGTCGACGCCTCCCACCGGGACCCTCCCTTCAACCCGCGTATTCCCCCACCCTTCGCCACCGACAAAGATATTTTTACGATCATCCGCGAGGGGGACGTACTCCTGCACCACCCGTACGATTCGTTCGCGGTGCTAATGGACTTCCTCAACACGGCTGCTGAGGATCCGGACGTACTCGCGATCAAACAGACCCTTTACCGAATCGGGAAGGACTCCCCGGTCATTGGGGCGCTGCGGCGGGCTGCGGAGAACGGAAAACAGGTGACGGCCGTCGTCGAACTGAAGGCCCGGTTTGACGAAGAGGGCAACATCGATTGGTCGCGGCAGATGGAAGATTCGGGGGTCAATGCTGTATTCGGATTCGTACGATGGAAAACCCATTGCAAGGCGACCCTCGTTGTTCGGCGGGAGGGCAAGCAATTGCGGCGATACGTCCACCTCTCCAGCGGCAACTACAACTCCCTTACCGCGAAGATATACACCGACCTGGGCCTTTTCACCTGTCATCCCGATTTCGGCAACGACGTCTCCGCGCTCTTCAATGTTCTCACGGGCTTCAACTCGTGGACCGGCGGAGACCTGTTAACCGCCGAAACGGTGGCCTCGATGTTCCGCAAATTCATGATCTCCCCGGTGACGACCCAGGAGACCATCCTTCGCCTCATCGAGCGGGAAATCCAGAAGTCTACTCCGAAGATGCCGGGACGCATCATCGCCAAGATGAACGCCCTCGTGGACACGAAGGTCATTCGCAAACTCTATGAGGCCTCGCGCGCTGGCATCCATATCGATCTCCTGGCGAGGGGCATTTGCTGCCTGCGCCCGGGCGTACCGGGGGTTAGCGAGAATATCCGGGTCATCAGTATTCTCGACCGGTTCCTCGAGCATTCGCGAATTTTTTACTTTCACAACGGCGGGAATCCGGAAATCTATTCCGGAAGCGCCGATTGGATGCCGCGAAATTTTAAAAAACGCGCGGAAATTCTTTATCCGATAGAGAACACCGATCTGAAATCCCGCATTATCAACGAGATCCTTCTGACCTACCTGAATGACAACGTGAAAGCCCGTCTCATGCAGCCCGATGGGTCGTACGTCCGGGTGAAGCCCAAGGATGGCGAGAAACCCATACGGAGCCAGAGCGAGCTGATCGCCATCGCCCGCAAGGGCGGCGTGAAATCTCCACCTTACGAAGAGCTTATCAAGAAGATCGGCAAGAAGAAGGGTTTGAAGCGCTAAAGGGGGCGAGGAGGACTGAAACGTGCAGCGGCGAAAAGGGGATGTGACGATGTCCTTCATTACTGAAACGGCACGGACCTATGACCCCGATCCGGCGCACAACAAACAGGTTACGACCCTCGCTCTCGCCCTTTTCGACGGCCTCCGCACCCTCCATGAATACGGCCTTCGCGAGCGGCGCCTGCTTGAAATCGCGGGTAGGTTACATGATATCGGCTGGTCACGAGTGGTTACGGGGAAACACCACAAACTGAGCCGTGACATGATCCTGGAGCTCAATATCCCCGGAATCGACGGCCAGGATCAATTAATCTGCGCCCTTGTTGCCCGATATCACACCAAGGCCCTTCCAGACAAATCCCGGCACCGGCGGTTCGGGTCACTCGACCCCCACACGCGTGGACTGGTAGAATGGCTCGCGGGGATCCTGCGCGTCGCCGACGGCCTCGACTGCACCCACGCCAATGCCGTCAGGCGGTTGTCTTGCCAAGTCGGCGGCCGGGCGATCACGGTCCATCTCGAGGTTACCGGAGACTGCCGTACGGAGGTAGCGCGGGCCACTCAGAAGCAAGACTTGCTCGTTCGGAAGGCTGGAAGGACAATCTTGTTTCGATGCTGATCGCGTTCATTTCCGATATCCACGGCAACCTGCCGGCACTCGAAGCAGCGGTCGCCGATGCGGAAGCCCGCGGGGCCAACCGGATCATCTGCGCCGGGGATATGACCGGGTATGGGCCTTTCCCGGATGCAGTCTGCCGCTTCCTCGAGGAGCGGCGCATCCCGGCGATCATCGGCAACTATGATCAGAAAGTAATTGAATTGGCGAAGCGGGGGTCGTCCGGGGCGGCCGGTATAAAGACGAAAAAACGGAAGATACTGGTTTGGACGGTAAAACATGTCACCGACCAAACCCGGCGCTACCTCGCCGATTTGCCCGAGACCTTCGCCTTGCGCCTCCCCGGCGGGCACAAGCTCCTCGTCGTCCATGGAAGCCTCATTTCAATGGACGATCCGATCTATCCGAGCCTCACCGGCCTAGGTCTGGGAGCGAAGCTTCGCGACATACGCCCGGACATTCTTGTATGTGGACACACGCATATTCCTTTCGTGAAACGGGTCGTCGGTATCCTCGTCGTGAACTGTAGTTCCACGGGGCACCCGGTCGACGGCGACGCCCGCCCGGCTTATGCTCTTGTCGAAGTTGGTCGGAAAGCCGAGCCCGGCGGGCATATCGTGCGCTTCGAGTATGACCGGGATCGAACTCTCGCCGCCCTAGAGAAAACTTCCCTGCCGAAGGGGCTGCGGAAGGACTTTACCGAGGGAAGCAAGATGAGGTTCTTGCCATGAACGATGGAGCGAAACCGATGGAGATAGAACTGAAGCTCGTGCTTCCCGGGCCGGAGGCCGAGCCGGCAGTTGTCGCCCACATGTGCGAGCACGGGTATCGGGTGGAGGAGCTCGACCCGGTGCGAAATGTCGACATCTATCTCGACACTTTTGACTGGTCCCTCATGAAAAATAGGCTCTCGCTTCGCTACCGCGTTTCGAACGGGGAAGCGATGTATACTCTGAAGAGTTTGGGGGAAATCGAAGAAGGAATCGCGAAGAGGATGGAAACCGAAGTCCCCCTGGACGAACCGGCAGATGTCCCGTCAGAGATTCCCGTAAAGAGGATTCGGAAGCTTGTCGCTGGTATCATTTTTCCGCGCAAGCTCCTCGAGCACATCCAGGTCTGTACCGACCGTCGCCGCTACCGGAGCTTCTCACCGGGAGGAGCAGAAATGGAGCTGGCCTTCGACGCTTCAAGCTTCTCTCTGCGGGGGCTGCACCAAAAGCGGCGTACGCGGAAGCTGCACGAGATGGAGGCCGAAATCCTCCATGGCTCGGCGACCGTGCTTGAGCCCCTCGCCTCGTCCCTATCGGCTACCTTCGGCTACTCACCGTCGACCGCATCGAAGCTCGAGGTGGCCGTCGAGCGGTTCAAACTGGCCATGCCATCCAAGAAAACCCCAGAGAAACTCACGGTGCGCCTCGAAGACCGTCTTGACCTCGCCGTTCGGAAAATCCTCACCTACCAGTTCCAACGGTTCCGGGAGCAACTTCCCGGCGTGCTCCGCGACATCGATACGGAATTCGTGCACCAGGCGAGGGTCGCCACCCGGCGGATGCGTTCCGCGCTGCGGCTATTTCATGACGCGATCCCGGAAAGCACATCCGCCCACCTCGGAGAGGAACTGAAGTGGCTCGGCGGCAGATTCGGAACGGTTCGTGACCTTGACGTCTTCCTCCTAAATTTGTCCCGCTTCAAACCGCAGATCAAACGATTCCCATCGAAGAAAAAGCAGGCGTTCGAGAATTGGATTGAGAAACACCGGCGCGCCCCCCTCAAGGCCCTCCAGGAGGCCCTCGAATCCTCGCGGTACCGAACTCTTGAGCGCCGCTTCACGCAGTTCCTCGAAAAGCCCCTCCCCGCGCGTCCGCGCGCGGCCCTGGCAGTGAAAGCGGTCCGCGAGGTGGCGCCGCTGGTCATCACCAAGAAATTCGAAGCCGTGATTCAGCAGGGGCGCAAAGTGCTCGCGAACCCCGAACTCAAGCAGTTTCACCGGCTCCGGATTCGGATGAAGAAGCTCCGATACGCCATAGAGTTCATGGCTCCCGCCTACGACGGGGCCCTCGACCCCTTTATTGAAAGAACCGTGGAGATACAAGACTGCCTCGGAGAGCTCCAGGATACGGTTTTCACCGGGGAATTCATCGAGTTCCTGCTCAACGACTGGAAGGGAAAACTGGTGGATCCCGATCTCCTGTTCATCCTCGGCGAGATCTACCAGCTGCAGACCCAGATTGCGGGGAAGTGCCGGGAAAGGTTCGGCACGATATGGGAGCGGTTTTCCGCCGATGAAACCCTCAACCTGCTCAAAGAAATCCTTCTGCCGCAGGCCGCAGCTGCTTAACTTAAATGTTGCACACAACAGAAATCCGATGGTTCATCGCCGGAATCTTATCGCAGAAAACCCTAAGCTGGTTCAGCGCCGGACATCGCCTGGAGATGGCGACCGTTCAGGTTCATGAGTATCTTCTGTTCCCGGGGTGCGATACGGTGGGGGTGAAATTCCGTGAGGACAGGTTTGAAATCAAGGCCAAACTGGGCGTCTCTCTGCCGCTGAGCTTGGGGGGTGCTCAAGGCCGGAGGGAACAGTGGATTAAATGGTCTTTACCAACGAAAGGGCTCCCGATGCTCGGTCACTCGCTGCACCAATCGGGCCCATGGCTGAAGGTCCGCAAAGAGCGAAATCAACGCACCTTCTCCGCGGAGGCCGGTCATCTGCTGGAAGTCTCCGCCGGCTCATTTCCCGCCATGGGCTGCAATATCGAATTAACCCGCGTCGAGGTGGAAGCTGATCCTCCATCTTGGTTCACCCTCGGCCTTGAAGCCTGGGGTCCGCCGTCTGTTACCGCTGGAATTCTGGAGGAAGGAGTTGGTTTCTTCTTCAAAGCGCAGGGACAAGCGCCCGGGATAAAACTGACCAGAGCCAATTCTTTTAGTTATCCCACATGGCTCATGAATCTTGGGAGAGGATAGAAGGACCCAAGCGGGCAAACCGACCGAGCGCCGGGTTCGGCAAACTCAAAAATATTACCGAGAAACGCAATCGGCGCGCTTTTTCCATTCCCGCACCGGGATCATTTCCTCGGATCGTCCGGTTCTTCTCCTTTCCATTCCACAATAATGACCTTTCCGGCTTCTTACAGGGTCAATTCCGACTGTTATCCAACGTTTCTCCGAAGGGCGAAAAAACTGTTTTATCTGGTTTAATTTTATTAAATTTTCCAAGGAATAATCATCGACAAATGCATGCCCCCCATCCTGATACTCCACTTCGATGTGCCTCACGATTTCCTCCTTTACATTGCTGCAAAAGGCTCATTTACGATATGCAACCTTCTTATCGAGAACCTTACTCTTTCTTAAATCCATTCTATAAGCCAAATTCGCCAGAAGAAATGGGGTTGACTACCCATTTCTTAGCTACGAAGACCCTATTCTAAAAAGGCTTTCTTGCCCCAAATCCATGGAGTAAGAACCTAAGATTGGAGGATTAGTTTCTAACCTGGGCATCATGCAATTCTGGGCTCGCCTTTGGGATTATTTAACTTCATTTCATCCCCCTTTTCGCCCTTAGTATCGGCATGATGTTTGATGACCAGGGCTTTGGCCATAAAGATGACCCCTTCGGCAATATTCGTGGCATGGTCGGCAATCCGTTCCAGATAGCGGCTTACAATGATCAAATGGACCGACCGCGTGATGGTCTTAGGATCCGACATCATGTAGGTCAAAAGCTCCCGGAAAACCTGATTATTCAAAGCGTCCACCCGGTCATCCCGTTCACAGACTGAACGGGCCAGCGCTGCATCGCCGTTAACAAAAGCATCTAACACGTCTCGGAGCATCTTTTTGGTAATTTCGGCCATATCGGGTAGGTCAATATAAGGTTTGAGCTGCGGCTCCTGATTTAAGGAAATCACCCGTTCCGCAATATTCACGGCCAAGTCTCCGATCCGCTCCAACTCAATGTTGAAGCGCATGGCCGAAGTGATGAAACGCAGATCGCCGGCCATAGGCTGATGTAAGGCCAGAAGCTTTAAACACCGTTCATCGATGTCGATCTCCATCTCGTTGATTTGGGCATCTTCCTTGATGGTTTTCTCGGCCAATGGTGTTTCTCTTCTTACCAGTGCTTCGATGGCATTACTGATCGCCCGCTCTACAAGACCTGCCATCTTCAGGAGTTCGGACTTTAATTGATTCAATTCTTGTTGGAAATGGGTTTCCATATTCTTCTCCACGAGCTAAAATTATTGAGGCATCGTTAAAATCAACCGCTATCCACTCGGATTTTCTTAGGTTGTGCCTAACCCTTTTTAACCGAATTTCCCGGTGAGATATTCTTCAGTCCTTTTATCTTTGGGCCCGGTAAACATTCTTGCCGTGGGTCCAGACTCAACGAGTTCCCCCAGATAAATAAAGGCGGTAAAATCGGAAACCCGCGCGGCCTGGGCGATGTTGTGGGTAACCTGAATGATGGTGACCCCGTCCTTTAACTGGGAAACCAGCTCTTCGATATGGGCCGTGGATTTAGGGTCCAAAGCGGAGGTGGGTTCATCGAGGAGAAGAACCTCCGGATGCATCGCCAAAGCCCGGGCAATACAGAGCCTCTGCTGCTGTCCGCCAGAAAGGAAGCTTCCCTTCCGGTGGAGGGCATCCTTTACTTCCTCCCACAGAGCAGCCTTTCTCAGCGACTCCTCCACCGTCTGGTCCATCTCTTCCTTACGCAATTTGATCCCGTTCAGATTGTACCCGGCGATCACATTGTCATAGATGCTCATGGTTGGGAAAGGATTGGGCCGCTGAAACACCATGCCAATTTGGCGGCGCACAATAATGGGATCGGTGTTATAAATATCCTCATTGTCGAGGAGAATTTTGCCGGAGACCTTGGCATTGGGAACCAACTCGTGCATCCGGTTGATGCAGCGGATCAACGTCGTTTTCCCACAACCGGAAGGCCCCATGATGGCGGTCAGGGTGTTCCTGGAAAAGGACAGATTGATGTCTTTCAAAATCGTATGTTCGCCAAAAGAGGCGGCGAAATTCTCAATTTTCAGAACTGAACTTTCCATTTTTTGGTCACCAACTTCGTTATAAGGTTCAGGCCCAGCACAAAGGTGATCAGCACGAAGGAAGCCCCCCAGGCAAGGGTGTGCCATTCGGGATAGGGGCTGGTCGCGTAGTTGAAGATCGTCAGGGGAAGACTGTTGATGGGCTTTAGAATGTTCTGGTTCATAAAAGGGCTGCCGAAGGCGGTAAAGAGCAGCGGCGCTGTCTCCCCGGTCACACGAGCAATGCCCAGCAGTATTCCAGAAAGGATGCCGCTCAAGCCTGCCGGCAGAATCACCTTCATGATCGTCCGAGGATAGGAAACCCCCAGGGCCAGCGAAGCCTCCCGCAGGCTATCGGGAATCAGTTTTAAGGTCTCTGCCGTGGCCATGACAATCACCGGCAGCATCATGATCCCCAGCGCCACCCCTCCCGAAAGGGCCGAGAAGGAGCCCATAGGCAGCACCACCCAAACGTAGGCGATGATCCCGATCACAATGGAGGGGATCCCCTGGAGAATTTCAATCGACAAACTGGTTAAATAGGCCAACCTTCCGGCCCTGTATTCCGATAGGAAAATCCCCGCGAATATCCCCAGGGGAACAGAGAAGATAAACGAGAGAAGAATCAACCATAAAGTACCCAAAATCGCGTTCGAAATGCCGCCGCCGATTTCCCCGACCGGTTTGGGGAGTTGGCTAAGAAACTCCCAATTGACCACCGAAATCCCGTTCTTGGTGATCAGGAAGAGGATCAAAAGCATGGGCACAATCGAACCGAGCGAAAGAAGGATGATGAGGCCCTTGAAAAATTTATCTATCCAGATCCTACGGTGAACCGACGTCTCAATTTTACCCATATTACTTCCCCGTGCTCATTTTGCGGATGATCAATTTACCCGAAATATTAATAATTGTCGTGACAATGAAGAGCACCAGCGCCAGTTCGATCAGACTCGCCAGGTATAGACTCCCGGTTGCTTCGGTGAATTCATTGGCGATGATGCTGGCCATCGTATTACCCGGGCTGAAGATGCTCTTCGGGAGAAAATTGGAATTCCCAATGACCATGGTCACGGCCATCGTTTCCCCGAGGGCCCTTCCCAAAGCCAGCAGGATTCCTGCGAAAATACCGGAATAGGCGTATGGCAGGACGATTTTGCGGATCACTTCAAACCGGGTAGCCCCCAACGAAAGGGCCGCTTCTTTCAGGTCCGAGGGGACCAGACTGATCACTTCCGTGCCGATGGAAGAGGCATAGGGAATGATCATGACCGCCAGAACCAGGGAGGAGGTAAAGATCCCAACCCCTTGAGGAGCTACCCCCAGCTTTGTCTCCAGCGCTCTCACCAAAGGGACGAGGAGGAAGAGGCCCCAGAATCCATAGATGACCGACGGAATCCCGGCGAGTAATTCAATGACGCTCTTCATGAAGGTAGAAACATTCCCGTGCCGGAAATATTCCCCCAGAAAAATGGAGACGGGGAGCGAAAAGACCGTGGAAATGAGCAGGGCCATAAAGGAACTCATCAACGTGCCTACAAGAAAGGCGAAAGCCCCAAACTCACCCCGCACCGGATCCCAGGTCTTCCCGATCAGGAAACTGAAGCCGAATTGGCGCAGAGCCGGGAACGAGGCGATCGCGAGCGAAAAGAAAATGGCCGCAAGGAGGACGACCAAAATGAGGCCTGCAAAATAGAGAAGCCTGCGAAACAAGGCTTCCGAAATGCCCCATTTATACTGCATCGTTATTTTGGCGCGAGATGCATGAACCGCCGTATCTGCGATGGTATGATTCATGGGTTTTTCCCGATCCATTTTTTCTTATTCGCCTGGCCTGGCGGGGAAATGGAAAGGCAGGGCGCAGAGAAAATCCCGCCTTGCTACTCAGCTTACTTCATGATCGGCATATCTTTGTAGGTAATGGACTTGATCAGCTTCTCTGCTTTCCCCACGGCCGCCTTCGAAAGAGGGGCATAGTGCAAGGGCTCCGCGTATTTCTGTCCTTCATGGGTCATCCACCAGAGGAGATCAACCAGGGCCTTGGCCTTCTCTTCCGTTTTGTTCGCGTAATTTTGTTCTCTATAGACTAAAATCCAGGTGAAACCGCTGATCGGATACCCCTCGGCGGCGTCCGTATCGGTCAAATCCACCTTCATATCATCCGGCAAGGCAGTATTAGCGGCCAGACTTGTGGTGGCGATCGTTGGTTTTACAAAATTGCCTTTCTTGTTCTTGATCATACCGTAGGGCATCTTGTTCTGCAGGGCATAGATGAGCTCCACGTAACCGAAGCTCCCCGGGGTCTGCTGTACTAAACCAGCCACCCCCGGGTTACCCTTCCCCCCCAAGCCGGCAGGCCAGTTCAGGGAGGGGCCAGCGCCCACTTTTTCCTTCCATTCGGGGCTGACCTTGCTCAAGTAGCTGCTGAAAATAGAGGTCGTCCCGCTGCCATCGGAGCGATGCACCACGGTGATATCCGTGTCGGGAGGCTTCACTCCCTGATTCATCGCGGTAATCCGGGCATCATTCCATTTCTTGATTTTTCCGAGGAAGATGTCGGCAATGACGTCCGGGGTAAATTTTAATTCTGGATCTCCGGCCAATTTGTAGGTAACAACCACGGCCCCTGCACAGGTCGGAATATGAAGAACGGGAGCGCCGGCTTCCTGTAGATCCTTATCGCTCATGATGGCATCCGAACCCCCGAAGTCCACGGTTTTATTCGTAAGCTGTCGAATCCCTCCGCCTGAGCCGATCGCCTGATAATTGATCTTGGCCCCGTGCTCTTTGTGATAAACGTCGTACATTTTGGAATAGAGCGGGTAGGGAAAGGTAGCTCCCGCGCCTATGAGTTCTACTTCCGCGCCAAAACCCCAACTGCAAAGACCTAAGAGAATAGAGAAAAACACGGCTACTTTTAAACCCTCTTTCATTTTGACACCCCTCATAAAGTATTTTTTGAACCAGTTCAGATTGTCGTTCATTCATCCTTCTCCTTTTGAAATTGTATTTCTTTAACAAATGTAATCCATCTCTGTTAACTGAATGTTGAATAAATGTTAAATATTTGTAAAATTTTCGGCCGCCATCTCAGCCGCCTTTCTTCTGAGAGTTTTTCTAACGGGAACAACAATTGAAAACGTAGCCCCTTTTTGCGGCTGGCTTTGCACCAGAATTTTGCCTCCGTGGAGGTCTACCACCTCTTTTACCAGGGAGAGACCCAAGCCGATTCCTTTTTCCCCTGCTGCATTCCTCCCCCTTTGAAAGGGTTCAAAAATTTTCGGAAGATCTTCGGCAAATATTCCAATCCCGTTATCTTTAAAGATAATTTCTACGGCTTCCCCTTCTGCGCATCGAACCACCGCGACCTCGACCTTTCCTCCTTCCGGAGTGTATTTTAGGGCATTGAGGAGAAGATTTTCCAAAGCTCTCTGCATCCACCTTTCATTACAAAGAACGGTAGGGAGAGTTAGGTCAGGTCGAAAATCGATCTCAATCCTCTTTTCTCTGCCGGTGGCCCTGAGTAAATCGACCGTCTTTTTGACCAGGGCTTGGATTTCAACCTCTTCCATTTCGCTCACCATCCCCTTGAAAGGAGAGTCAGAAAATATGAGAATTTCTTCGAGCCAGTGGGTCAAACGCAGGCTGTTCTCATATATACTCCTTAAAAAATCCAGGCTCTCATCCTGATTAGCTCTCCGCATCAGTAATTTTGCCGAGGCCCCCATGGAGATGAGAGGAGTCTTCAGGTCATGGATGACTTTTCTCAA
>Ga0187854_10003626_pt1 | contig 12103 bp, 7 predicted proteins | sample June2016WEW_6_15_FD_132445 | JGI IMG/M metagenome (GOLD analysis project Ga0187854, IMG submission 132445) | Peatland microbial communities from SPRUCE experiment site at the Marcell Experimental Forest, Minnesota, USA - June2016WEW_6_150 | ecosystem: Environmental > Terrestrial > Soil >...
CTGTTCAAGGGAACGACCCGCGCGAGCCGTTGATTGACACTGCAAGGCCGCGATGGCACTCTTCGTACAAAGCCGGACGGCGGTTGGTCACCGGCTTGGACTGGCAGAGCCGAGTTATTTTCGAGTTTCTCTGTGATGAGATTATGGACGAAAACTGGCCCTTGTTCGCGGCGACGATTGTCGGCAGGCAACCAACGGAGAATGAAGCTCTGCTTCTGGCGGCCGCGCGTCGTCTGTGGTCTGCGGCTCTGGCCACGACGGTGAAGAAGGTCGCCGAGATCTCCGATCCTCGTCTTGAGCCGCCAAGCATTGCGACTCAATACTGGGAAGAGGCTCTCTTCTCAACGCTGGGCACGATGCGAAAACTTGGTGCGACGAAGATTCTGGACCTGGATAAGTATCTATTCTCTATATTTACTTACCGTCTTAATCGATATCTCAAGCAGGAACGAATAAAACGGCAAATCGAATCGGCGCCGCAAAGTAAGGATCTGGCAGAGTTGCCGGGGGCGACGAATGAATCCTGGGTCGAAAAGCTTGAGTCACTCATTGCTCTGCAGCAGGCGCTGACTAAAGCTGACGACTCATTCCGGGCCATGGCATGGCTCTATTGCCACGAGTTTAGATGGGACCAAATCGGCTCTATTTTTCGGATCACAGGGGAACAGGCCAGAAAACGGTTTGAATACGGGGTTCAAAAGCTTCGGAGATTGCTCGCGAATCCCTCTGAAGCAGGAGATGAATCGGAGTGAACAACTTCCGATGAAACTGGCTCAAAGGACGTAAAACCACCGTGTTATCAAAGAAGGAAGAAAAGCAACTTCGACAGGCCCTTAGCCGAACTTTTCTCGAGGGCTACCCAAATCCTGATCGCCGCGACTGCCCGGGTTATGACGTTCTTCGGGCGATAGCCTCCGGCAAGCTAACTCTGGAGGAGGCGGAGCCATGGATCCAGCATCTCAGTTCATGCTCGCCCTGTACCCAGGAATTCTCGCAAATACGGAAGAACCTGAGAAAACGCACCGTTCGACGATTTTCCGCAATCGCCGCAACCGTAGTCCTTGTCATCTCCGTTTTATGCTGGATTTTTCTGCGGCGAAATTTCGAGCCGGTCCGCTTAGAAAAGGCGTCGTTGGACCTGACTGGGCGAGGGACGATACGTGGCCCCGAGGAAAATCCGACGAGTCCTCCCCTGCAACTCCCGAAGGCTGACTTGGATCTTACTGTTTACTTGCCCCTCGGAAGTGCGCCTGGAAATTATGATATACAAGTCGTCCGAGAATCGGGTCAACCTCTCTGGAGCGCACAGGGAGAGGTGAAGATTGAGAATTACAAATCCACCTTACACGTACGTGCAAATCTGAGCCATCTTACGTCTGGCCTGTATCTGCTCGCGATCCGGCCCAGGGGCTGGGACTGGACCTACTACCCGCTGGTACTCAAGTAATCATCGTCCCACCGTTGCAGCCTATGGAAGTTCTTTCGCCAGTTCGATTGCTTTTTCGAGCTGGTTATCTCTTCCCTCCCGATACGCTTCAGGGGACCAGTCGACCGAAACGTCGGGCTTGATTCCGTGCCCTTCATAGGAGTTTCCCTCCCAAGTCAGGAATGCGGCAGCGGGAAGAATCACAACATAGCCAAACCCGACACGATACCCCTTCCCTCCCAAGAGGCGCCCCGCCGTTTGATTCCCCACGATCCGGGCCAACTTGTTTTCAGCTGCAAACGCACAAACTATTTCTCCCGCGCTCGCGGTATGCTCATTCGCAAGCAGAATGATGCGGCCTTGAAATTTCCGCGGTCCAAGCCCCTCACTGAACAAAACCACCGATTCATCACGCCCGAGGTATCGGAGGGCCAGAAGCGGAATAGTGAACTTACTCGAAGGTAGGCGTTCGAAGTGGGGCAGAGTTTCCTTCCTGTATCCGCGCTCGGCACGACGGCGTGTAACGGAATAACCGATTGGAATCTTGCCCGGCGTCATGTAACTCATTAGGCGGAGGACACCCAGCCCGCCCCCAAGGAATCCGCGGAGATCGAGGATCAGACGGTCACAATTGGCAAACTTTGCGACTGCGTTATCAAATTCGCGAGCTATGTCGATACCGACCAGGCCAGGAGCAATCGTCGTTTTCAGATAGGCGAGGCGGTCATCCAATTCAGCGAATGATACCGTGAGCGGCTCCGCAAAAGGCTGCTTTCTCCACCGGGGCTTAGGAATGGCAATGTTCATGTTGGCCTGGCGTCCATCGCGCTTCAAAACTGTTAGCGAACTTGCACCCGCCATGGGAAAGCTTGGCTGGTCGGGGGGAACGACGGTCTGTCTGTTAATTTCTATTAGAACGTCGGTGGGTTCGATCCCGGCCGCATGTGCCGGCCCCCCTTCGTGAACGTCCTGAAACATCCAGCGGAGCCCATCGGACGTTTGATGCTTTCGAAAAGTCGCACTGATTGCCAATCGTCCCGGCACTCTCCGCAAGTCCTGGTGAAAGAAACCTGTGTGGCTGGTCCCCAGTTCGCGGACCAGCTGATGCATTAGATTCTCGAACTCCTCCGCATCCTGGCTTTTCAGAATGCTTGCTTTCTTTGCCGCCGCGATATTTGGCCAATCCCGCCCATTGAATGTAGGGTCGAAGTAGTTCTTCTGGACAGTCCTATACGTCCTGTCAAAAATTTCTTCCCGTTGTGTCAAGCTCAGCGCCATTTCACTTCGATCGGGGGAACGAAACGTGGCCATTGCCGGCACCCACCAGAGAGAATCCTGCCCAATAGTAGGGAGGCGTTTGCGGACCGAACTCGCTCAAGATATCGACCTTGGCACGGTTCAATGCCTCTCCTTCTTCCATTCCTTCTGAAAGGTGTTTGTAGAATTGTTTCATGAGTTCGGCCGTAAAGCGGTCGTCGGCCGGGAAGGAAGTCGATACCACATTTCTTGCTCCCGCCAGAAGAAATGCACGTACCAGATTAGCTGTTCCTTCCTCACCTTCCGTCTTTCCAACCCCTGTGTCACATCCGGAGAGCGTGACCAATTCAGCATGAAGCGACTCCCTTCGGATTTCTCGGGCCTGCCACAAGCCATCTTCTTTGGAATGAGGATCTGTGCGCAGCACCAACGCTGAGCGCTCCGGCTCGGCTGTACTCGCAAAACCATGCACCGCAAAATGCAGAACCTCAAAACCTCCCAAAGGTTCCGATTTTAGCTTTTCTTCTGTCGCCGCCTGGCCGCTGAGAACAACACTGTTCGGGCCGGCCAAGCTAGCGATTGAAGTCACTTCCTCTCGTGCGTAAGGAAGTGGGGGCGGGTCGCTGCTTCCCTGCAGGTCAAAGAAACCGCGAGCGATTTCTGCGGGCCATTTCCAAAGGGCGCCCTTACTGGCTATCAGCGGTTGATTTTGGTCGTACGCCACGCCAAGAAACGGTAGCGGTGATGCAGATTGTGAAGCCCGCACACGAAGTAAGTGGAAGACCGTCGAGGACGGGGCATAGGTAATAATATGTGAATCGAGAAGGAATTGTCCGGTTGGCATCACAAGGGCATCGAATGGAAGCCCGTTCAGCCTCCCATCGGAAATAATCGTGATATACCGCTTCGGGTTCCCATCGAGAACCGGTTCTATTAGCGAACTGAAAAGCTTTTTCGCCTCTGGTTCGGCGGAACGTTTAGCCTTGATTTCTGCGAGGTACGCGTTAGCTAGCGCATTAATTTGTTCCCGGCCTCCAAGCTTTTGGATACGGACCGCCTCGCGCGTAATCACCAAACAGAATGACATAGGGTCGTCAAGCACATACTCCATTATCATCTCGTCCGGGCGGAGGCTTCGACGCAAAGTCGAAAGGTCCACGGGTTCCGGGGGGATGAACTCCCGGGATCGAAATCGATCGTATTCCGTATGTTTGAGATTCGCTTCAGCGTCCTCAAGCTGGTCTAAAAGTGCCTGCCTTTCGGTACTCGAGTGGGGCTGCCTCAACTCCCGTTGTAAATCGACGACATGAAACTCGGCAGGGGTTAGCTGGGCAAGGCCTTCTTCTGGCACTGCTCGGTTCGTCCGCAAGGCGTCCAGCATCACTCGCCCGCGAGCACGCTCCACAATCTTAAAAGCCTTCGCATTGTCCTGTAGGAACATGGCGGCAAGACGAAAATGCCCTACATATACCTCGCTCATTATTCCAATTAGCGAACTCGCGTCGGTCGAACTCGATACACTGAGCAGCATGGCCTCGACCAGATCGGCAGCTTCGGAGAACAGAACGTCAGCATCCTGGTACCGGCCCATCGATTCTTTCAGTTCCGCTTCGACCCCCAGGTAATGCGGAAGCTGATAAGGCGCCTCGACCTGGCGCACGGCCTGAATGCCTCGTTCGACACACTGCTCCGCCCTTGTGAGATCGCCACCTTGCTGGTACAGATTCGTTAACTTAAACATCGCATCTGCCAGCAGGCGTGTAAGATGCCCCCTTTCGGACACCGATGCGCAATCTTCATAGTAGGTTCGGGCCAGGGCGAAGTTGCCATTATCCACCGCCAACTCTCCGTCCTCTCGTAACAGGTCGGCCTGCGCACCCAGTATGCCGGCGCGGCGAGCCTCATCGAGCGCGAAGTTCAACACCGCTTGGGCCTCCTGGCGGCGGTTGAGTTCCTCTAAAGCCGAAACTTTCCCGATGTAAACGTGGTATGGAATCCCCATGTCTGGAGTGGATGCCGCTATGGCGAGCGCTCGATTAAACAGGTCCAGGGCTCGCTGCGGACGATGGAATTCATTGAGACCCTCGCCCAGATAACTGATGAAATCAGCCTCCCCCGCGGAGTCGTGCAGGAGGTTAGCTCGAACAATTGCCTCCGTGACCATCGCTCCCGCCCGAGCAGTTTTGCCATCAATGAAGGCGAGAATCCCCAGCCAACCGGTCGCTCGTTCCTGCCAGATCCGATCATCCAAGGACTTCGCCAATACCATCACTTCTGTCCAATCATTCTTGGCTGCAGGCGTATTGATGTTCATGTCAATTACGCCTTTGGCGGTCAGGCATTTCAGTTTCAGCCTTGGGTCATTTCCCACCAGTGGGTTCTTCATATCCTCGCTGATCGCGCGGCCAACTTCGGAGTAGGATGTTTTCTCGAGATCGCTCCGCTGGCGCCCAATCTTGGAGTAGAGAGCATTTCGTTGCTCCCCTCGGCCGGTGTAGATTTGTTCGGCGCGAGCAAACAGGGGACCAGCCTTGGTCCAATTGGCTAAGAGCGCAAGCCGATCGGCCTCGGCCAGGATTTGCCCAGGGTCATTTGACTGGAGGACTTGCGAGAACGCTGGATAGCCGGAGTGATTGTTTGTTTTCCGTGAAGACCTGAGATAAAGGCAAATGAGCACGTAGGCCGCGGCCAATGCGGTCAGTCCCACCGAGTAGAACAGGAAGATTTTGGATGGTCTCCTCATCGCCACTTTACCTCGAAGCGAACTCAAGGAATGAGCACGAAGAAATCACTAAGCAAAGCTACCCAGGCAAAGTCTCTTCAAATTATTTAGATTGTCGCAATCAGCCCTGATACGGGAAAACGACAAATTGTAAAACTACAGCCACTGTGGGTTGCGCAACTGGCCAGCGTCTCCAAGTTGAAAGCCCACCGCTAGAGGCAATAATACCACCGTCTTTCATCCGTCCGTTGATCCCTTTACTCGGCTCTACAACCCCACTTTCATCGGGGGATTTTCCAGTAAGAGCGTTCCCTCGCAGATGTACTTGCGCAGGATGGCCAGGGGGCGGACGCCGGTCTGGGCCACCTTTGCACGTACGCGCATGCCGGCGGCGGCCGTGGCGGCGAGTCCGGCGCGGACGAAGTGGCCGGCGTTGTCGCCGGGGATGCCCGCTTTTGCGCTCAGCTTTATCACGGATTATCGCGCAAGCACTAGTTCCTGCCTGCCGTCGCGGAGCCGGCGCGAGAATCTCCCCCGTACCCGCACGACCGGATTGATCGGTACCTGTGTTGAGCGCCCTTCGTTGTAGTCACTTTCGGCTTCGGACGGTTACCTCTTTTCTTGCCTCCTCTGAGAAACCATCTAATCCAACGATGCTGATATGAACAAGGCTCGCTGCGCATCTGAGATGTCGCGTCTCTGCCACACCAGGGAGATTGCGCTCCACGGCAGGTTGGCACCGGGAAGGCGCTTGGCGAGCTCAATTGCTGCCTCCAGCAAGCTATCGGAAAGCGGAATTTGCGGCAAGATGATCAAGACGGCCCAAGCAAGAGTTCCCAAATACACCGCTTCTCTGGAGTAGGAGCGTAGCGCAGATACGAAGATCTCATTCGCCGTCTCGGGTGCCCGACGGGAATACTCTAAGGCTATTTTCGGCAGCTCAGGCTTTATCCAGTGATCAATACCAGCCTTTTCCAGGCTCGGGCGAAGGTCCGCCGATTCATCACCGAGGTTTAACGCCTGTAGGATGTCATTGCGGACGGCCAAAGCCTTTTCATGGTCCGATTTCTCCCAAAACACGAGGGCCTCCCGGAGCAGGTCGTGAGCGGCCTCCGAGCTGATTTTACCTACTGTTCTGACCGCCACCATTGGACCGCCGATAAACACCGGCTGGCGATCAAAGATTAGCGGTCGAAAAGCAGGCAAATCTTCGTCCGTTAGTCCGTCGAAATGAGCCAAGACGCCAGCCGCATCGCGGCGATAAAAGTAATCCTGCCGCACGTCCGCGACGACCTGAACTAAGAAGCGGCGAGCCTCGGGTTCGCCCGGAGCTAGGTTGCGAGCCGCCTCAATACGACAATCCATTGGATAGCTTCCCGAGACGATGTCACGCAAAACCCTCGGAACCCGTGGGTCGTCGATCATGGCGAGAGCCGATACACATCCACTCTTCTCAAAATCTGATAACTGGGGTGCGGACATCAGTTCGATTAAGGGGTACACTGCAAGGTCTTCGCCCACCTCCGCCAGAAGTTTTTCGGCCCCCCGGCGAATGTGACGAACGTTGTCGTGGGGTTTAGTCGCGAAGTCCGTCCTCAGAACTAACTCCAGAAGTTGTTCAACTGCAACTCGGCGTGGAAGATAATGAAAGTTCTCAAGGAGGTCTTCACCGTATCCCGTCCGCACGATCTGCGCCACTACTTCGGGCAGTATTGCCTCGCCGAGGACCGAGACCGCGAAACGGCTTACTTCACCTTGGGCGAAATGGCCGTTTGAGTCTCGAATCATGCTTGCAAACGCCTGCTTGGCCTCTGGAATTGAAATGCGGGCAAGATGATGTATCGCTTGGTCCGCAAGAAATATGATTTCCCCTTTCGCCAGTGTAAGAAGACGGTCAAGCACATTTGTTGAAAGCTCGAAATCCTTAATCTCCCCTCCAGCCGCCCAGCACTCCGCAACCAAGAGCAACTCCGAGTGCAGGATATTCTCATTTGTAGTGAGCAGTAGGCGCGCCAACTCAGATATGTCGCCAAGTTCGGCATAAAGAATGAAGGCCTCGTGCCAGAACGGGTCGTGCCTGTGATCCGCAATGATCCGATGTCCCTCGGCCCGCGATCGCAAGGCCTTTGCAGCGAAGTACGATTGGAACGAGAGATGAGGGAACGCGTAATGCTGATCAATCGACCAAGATCGAAGCAGACCATGCTGTTCTGTAAGTTCAAGAAATACATCACGCGATGTGCCACCTGCCGGTCCGAGAGTCCCAAGGTGATCGGCAAGCAGGCTTATTATTTCCGAGCGCGCCAGCGCGGCGCGGCGTCGAAGGTGAAAAGCGAGAGCCACTTCGGCAAGCAGTTGGGAATTAGTCCCGGGATTCGGATCCGACGCGGGGGGACGCTCGCTGATTCGCCTAGTCGAGTCCCATTGCTCAAGGATGAAGGACAAGAACCGACCAAATAACTCGGACGTTCGCTTGGGAATCTCACCCTGCACTGGAATACAGGCACACGTAAGAGTGAGGAGGAGGGGATTTGTTGCATAGGAAGGCCAGTTTCTAGCACGCAAGGAGTCAATGACTCGCTCAGCGTTTTCCGGTGAATCCGCGAACCACTTCGATACAAAGAGGCGCACCGCGCTTCGGGTGAAAGGAAGTACCTCAAACTCCCGCAGCGATGCGTGGAGGAGAGGGCGACACACGGGCCAGGATTCTCGTCGAACGCTTATTACGACTCGATTGCCGGGATGCTGGGCGAGGATATTCGAAAGATCAGTATTAAACCGGACCACTGTCGCTTGAGCATCCTTGGGCTCGTCGATGCCAAGTTCATCGATGCCGTCAACGCAGAGAAGAATTCTTCCTTGAGCAAGCGCAGCCTCGTACAAGTAGCTAGGGTTCTCGGTATTGCCGTAACGACTGATCTGTCTCAGAGCGGATTCGGCGACTGTCTCGCCGGTCGATACGAGAACTCTGGTCGAGACGAGAACGGGAAGAAAACGGCTGTCGGCGTATGCATTTTCCAGGCATAAACGCCTGAGAAGCGTAGTCTTCCCAGCACCGGGGTCTCCGATGACCGCAATCGCTGACATCTTGTCTAGCAATTCCGATACGCTAAATGTTCGATCGCCCTCTGACCTTTGTCCTAGCGTTACTGGGTGAACACCTTGCTTTATTTCTTCTTCGACGTCGCGCAATGGAATTACTTCAAGCTCGCGTAGACGAAGCCCGACGTAGTGCGCATCGAGGTCGCGGATTTGTGGCAAATCCAGGGCCTTAAATGACCGGAGGTCAGTCGCAAGTCGGTCCAGGTAGCGGGCTTCGATCTCCTTTCGTCGTGTATCTCCATCGAACTTCTTGATTTCGTTCTCTGCACAGAATTTCACGATTTGGTTGGGGGCGAGAAGCTCCTTTAGCTCAGACAACGAGACACGATCAATTTGGTCAAGCCGGTAGCGACTCACAAGCGCGGGCGGTCGAAAGTTCTGCACCTGCCACACCTCAAATCTCAGTCCGCTCCACGAAACGTAGAAAGGGACGAAAAGGTTTGCGGAGTAAAATCTTGCCTGCTGCTCCGGAGACTCCTGTTCATCCCGCTTGATTTCGGCGACAAGGAGGCTAGAGTTCAGGTCGTGCGCTGAGCTTGAAAAGAAAACGCAGTCCGCTTCTGGTTTGCGGCCCCGACGATTTGGCCTGTATGCTTTAACGGGGAATTTGACTTCCAATAAATCGGGGCCGTAGCCCATTACTTGAAAGAAAGGAAGAATGATTTTATGAATTAGATCATCCTCGGACCCAAAGGACGTCTGCGAAATCTCCGCGATCCTCCTAGGTTCTGAAGAGGTCATGTCATCCGAAATCTCCATGATATGCTCCGGGCCGCGCGACATGCATTTCGCGAAGTCAGGATGTAGGGATCTTCACGAGTCGATTATAACAGCGCGGCCGCGAGCAAGTGCAAACAAAGCCCCAAAGCGACTCCACTTGCTCGTATAACGGCCTTGCCGCGGATTTGACTGGTAGGCGGCACACTCGCGGGTCCATGAAATGGCTGCTCGGAGAAGCCTTTCTCAAAAGCAAGATTTAACCGGCCTCTTGGTAGTCCCACGCTTTGCTGAAGCCCACTTCTGGCGGGGACAGCGCACATCAAATTGGAGTCGCGCCGTTCATTCGCTGCTATATATTGAGCACCCCAAGTGGGGAATTGAAATGGATTGGGCCTCGAAATCAGGAAGGCGGCGAAGCCCCTCACGGGGCTTCGACGGTTGAGTCCCGTGCATAGCCAGCCTTCAGAATCAGGTCGGCGGCGTGAAAGATGCGCTGGGCGGAGCGCTCGGTAAAAGTCTGGCCTCGGCCCCAAGATTGGATGTACGCTCGGCTGTATTCCGCGCCCGGCAACCCAAGAGATTCGCAACAGAGCAGCGCTACGGCTTCGGCTTCCATCTCGCGGATATCCCGCGGGGTCACTTCGGTATCGGCAAGGTCGGCCTCATCGCAGTGGCCCAAGAGTTGGTGGCCGCACTCATGCACCAAGGTCTTAAACGGCAAAGCGGCAACGGGATTGAGGGCGATTTTGCCACCCCTCTTGGCGTAGCCTTGTGTGTTGCCATCGAGATCTTCGAACGGAATATGCTCGATCTTTAGGCTTTCCAGGGCCTTCTGTTCGTTCCAATTGGGAAGCGAAGTGGGCTGGTATTCCGCGCCTTCGGTCTGATGGATGGTGAACAGCGGCGCTGGAGAAGAAAATGTGTGAAGATGAAATCCTTTTCCTGCTCGGTGCCGTCATCATTCTTCATGGTCTTTGATCTTTTGCAGTGCACCGGGATGCAGAGCATGAGCGCCTGCTCGCCTTTTTTGACATGGCGGCCAAGTTCTTTCCATTTATTGAACGTAGCCAGAGGGCCGGGCTGCGCCCCTCTTGCCAATATCTGAAACAGGGCTAGCAGTTGATTTCCGATGGAATAGCTCCAGAATCGGCTGTACGCTTGGTGAATGTAACCGGGCTTTTTTACGGCCTCATCAAGCAACGCCGCCCATGAAACCATCGGTTTCATCTCGTTTCTCTCAGCGCCCCTCAGCGCGCTGCCTGTGTGCCCCATCGGGCTTGAGGGAACCGCCACGGCTTGCTCCCCTGCTGTCGGCTGGACTGTGATTTCTTCGGTCATGTTGTTTTCTCCTTTTCTGTCCCGCTTCTCGCGGGGCGAAAATGGGCAGGGGGCGTGGGCTCCTGGGGCGGGTTTTGCGGGGGAACCGAAAAAATCTCGCTGGTTTCGGCTGATTTATTCGGGGGGGACCGCAACCCGGAGGGACGGCGAAGCCGGAAGCCGAGCCTGCGTCCGCAAGGCGCACAGGTATTCGCCCGCCTGCCGTGCTCGCGAGAAGAAGGGGCGTCAGAAAAGGAACGTGATCGAAGAAATCAGGCTCGACAGTAGGGAAAGGAAGAGCCGGTTCCTCTGAGGCCCAGGGGCTAACAGACTTTAGCGTTTGGGACTGTTGTTAGCGCGGGGTAGCCGCTACCGGCGTCGACCAATTGCCTCCGGCGCCGATGCGCCCAGTAGAACTCAAATGCGGCCATCCGCGTTCCGTCGCGGGAGGCGGCCCGCTCCACTTCAGACGTGCGCCAGGGAGTACACGTCGGTTCCGTCATTATGAGTTGCTCGATGGCCTTCTCGATCTCTTCCAGGCCGCCGATTCCATTCTTGAATTGTGCTTCGAGCCGCGCTCTTGTGATGTTCTGGGCTTCAATCCGCGCAAAGCGATATTGCTGAAATTCACGATTCATTCCGCACTCTCCTTATGTTTGCAGTAGGTTCCACGAAAAAGTTGCGGGACGCCGCGATTTTTTCGAAGATTTTTTCGGACTTCTTATAAGGTTAGCGGGGGGCACGCTCGGCGCGTGCCCCCGGTAACCTTATAAGAAGTCCGAACAAATTTTCGAAAAAATTGCGGCGTCCCGCAATTTTTCCGTGGAACCAACTGCAAACCAGTCGGAGTAGGAATCATGGTTGCCCATAACCCCCTCCACGGATCCGGACGAGCGGGTTTCCCGCATCCGGCTCTTGCCTTAGGTGATAACGCCCATGCGGCGCAAGGGATAAGGATGATAGACGCGAACAGCAGGGAGCCAGCGGCGAATCAGCCGTCGCATCCGGTCCCACAGCACTCGACCGTTCTGGCCGCGCCGCGAAAGCGTGCGCTGCCAGAGGTGGCCCGTTTGGAACCGAAAGATGTGCAGCGCGGGAGCGTTCATGGGCACGCCATAGTAGCGAAAATGCCCACTCACGACCGAGCGCAGCCATTGCCCCACTTCCGGGACGGGATCATGCATACGCCGTCGAAGCTCGGTTTGCACTTCGTTGAGCTTCGCTTGCAGCCGCTTGCGCATCGTCTGCCGCAGCACCGTAAACATTCCATTACTCCTCTTCCGCACGCAAATATGCGTAAAGCCGAGGAAGTTGAACGTCTCCGGCTTCCCTTCTCCACGTCGCTGCCGGTTGCTGATCGCAAACGGACCAAACTCCAGCAGGCGCGTTTTCTCGGGATGCAGTTCGAGTTGGAACTTTTGGAATCGCTCCTCCAGTTCCGCCTGGAACCGTTCGGCATCCGACCTCACCTGAAAGCCCACCACGATGTCATCGGCGAAGCGCACGACGATCACGTCGCCATGCGCCCGCTTCTGACGCCACGTTTGGACCCACAGGTC